>Ga0065711_1038846_pt1 | contig 18347 bp, 8 predicted proteins | sample Hoacrofraction12_FD_59098 | JGI IMG/M metagenome (GOLD analysis project Ga0065711, IMG submission 59098) | Hoatzin crop microbial communities from Cojedes, Venezuela - Epithelial fraction 12 v2 (version 2) | ecosystem: Host-associated > Birds > Digestive system > Esophagus > Crop | place... | reverse complement strand
CGGGGCGCGGCGCTGGGGGGCGGCGAGGATGCTGCTGGTCTACGTGATCGTGTTCTCGGCGCTGGCCGGCTGCTTCCTCACGCTCCTGTTGCAGCTCCTGCTCCTCTACAGGAAGAAGCCGGAGCCCCCCGGGGCGGCCGGAGCCACCGACGGCCTCGTCTACTCCCGTGTCGCGGCCCACCACAGCCTCAAGGACTACCTCCAGGGCTCGGAGCTGGCCGGCGGCCAGGCATCTCCGGAGCCGGCCACCGGCCCGGCCCCGGCCTCAGCGCCGGCCGCCGCCTCGGTTCCCGCCGCCTCCCCGGGCCCGGAGCCCGGCGCCAAGCAGCCGCCGCAGGCAGAGTCCCCTCCGGTCCCCTCCTCCCGCGAGGAGACGTGCCACTTCCTCAATGCTATCTTCCTCTTCCTCTTCAGGGAGCTCAGGGACACGGCCCTGGTCAGGAACTGGGTCACCAGGAAGATCAAGGTGGAATTCGAGGAGCTGCTCCAGGCCAAGGTGACGGGGAAGGTACTGGAGGGGCTCAGCCTCAGGGACGTGTCTCTCGGTGACGTCCTGCCCATCTTCAAAGCTGTCAAGCTCATTCGGCCGGTGGCCTGCAACGACGAGGGCTGCCCCGAGGAGCTGGGCTTTGAGGTGGACCTGGAGTACAACGGTGGCTTCCACTTGGCCATCGATGCCGACCTGGTCTTTGGCAAGTCGGCTTACCTCTTTGTCAAGATCTCCCGGGTGATGGGGAAGCTGAAGCTGGTCTTCACGCGCCTGCCCTTCACGCACTGGTCCTTCTCTTTCATGGATGACCCTGTGATAGTCTTTGAAGTGAAGTCTCAGTTCGAAGGGAGGCCCATGCCTCAGCTCACTTCCATCATTGTGAACCAGTTCAAGAAGGCTATCAAGCGCAAGCACACCTTACCCAATTATAAAATCAGGTAAGACATCCTGGGTCCTCCATGTTACTTTGGGTGGTGTGCATTAGAACTGCTCTTTTCCTCTTAGCAGGTAAAAAGAGATTTCTGTTGGCCCTTCTACAGTAGGGGTGGTTGTACATTGCTTGTCTGATATCACAAGCTTCCCATGAAGGTAAGCGTGGTTTCCCATTTATAATGTGTGGAGATGCCTTTGCACAGTGAGCTTGTGACATGCCCTGAACTACGTGTAACTAAAATGGCAGAGCTAGGAGGTATCAAAAATTTGGGGATCCTGTCAGGTGTCCAATGACAGGACCATAATATCTCCCTTTGGAAAAGGTAGAAGGATGGCTCTGTGGACAGCGTGTGGGTTTGGGGCATCCTTCTCCTGAGGTTCTGACACTGGTGAGCCACTTGGACAAGACCTGTGGCTTGTGCTTTCCTGTAGAGGCAAGGTCGGTTGTTCCTTAATGTGAGAAAGGATGAAGTTCACTCTCCAGGAAGTATTTTTTGAGATACCATGCTAGACGGTGTCCTCTTCCTTTGTGGTTTGCTGAGTTTCTTCAGTAACTTTGGGAAGTGTAAAAGTTGATAAGAGAAGTGTTGCCACTCTTGTGGTAAGTAAAACTTTGGGGAAGCTCTTGGGGTTTTTTTTGTCTTTTGTTTTTCTAATATAGTACCTTTTCTTTTATAAATGCACCCACTGCAGCACATGCTGCGTTATGTAGTGAATATAAGGAAGCATTCAGTGATATTTCTGTAGTGGCAAGTGGCATCTTTACTTTGATTCCACCCTCATTTCTGATAATAAGGTACTGAGTGTCTTACTGTTCAGGTACCATGTTTCCTCTCTGTCATGTGCCCTACCACTTTTTGGATACCTTGTTTCCTTTCTCTTTTGTTTATTTGTAGCTTGTGTTATGAGTTATTTAAGGAATTTTGTTTAGTTTTGTTTACCACATTCTTCTGCAATAAGCATTTTCTCTGAAATGCATCAGAGATGAGTAACTGAAAATGCCTATTTGAATTTTGAAGTGTAAGTAGCTTTGCAGTGATGTAATTTTTTAAGCCTTTTCAGATGGTTCTTCTGCAATTGAATTTATAAGAGTTTTCATGAAAGTAGATGTGTAAAATATCCAAGACTGGGCAAGCCCTGACAGGGCAGTAAGTCGTTTCTTCAAGTAACATTGTGGTCCTTTCAACTCTTGAGTTACTGAATTGCTCTGCAGAAGACAGCAGGGAAGCTGTCAAGAGTAGGTTTGCTTCCATTCTCTGGCTGTATTGGAAAGAGACTGAAGCTGTTAACTGTGGAGGAGAGCCCAAAGGAGAGGCAGGGATAGCACAGTCATGGTGCAGAGTGAGCACTCTCAGCGTACCTAGAAAGAACGAGTAGAACAAATGACCTTTACACTCTCTAGACAAGTTTTTAGGGTGCCTGTGGAACCAGTGATGATATGCTCCTCCCCTTCACCAGAGGAAGACATCTTCATTTTTCCTCTGGGAGATGCGCCTGGGCAGTAGGGTGCTCTCATCATTTAGTTAGAGGTAGTGAATTTTGCAGATATTTCTCAAACTTTCTGCACCAGAAAGAATGGATGAAGCATGTGTGAGCGACTGACATGTTAAAAGGGACTGGAGGGGAAAATAAAGAAAGAAGCAAAGTGTTTGGGACAGAAATGAGAAGAAGTGTGAGGACAGAAGTTAACTGATACTGAGAACAGTATAGGAAGCATAAATTATTATGAATGAACTGTTTTTTTAAAACATTCCCTATAAGTTATAAATTAATATTATATATATGAATATTTTATATATATATATATAATGAAAGCTTGAGAAGGAAATACGGTATCATAGCTGGTTTTCACGCTAGATGATAAGCTGGTAGTACAGGGTGGCAAATGTTCAGTGCAACAGTGGCCAACACTCTATATGGCGCTTTTGACCTTTAAATTTTATGCCATGTTGTGAACATGTCATTCTGACCCACTGTGTTGTGAAGGGGGAAGGCAGGACACTTAAGTTTAATGTGCATTAATGAAATTGGTTTAAGGAAGGTAGATTGGGTCATTGATGTCCTAACTGTCTAAAACTTTGCCTTTAAAGCTTGAAGTGGGAGCGCAGACTCCTACTTGGGAACCTTTAAGCTGTCCACAGTTGCCCAAGGTTTTGTGGAACACAGACTGAAAACACATATTCTCTGCCAGTGTGTCTCAGATGAGTTTGTGGGCAGGTCCCTAGACAGCAAAGCTTGGTAACAGCCGAGCAGTAACAATCCACTCTTACGTGGTGGCATGGCTGAGGATTTAGATGTTACGGTTTAGATGGTATGGAGAACTGATCTGGAAAATCAAGCCCCCTGCTGATAAGATGCAAAACATGGTATTTTTAATAGAATTCATATGAATGGGATTATGCTTGGGATTATGGGATGTTAATATATTCCTTAGCAAAGAATGTACAGGAAGAAGTCAGGAGAGTTTCACAACTACTTAATAACCTGTTACCTTAACAATTTCTCATCTACAGGGAATGTGCTTATCCTCTCTCCATTTTTTTTCCTATGGCCTGTATGCCTTATGTTTAAGTACATAGTCAGTATTTACTTCCATGTGTAGTTAAAAACCTTTTTGATGTCTCCCTACTCTTGTTCAAGTAACTTTGTAAATAAATCTTTGGATAGCAGTAATTACAGCCTTGTAAACAAAAGCACTTGGAGTGTGAGGAGTTCTCTTTTCAGCTGGTTAAAAGGGGCACTTTGTTACACTGCCAGCTTCCAGATTGAAGTTCACTAAGGAGTTTTAACTCGTTTCAAGATGCCAAGTAGCATTAAAAATTAAAATATGTCATTTTCTTTGTCTTTTGTATTGGGCAACTTCTAGAGGTTATTCCTTGGTAGTGGATGGCATAAGAAGAGATCTTTTGCCAGTAGTTGATTTTGAACATCCTATAACTAAATTTGTGTAAAGCAGATCCCCCTCTCCTCTGTTATTTACTGGTAAAATATTGCATTAAAAAATGTGTTGTCTTCATGTGTGTACTGTCTGTTGCTACAGCCGAATTAGTACACGCATACTGTTGTATTCTTTCCAGTTATGTACAAAATTTTATGCAGAAAAGCACAGTTTAGTAAGATCATCGTCTTCTGTATCATCCATTGCTAGGAGTGACTTTGTGTGATGTGCGTAACTGTAGCTTGGAAGTGGAAGAAGGCATCTTGCATTCCAGATGCGCTCTTAAGGGTCTATGAGGGGAGGCAATGTAGACCAGCAAGTGCATCTTAAAGTTTGCCTAGCACTTTATGTACTGTTTTCTCCATAAAAGCAATTGTCTACTAATTGAAAGAGGAGGGATGCACTTTATGTCTAAACAAATAAGTAGTAATTTCTGTTTTATTCTAATAGTGTGTAATCACTTTTCTTTGGCACTTCAAGAAATGTGTTTGTGTCTGGCAAAACACCCTACTTTGAAGCTGCTCTGCCATTGCATATTATACTATACTATCTCGTATAGTATAATTTGCTTAAATGTCTGGAAGCAAGACTGCTGGTAAAATTCCTTGAATGTAGGCTTTTTTCTGTATTTTTTTTGTAGTCTTCGTCGGTAAAGAATTTGTGCAGTTCAATTGATAGTAGCAAGAGTTACTACTGTTTTGTAGTTAACTTTAATCTTAATGTATTTGTTGTTGCTTTGTAATAGAAATGCAGACAGCTTTTCTGAAAACATTGTGGTCTGTCGGAAGCTTCTTTTTCAGACGTGGGGAAGATCTAAAATCAGGTTTTTTCTTCTGCTATACACATGAGTTCTGGTGCACTCTTGAGAAACTACATAACTGTGAGACGTTAATTTTTTTTTTAAATTAGTGCTAACCTCAGTAAGATAATGAATAATTGTAGGTATCATTTATTTGGCTCTACATACTCCATATCTCTATTTTGACTTGAATTAACTGTTAAAATGATACCTTTTTTAGTTCTAAGACAAGTTGGCCAGTGGGTGGAGCTTGGAAAGCCTTGGAAACGAGCGTGGAAAGCCTTGACTTCATCGTTGGCTGGTTGAGATGTCAACTGTTGATGTTCTGCAGAGTGGCCACTGACCCACCAGCTGTGTCTTGTTGTCCCAAAATCTCTCATGCTGGCACTTTCGGGAACCGTATTCAGTCAGTCTTGCCCGTTGGTGTTGCTTGACTTGACGCTGCATTTTTCATGTAGGTTTCTTTTACTAGAGCAGGATGGTAGATACTAATTATCAGCACAAGGCGGAGTTTATCTAGCTGCCTGAATCCACCCTTTGTTTTTTCACTGTATACATTCAAGCAGTTCTTTAAAAGTAGTACTATAAATGTTGTTCATGTTTGTTTTGACTTATTATATTGTGTTCTTTTAATAGTAGGATAAAGTCATTAACACTTAAGCTGTAGTTATTAGCGTTGCTGTAGTGTATTTAGTACTGAGACACGTAGTAAGGACTATTTCAGGTGTCTATCTCCTTGCTTGCTTGCGCTGTTGCAGCCTTCATGTGTTCATCTCTGTTAGTTCTCTAATGAGCTGTACCTTGCTCGTTAACCTGTGATTAAGGTGCGTATTGGTGGCAACCTTGATATTCCCCCCCATCATGTCAGGTATATAGGTACACTAACCACGCTGTATTGTCTAGCCTATTCTTAATAGTCAGCTGTAGTTCTGTTATTTTGAACAGGTCCTGATCTCACTTCGCGTAGGTTTCGGAGAGCTTTGGGTTTTGGGCTCTTTCTAGACAATAAAAATACACTTTGCCATAATGAAGATACAAAGCCCTTTGTGTGTATGTAAAGGGTGAGGAAGAAGTACTTGCAGTCTAGTCTCCCTCCAGAATTTAATTTCCCGGTATTTCTTAATAACGATGTAAAAAATCTGACAGCTGCGGTGTTTTTTTTCTAAATTTAAGGTCTTGCAAGTTCATCCATTTGGATTCTAAGCAGATTAGGCATTGCCTAAGCAGTGAGTCAGTTCTGTATATTTTAAGAACACTTGGTTTCTCAATTTGTTACATTAAAAAAAGCTAATATTTTGTATTAATACTAGCCTGTTTGAGAAGCTGTAATTTGCATTATTTTACTGCTACTACAGAGTGGAATAACTTTTTCTTTAGAAGTAATCTCACAAAGGATTACTTCTAACATTTCTGTATCGCATTATTTAGGTGGCCTCCTGAGGTCCCTTCCAACATGAATTATCCTTGGAACTGATCCTTTGCAATATAGTTAGTCATGTTAAATAGTTTTATGCTTTATTTGGAAGCTGGGGCTATATTAAATTTCGCTGGGATGAACCACTAGACAAGCCTATTTTAATTTACCATTCTAGGATGCAGTTTGAGAGTTACACAGCAGTTTCTTATTTTTGGCAAAACTTAAGCTAAGAAGTAATATAAATAGGTATTGATTTGAAGCGTGTTTTATAATAAAATGACTTCATAATATGGTAATAGAGGTATTGGAAAAAGTACAACATTTAAAAAAGTATATATTATTCATATGATGAGGTTATACTTGGAAATACCAGAAATAATCATAGAGATTGGGATTGTGAGCATGTCTTAACTGCAGAAATCAGCAGCTGGTAGAGGAGGTACCTAGTTTCTCTACAGCTGCTGCAAAGGGAGAGGATACAGAGATTCTTTTGCTGAGTGGATTTCTACTGTAGTTGTGATATGAATCTCTCTCACTAGTTAAATCTGTAAGGCACTCCTGTTTGAAGTTCTCATTCCTGTTGCTGCTGAAAGGAAAGAGGAGGCTTTTTATTCTTTTTGTTTTTCTAATGCCATGCCTGTTCTAGGTGCAAAAATCTTCCAGTATACAGAATCATTAAAAAACCCTCCAGGATCTGAGTCGTTTTCTGCTCTGCCAAAACTGATGGCAAAGCAGCACTGTGATACTTGCGGGTTTTCAGACTGTTTCAGAGAGGTAATGCTCCAGATGATGCCAGCGCAAAGACTTGTTCTGATAATGGGAAAGCGACGATAATTGGCATCAGTAGATCTGTCTGTAGACAGTAGTTTCATGCTTAGAAGATTATCTTTGTAGTGCATGGACAAGAAGCTTTTCTTATTCATACAGGAGTTAGATAAATAGAGCTGTAGGCAACCTGACACGCAGTAAACAAAAATCAAACCCTGGAACAGTAAATATTTTCTTTTTTTCAGGGGTGCTACATGTGTAGAAGGAAGATTTTTGTAGTGCAAAGCTTTTTACTGTCTCTATTGTGGGAGTGGTCTATCTCAGATGTTCACTGTGTCTTGGAGGGTCACTAAATACATGTTTCTTCAGATTAAATGAAAGTATGTGGTACAAAGTATGTATGTAAATCTTCTTACGTAGATACAAAGTTCAGAATCTATTGGTTCTACAGGTTTTGAAAACTTTTAGTCTTCTTCCCCAGCTCTAGCACTTCGTACGCTTTCACACTGGAAAGACCTGATTCTGAAACAATGCCAGTCTGAAACTTGTTCGTTATACAGTCAGATTTAATGAATGACCAGCTACATATCGGACATTTCCCAGTATACAGGTGGCATTCTTTCCAGGTTAAGAGTGAGCCTTTTGCTGTGATTAGTCAACAAATGTTCAATTTTCTCTTCTTACCTGCAAGGGTAAGGAACTAGTACGGCACTGACTTGAGGTGGATTAGTGAACAAACTGGGAGACTAGAGGTATAGTTGGAGAAAACACAAAACTCAGTTGTCAGGGGAGATGGATGAAGACATAGAAGACTAAGTTCTGGTGATTTGCTGTTTGCATTTGCTGTAGATAGCAATCCAATAAGCATTAAGGATAATTGGTCTGACAGAAAAATGAGACCTCCTTCAACTTCTCTTAATTGAGACAGTATATAAAAGATTCTTTGTGCAATAATAATGAAAAGAAAAATTACCTCATTTAACACCTTTGCTGTTTTGCGTTTAAAAATTACTTGGTCTTAGTCCTGCAGTGAGCTTCTTTCATATGGATAGTCAGTGAAGGCTCTGAAAAATCTGAGAAGATTTATTTGGTACTTCATGGTGTTTTGCATGTGTTGGCACCGACACTTTGCGTTTCTCCTCTTCTGAACTCTGATCTTGAACATTTAAGATGATGTTGCTACTCAGTGAGAACAAATGCTTTTCTTATTCAGTTGTCATAATTTGTATATCTTTCAATTCTTTGAAATAAAATATAAAATAAGCGGTAATGGCTTTTATTTTTTGAAAGGTAATTTACTTCAAAGTAAGTATAGGGCATATAGGAGTTACTCACATCACCGAACTGTAGGCATCTGACAAATGACCGAGTTTGGCTCTGAGCCTGTCTGTTGGAGCAGCCAGACATGTTCAAGCACTAGAATCGGGCTATTCCGAATCCCTGTCTACAGGCTGTATTATGATTGTTTGTTTCTGTGGGCAGATAGTGTGGCTGATGTTCCCTACCTGTCATGCAAATCTGAACACTGGATTTTCCTTGAAGGAAATAACTTCTGTGCCTCTGTTCCTTGAAGTAACCTGTAAAAACAGGTAGCTAACATAGCTCTCAGTAATTCATCTGATGTTAACCTGTACAGGTCTCTTGTAGAACCTATTTTATATATATTAAGCACGTGAAATAGTTAATCTTTTTATTAGCAAATGGTACTTGATCAGAAAGCTCTTAAATAAGCAGCCTGTATAAGGATGGTAGGTTCTAGTAATTGGTGTGGTAGAACAGCATGGTGCTCCAGTGACAGTGAAGCTTAGTCTCAGGCTGCTGATGTAGCTATTGGAGCTAGTCCTTCCATGTTACTGGGTTTCTATGGGAAACTGCTTATTCTGTGTTCCTGCAGAGATTGCCTGAAGTCATCTGAGACACTCCCATGTTTACAGTTCACGTTCACACTTGTTTGATTAAAACTATTTCAACATTTGGTTGTTCTTGATACTATTGTTCTTTAGAGAATAGTAAATGACTTTAGATTTAAAAACTAATTCTAGGATTAATAAGCTTTATTGTCTAAAATGAGTATGGCAAGAATGTTACATATCTATGCAGTTTGTTAATTTAATAGATAATTTGTGCCACTCCAGTCTGCTAAAATCCATTAATTGCAGAACTACAAAAACCTTTGCATGACGATCTTAAACTGTGCTTTTGTCCGGAAGAAAGCAGTGATCCCATATTATGAAAGTTAGCTGGGAACAGTTAGGTTTTTGAGTAGGTTCTATCCTGTGTGTTACATGAATATCACTATTTTATATAATTAATAAAACATGCTCTACTGAAAATGTTAGTTTTGATGTACAAGGGTTGAAGAGGGCTTGTTCATGACAGTGGATAAATTCTCATTTTGGAAATGGGTGTGGATGCCAGTTTCTGTGAAGAGGATTTGGGAGTCATTATTTTATAAACATTTGTCAGGTTAATTGTGACATACTAAGCTGAACACAGAATTTCTAAATAATTTCTGAGTAGTTTCTGCTGCAGTTGCTGAGTTTCTCGCTAAACTAAAGAATTTGCTGCTGGAATGGCATTCACCTTGGTTGAGAGACGCAAGTAAGATCCACACTAGTTTTAGAAGCTTTTTCTGTTATTTTTTTTGCCTTCACTATTTAACAACTTGAAGTTGTTGCACAAGCCAATCGACTCTAGACTAGAATTCAGACCTTCCAAGATGTTCAATGATCCCAGCCAGTGTATCTAGTAAATTAGTGGGGCAAAAACCTGCAGCGAAGTCTCCAGCTGACAGATCCGTTTGCGTTGCAAAGCCAGTTTCTACAGGGCAGTTAAAATGCCCAAGAACCAGTGCCGTGGTTGTGTGTGTGGGCGCTCCTGAACTGCTCTACCCAGCAAGCTGGGCGTTTGCTGTGCTGGGCTCGGTAGCTCAGGCTTGTGCATCACACCTGCCCCAAGGCATCGGGGTGCATCCGCTTCCCTGAGCGCTCTTCCTTCTGGCGGGGCTCTTCCTCCTGTGGAGCCCTGCCCAGGTGCGTCAGCCCTCGCAGGACTTAGGAGCACATCTCTGTTTACTGCAGGACCCAGCTGGAGCCTGGCAAAGTTTTAGACCTGTCTGCGGCCATATATAGCTATGAAAACTGCCCAGGAGGTGCTAGGTGTACCAGAGAAGAAAAGAAAGGGAGGATAAAAATTTTTTTTTTGAGATGAGAGGAAGGCAGAAATTGTTTTCAGCTCTGGGTTGGCTCTGGAGAGCTACTTTGTAATTTTTTTTTTTTTTTCTCACTAGCCTTTGTAATTCATTGTAGCCTAAACTACATGGGAACAATTTACTTTTATAATTTCTTAATTCTCCTGTTCAGATTGCAGCTACGCTGTAGTTCAGTAGAATGGTCTGTGAGGAGCCGTGGACCCGGCCTTCTCCGTTAAAGCCGTTTCGTGTAACGGAAAACACAGGGATTCTGCTACAGCAATACATTTTTCACATTTTTGAAGATTTAGCAGATGTCATTAAAATCTGTCTGCAGTAAAGAATGTATTACAGAAATCAGATAATGATAGAGTTAATCAGACTGTTACACATACTCAAAGACAGTAATTAATTGCCAGATATGACTGGCCTCAAATTAAATTAGGATGATCATTCGGGAATACTTTTTTAACAGTTTTGTGTTTCTTTAACTGTAAAACTTACAGGGACAGTTTGAGATGTAAACTTACAAAATTATTTCTTAATTTCTGGCAATTTTTTTAAAATTATCTGTCGATATCTAATGGAAATCATAACACATACTTTGTTCCTGACTTTCGTAACTTAGCCTTAATGCTAAGCTTAAATATGTTTTCCTGTATCGGTTTTAATGGCAAGGGCAAGATGGTTATGAAAAATGCCCTTTCAGAATGAAATATGTAAAAGATACTCTGATCTGCTTTTATAATGGCATTAAGTACAAGATCATGTGTTGTTGCCAGTGTCACTGAAATGAAGATAGTAATACTTACAATAATTAATACCACATATGTGAAATGCTTTGTGATGCTAAAACTTTTGAAAAATATCCTGTCAAATATACTTTTTGTATAGTGATGTAAGCCATTGTGTAGTAAGAACTAAAATGGACTTTTACATGAATGTCACTTGTGTAGTGAATGACTTCAACCATTATTCCTGTTTGCCTGAGCTAAAGTAGGAAGAAGAGTAGAAACTGAAGGTCATAGTCCTGCAGTGACATGGCAGGCGGCTTCGTGGTGGTGTTTGAGTCACTGCTGTGAATGATCTGGCTTGGTGAATGATTCCTAAGTAATTAAACAATGGAGATGATGCAGTGTAACTCTGAAAACTTCAATAGTTTGTATTTATTTTTTTTAAAGAATAACTCTGCATACTTGCTAACAAAACTTAATGCAATATGGTAGAATAAACAAAACAAATTCTAATGTTGCCACGCAAAGAGCCCAGTGGACTTCAAGGGGACGAAGGGTAGGAACAGCAGTGTTAGTCAGGGGTATTGTTTTAAAACAATGCTACAAAACCTCAGCTCTTTTTTTTTTTTTTTTTTTTCCCCCCTGTTCCTCTGAAAGAAGGACAAATTAGAGAAAATAACAAAATTCATTATGGGGATAGTGGGACAAGATTATGGTAATTTGATCAGCTGCTTCTTTTGAATGTAGTCACAAGTTCCAACTGTAACTTGCCGTCAGTGGCGCAGGATTTGCAAAGTGCAGGAATATTCCTTTCTGCTAATGAATCCCGCAAGCCCTTCCTGTATTTGATTGTCAGCACGGGTGCCACAGGTCACGACCAGACTGAGCTTCTGCATTATTTGATCCTGTTTGTTTACAGTACGAGCCTGTTAATAAAATGCTGTGACTCGCAAATGCTGAGACCTTTGCTTGGAGGACAGCTGGCAAGTACGTGCCATGGTGTGTGCCCTGGTGCCCGTCAGTGCCCTCCCCACCACTGCAGTCTCGATAGCTGAGCTGGCTGTAAAACAGATCTGTAATTACTGCTGTTTGCAATTTTAAGGTGAACTGTCGGTCATCTCAGCTTTGCAAATGGTACTACTAATCCTGAGCGAGACTAACTCCACCGCTTTGGAAGCCTTTAAGGGTGTGAATTGGACCATCTTCTGTCTTGTCAGAAGTGACTAGATAAATGTAGGTTGAGGAGAAGCTTCTTTAGTTCAAGCATTTTTAAAAGTAACTGGAGGAGTGAGGATAAACCTTGGAAAGCTGACACGTCTAGAATTCAGAACAGATAGAAATGTTTTTTCATTTTTGGTTTACAGCTTTTGGAGGCTGTTTTCAGCAGCGAGATAGTCATTTTCTGTCTAAGCGGTCTAAGAGGATGTCATTAGTTTCCACATGGATGTAGGCTCGTGTTTAGAGCAGAGGATTATAACTCTCGAGCTCCATGAATGAGTCATGTACAGAGCTCAGACTTAGCTTAGGACATCACCATCGTTTTTCCCTGACCAGGATTGTAGAGAGATGATGTTTGTAGAGAGACTTGAGACCTCCTTATGGGAGAATATATTGCTGAAGTGAGAAAAAGCTAGCATTTTGCTAGCATCAGTTACTGGAACCAGTCTCTAATCCAGCTGGCTAAAGGTAGATTTTTGGTGTGGCTTGGGTTGGTTTGGGTTTTTTTTGTGTTTTGATTTTTTTCCTGCTGCTGTTCTCCTCGAATGGCTAAAAGCTGGTTGCTGAACCCCACCTGCCTCTCTTCCAGCTCTAGGTGAACATGAGCATGCTCTGTGTCCTCTGTCCCGTTTGGAGCGGAGCCACAACGAGTCAGGCTTTCTGATTAGACAGAGAAATTGTCTCTGTCCTGTCTGAGACTGAAATATAGCAGGATTTTGATCTCTTTCGCTTAACTTGAACCAACAGTTGGATTCAGCTAGGTCACATATCATTTAAAAAAACCACATGAAACCTCAAAGAGATCAAACAGGCATTGACTGCATAGAGTTAACTAAGTGATTTCAGTATTTATGCACTTTAGAATTTGAGAAACTAGTATTCCTGAAATGCAAAAAAGTTTGTGCGTGCTCAAATTGATTTTATTTGTATTGGTAAGAAAGTAGTTTTGATAAGCCTGATTCAAGATTACTTTTTCACCCACGGCTGTTTCAATACAGACAACAATGGCAAGTCTCCTTGCCGTGTTTAGTGACTTCTGTCACCTAAGCAGAAAAAAAACCCTACAATTTTTTGGAAGTAGCTACTTGACTATTTACATTTGTTCTTTTATCTGTTCTTGTAGAATGAGTCTTAAAGCTTTAAAATTGTTTGTCTTGAGTGTCTGATTCGAGATACACCTCAGAGGTACGGATATCACTGTAAGAAAGACGACTAGTTTAAGAATCTGGAAATGTGTGAGACATCTTTGAAGGAAAAAAAAATCCCTACCTTTTTTTGAGGTCTTGATTTAAAAAGTGACTGTTCATATACTGAGACTTTACGCGTATGAGCCTCCCACATGCCTGTGGCAGAATATTCTGTAACACAGTGGGTGGAGTGCTAGAACTGTTTTGCAGTTTTCCATAAGATTTCCTAGAATATAAACCTACTCTCTTATTGCAGTGTTTTTCAGGTTGTTTGTAAGCCAGATTTTTATGGGTGTGGGTAAAGCTGGAATTAGTAAATTTCTGTGTTGAATAAGAGTATAGTTTGAATTACTGATGTCCCCTGAATATGAATACTGACATAGTTCTGCAGCTTTGTTCCTTGTGAAATCAGTGGAAGCTGGAGAATTGCTTTTGCAAACTTTTTTTTAAAAAAAAAGTACTACTATTTTTTTCAAAATCAGGATGAGTTCCATTTTTATGTCTTCAGTGTGAAGAATGATGTAAGCTGTCTGCATTGTAATACTGAACCCTAACAAGCTTAAATGTTAGCTGATAAGTACTTTGAAAGTTGTCTTATGAGATCATACCATTTTTGAAGTGGGTTGCAATATTTTAGAATTTTTATAGAAGTAAACTTCATGTTAAGTTACAGAGTAAGACTAGAGGACTTTTTATGACATAAATTGTCTGGTGTCATAGATTGTCTGGTGTCAATCACTCTTTTTGAAATTTATACACTTTATGAGCATATTTACATGTATTTCTGTGAATCGGATAAAAAAGACAATCTAAAAATTACTGAATTCTCTTCTATAGTTTGTTGAACCTTTTGAGTACTCCCAAAACTGAAAATACATTTAGTAGCCATCCAAAATATTTTTGAAAGAATACTAGAATCTTTGAATATAGTAGCATTTACAAAAGTAAATTGATGCTTTCCTAATTGCAGTCCAACTTTAGATTTTGATTTAATTTTTACTTAGAGTGGTAAACAAAATTCTAAGACTTTCAGTGTGTACAAAGTAGCCTTATGCTAAAGATATTTGCATTTTTAGCTGATGGGCTCTTTGGAGATTTAAGGTCTCTTTTTGCCTTGTTTATTGAGATTTAAATATTCAGTTAATGTAAGTCCATAAAAAATTCATAAACCTGATATTTAATCTTATTTTACGGCAGTAGAGTAGTGCTGGAATTCATATAATACAAATTATTAATGTGGTCTTAAACAGATAGCCAGTAATTTTTAGACCACTGTTTTACATATCAAACTTCCTTTATAAAACCAGAGAATAATTTAAAACTTTTCCCAGAACTTATTCTAGAAAAGTGGTCTCACTACTTAGCTAAAACTCTACAAAAGCCTGGGCTTCTCCTGCATTTACAAGTGAAGTTGCAAGTCTGCTTCTCCAAGTAGGAAATGGAGTACTGAGAGCTTTTGAAGTTTCTTTCCTGTCTGTACTTAGCACTTAACAGTTGGTTTGGGTTTTTTTTCTTTTCTTTTTTTTTTTTTAAATTGTGAGTATGGATATCCTTAGCAGATGCAATGAACAGAAACACATAAGCACTTGGTTATCTTTGGCCAGATAAATTGATATTTTTTTCCCAACTTCTTAATAGATTTCGTCATGCAAGTAAAAATATTGCAGTTAAGTAGGGACTGGTGGGAGCAGTTAATTTAAGTAATAGGTTAAACTAAGGTATAAAAGACTCCTGTCCTCTTCCCTGTTTAAGGTTGACTAACAGACGACAAAACAGACATCACAGAATAAAACTAATGGGAACATAGGTCAGACATTTCTAAAACCAAACCACTGAATTAGTCTTGTTCCAGGTGGGTGAGTTCCTTCTCCACAGAACGGGCGACTGGAAGGAAGAACAGCGTTGTTCGGGGGCTGAAAACACCCAAAATGAGGGGAACAACCTTGATTTGTTTGCTTGTTTTTCGGACGCAGTTTTGATCTAGGCTGTCTGAGTGAGGTGGTGATGAGATGAGAGCAAATGAGCCCCTGCAGTGACTCTGAAATACAACATGAATGAAGGGTGGGAGCTTTTTGTATGAAGGAGACATACTGACTGCGTACGGTGTCTGGAAACATTTCTGCTGTGCTTTGTGTGTGGAAGAGCTCAGTATTATGGTGCTTTAAGAACAACTTTAATCCTGTATATAAATTTAGTAACTTTATCTTAATTATCTTTCAGTACAGTCATCTGACCCAATTCTCATGTGAAATGTCTTTTTTTTTTTTCCTGTTTGTGTCTTGCAGTATTTGAGAAACTTCTGCTGTTTGACAGCTTCTTTTAAATATTGTTTTCGTAGTGGGGTTTTTTTTTTCACTTGCTAAAATTTCACGTGAAATTCAATTGATGGATGTTCCTGTTTATATTCATATTAAGTTAAAATGCTGTTTTTTAACATTTTCTTAATAGTGTGCTGCTTCAATTTTAGACTTCTGGACAAATAAGATAAATTTGTGGAGGGAGACTGACAATTTAACAACAAATTGAAAACACACTATAAGCATCTAATACCAGGCACTTGAAAGACTTTTTTGAACAGCATACCATATCCAAGCAGGGGTTTGGGTCAGGGGTTTAAGGTATCTCTTTTCTCATATAGCTACGATGCACCTATTTTGTTCCTCTGGAAAAGATGAAAAGTTTAGGGGCTTAACAAACTTGGTTTAGAGAGTAAAGTCTCTCCCCCATGAAATCTGCCTTATTTCTGATAGCTGTTTAGCATCATTTTCCAGGTTTGGAATTGAAAAGGAGGCTTTCGGATATATGGACTGAGTTGGTGTAATCCTGCCTTGTAGGTCAAGGATTTGTGATGTGAGCATGAATTTTGCCTTTTGACCTTGCTGAATAAGGAGATGGCAGCATTAGACCCCACTTGAAAGGGGTCTAACGTAGTTGCAGTGAAAATCTACCTTGGAGAACCTGTTAACAGCTCAGCAGTGTTTAGAAAGGCACCATATTTCTCCTGAGTACCTTTTGGTAACATTTTCTTGACTGTTGTACTGTCAGGAGCAACTCCTACATTTCTCCATGCCATTTGGCATGGCTTAAAACCTTTTTCTTGGGCTGCAGCACTGAATGCACCAATGACAAACCATTCGTTACGGGCTTGTTCTCCACTGACAGAGGTCCACAAACTGGTTTTGTTACCAGTTAAAGTTAAGGAAGGGAGCTGAGAATAATGCAGAAGTATTTAAAGATCTAGACAGCCAAACAGAAACCAGATTTTTTTTCTGGTTCAGAGTTTGCAAATTGAGAGCCTTGAATGCATGAGAGCAACCTACCAGAAATTGGTCAGATCCTGGGATGGCTGCTGGGATGGCAGCGTGTAGTTTGCCATCAAGGTTTCTTTACAGACTTTTTGAATAGATGCTTACTGGTAGGCTACATGATCTTTTTTCCTTCTTGGCCAATGTGATGAATTTCTCTAAGGCATTTGTTGGTGGACTTCTGCTCTTTAAAGATGGACTAAATATTAGCAGTTAGCAAAATACACTTTTAAAGCTATTACAGAAGTTACAGCAAGCTTATTTACACCAGGTATTTAATAAAAGAAATTCTGTATTATAATCACAAACCCAGAATGATAGGAAACTTATGTCTCCTTTATATAGGAAAGCTGGGGACAGGAAGATACTGAAGCACCGAGGGTACCGTAGTCTGCAGGGCTTGGGAAGAGAGTTCGTAACTCTTCTCTCCTTTGCTGAATCATGTTATTGGCACTATTAGCTAAAAGCCTACTCTCGGTACTTTAATACAATGAAATACAGCTTCGCTTTCATGTTAAGTGTGTGTTGTTATCCCTGCTGTAAAGGTTTTATGAAACAAACTTTACAATTTGTTTTGTGTAGTGCTGTGACTGTTCTCAAGCAGGGCAGCTGGAGAGATGGTACAGATGTGGGGAATCTGGCTTCCTCACAGAGGGGAGAACATGCTAGACCGACCAGAGGAGCAGCAGTGGTAGCACTACTGAGAGTGCCCTTTGTTACTGACAATTATGTTTTTAAAAGGTAGGGTTGCTCATAGGCTTTCCCTACCACAGGAAAAACATTGGGAGAACCTGAGATGCCCGACTCGGTTACACACGTGGGTTGCAGGTTGCCTACGTGTGGTTTTACAACACAAGGGAACAGTGTCTTGCTGTGCTGCCGACTGTCGCTCTCTGGGTCTGTATTCATTCACCAGTTCCCAGTAGGAAAGTCTTTCTGAATAAATTTGGGTTATCTTGTACTTAAATACTCTGTCAACAGTTCACTTACCTAGTACATAATTGAAATCTGCTTGAGATAGTAGTTCGTCTGATGTTTAATTTTGGCAATGTACAAACTCTCAGTAAATTACCTTAAATAGGTGTTATGTTATGTTATATAATTGGAAGGCTTCAGAGCAGCACTTAACCATTAAAAATGCATGTAATGTGGGATATTTAGCTCTTTGTACGTGGCTAATGCCAGTGGAAATAGGTAATGCGTTAGGTTTTTTGCTAAGGATCAAATTAATTGCAGTTGTAAGAATGTAAGCATAAGTGCTTGCTGTAAATTAAAAATGTGGTTGAGGCTGCTTTTTAATCCCATATTTGTAGAAAATTTAATTAGTGCTGCCCAAAGTCCAGCATATATTGCTTTGCATATTACTGTATATAACTGCATTGGTATTTTAGAAGTTTTTCATCTTGACTTCGTTGTTGTGTTAATTAAAAAAGTATTTTGAAAATAGAAATAAAAATTATCGTTAACATGGTTTTAATCTATCAAGAAAAATGGCATGTTCTGAGGATGATTTTGTCATGCCGTGCTGCAGGAAAAGATTGCTGTGTGTGCTGTGCTTAACGCTTTGTTCTGAAGTTACTTGAGATGATGATTTTGGTTTGAGTATGTGGGTAGATATGTCTGCATCCTTACTGGAATATTTTAGTATGTTATTTTGCTTTTTTGTTCTTGCTTATTTTTAATATTGAAAATAGATTTGTCCAGTTTTGTGTTTTTATTAAATAGCCCACAGACTGAGGAAAGACCTTATCAATACCGACACTTCCATGCCTGGCTTTTGGAGGAGTTCGGAGAGGGGATGGCAACCTGTTGGATCCTCTTGCTTTCTCTGTTCTTTCCTCCCAGAAATCTTGTTTCAGTAGCTCACTG
>Ga0065711_1038845_pt1 | contig 18347 bp, 10 predicted proteins | sample Hoacrofraction12_FD_59098 | JGI IMG/M metagenome (GOLD analysis project Ga0065711, IMG submission 59098) | Hoatzin crop microbial communities from Cojedes, Venezuela - Epithelial fraction 12 v2 (version 2) | ecosystem: Host-associated > Birds > Digestive system > Esophagus > Crop | place... | reverse complement strand
GGTCCTGTGCAGCCTGCTGTAGGTGACCCTGCTTCGGCAGGAGGGTTGGACTAGATGACCCACAGAGGTCCTTTCCAACCCCTACCATTCTGTGATTCTGTGATTCTGTGCTTGCAGAGGAGACCTGTGGATGTCTGGGGACAAGAGGAAGGTGACAAGTGCAATAAAACACTTGTCATGGTGGATGCATCTCTGCCTCTGAAATCTCAGAGGTCCTAGTTAAAAATGAGGACATGTGGGGGAGTTCAGTCTAGATTTGCCCCTAGGGTAAGAGTGAGATCTCGCCTTGTCTCTGAGGCAAGGCAAATGTTGTCATTTGCCCATGATAAATGTGTATTATTCTGTGTTAGATGGAAGTCCAGTGCTCAGCGCAAGAGGAGGAACATGATTTCTGACCTCCCCATATCTGAAGTTAAGTCCTTCTGTCTTCAAAAAACTATTTGTGCAGATTTCCTTGGCTTACAGAGCTCAAATCAGCAATCCATATCACATTGAGTTTTACTAAGCTTTTCTGATGATGTTAGTGTGACTCTTGGCATGAATAACTGCTACATTAGGAGTATCAGGTTTTAAGAAATTTGGAGAAATCCATCTGGTTCTGAGGTCTTCAACCCAAACTTAGGGATGTTCACATGGTCTCATACATGGTCTCATGCCTCCCTAGTGCCCAGCGTACAGTCTATAGCCTCCTATTGGGAAATGTCTCTGAATCATTAGTAAATTTGTGGCTGAGCTGCCAAAGGCTTTGGACTTCAAAAAGGATCATTCATGCAGCACAGTTAGCACACTTTGCTAAGCCCGAGAGAGTCTGAAAATCCTGCATGTCATCAAGTTTATGCAAAAATCCTCCAAGAATCACTAAGGTATTTGCTACAAATCTCAGATTTCAGGGGGTTGAATACAAATCCATCCTGTCTTTGGAAGTAGCGATGCAAATCTGTTTACTGCCCAGCTTAGAAAATATCTTCTAACTTCCCACATGCCCCAGTCTCCAGAGCCTGGTGGAAGCCTCGTTCAACTGGAGTTGAGATTGTAAGTGTTGTGTGAGGGAAAATTATGATTAGCTGAAAAATAGTGGAAGTGAGAAAGAAAGGTTAAAAAAATCCCATATATACTTGCATCATCCTTCTCTAATTCATCTAATATATGTCTGTCAAAACTGTCTTTCTCAGCTGTCAGTCTAAACATATCACTCATCTCCATGGATATTAACTTCCTCTGCACACTCTGTTATGTTCAACTTTTTTTCCTTTCACCAATGCAGCACAGTTTCTCTCTGTCGGTGCCTCCTATTCTACAGATATTCTTTGTCAGTAATGATATGCTGGTCTTGGTCTTCAATTCCCTAGCTGCCATCACTCCTTTTTGTCCATTTTGATGGAGAAAGACCTCAGAACTGAAGGTCACAAAGTTGTTGTTTGTGCCTTAGTTAGTCTTCCATAATGCCAAACTAAAAAACATTATAAATGTCAGGGGAGATGTTTTTATGTCTATGCTCCGAGATATGTCTGTATCTAAATAGAACAAATCTTTCTCCCCCCAAAACCCCACACTAATAAAGCTTCATTTCAGAATTTTCCAGTGCAGTTTATCTTCATTTAGACATAAACCACTCGGGGAAGAAACTGCTATTGTGCTACAGACCAGAGAGTGCTATTGATGGGAGAGAAATCATAAGGAATAGAATAATAATAGGAAAGTGCAGAGATGAAATTGCAGTACCTGAAAAAGCCTTTGCTCCACCCAAAGAATTCTTTTCGTCCCACACACACTAGTTATTTGGTTTGGACAAGAGCAGGAAAATCGATTTGAAGTTGAATAGCGAAGCCAGAATATTTTTCATTACAGAGCATGCATAAACTAATTCAGGATGAAATATTTTACAATTATATCATTCTATAACAATATATGTTAAATATTCTAATGAAAATTATTTAAATCTAAATTGTGAATGTACCTGGAAATCATATCAATTTACGTAGAAGAAAGGGTGCTAGACATAAATATGATGGAAACCTTGCCTTCTTCCCTTTGTAATGAGAAATACAAGACCACTTTTGTGGGGAAGTTGTTGATTATGCCTGGGAGGATTATGAAGCACAGTTTCATTTGCAGAATCCAACAGGAACACAATAGCTTCAGTGCCTTAGCTCCCCATTCCCTGCAATTCATGGCATCTCGGGCAATTCAGCTTCTGCTGGGTGAAGTGGTTCAGGTGAGTTAGTAAATGCTGTCCTCACTTTATACAAACAATGCGTTGAAATTTACTTCCCCAAAGCACATCAGGTGTGATCAACAGCATCTCCTGTTTCTAATGACCTTGTTTAAAGAAAAAAGAGTCCCAGAAAAATTACATTTTCCAAGCTAGGCCTGTTATTGTGTGAAAAAGATCTCAGAGCTAAAAGAAGATAGCCAAGGTGCAGGGCTGCTCTGAACAGTTTTGTGGTGCTCTTGTCTCCATGGGTTGGAACGGACATAGCGCCACGACAAGCTGCCGCTTTGCTGAGGTGCGTCTTTATGGTCTTGGTTAATAGATCTTAAAACTCCCTTCCTCTGCAAAATCCCAAACCAAACAACATGCCTAGGTGGGGCCACCGGAGGAGATGGGACACCTGTAAGAGAAATTCAAGAATGAAGGTTTTATGAGTGCACGGTTTTGAAGGATTTATAGGTGCACTGTTTGGCCATCCATTGCTCATTTTTCCCTGCTACATATACAGGTGTCCTAACCGTGGCTGTTTGTTCACACTAAGCTTTGCTTTTGAGGCAGCAAACAGCTGAAAACAGTAAAGGCCACCCTGCCGGCATGGCAACAACTTGATGCCCCGTTCATTTCCTTCCCAAGGCCCCGTAAGGAGTCACTGACTCTGCTCCATCTGAGATCATGTTGGTGATGTCCTCTCTCACCATGGCAAGCCCAGCGTGCCTGCTAACCCTGCACATGGAGACACATGGAGACATCCATATGTTGCCTCCAGATATCACTCTTAAGAAACGAGGTGTTTTACCAGAGCCCACAAAAGTCTGCCTCACTGACCATCAATAAACTTGGGCGTTCTCTGGGCTGTCTTCACCCGCTGCAGCTTTGCACTTTTCTGGGAGAGTTTCTGGGGAGACGAAGGAGAGATGGTAGATTTATTTCTGGCCCTTCTCCCTTTTCCACCACTCCCTCTGCTGTGAGCTGCTTTGAAGGACTTGTCCTGCTTCCTGTGGCACCAGCCAACACCAGTAAGGAGGAGGGAATGTCTTCCTATGTTTGCAAGAGCTGGTTACCCCTTGCGCCAGCAGCGCGGCTGCACTGGCACTACAGCAGCAACCATGCGGAGACCGTTTCAAAACCATCTCTGAGGTACAGAGATGTCTTAGTCCACCCAGGCATCCCTGCACGGTGCTGGAGAAATGGACTCCCCTGAGGGGGCTGCTCCTTGTCCATGGCTCACAGAGGGTCTCTGGCAGGCAGCGTGCCGAGTGGGGTGTTCCTAGCTCCATGCTGCGTGGCGTGGGGCACCCACAGCAGCTCTGGGTGCATTGTCACTCCCCTTTGCTCAGTGGGAGTTTGTTCTTGTTTGTCCCATGTTCAATTCAAGGTTAGTGAAAATGAGCAAAACTCCTTCGTGGCCAGCAGGACTGCTCTGAAAAAGGTGGAAATGTGTATCTCCAAGTGCTCGGCGCTGAAAGATGATTCGTTTCTGGGGCTGAAGCCTCATTTGTTCATTTGTTTCATTTTGTGCTCACCATTATCCCAACGTCCCACTGAGAGGAAGAAGAGGGGTCGGAGAACAACTTGTCTCCTTCGCAGTGAAGAACAAACTGTTCATTCAGTGAATCTTGTTGATTGCAATCTACTGGATGATTTCTGCATGCTTCACTTGTAATTAACTACCATACATTTTCCTGGGATTAGTGATATGTCAGCATTTTTGGGAACTGGTGCTAGGAATTTTAAATAATAACAGCATTTATCTTCTGCATGGACACATTGTAGTTAGGCTGATAAAGATAAGTGAGGAGTTACAACATGTTTTTCTAAGTCTGGGAGTGAAAAGTGGGAGAAGAACTTTTTTTTTTTAATAATCAGAAGACTAATTTCATCTAATAATGATATTCCTTGTGTTAGTAGACATAAGAGGAGCAAGTTTCTTTCTCATACCAGGAAAGAAGTTTTTTGTCCTGCCAATCTTTGCACTGCTGATTCCTGGCCATAGTTGCTGACCAAACTCCTCATCCCTTCAGTCACAGGAGCTCCAACGTGGAAAGGAAGAATTGAAGTTGCCATCCAGGGGTGCCCATCAGTAGCTGCTGAAGTTCATTCCTGTTTGAGGCCAAATTTACACCCGTCCTCTCAGTAGGTTCCAAAAGACTCTTAAATCTCACGGATCAGGGCTTTACCAGGAGGCAGATGAATTCAAATTAGAAACAAGGCGCCCCTCTCCCCCTCGCCAAACCATAAATAATAACAGAGCTGGTGAGGAACTGTCGCCGCAACCGGCCTTTCCCATGTGAAACTGCCAGCTCGTCCTGGGGCACCCTTCTGGAACGGAAAGCGCCAGGCTCGGAGCAAGGCACGGTGACAGTGCCTTCAGGCTGGGAAGTCTGGTGCTGGCGTGGTATAAGCCACCCAGCCTTAGCATCTCTGGAGCTTTGCTGCTGCAGTTATAGTTATGACTGCCATATATGTAAATAAGTTTTGGATTTTTTAATATAAAAATTATTCCTACAGATTTTCTGTGCGCTTATCCATGAGAGCACGGGGACAAGCCCTACCAAAGATCACAGGGATGGGTACTGAGCCCCTGGTTCTGGTGCACAGCTTCATCCGAATGCTGAGTGGCCCCGTGCTCCCTGAGCAGTGCTCTCGGATCAGATCCTCCGTGTCAATCAGGATGCTTTCTTTGAAGTTGTGCTGCTTTATCCCGCCTGAGGGCTGGGGGCACTGAAGCAAAGTCCTTGGGAGCTGCTGGTGGGCAAGATTTCTTTTTTTGTGAAGCCTTTGGTCTGCAAATGAAAAACACCACTGGAAGATGTGTTTTGAACAGCTGCATTGAACCTGCCTCCGTTTCTAGCCTGAAAAGATTTCCATCAGCTTCCAGTTCTTCTAGCTGATCGGCATCTGAAATTGCAGGGGACTTCCCTGCAAGAATTAGAGCAGACCAAATTTGTGTGTGTACAGGATTGGGTAGGTGAGGAAACAAAGCAAAACAGCTTCAAAATAAAGTTGCATGTTTACATTTTCATTTACTCTTTCTGTAATTTAAAAAAAATACATGGACACTTCCATATACCATGTATTTAAGTGGTTTCTCATTTCAGAAGGGATGTCAAGGCATGGAAATCTTTTGTTTAATTGTTTTTCTATTGAGAAATTATTGCAATTAAACTGTTGACCAAAGAATTGCAAAGGAAAAATACTGCTCCTCAGTATCTATTTAAAACCCTATTAGAATACCACTTTACTTGAAAATTACTGTCTCTTCCCAACAATGAAACAAATGCAGCACTGAGTCCTGTTTATTTGTGCTGTGGCAGCACCTAGAGGCTCTTCACAGAGATGTCGCCATATTATAGCACTCGGCATTGCCTGCAAGCACACACAGAGAAATGTAACTGAATAGCCCTTGTCGCAAGCATCTGAATTTTTAAACAGCTGCATCCCACGAGATGGCACTTCTTAGGACCTTCCGGAAGAGAAAGGTTCCTGAAATTGCCATTAATCTATTTCTTTTGTAATATATGGTTATTAAATCGTTATTGTTATTTGAGATTAATGGCTGGTAAGTGTTAAGGAACTGAAGTAATTACAGAACTGGAATAATCAGCAGCCGGTATGTGGCTTGAACTGGTGGATAATTAATTATTTATAATGAAAGCAACTGAGGGTATATATTTTCTGCCTGACAGCGAACACAGAAAGCTTACAGACTACTTTGTTTTTAACTTTTAATAGAAAGAACATGATGAATTCAGTGTTGGAGGCAGTGCACCTATACCTGAGCTCCTCTGCTCAATCATGGGTCAAACATCCTTATCGGTTCTTTTCTGAGTGAAGCCAAAGTGCTTTCAATGGCCGAGTTCGCTTTACTGTGTCCGTCTTCCTCTTGGTAATGTCTACAGGAGGAAACTCGCTGTGTATTGGCTATTAAATGTGGCAGATTTGGAAGAGAAATCACTAAGCTGTGTAAGAAGAAACTCAATTTTTCTAACTTTAGATTCGGCACCGAAGGATACAGCTTTGTCAAGGTTAACTTAGCCTTGCACAGTGATTTGGATGGATTGGGATGTAAATCTTCAGGAGTTCACAAAGAACTGAGCTCAAACACCGAGGCAGTAAAATAGTCAATATGAAGCAGTGCCAGTATTTGTAACCTTGTCTCCTCCTGCTCTGCACTTCTGCGATGTGATCACCGATGGAAGGGGGGAGGACCATCAAACAGATCCTGACTTTGTTAACTAAAACTGAGTCCAAGCCTTGATTTAAACGACAGCAGAACTAGTGCTGCTTATAAGAAGTACCACGTAGTCATGTGGTGCATACATAATAAACACATTTGTATCGTTTTCCCTCCAGCTGCTATTAGTAAGAAAATAAAGGCAGGATTGCCTAAATACAAAAGAGAAATTTAATCTCCAGCTAACCATAGTGATATATGGTGAGGAGAAATACAATCCATCTGTGCTTTCTCTGACAATGCTTTCCACCGTTTGTTTTAGAGAAAGACATAAAGTTCTCATAATGCATCTGGATAGCTATGAAATACTCTGGCTACTGTGGGAGAGAAAGAAGGCATTTCTCCCTGACTTCTGTCAGCATTGCTTCTTGAAACATGAAGATTATCTTTTGTAATCATTATCCTGCCTAGGACAGCTGCAGAGTCGCTGTTTAGTCAGGGACTGGATGTGCAAAAAACTGGAATAGCTGCACTGGGTAATGCAATTACTCAAGATTTGCTGAGAAGGGGAAAGACTTGACACCAGAATCAGCTAATTTTTTTGAGACTGCACTGAGATTTTTCTCTGCATCTTGAAATTTTGGCTGCAATATAGGGTAGACGCCATGCGATTTCCTTTTTGCTCACTCCAGATTAGTTGCCTCTAGCTTTGACAACTGACTGTCTCTCTTGTTCGCTTTTTACATAAAAGGGTAACATGTTGTGGCCTTCTCCGGTGCATCCATGGCGATGCTTGTCCTTACACTTCTCGCTTACATGTAAAGATAAACCCAGGAGCAGGCTCTGAGCGCGGCTGTGATACCCTGCCTGCTCGGTGGCGAGTGACCGTGCAGTACAGCTGGCCTGCCCAGCCCCACTTCTGTTCCAGACAGCGGAGGCACAAGCATCAGTGGAATTTTCCAAGGGAAATGCCAATGGCATCCCACTCTTGCCGTTTCTAGCTTAGGGGCCGGACAGGTAGTGAGGCAACGTCCCTGTCCCGTCAGGGCACCCTGCAGCGAGCATCAGCTGAGAAGCTCCTTTGGTCTGATTTTCTTGGTGACTCTCTGAACATCTACAGGGCAGAGAAACCTTCACAGAAGTGTTTAAAAAGCTGTATCCTTTGACAGGAGAACTCAGAAGCAGACTTAAAGATTCTCTTAATACCTTTGAAAAAAGAGAAAACAATGAAAAGTACAGATTTGGGTTGACACTGTGTCACACACTGTCATGCTTAAGAGGAATTTTTGCTTCCTGAAGAATCTAAGGACTGCTCCCTTGCAGGTTTAACCTCAATGAGTCCCTTAATGTATGCACATAATTAGTGTCCCTTAGCTAAACAATGTATATGCACAGACTAGATGATTGTTTTAATTATTATTCTAACAAAGAGCTATCACCTGAACTTGCTATTTCAAATCAGGAGAGGAAATGAAAGGTAAGCACAAAATGTCTCCAAGCAATGATCAAAGAGAATCCTCTGTGTTTTTCTTCTGGTGTTAATTAATACTACTTAGTGTGGTCTGGTTTGCACTGACAATTTCATTTTTGGGAGCATCGGGGCTTGCATAAGATTAAAGGCTAATTTTAAACATACGTGGATTAAGCCAGGCATACACAGCTATTGCATAATTCAGAAGGTTAGTTCTTCTAAGCCACTAGGAATGTCCACCTTGATTTGTAACATTAAAAATGGTGCTGGCCATCTTGCAATGGGAACTTCCCTCCCCATGGGTAACTTGTCTGAATGGCATTCCCACAGCAAACAAGGTGAAAGCATGAGACAGATCTGGAAAGGTTTGCTCAGGCAAGAACGAACATGTAGCTTTAGTGCAGCCTGTAGAGCCCTGAGAAAGAAGCTTCAGCCTTTTGACTCCCTGTCCTCTCTCTTTTTGCATCCCATTTCTCAGGCAGCATCAGGCTGGGAGAGGACCCAATCTAGACTCACTGGGTGAGATTTACTTGATGCAGGCAAGAGTAGAAGAGCTGATCTTCAAAGGAACGGCACAGAGGTCTTTAGAGTCTCTTTGTAGATAAGAAATTACCCAGGTAGATAAAAGCAAAACCTAAGCAAGGTTAGGTCACAAGAGTGACACTTTACCAGAGTGTTAAGGCCTTCTCCTAAACCCAAACTTGCATATGGAAAAGGGGAGTAAGGGAGCAGAGTGGTTCTGAGTGTGGGGAGCAAAGACCAGGTAGAAGATGCTGCTCATTCTGCTTTGCTTTGCTGACAGTGAGCTCATTCTTCCAGAACAAATAACATATATTTCATCTGGTGTCTTCACTCCTTCTTTACTGTGAGTAGACAGCTGAAATACTGCCAATGAAGGAAAACAGATTTTATGAGGAATAGTCCTACACCATGAAAAACGAGATTAGAGGAATGCCTAAACTAATTTCAGGTTATTGCATTACAATCTTCATCTCGGACTAATTCTCAGTAGCTTTATTCCAGGTTTATGGACAGAAATTTAAAGCCAGCACATTTTATCATCTGTATCATTCAGTCTCCTTTTTTTTCGCTGAAGCTTTGCAATGTTCTCTTTAATTTCCAGGAGAATGAATTTCACCTTTTATAACATTCAAAGACAATTATGCTGTCTTTATGATGAATGATGTCACCCTGATCCCAGCAATAAAAGAGAATGTACAAATGCCAATAAATATATTAACTGTATCAATCATTCTGCTGATTTTTTTTCTTTTTTATTTTGTTGTTCAGAAGAAATAGCATGCAACCTTGAGCTTTTAATTGGTTAACACTTCCATAAACACCATAATGGCTCTTTAAATCTTTCTTTTGTCATGAGAGTGGGGAAAACATCATGAATAAGTAATTGAATACCACGGCAGAGCTCAGCACTGATCTATAGGTCATTCAGGAGGTGAACTTGATCTAAAGACTTATTCAGACTCTACAAGAGGGTTGAGTTGTTTGTGCTGGAAATAGCTGTATAACACAATATGCTTCCACATGCCCTTCCAATTAGAAAAGTGTTCCTCAGTGAAATGCAATATTGCAATTGGACAGTGGTATAAAAACATCGACCGAATTCCACTGAAGCCAGTGGATGCGGCGCTTCCCTGGCACGGCAATTAAACCAGCAGCATCAGAAAAGGAGAATTTAAACCAGAAGGTGCAACCAGCGGGCACCAGCAGGGCGGCACTGGGGCAGGCCCGGCTCTCCCGGGCCTGGGAGCAGCCATGCTTTCTGGGCTCTGGCGTCAGGAACGCGTCCCCGAGTTTCAGCCGCGTTCACCTCGCACACGGCACAGGGCCCCATCGCCGCCGTTTGGGGCCCAGCAGCTCTCCTGAGGGGGCTTGGCTCCGCACCCGGCGATGCCACGCTGGAGTGACACCGCCGGCTGAGCCGAGGGGGATGTGACCCCAGGGAGCGAAACAATTAAATACAGCGACCGAGTGAAAAACGCCGTCTGCTTCCCTCTTGACCCGAACGCTGATTTCCACCAAAGGGCTGGGAACCGAGGCGGGGATCACCTTTAAGTCACCCCCGCCGGCGGTACGAGAGGCAGAGGCGGCTCCTCCCGAACGCGGGCGGGTGCTGCCACCTCGCGGCGCCGTCAGGCCGCACCGCGCATCGCCGGGCGGGCCGCGGGCCTCGGGGCGCGGCGGGAGGCAGCGCGGGGCTCTTCGCGGTGATGCCCGCTGCTCATCCCTCCCTTCTGGCTGTAGGCACGGTGATTTATTCGACAGGCTGCCTTCCCCTGTCGCGGCTTCGCTGCTAAAGCCAGCGGGGAGATGGTGGAAGTGTGAGTTCGCAGCTGAAGGGTGATGGAGGGGAAAGAGGTCTCCGGCCCGCGCAGCTTTGTGAGGGTTGTTTTATTTCTCTGTGCCCGTGCGGTAACCCGAGCGGTGCCTCAGGCGCCAAACCTCGCCGGCTTAAAGAACCTTTGCCCGGGATTTATGCTGTTGAGCTGCTGTTGGTTCCGGAGGAAGGCTGTACGGCTCACACCGCCGGCGGGCCCGTGCTCCCGGGCATCTCCCGCCGGACCAGTGGCACCAGCGCGGCTCCGCAGCCCCGCTGGACGGGCAGACTGGTGCTGGCACGGGAAGCGCTCGCCCTGCTCCCTCACCACTCAGAGCATCACACAGCCTTGCCTTTCGCACCTGCACCGGCCCAAATCTGGGCTCCCACGTGCCCAAGGACGCCTCATCTCCCGTGATCTCGCCTTGCAACGCGAGGGCGGCCTGATGACTCTGCCCCGCTTGCCAGTGCCATGCTGTCTGGGGGCTCCCATTTTAGCTCTTGGATTGGAAGGTTCTTGGGAGCAGGGATCTTGATCCCCCACAGTTCTGCAAAGTGTCAGGCAAGATGCCAACTGTGATGACAAAGTCCAAAATTTGAGAGCTTAACTGACATGTGTAATAGGGCCAACTATCTTAAATATAGCTGGAGAAATACTTTTAGCCATGAGGCCCTCATTTGTCACAAGCTATCTCATCTCCTCTAAATAATGGAAAACAGTGATAAACAACTGAAACCCATGCTGAGGTTTTTTATGGCAATCAGTGTATCCGTGGCAAGTGGCCCACACACGGTCTTCTTTAGACAAGATAACAGAATGCTAATCAGCAGCAATTATCTACTGGCAAAACCTAATAAAATGCAGCAAATATGCACAAAATAAACAGTCTGCTTGCCTAACAGAAACAAGCTCACAGTTGCTGTGGATAATCACCTTATAACTAACCATTGCAAGTTCTGACTGTGCACCTACAAGTTGTAGATTTTGCAGTCCACAAAGTCTTGGCAGTTTTTACAGTAACGATGATAAAGTAAGAAAAACATTTTTTTTTCTTCCCTGGGAAGCAAAACAACACCCACAATATTGGAAAACAGCAGGAGATCAGCGAGAGCTACAAAAAGGGTACAGACTGTTCTTGCCTGTGTTTGCTGGTGCAGGGGAGTGTGTCGTGAAGAGGCAAGAATAAGGATGGAAAGTCTTGCAAAGCACAGAAGAAGAGTTACGGATATAGTCAACTATCCCTATCTTTCCTAACAGAAAACTGCTTCTGCAAATAAAGAAAGAAAACAGATAGGAAAGCACAAAGAAGAAGTGTTCGCTGAATCCACATACCAGTATGGTATTTAGGAGTGTGTGAAAAGCTTTGGGCAGAATGCATTACTTTGAGGCAAAGCTTGATTAAAAAAAACCAATGGGATGGAATAACATTTTTTTTTCTGAAGACAAATAAGTCTCTGGATAGGTTTTGTGTGAAATATTACTTGGTTTCTTATAGGAGCAGCTGAAGGGTGAGTCACATATATTGATATCACAAGATATGTGCGTGGGAGGTAAGCCTGGCTCTCGCCTCACACTCTGTGCTTTAATATAAAACATTATTCACCTGCAGCATATTTAGTTTTTCCAGTCAGAGCATACAGGTGAATTAGCTGTGTGTGGGCATCCTCTGTGCACGGTGCTAACAGAAATGTAAGAAAGGAGAGCTGACTGCTGAAAGCCTTCTACCCGTTGATGGGGCTTGCCTTGGCCATCAGTCATCACCTTTGGGGTATGGGTTGCTGCTCTCCATCCCCAGATCACTGTCGGTGTTGGTACAAGCCTTTGTTGGCCTTCTGGAGCCAACAGCCATGGTAGCTGTGAGTTTATGTCAGTTATGAGCAATTAGCCAACTGGGTTATGAATTTAGGTACATGTATTAGGCAGATTGGATCTCCCTTTGGACACCTGTGAAAGAACAGCCTGCCCCGCATGTGTGATGAGGAATTTGGGTGCTTGCTTCAAAGGGCTAGTCCATTAAGTCCACTAAAAAGCATTAGTCCCTCAAAGTACAGGCTGGGGCCCATGTTAGGTTGACTGGATCCTGTTTGTACCCTTCAATGCCAGCCTGCTACATCACCATGGGAGTTCTCTGGTACTGGGTTTCCTCAGTTTTCTTTCCACTGCTGTCTAGAGTATGAAACTGTATATTATGGCCCATATCATAATTCAGCTTAGTCTACTTCCTCCGGTTGTTATTTCTGTGGCTGTCTGATGGCTGGACTTCGACCTTTGTTCAGAGACCTCTGGCTTTCGCCACCAGTGTTGTAGGAGGAGGCTGCCTTTGGCCTCCCCATTCTCTTGGCTGCTTCTGTGTCCTGTTCATGTTCCTCTGTGGGGTCTCATTGAACTACCCCTCCCCATCAGTTTCGCATCTCTCCAGCTTACCCATGCAAGTACAGAGTCTCATGACTATTGTAGCCCAGCCTTCTGATGCTCGGTGAACATCCATGGGATAATATCATCTGCACTGAGACTGAATGGGCTATGCATACCATATCAGATGTACCATCCTCAATGATTTCTGTTTCCTGACCCTTGTTCTTCAGGTAGTCTTCTCCAGATGGTTCATTTTGCAGAAACTGCAGCAGCGCTTGACTGAAAAAGTGAGTGGTCTCTTGTCAGAAGTGATCTTTTCTCCTGGGTCAAGCTGGGATTTCATAGGGTTGCAAAGTACCATAAAGTACTTTTCTGTTGCTGATTACATGGCTCCATGCATTCCTGACACTGGTCTGTGCACAGTCTCAGGCCAGTTGTTCCTGAACAGCAGATCGATCTCTGGTGTATCTCTGTGTGTTAAAAACAGGCCATAGTTCAACAAGCACTTAAAGCCAGCAGAGCTATGAAAAGAGAATTGTGTTGTCCCTTCTCATCCCTACTCAGCCATTTCTGCCTCCACATTATCTCCTCCGCTGTGTTGAATCCTGGCCCCAAGCCATCCAGCTGCAGTCAGCTCTGATTTTTGCAGGCTGTGATCAGGGACAAGCCTACCTTGTGCCCACAGGTGACCCTGTGGCATCCTGTAGAAACCATCCCGTGACAGCTTTTGTGCCCTTTCCTCCAGCTGCCAGGTCTCTTCTCCTAGGGCTGTCTGTGTCCTCCTGAGGCAGCTGGTGACATCTCTCCCTGTCCCACAGGGACATACAGCATCCAGAGAGGGGCCTTGCTTCTCTCCTTAAAGTACTTTGGAAAGGAGATAATATGAAAAATAAGAAAAGTGCAATTTGAAAATGGGTTTTATTACTGTTCCAACCAATCTAATAACCCCTGGGGCTCACTAATGCAGATACTTAAAAAACTTGCACTCTTTTTTGGAGGAAAGCGCCTCAGTTCTCTGAGAGGAGAGAAAAAAAATCACTGGCACCAGCTAAGCAGAGTGTGGGCAGGCACCTTGAAACTCCCTCCGAGCACTGGCAATACACCCTTCTGACGGGGGGCTGCACATGGCTGGGAGCGGAGGGACGAGTGGGCCATTCTCTCCTAAAAATCCATTCAATCCACCTGTAAGTAACAGACCCTAGATGAAAAAGACAACGACGGGTTTTAAGAGTCCCAGTTCAGAGCACATTTATTCTGGAAGTTCACGCCGAGGAGTGTAACCTGAGTTTTCTGCAGAGGTCATGGTGACTCTGAAGACACAGGACCTGTGCAGCACGTTCCCAGGTTGCGCAGTGGCTGCTGCCCTTCGCTGCTTTTTAGTTCAGCAAACGGTGGAAATACCAGCGCTCCTCACCAGCCATATAGACATGACCCTTGGAAAGCAGCAGCATGATCTCTTCCACACCATTACTTTTTATTGCATTCACTGCTATATCTCAGCAAAACAGGGAGACAAAATACCCGCAGAGCTATTTTCATTCTTTGACGGAACAAGTCTGTTGCAGTTCGTGTGGGTAATGTGAAGAACATCAGTCATTTAGAGCCAAACTGCAGTTGAAAAGGTCACAGTCACTGTGACAGAGTAAATGAAATGTTTAATTCAAACAGAATATCAGCTACCGTTGCAGTGGTGCTCAAAGTCACTTGTGTTTTCTTTTCACTAAAGCTCAGCAGAATATGGTACAGCACCAGCCGTAGGCACCCTTATGTTACAAATCCCTTCCAGAAGGTACTTTGTTTTTATTTTAAAGGTTGTACAAACTGGATAGCAGGTTCTGGCTGAAGAACTCTGCCTCCTCTCCATGGATTGCACAGGAAGAGAAATGGGAGAAAGGGGGGATACATTTGTGTTGATTGTATACATAATAGCATCAGACAGAGAGCTAATTTTTGATTTTTTTCAGAGAAGACGGGGCTCTTTAGAAAATGCCAGTTTTTCAAAAAAGATTTTTCTGCACAGGTTGTTTATGGGGAATAAAACCAGTTCTGGCTGGAGATATCATCCCCATCCTTCATCATCTGGGCTCTGCTCAAGGGCTCGGCCAGCACCACGGGGGACCAGCCTGGCCCTGCTCCTGCTCCCGTGGCAGGTACTCTGGGGTGGGCTTGATGCTCACATGGACATTGGCACTCAAGCCTCTCCCTTTCTCCATCTTTAACACAAGGATTTAACTCCATCACAGCAAAATTCAGCAGCAGCAACTCTATTTGTATATTCCTGTGGTGGTTGACAGGAGTGGAGAATTTTGTCTCCTGTGTTCATGGTGAAACTCAGCACCGTGACCTGTCTCAGCTATGGCCGCATCCTGCATTCGACTTGATGCTTAAAACTACCGTAGGCAGTGCTAAGTGCTAAGGCTTGACCTCACTTCTCATCCCAGCAAAACACATCATCCTAACATATTAAACACCAGCTAAACACCAGCATGATACACTGTCTTTTTGAAAATGTATTAATTGCACCAGGACTGTCAGCCTGACAAAGGAGCCCTGGGAAGGCTCTGCAGCACTAATGCTTTCTCAGCTTGCCAGAGCTCTTACTTAAATGACAACTGGAAGAGCATGAGTGTAAGAAGGCGATGTTCCCTGGGACCAGGCAGAGCTCACCGCACCGGGCTTTGCTGTGGGCTCAGCGGTTAGCCAAGCTGCCATGTGTCAGTAGGTGACACAAAGAGTCCACAGGCAAACGAAAATTACACCCAGAGCTGGGTCATCAAGGAAAAATAGGTGTGCAGAATGATAGCCTGGATAAAATCAAAGTAAACCCCATGAAAAATATGCCAAATTCAGATGTGAATTAGGGGATGATGAAGAAGAGGTTGCTTCTGCTGTCTGTGTGGCATTTAGCAGTGGCCTGTAAAGCATCCAGACCGGTGCCGGCTCTGCTGGCTCCCGCTGGCGTGCGTAATGCGCACTCTGGGTAAGTCCCTCGCAGGTGCTGAAGGCTTCGCTCTAGCTCTGCGCAGCCTCACGCTTTGTTGGTGGAGCTGACACGTACCGGCGTGTGCTTGCTGTGGGCTCAGGGAATGCAAACAGGCTGTGCCTCAGTGGAGACACAGCGTCTCCGAGAGCCGGGGGTAAGAGGCCGTGAGTTTGAGCGAACTGCCCAAGCCTGAAGTTTGCTGCCTGAACCCGTGATCAACTTGCGAGTGCACAGCCTCCAGTCCTCCTCCCCCATAAAAAGGGCAGAAGGAAGGGCTCTGCTTCCTTCAGCTCTCTAATTTTCTCAAATTGGCTTTGCAGCTCAATATAAACCTCTGTGATTTTAACACTGGATGGTTAGCCATGCTTCTCGTTTTTGACATGCCGAGGCTGTACATTTCCTGAAAAATATGACTGAGGGAAGCAGAGCTGCAGCAGGAATTCGAAGGTTTAGCGACTCGCGCACAAAAAGCCCTCTTCTCCCAGGCATGCCTGCCAAGTTCCCAGTTTCAACTTCTGATGCCTTTACTATTAAATTACAGCCATTGAAGCGGATCCTGAATTGGTGCTCCCAAAGACAACAGCAGTTGCTTTGCTGAATGGCAGGAGTCCTAATAGCAGTCACAGCAATCGCAGGAACAGCAAGATGTCTCTGTTGTCTCTTTGTGGATGTCATCTTGATTTAGGCTCCAAATGTCACTGCTGCTGAGGGTTCCTTGTTTGGTGTTTCTCCCTGCTAATGTACTCATAAAATCAGTTCCTTTCCTTTGCCTTCATACTACGCCTATTTCACAACTTCCTAGTTATAACTAGGTTTTGTGTGTGCTGTATTTGTGTGTGACTTTTTTATAAGGTGCTTGTTGGCTCTAGTATAAAAAGAGCTCTGGTGCTATTGCAAATGTTTAGTGTGTCTTTTGCATGGGACCACTCAGAGCAGAGAATTTGGGCAAACAGAGGGCTCAGATAATGAAGCGAAGGGAGCACATAAGCATCCAGAAAGATCTTGTAATTAAACAGGGCAGGAAAACCACCTGAACAGAGCTGGAGAGCCCTTGGAGTGGCACGGGCAGGTGAAGGCTGCCTGGAGCCTCTGCAATGCGGTGAGCTGCGGCTCTGCCCCTGAAAGTCCCCTCCCCAGAGCTTACGGTGGGTTTTCCAAGATTTCCAACATTTCCAGCCCCTATGGCTGCTCACCGTGGTTTTTCCCAGCCAAGATCAAACTTTATAAAGGTCACGTGTAATTTCATCCTTCCTATGCCTTCTTGCTTTGACAGGGCTGGAGGAAGGCTGAAAATCATTTCTTATGTGAAATCTGACCTGTTAGCTGTGGACTGCTGTATTCCCGTGGGCTATCTCCTGACCAGCAGCATCCGATCAGTGCAAACACTTCTGAAAGTCCCTAAATGCTGTTTGGATGCTGTTCCTCATTTTCCTGAGCATCTCTGTCACTGCATACCGGTGGGACACACTCATTGCCGCAGCGTCACTGCCCTGCAATGAAACAGATGCTGTTACAGCACCTCTTTGAAGTCAGGAAAACATCTTCTTCTCTGCCAAGTTTCTTTGTATACCTGCAGCAGTCTGTTACAGAGGAGGGTTCCTACGGCTTTTATCCATAAATATAAATCAAGACAAATACAAATATGCATTTGTTTCTTCTTCGTGTGACACACATTCAGAAATACTCATCATTCTTCTGCTCTTACACAAGTGAAAAATGGACTGGCTGCAGATCACAGCTAGAAATACAGCTGCAAGATATGCACCAGGGGCAAGGCCATGTTATATGGTCACATGGCAAATATATTTGAGAGAAAGTTCATTGGCCACCATTCAGCCCCTTTTAGCTGCTATCCCTCAGAAGCAATATAGGTCCCTCTTGTGCTGTAGAAAATCACTGTGAATTCTGACCATCTCCAGCAGCCTCACAGCCTTCAGCTCATGTTTCATGCTCTCATATTTATTTTTATTTCTATTTTTATTTTTCTGAAAAGCCATGAATAATAAAAACTAGATGAAACTAAAATAAATCTAAATAAATAATAAAAAATAACTACTGGATGTAGCACTGCTTGGATGACTGCACGCAGGCCTGGGACTAGACTCTGCTGCTTCCCGTCTGGGTGATGGTGACTGTGCCACTTTGGTTTTTATATGCTTCTTTTTCCTCAAAAGCTATTACTTCCTTAGCTAAGTGTTTTGAGGTGTAGTGATATATGTGGGGGAGAAGCAGGATTCAGGTAAATTCATATAATCGTAGAATCATAGAATGCTTTGGGTTGGAAGGGAAATTCAGAGGTCATCCAGCCCAACCCCCCTGCAGTGGGCAGGGACATCTTCAACTCGACCAGGTTGCTCAGAGCCCCATCCAACCTGGCCTGGGATGTTTCCAGGGATGGGTCATCTACCACCTCTCTGGGCAACCCATTCCAGTGTTTCACCACCCTCACTGTAAAAAAAATTAGCTTCCTGATATCCAGTCTAAATCTACCCTCTTTTAGTTTAAAACCACTACGCCTTGCCCTATCGCAACAGGTCCTGCTAAGAAGTCTGTCCCCATCTTTCTTATAAGCTCCCTTTAAGTACTGAAAATTGTGAATGTTGGTTAAACTGCAGATTGTATGCAAAAATGCACAAATACAAAAATGCACAAATGCAAAGCTGTCTTTGCATCAAACAAGCTAAAGTGGCAGAACTCAGAGGGTTGTCATCAGCGGCTCTGAGTCTAGTTGGAGGCTGGTAACAAGTGGTGTCCCCCAGGGGTCAGTACTGGGCCCAGTCTTGTTTAACTTCTTCATCAACGACCTGGATGAAGAG
>Ga0065711_1007955_pt1 | contig 18347 bp, 9 predicted proteins | sample Hoacrofraction12_FD_59098 | JGI IMG/M metagenome (GOLD analysis project Ga0065711, IMG submission 59098) | Hoatzin crop microbial communities from Cojedes, Venezuela - Epithelial fraction 12 v2 (version 2) | ecosystem: Host-associated > Birds > Digestive system > Esophagus > Crop | place... | reverse complement strand
CTGTGGGTCATCTAGTCCAACCCCCCTGCCAAAGCAGGGTCACCTACAGCAGGCTGCACAGGACCTTGTCCAGGCGGGTCTTGAATATCTCCAGAGAAGGAGACTCCACAACCTCCCTGGGCAGCCTATGCCAGGGCTCTGTCACCCTCAGAGGGAAGAAGTTCTTCCTCATATTCAGGTGGAACTTTCTGTGCTTCAGTTTGTGCCCATTGCCCCTTGTCCTGTCGCTGGGCACCACTGAAAAGAGTCTGGCCCCATCCTCTTGACACTCACCCTTGAGATATTTATAAACATTTATTAGGTCCCCTCGCAGCTTTCTCTTCTTCATTATTTTACCTAACATTGTACTCCTTGTCCATTATCGTCAGATGAAATAGTTCAGAGTACCAGGCTAAGGCTTGACAAAAGTTTTTATTCCTCATTAAGGACTTTTTTTTTTCCCCCAGAAGACATGTTGGTATTTAATATATTTTCTTCACCATCCCTAACTATTATGTTCCTGTCTGTCTTGTTGGTATCAAAACATGCATTTCTCATTACTTTTTCTGTTCACAGCACCTGGTGAAAAAATACCCAAGCACCCCCCACCCCTTTACAGACACCAGACACAAAAAGGAGCACACAATTAACAAGAAACTTGTTGAAACAAAAACTAACATTTACCCCACCTATGACAGAACCCTACTGAAGACTAAGATTTGAGTGAGTTTTAAATTAATTAGTTGTGCTGATGCAAAAATATATTATAAAAAAAAAATCAACAACAGATATTGTCCCAAACAAAGCCACCAAATTTACTGCTGAGCAAGAAAGAGATGGAGGTGTGGCAGATGGGCTGAAGTTCATTGTAAATTTAGAGCAACGGCTGCTAAGGATAAGATGTTAATTAACTCTTATGACATTGACCATTGCTGTGCAGGTTCTCAGGTAGAACAAATCATTTGTATCGAATTATTTTTCTATTCATAGTTGGCCTTCAGCAGTTTAAAATATTCTAATATTTCACGACTTAATTATTTGCAGAACCATTCCCACAAATAATCTTTCATGATGGCATTATTGATGAGCCCTTCATCTTGAGTATATAAAGGAAAAAGTCAAGCATTGTCATTTAAGTTGGATTATGCATGGTATTTTTCTTCTACATTTATAAGCACAATCACTAAAGTTTGGGGCTTTTGATGAATTACTCACCTGCATAAATTCATGTGATTTTGGAAAATATTCTCCGTATACTTAAGTCTCATTCTCGGTACAGACATTTTTCATACATTGAAATATTCATAGAAAGCAACAAAAGAATGGTCTGAAAAAAATGTTAAAGTTTTTTCTTTTAATAACCTTTTATTCCAGTGACTGTGCAGCAGTATGTGAGATATTTGCTTAGATTTATACTTTGCCAGCAAAGGCCAATGCCACAGCATGACAGGACAGCAGCTCTGTAACGACAGTGTAGTATATTCTGTACCATATCCCAAAAGCCCACCCTTCTAGGTCATGGGTGGAGCCACAGTGTCCTACCTATGCTTTGCAGTGACCGTTGTAGGTGATAATGGCATGAGAAAGGGTCAAAGCCAGTAACTGCTCAAAAGACAGGGTGAAACGAGATTTGTTTCTGATAAGAACTAAAATCAGACAGCTTGTGATCCTTTCAGGTACCTTGCAGAAAACTAGATGTTCTGATTATTAGCAAGAGATGATTGTGCCTTTCAGTGTGGTCACTGTGCGCACAGATCCAATTTACCTGTTTCTTCTCTCTTCCCACCCCCCACCCCCCCCGTGACAAACAAAATAGACATCTATAAACACCCTTCGAAAATTTCCAGACTTGTACTATATCTAGGAAAAAGAATTACAGACCTAAATACTGTCCCCTACTTTATGTAAAATATAGTTTACTTTGCCCTGAAAATGTTCTTATCACCAGTCATATGATAGCTGAATCTACTGAGCATTCCTCCTAACATCATGTGCGAAGAGACTGTCAGCTTCCCATCACTATGGATATAGATATGTAGATAGATAGACTGTAATCTTCCATAATGAAAATTGCATCTGATTTTTCCAGCATATCTAGGAGAATCTTTGTGTCAGTGCTGTGACTGAAAGCCATCCCAGTGTAAGCCTGACAACCCCACCGCAGATTCTATTCTGTTCTTATCCAAATCAATAGAATTAGCCTTAAAATATCTCAGGTCAGATCCTTGTTAGGACATGAAAAAGCCTGCAAATATAGCAAAGCAGAACCATCCTTCCAGGCTATTGTCACCACACTTGTCAGGTAGATGCTGTTGTTGCACAGCATTTGGGGAATATGGGCTGCATTATTTTTCGAGCAGCAAAGGAACTCTCTGAACCTTCCTTCTTCCAGTTGTTTCACATAGCGGCCTTTGCTCACCGGCTCCGGCTCATTCTAGCATGTGTCTCACTAAAGCTGGTACTCGGTCGCCACAGACACTAAGGATACACTTCCACAGAAATTAGAGTGTCAGGTAAGCACCTACACGCATACAGTGCTCTAGGAAATCAGCAAGGGTTTAACATGATGCTGGTATACAAATGAAAATATAGACAGACTTTTTAAAAACACCCCCCACTGCTCCTTACACCTTAGATTTTAGGTGATCTCTTCCTTTTTCACTGCTAAGCCCGTTTGCTTATAGATGCAATCTTTTTTTTGTCCCCTGTTTAAGAGATCCTCTGTTCCTGCTGCAATCATTTCCATGGCAACTAATTTTCATGTCACAAATAGAAAGCAATGCGGGTTCAAGAGGTGAAAATCAGAGTCAGGCGGAGATAAACTTATAAGAAGCTAGAATCATATCCAAGCACCAGAAAAAACGGGAAAAAAAGAAAGCAACAAATTTTGTCGGTTTAAAACATCAGTTGCTTGCTGCAATAGAGGATAGCTGTTTGTCAGCTAATGTGCGCTATCAGCAGTGTGACTGTGATGTAAGGTGTAAACTTGGTAATGCCTGAATGTGAAACATTTGGGCACAGAGAGGGTAGCAAGGAGGAGAGCTTTCATGCCAGGGTTCAAAAGTGGATGTGGCCCTGCAGAGCGCTGAGCCTCACTGTCTGGTCGGTCCTGCTGTGCTCACTAGACAAGGTGGTGATAGTGCTTCTCACAGTACCTTAGCAAACATTTACCCTTTTTCTCTGGCCACCAACAAAGTATCCAGGAGTAATGACTTTTCCATAGCTGAACACTGGACGCATAGAAGTATAACACACTCTAGTAACAGCTGCCTCATTCCTAAAGAAAAACTATTTTCCTAATGGGTTACACTTGAGCAGGCTTGGTACAGCACACCAATTACGGAGCTCTCCTCACTGCAGGTTTAATTATTCAGAGAAATTCACCCCCTAAAAACCAACAGTGCTGAAGAAACCAGAATGACATACCCCATAATCCCCGGAGATAGTCAAAACTCGACTAGACAAAGGCCCTGAGCAACCTGCTCTAACTGGACCTGCACTGAGCAGGAGACTGGATTGGAGCCCTCTTGGGGGTCTCTTCCAAGGCACACAATTTTGCAATTCTATGAATCAATGTGTTGGTGTCTCATTGAGCACAAATCCTATTTGCACACTGAGATGCAAGGCCGAAACATAAGATACAGACTCATTCCCACAATGTTACATCATTGCAGCAACTATAAAACAGGGGTTTAGTAGAGACTTTGATTCTAGAAATGACGACATACAGTCCTGTTACGTGATCTGTGTTGGCATTTCCCCACCTCAAGGAACCCATACATTATCTCACTTTGAGTCTATGTTGGACCATGGCCACTTTACTATGAGTATTTGCTAAAGTTTTCTTTTCCTAGAGAGAAGGCCAGGAAGCTGCATGTGACCGCATCTCCAGGGTAATACCATGTTTCTGGGAAATTCATCATGTTCTGATATTTTTGTCCTCTGTTATATAATGAGAATGAACTTACAGAAATAGATCATCAGCAAACCTTAAGCTGGTAGCTGGAGCAAAATGGCACATTGCTGTTGACCTCAAGGATTGCTGATGTAGCAAACAGGAATATACATTTGATGAAAGAACAAGGATTTCCAAATTTAAAGATTTTGCTGCAAATCAGAAATAACAGTCATGAAGAATTTTAAGAATTTAAGCCATAAGAAAGATTTCTTTGCATTTCTTTCCTGTGCAGTAGGCAACTCAAGTGACTTCCCAGTGGCTTAACATGTTTAAGTTGCTCCTACTGCATTAAATTGACATGTTTAATTATCAATGGAACACTCTGCTAGCATACAGTCTAATTGGGAACTTGTGGGCCTCTTAGAACAAGATTATTATTTTAAATCACAGAATCAGTTGGGAAGAAGCTTAGGGAGATAAGAGATTATGACTGACCAGAATCTATGAGGGAGAGAACTAAATCCTGAATTTGTCATATAAATCTAATTCCTAAGATTCAACACTTCCTAAATTTATTATGACATCCGTATTCATTTGCCATAAGCTAGAGGAGCCAATCCAAGAAAAATGTTAGAGCTGCAGGGGGAGGAAAGTTGGAAAACACAAGCTATTGAAGTAGTCTTGCTTCTTATTCCTGATTGCCCACAGAAAGCAGAGGAAGATTGTCACCTGGAAGCTCAAGGCTTTTTGTGCTAAGTCTGCACTTTTGTTCAATGTGCTAATGTGCCAAGAGTAAAAATGTTCACCCAGGCCAAAAAAGAAAAAAAAAAAAGAAAGAAAAAGAAGGAAGAAGTGGTCAGGAAGACAGAATGCTTCCAGGCAGGCAAGGTCTGAGAGGTGCAATTTACCATCTGCTATGGATCTCATGATAGCACACAGTCCCTGTGAGGACTGCGCTTCAGATCTCCTAAAAATAAACCATGAAAACCTGCAAAAACTCACCTCAAACAATCCCCTAAACCAAAAAAGCCCCCAAACTCACAAAAACCACAGAAGCTCAAAAGAACAAAACAAACTTTGATTGCTTCCATCCACTCAGATGGTAATCTCATGCAAGTATAAAAGTCAGAAGCCACCATAATGATCCACATCTGAATCTAGTATTCAATTTCTTGGGAAGTCAAGGTGAATTCTGTAGTAAGAGCTATGGCTTGGGCATGAAGTCACAGAAGCTGTTAGACTGCAATATGCTCTGAGACAGAAGCATTTCTCCACTTTCACTACCAAAAAGTGTTTCTCTCGACTGTGTCTTCCTTCGTGAATGTGCCACACAAGAAAACTGCTAGTCTACAATGACATTGACACATTTGGCTGCGCACACCACCTAAGTGAATCCATTTAACAGCTTTCTTAAATGCACAAAGTCAAATCTAATAAAAGGCTGAATAGGGGTTAACTGAGATTCAGTGAGGGGAGGTTTTAGCAACCCACATATGAAAAACACCTAGAGGAAAATATTAACTTTTCATTTTGTCTCAAAGGAGCCTAATGTTCTTCGTGGCATACAAAAGAGTACGCTGGCACAAAATAAAGCAGTGTAAACTTACAGACACATCACATCTAATTCAAAGCATAACTACATGTAAACTTTGGAGTAAAGGAAGTGGCACCATAGGAAGTGCAGGCCCTGCACATCTTTAGATATAGTACCAATTAAACTTAGCAGTCTAGAGCAAACTGATTCACTCAGTACTGAGAAACTGGATGGAAAGTCTTTAATCTCCAAATAGCTGTGACCAAAACTCATTATGTGATGACAATCCTTAGTAAAGAAATGGAAAAATCTTAGTCTTGATCTTACTACAGAAAGCAGCAGATCATACAGAGCATCAAAACAGCATCTTAAAATGACTCACTTGCGAAGTTCAAGCAGAAATAAAATTGGCAAAGCACTTAGAACAACTACTTTTAAAATTTATTTTGATATCAAGACCACTGAACTCGAGCATTTTCTTTGAAGTAATTAAAATCAAAATTAACAGCACATAAAAAAGCATTTAAACTAGGGTTATTGAAATATTGTTGAATATTCCTAAATCATCTGCAGGAAAACAAACTGCAAAAATCAGCTGAAAGCAGTAAACAATTAAACCAAGAAAAGAGGTTACTCTGTAAATCTGACCTTCGATATCACCTGAAAACCTAGTTGTTGAATTACTTGTTTTTCAAATAAGGTGTGGTGGGGTTCTTTTGGAGTTTTTTCCTGGTGGTTTGGGATTTTTTTGGTTGGTTGGTTTTCAGTTTTTTTTGCATTGAGGGTCAACCAGAAACCAAAAAATTTGCTTGCATTCGAATACCAGACCTAGTAAAGTGTAATTGGTTTGTATTTGCTGCAGATACATTTTTTGGTCTATGCTGTAGAGAAAAAAATTGCACGTGTGGCAATGTGCCACCATTGTAGATTTACAGTGGAGAAAAGTCACTGCAGAGTCTACTTTACTGATTGTCTTGTCATCAATAAAAATTCTCATCCTGGACTATGTCATTTAAGTGACTAAAGACACAAATGATTATGAATTCATAACTGTTATGGAGAACACCTACACACAATTAAATTCCAATAATAATTTGAATATTAACTCAGCACAGAGTTTCAGGAGACCAAAAAAAATGTAGCTATTGAAATCGATTTCTCCAACGCATGAACTTTTGCCACTGATCACATCTCAGGAAGGTTTCAAAGCCTTGTTTTGACCACCTGACCGACTATACTGTCATTCATTGGCCTCACACACTCAAGAATATCTCAGAAGCTGATGCTGAAAGTAAAATCCTTGGCACAATCTTGTTTTACTTCTCTGTTTATGCATCATTCTTTGCTTTGCAAGAAAAGGTTCAGGTGTCTTCTGGTGACAGGAGTAAATGCATGGCTGTATGAAAGGCAAGGAAAAGATGGATGCATAATGTTTGCAATAGTGCCCAGGAAGCAGCAATAATTAGTCTGGCTACTTGTACCTTGGCATCCTCCGCTTAACATATGCCAGCTTAAAGAAATGCTTGCCAAATCTATATTCCATTTTACCCACTGCTCAAAAAAAATTTAATACATAGCAAGTCATCTCCAATAAGTAGAAGTGTCAGTAATTCCTAAAAATTATGTCAACTTTTAAAAAAATATCAAAACCAAACCAAGCGATTTAAAACAGTCAGCATATTGCAATATTTAAATGCCATTTAGATTATTTCTTGCTAGCTAATAGAAAGAAAAAATGAGAATAGTTTAACAAGCCACATACAATTATTCTTCCCCTGACCATGAAACTCAACACACCACTTTTCTGTCAGTCACCTACAATGCAGAAAAGAATCAAATATCACTTTATTAACAAAAAAAAAAGGTATACCAAACGGTCTAATTATTTTCAATTTGAGACACTCTGGTTTTGGTGAGCCTGTCCCTCAGTAAAAGACACAGTCCCTGTCCTACCTCCTCATCACATTGTCAAACTGGGAAAAGAATTTAACTAAAAGAATAGTGACCAGAGAAGAACTTCCCAGCAGCCTTCCCTTTCAGCACCTTCCCAAATAAAAGAAGGCAAGCATATTCATATTCTTTCACACAGATATATATACCCCCCTGTAGGGCATGCCTTCACACTCTAGCAGGCTGGTAAGACCCTCCCCTTCCAACTAGATTATGCTGATAATTGTCCATTTCACAGTACTTTCTACAAGGTCAAATTCCATTTTGGGGTACGTGCTCTGGGCAATCCTCCTTGCTTTTGAGTGCAAGTAAATAATGCTGACTTTATTGCTACAGTCAGGTTTTGTGTTTTGCCTTTTTCATTTGAAGTAGTAAATTTGTATATGGGCAGTCTATGACAATCTCAGTTCTCCGTATTTTTTTTCTTTAGCTCATAGTACCTGTTCTGTGCAGAGAATTTGAGCACTACAGGTGGGAAGGCAGCACGCACAGAGCTAGTCAGAGTGCAAACAAATATGTAGGCCTTATTATTATTGCTCTTAATCCCATATATTTGTTCTAATGACTGTGACATTTAACAAGATATGGGAAACAGCTTGGTTGGTGCACAGCCTCTAACTGCACATCAATATTCTGCTGGCTGGGAGACCTTGGTTTAACTTCCAACACTTTGTTCACCTCCTTTGGGTCATTATAAGCCATACACTGAATCAAATGCACAAAAGCCCTAGAGTTATAACCATACTCTGCTTTTTCTTCTTGTTGTGCCCATGACCCAAACAGCAGTGAGAATAACCTCCGGTACAAACATCTATTATGTGTGTTCTGTGTGCTTAAAATAGTCTCTTGACCAGTCAATAAATCATACTTGACACAGAGGAGAAATAAAATGTAGAGGAAACTTAAAGAAATATCACACCTTCCTCTTTAGAGGCAGACAATGAGCTGGATTCAATGTGATACTTCCACACAGGACAATTAATATATAAAATCAGAGTGGCTGAGCCAAGGAAAAGGTCAGATGTCCTTGGAAAGATGATGATGAAAGAGGATGAAAAGCAGGAAAAAAAAAAAGAGGCCAGGTGAATGACATCAAAATATCACTGGAAAGTAGAATGCAATGTGTAGAAATGCAACCCTGATTGCGGGCTCAGTGCAGCCTTGTATACAATGTAGGGAGTAATCCTGGCACTGCATTCTGAGACCTGCTGTAGTAAATTTCAGCACAGCAAAAATAGATTTGCTTAAAGATAAAAACCTGTGAGGGAAATAAAATAAGAACACCACCAGTGGCCTTGAGCTGCTGTAGTCCCCTACACTAGGTTAGCACAGCAATACTATCTCACACCCTGTCCTTTGATGAGAGACACTTGTATCCTCCTCCCTTGTGAATGAAGGAATGAAAGAACTGAGATCTTACAATAGACAAAGCTCTTAAATGAACGCCTTAATTGCATCGCAGAATAAATATCATGTCAGGAATCAGTGGACAGTTTTACGAGCCTTATGAGACCTTAATATGGTCTATCTAAAGAGTAACATTTACCATTGATCATTTGTTGACAGTTTCTCTTCAAAAGCTGTTGCGAACAGGCAGTTTTCAGCAACTTTCTAGCATGGTAACCCAACTACCTGTTGACCTGCAAAGCCTTGAGATCTACTACAACTTGGATGGGCACGGATATTGGCACTGGAAGAAAGGTGGCATCTCCTAGGAGTTAAGTTATAAGATGGTACTCCTGTGAAATGAGGTGGAACACATAGAAAAGCCTTAAGCTACTAAAACAGACATGAAAACCTCACCAGAAGAATTATGGGATGAGCTAAAACAGGTCAAAGTAGCATAAACTGTCTTCTCAGAAGGTATTCAAGCAATGCTTGGAGATTTTTCAGAAAATTGAGGCATGATCTGTGAATGCAGATTAAACTCAGTCAATTGGAAGAAAAAAGGACAAAACAAAATTCTTCTGGATAAACAGCTACAAACAAGCAAAGCTGAATTGGTAAACCAGGTATGACATTGATTTCTTGTTTAACAGAAACTGAGCTTACAAGAAACCCAAGGTATCTTCCACTGCAAACTGGGTGACAATCCGATAAACAGATATGAATGTGGCATTTATAACTCCATGTATATTTACAATGCAACAAGAAAAAAAAAATTCAGTTCAGGTAAAGCAATAGTTACAACACAATACATACAAATAAGTATAAAAATAAATCCAGGTTCAAGAACAGGTATCACTGTCAACCTAGATAGAAAAAACCACTCCTGAAATATGAAAAACACACATACATTTTAGATACTTCCATACATTTCTTTTTCTGTATTTATTTTTACACTTATTTATATGCCTATTAGTATATTGGCTGCTATACTATGTTGTCTTCCATATTGGGATATATGTTCCCATATTCAGTTTACCTGAACAGCTGTAATTAGGACATTTCACCTTCCTTTAATATAAATGCTAAAACAAAAAATGCTTTTAATCTAAAGATACTACATTACTAAAAAGTCTTCAAAGCATAAGCATTAAACAAATCTTTAATTATTGCAGACTAGTAAGAGGGGATTTTTCTACTGGGATCATCTGTTATGCCCTTCTATGCTGTAAGCCCAAGCAGTACCCTAACGACTTTCTCATGGAAAACCCCTGACTAGTGCTATGGAAGACACCGTATCTTCTGCAGAATTTTTAAGTAATTCTTTCGACCTTACAATGGGGGAGTCCATCTTGATTTGGTTTGACAGACTCTCTAAATGCAGTCATCCTGGAAACCTGGTTTTGTTGGGTTTTTTGCTTTGGTGGGGTATATAAAGCAAATTAGGCTGGGATGAAATTTCAAGTAGAGCAATTTGTGTTAAGGCTGTGTTTCTTTCCCAACAAACAGGAAATACCTGCTTGTCTCCAGATGCATAGCATTTGTCATCAATTAGGTAACTCCATGATGCCCTCGGTTTGCACAGTGCAAACATATCCGGGAGAGGAGGGAGTCTTTTGCCCAACAGAAGCAAATGAGAAATTTCTCCCTGTTTTGCTGTAGTTGATATTCAGGAATGGTAGCTAGGCTCCTGCACTTTATTAGAGAAGAAGGCAAGCTACAATAAGACCTTGGAGGTGAATTATGGATCTCTCTCTTAGCTTATTAGAGTGATATCTGTTCTTGTTTGGCATCTGATGCCATTTTGTTGCTATCTGTCAGGGAGGTTTTCGAGTGGTGAAGGAACAGACTGGTTTATCGCTCTGTACTAACAGTGGCCATTAGTCATAAAGTCAACTAACCATATCCACTCGAAAAAAGTCCATCCTCCTTAATGGGTCAAATAACGTAATTGATAGAGGGTTTACAAGCAACAGAAGACATATTTTTAGGCACTGTACTGAACCTTATCTAGACTGCTGCAGTAATATTTTTATGCCAAGTCCTTTATTAGAGTTTTTCAATGCCCTTAAATTAAGGAAACACCTTTCTGCTCACTCCTGTTGCAACTCAGCCAGGTAAGAGGCTAAGAATTGAGTATAATCTTAGCAATAAGCACTGGCGATATAGAACAGCTATTTACCAGCATACCCTACATAGGTATTATTTATCTCCTGTCCATCTGCTCCTGCACCAGTTCAGGACAACATCGCTGTGATTCCTTTGATTTTTATTAAAGGGTGTTTGCTGCCTTAGAGATGACCTTCCCCAATACATGCTCCAACAGCAAGTTACGAGCAATTTTCCTTGACAGAACCTTTAAAGGTCCCTTCCAATCCGAACTATTCTATGATTCTATGTTATTAGTTGCAAAATCTTTACTGAAATATTACTTGCCCTACTCTCTAATTCTCAAGTTGTGTAAAACTTGCTACATGTTTCCTCTTCAGCATTCAAGTTGCCTACATGTATTCTCTAAACAAGCTATTTTACACCTTGCTTAAAAAACAGGGAACGTGACATACAAGTTCCCCACAGGGCTGCACCCACCAGGTGTTCCAAGGCCACTGGAAGGAGAGATGGCAGCCCAGCCATTTTAACCTACATTTCTTTTGTGCTCCACAGCATCCAGGCTGCTACAGTGACTGCTGCTGCCCTCGTGCCGTAAGAGCTCACTTTCCTCATGAGGTGCTAGACAAGATGATTATACCCAACATTTCACATAATAACAGAAATATAGGTATATGGAGATACCTCAAGGACTCCTGAGACAGGATAAGACAAATAAAATCATTCCTTAGCTGTAGGTACAAATGAGCCTTTTCATACAGAAGAGACTAACACCACAGAGATTATATATCAACCAGATGGGTAGGGAACAAGGACAACTTGGGGAGAAAAGGACATGTGATGTCATATAGCATTGTCACTCTGAAGTTCCTTCTCCTTTATGACTTTTCTGTCTATTTTTAAATACATATTTTTATTAGCTAGTAAGGTCATGGTACAGATCACAAAACGTATAACTTGCAAACAAGGACACAGTGCCTGCTGCTTCACAGAAACTGAAGGTTAATTTGGACTGAGGTGAAGCAATGTGGCACTGCTAATACAGAATTTTGGGGTTTTTAAAAAAAAAATTATTATTACTTGCACATGCAAAAAGACCCCCCAAGCACCAAATATACAGTTATGGCACTGCCGGTATGAGGGATTTTATACAGGATGTCATGATAACCTGCTTCTTCCTAAAACAATTAGCTTAGGAGTGCTGAAACTATAGACAGACACATCACCTTTTACTGGAAAATAGGAAAAAATAGAACCAGTGGAAAAAAAAAGGGAGTATGACCAGAGTGTAGCCATAAAGAGAGAAAAAGGCACAGATTTTTTTTTTTTTTTTGATCAGTCTCATTAATACTGAAGTTTTTTTTTCAGCAAGCAGTAAAACCAGAAAATACTAACTGAGCTTTAAACAGAGAAAACACACCAAACCAGAGCAGGTGAGGCAAAAAGCAGAAACACAAAGAACTCAGGACTGGTATCTGATAGTCAATATGGAGCTCTTTCTGTAGCACAGGCAGCTCTTCAGGGTGTTACAGAAGCGGCTGACAGCCCTAAAGCATCCTACTGGCATGCGAATGCTTAGTAAGCACTGGAGGACTTGTGGCAGCACACACTCCGAAGTTCAGACCTTTCTCACCCCAGTGGGCACTGGGATGCCTGTAGTCTGCACCCAGGCAGGAGCTTCTAACTCCTGTTCTCCCAAAGGAAAACAGTTTGTATGCATCAAAGCCTTTTTGAACTGAACGAACAGGTAGGCAGCTCGTGGACAAGCAGGGTATGTTCTGCAGAACTGCACTCCTGGACCAAAACATCGATATCAGCATAGCCTCAGGCTGAACAAGCGCAAAGTCTTAACACACCTGAGAAGACTGTGGAAGACCAGGAACTGCTGGCTGGAGCTCCAGGTGCCAGCTGCTTCTGCAGTCTGCAACTAGGCCTGACTCTCAGTGGCTTGGACTGAAATGCACCCTTCTCCAGGTTATGGTGGTTAGCCTGATCATTGCCATCTCTTGAACAACCCACCAGGGAAAAGGAGTCTCACTCCCCCTTCATGCAATCTCTTTCCTGCCTATTAATTCCTATGTTTCTTTATGAAAGATTTGCCATCGTTTTAAGTTTTTAACATGAGGCTACCGGAGTTGCACAGCATAGAATGCCTGTTCTCTATCTTAGCTAGATTTCATGCTGACAGAATTGCCTCTGTCCCTGAACGCACACATGAAAAGGCAGTAAGTTATTGAGAATGATTGGCTAAGGGCACTTTTTTCACCATATTCTGAAAAATCTGCCTTTTTAATGACATTTTCAACAATTCTCATTTATACTGTATTTCTCCCCCCCCCCTTTGTCCTTGAGCCCAATGCAATTAACAGCCTCTTCCTCATATCTTTAGCTATATTACTGAAGTAACTACCTGAGCAAAATCACCCATTGGATAGTTGCCCTACATCAGCATAACACATGAAATTGTGGCTGGAGAAAACAGTACAACTCTCCACCCCACAATATCATCATTTCTGGTACTTTGCTATTAATGCTACAGCTCTGCGAATTTCTGTCTGAAGACTACATAGATTTTAAACTCTTTTCCTCTAACACACAATATGCTAGAGACTCTTTTCCTCTAACACACAATATGCTAGAGACTAGAAACTTAAAACAGCATCCAAAGATTTTTCCAAAGTCTTCTGAAGAGCCACTGTATTTTGTGCCACTGGCAAGTGCGAAGGGACCTTAGTCATTCTTTCAGCTCCTCAATTCACCTACAGATAAAAAACTGGAAATAGTATGGGTTTTTCCCACCTCCAATACTATTTCTCAAGCTTTTGTTTCTAATTAAATTAATTGGGATATGAGGGGAGTAGAGAGGGGCTGGTTTAAACTCAGTAGCTGTGTGAGATTGCACTGCCTTTGGCAGAAGGCACTGTGTATTGAAAATGTGCTCTGTACCGCTGCAAGCTGGTAATAGGGCGGTCTGCCCAACTGAAACAATGGCTCACAAAGCGATTTCACAGCAGGTAGGAAGTTACATGATATCACTAATGTAACACACATGCCTATTCAGAGTCATTTTGGGATCCAGCTGACTGCTGAGACGGTGGCAGCTCGCCAAGATGAAAACCACCGTGTAAATCACAATTTCAACACCAGGTACTATTCAGTCAGTTATACCGTTTCCCGTTATTCACCTTATATGAGCAACTGAGCACTTGGGAAGGGTCTGCTGAGTGACTTCCAAGGTAGAATGGCAACACAGAAAAAACAGAAAGAGGACAGCAACAACCACTAGTGACTTCCCCCTCCTGCCTCCACAAATTCACAAGGGTCAATAACTCGCTTAATAGGGGTTGCTTTAACAAACAAATTTACAGTCAGACATAAAAGACTAGGCAACAATCTTGTTTAAGAATCAATGGCCTGTGTTCCTGATTCTGAAATAAAAATTATTTGTATATAATTCAGTAAACAAAAGAGCAAAGACATATGCCACAGTAAAGTCAGAGAGAAAACAAAGCATTTCAAAGAAAGTGATATGTTGTAGGTACATTTCACTTTTAGTTCACTCTTTTCTTTCCTCTCATCTACCCGCTGACAAATGTTTGATATAAATGGCAAAATACATGTTTCACTATGACAATTCTTTTCTACTGACTTTTCTATCAGTTGTGTCTATATGATGCATGTCAAATTCAGATTTACAGTAACACTGAGAAGAATCCATGGGAAAATCTTACCCATTATATTAATTGATCAGGTCAAAGTATTAAAACACAATTTTTCCAGAGTGCTTCAGGGAGGCAGCTGGAGGGAAATGTACTTTTGGCCACTAGACTAGTATGAACGGTGCTCAATCCACTACACCTTCATATTTCTGATTTCTTGCTGCTGCAGAAGCCATCCTCAAAACAAAATTTGTGTAGTGTTAAAAAAGTGACAAAGTAATACAGTTTTATAATTACTGTGTCTACTCAGAAATCCAGATTAGAATTCAACCATTCTATACTGCAGTCACCTTTGCTACCTTAACTCAGTCTAGCGTAATAACATATGCATTTAAAGTGGTGTCTGTCAACTCTCATCTCTCAGAAGCGGAAGAACTTGTTGGTTTGCTGCAGCCTCACCTCAAGTCAAGGATACCACGTCCTTCTAGGGACAGAGTATTTTCATTATATAATTTCGGCTTGAAGGCTTTCTCTTCCCTAATCCTTCCACTGTAAAACTGAGTGAACGAACTCAAGAGCTGAGCTGAAAATGTTTGCAAGGTCCTCAAATACACGGAATCAGCTGAGACTCTTCTAGATCATGAATACAATGTCAGTGACTGAAGCAAACTTCTGATGCAGTAATGCTGAAGGTTTGGAGCCTACTGTAGCAGCACTGTGCAAATATAGCAAGGCAGGAGAAGACAGTCCTCATTCCGGAGGCCTTGCAACCTAAATTGAAAAAGGTGAAATTACTAGCCATAGGACACATAGGCAGTCAGTGTTGAAATCCAGATTAAAATTCAGTGCTCTCAGTCTGTGCCCAGTTTAGTCTATCACTTTGTCAGAGACACACACAAGACTGCACCACAAAAATCTGTGCAGTGGAGCTGTCTGATTCAACACAGAAGCTTTGCTTTGAGGATAATTGCAGAATTGCTTTGTTTTGTCTTCCTATGTAAATCTGCCATATGGGCCTCAGCTACGGTAATGACAGAAATAGTTGAGGAGTTTGATAATTCCTTGTTTTAGAAAGAGATTAAGGTCTGGCAGCTGGCAGTATGAAGCAGAAAAATTCAAGCTAGTATGCCTAGCTGCACTGTGGAAGCGGGATGAGCCAAAACAGACTCTCTGCGAACAGTGAAACCTTGCTCCAGAATTGCAAAAGTGCTCAGGTACAGAATGTCACGTAAGGCTAAGAAAAAGGAACAGGAAAGTTAGAGGCCTATTTAAAAGGTGGAAGCAGGTTGAGACATGAAAAGCACAATAATGGCTCATGTAAAGAAAATGAGGGGACACATAAGATTATCTTAGTGAGGAAATTATCTCTTTGTATGACTATGGATAGTCATTAGAAATTCATTAGAGTGGGAGAGAGAATACACTCCACAGCTTTACTGTCTAAGCAATCTTCATAATTGCACACACTGTACAGTGCTCACAGTGTAATGATTTTTGAGTAGTGATATCTAAGAGTTTCAGCCAGGTAGAGCTCCAGAAAGGAACCAACACCTTTTGATCCTCAAAAATCCTACATTTTACAAGAGAAGGCACAACAAATCAGCAAACTAAAGGCAAAAGGCCTAGTTCAAGGACATGAAATCAAGATGGGAAGACATAAAAGACTTCTGTTGATGTCCATGTTGAGATTATACTTTTTTCATATTTACATCAAATCTTAAATATATGTATATATACACTTTACATATTCCAGAAAAATGTATGTTTATACACCTACACATATACATACATATACTGACTGAACTGTTGCTTTACTTTATTCTAGTCCAATATAGCTGTATGGCCATGATGCCTGTATAGTCAATCCTAAATTACAGTACACTGAAAGCAGTAAAATAAGATACTCATCCTGTAGGTAACTAGCCAAGACCTGCATTCACTTAAATTGGGCCATAGGACATAGAGAACAAAAACACAGTGCCTCACAAACAGCAGCATCTTGACCAATTACCAAGACATTCAGTTACAGAAAATGAGAGTTCCTGACCCATTGCCAACCCAGTTGTTAATTTATAATTTAAACAGAGAAAGAGTTTCTACCACATGCAGAACATGGTGCAAAGCAAGTATCCATACTCATAAAATGATGTAGCCAGCTTAGTGGCAAAAACTATCTCAACATACTAGAAATCTGTAAAATAATCCAAACCAAATTTTATTTTTTTTACCAAATTTTGTATACTAATTCATTTCTTATCTGTTGCCTGGGATTCTGTGTTCTACTCTGTTTATATTACGGGGAATAAGATACCGTTCAATGTTATACACTGCTTGAACAGTAGGTCCCACTATGCTTTCAGAGTTCCAGACAGACAAAATGAAAGACACAACTGAGCCTCAAGCTATTGGAAAATCTATTGGCTTTTGACAGTTGTTAGTGCTGCTTTAAACAAACAAACAAAAATTTTAAATTAATTTCAATTCATAATTAAATGATTGCTGCAACAGGAAGCAATGAAGTACCTCTGAAAAGGCTGCTAGGATGATCGTTGTGCTTACGCTCAGGGAAGACTGATCTTTAAACTTCCAAATAAATTCTGCCATCCAGAAATGGCTTGCTAAAAACTTATAGCTTTTGCTTATTGAAAAGAAGCCAATCCTTCAATTACTCTATGCGCTGTTCACGCACCCCATATTCCCTTATGATTGGTAACTATGCACTGACGCTAACAGCAACAGACCGCCTGCACGTCCTTGAACACATCTTGTTTTTGCTAACCCACATCATGTGCACTATCAGAACTTTCTCAATTGTTATTCTTAGCTACCCTTTCCAGCGGCCTGTTCAGTTATGCTAACTGTTTTGCTTAAGCGGCCTAGTCATGCTAACTCTCAAGCTACATCAAACCCAATACACGTAAAGGAATTTCTCAAGTGACCTTGCTCAGTTAAGTCTCTGAGGACTAAGCTTTCTCATTATAGGAACTGTATGGTTCTGTGGAAAGCATCCAGGTGCATGCAGAAAGAATGTAAAATCAGTTCTGATGGCACACCGGAAATGCATGTCTGGTTATGTTACAGTACTCCAGTTCCACAGACATGCCATCTTATCTACTGTTTCATGGCTGGAATGATATTGAGTGAGAGGGATCATGTTACTCAAAGGGTCTTCTCTGCATATTAGTTTCTGGAGGCATTAATAGCCATTCCTCTGCAGGTTTGTTTCGTTCCCTCTACCCACCATCAGAAAGCTCCACAGCAAGGGAGTAGCTTGCTTAAACTTGGAATTCACTCATCCAGCTCTTTTCTACTCTGGTAGCTGTCAGACCATAGCAAAAGCAGAAATGTGACATTCCTGCAGTTTGCTCTACGGCAGCAGCCTGCTGGGTTCTCTAGGGCTATTCCCTCTTGTGTGCCATGCTGCAGTACATGTGAAGCAAACAATGTGTTCCCTAGGAGTAAATGCTCATGGTGTTACACTGGTAAACTGCGGGTTTCTCAACAATAAGGCAGCACGGGCCGTATAACTTCTTTGTAAACTTATGTTACAGCACAGCAGCTGGATTTTGGGGCAGGGACTATTTCTTATACCCTCATAGCACTTTGCTCAGTTCAGTCACGAAAGGAATTATTAGAATCCATGTATTACTACAGCAGTCTTTACTCCCCAAAACTTCTATTGTTACACTTGCTTCTTAAAAATAGACAAGCTTATGCTTTTTTGTGGTAGGGTAGAACTTAGAATCATAGAAAGTTTTGGGTTGGAAGGGACCCCTAGAGGTCATCTAGTCCAACCCCCCCGCAGCGAGCAGGGACACCACTAACTAGATCA
>Ga0065711_1009481_pt1 | contig 18348 bp, 12 predicted proteins | sample Hoacrofraction12_FD_59098 | JGI IMG/M metagenome (GOLD analysis project Ga0065711, IMG submission 59098) | Hoatzin crop microbial communities from Cojedes, Venezuela - Epithelial fraction 12 v2 (version 2) | ecosystem: Host-associated > Birds > Digestive system > Esophagus > Crop | place... | reverse complement strand
TCTGATAGGTCAAGAGTATCGACAACTATTCGCCCGGTGTTGTTATCTGTGGACATCAGTGACTCTATTTTGCCGTTTTCAATCTTATATACATCCACGTCATCAGGGCGTAGATATGGATATGCGTTCTTGCCGTTTTCTGAATAACCGGCTTGAAGGAGCAGGTTAAGATAATTTATAATGTATGGACTGTGCGTCGCCATCATCAAAGTGAGGCGGCGGTCCTGCTTGCACGAATGGAAAGCTGTTTTCACGAGCTCATTCATCAGCTGGCACTGCATAGTGGGATAGATGCTTAGCTCTGGCTCTTCGATATGAATATTTACGAACCTCGGCATATCCGTGAACTCTATTTCAGGCCTGTATTGCGACATACGGTCTTGAGTAAACAGATAGTCGAGAACGGAACGCCGGAAAGCGTCTTTAAAGGAAAAGTCTGAAGCAAAATATCTTACTATTGCAACTAATGGGGCAGTGGTCTGAATACCAGAAGAAGCATATCGCAATTCTAATGGCTCATAGCTGCCATCAGCAGGTTTTACCATAATCTTTTTGCCCTTGTCGCTTGTCTTGTTTACTGTCATTTCCAGTCCAAACAAATCTAAGGCTTGAACCGCCGACGCATCGGTGGCGTAATTAAAGTCTTGATAAGTCTCATTGAAATAATAGCCCATACGTGCCTCTCCCGACTTCTGCATTATCCATGTGGGAATAAGACTTCTGCTTTCTGCTATAAATGACTCTTTTATGAAAACCAAGTCTTCATTAGGAATTTCCGTCTCCACCGTCAGCCGGTTATTTTTGAATGTAGAAACATATTTCCGTCCATTTATCTCAACAGTATATTCTATATCCGACTTTTCTGTTATGTCATTACGCAAATCATCTTGCAGAAGAGATTTAAAGCTGAAACGGAAAGGCGATTTTGTTATATTGGCATTCTTTAGATAGCAACGTATGTTTGCCATCTTATAAATATAACGCATCAGGTCTATGGCTTTCATAAGCGTACTCTTACCGCTTGCCGACTCTCCTATTAGAACAGTCAGCGGGCGGATGTCATCAATAGCCACGTTTGTCAAAGGACCTACATTCCGTATTCTAATCGATTCTTTCATCTTTTGCCAAAATTCCTTTTTAACAGATAAGGGATTTTTATCTTCCCTTGATGAGGTGGGTGAACATCATACCCCTCTCTATTTCCTTCACTTTGCCCTCATCGATGAAATTGCTGAGGAGGTGGTAGGCGTAAGGGAATGTTGCTGCCGGACCCTCGCCAGTCACGATATTGCCGTCGTGGGAGAAGAGGAGACCTGTGTATTCAGCACCTTCCATGTATTTTTCGAAGCCCGGATAGCAGGTGGCTCGCTTGCCCTTGAGAAGACCGAGTTTGCCAAGCACCATAGGAGCGGCGCAGATAGCCGAAATCATACCACCTTTGGCAGCATGCTCGGTGAGCAGTTTGCACAAACCCTCATGGTCGCCCAAGTTCGTTGCTCCGGGCAGTCCGCCAGGCAGCATAAGGAGGTCGGCGCCGCTGAAGTCTGCATCCTCAAATTTCACGTCTGCCTTCACTGTTATACCATGTGCGGATGTAACGCAGTCGCTGCCATTCACGCTTACTGTTTGTATTTCCACACCCCCGCGACGGAAGATGTCAACAGGTCCTAAAGCCTCGATATCCTCGAAGCCGTCAGCTAAAAATTCAAATACTTTTGCCATAATACAATATTTTTATTTAGTAATATTTTGTTTGCCAGAATGGGGTCATATAGCCATTTTACGGCTGATGCAGCATTGCTCTTATGCTATTTTAGCCCTATTTTGATTGAAAAATCGTGAAAAATGCCGTTTTTTCGTCAAAAATGTATATTTTTGCAGCGGCATTCCACGTTTCGAGGGCAAAGGTACACAAAAATCCCGAAAAAACGTAAGGAAAAATGATAAAAAAAATAAAAACGGCATATTATGACAGATAAGCAATTGCGTTTTGCCATTTTCGGCAACGTTTACCAGGCCAAGAAGTCGGCGTCAATCCAAAAGATTCTCGCCTGCCTCTCACAGCGCGATGCCAAAGTGATGATAGAGAAAGAATTTTACAATTTCATCACTAAGGAGCAACTCATCGACGTCGGGGATGCGGAGGTGTTTGAGGACAGCGACTTCTCCGCCGACTTCGTAATCTCCATGGGCGGCGACGGCACGTTCCTCAAGTCTGCCGGACATGTGGGACCCAAGAACATCCCCATCGTGGGAGTGAATATGGGGCGGTTGGGATTCCTTGCCGACATCAGTCCATCAGACATAGAGAGCGCGATAACAGCCATCTACGACGGTGACTACGACATCGAAAGCCGCGGAGTGCTGCAGATAGAGACCTCCGACGGGAAATTCCCGGAGTGTCCTTTCGCTCTCAACGACATCTCCGTGCTCAAGCGCGACAATGCCTCCATGATTTCTATCAAGGCAACTATCAATGGCGAATATCTCACCACCTACCAAGCCGACGGACTGGTAGTTACCACACCTACAGGCAGTACGGCATACAGTCTCTCTAATGGCGGACCGATTCTGCTTCCATCGTGTGGCGTGTTTGGCATCACTCCCGTGGCTCCTCACAGTATGAACATCCGACCCATCGTGGTGCCTGATGACAGCGTGATAGAACTCAGCGTGGCAAGCAGAAGCCACAACTTCCTCATCGCCGTTGACGGCAGAAGCGTGAAATGCGAGGAGGGTATCGGCATCACTATGAGAAAGGCCGGATACGAGATACAAGTGGTGAAACAAAAAGGTAACAGCTATTTCCACACTATGAGAGACAAACTGATGTGGGGAGCTGACGTGCGATAATAAAAAATTATGAGACCACCGGGACATATAGAGTACGAACCGTTTAAGAAGTCGAAATACGGGGCCACGACGATTATAAAGTGGTTGTGGAAGGCATGGAAGGGCAATCGCCTCCAGGCGTTCTTGAATGCCGCCTTGGGCATCATCGAGGTGCTGGTGTCGCTCGCCTCCGTATGGGCGACACAAAGGGCCATGGACATCGCCGCCGGAATGATTGGCATCGGCGAAAACATCAGGTCGGAGCATTTCACCCTGAACGCACTCTACTGGGCCGTGGCACTCATGGGAGGACTCACACTCTGCGACTTCGCCGTGCGCATCAGCGAGATCTGGGTGAAAAACATACTCGGCATCAAAGCACAAAACAAAATGCAGCAACGCCTCCTCGACCGGATGCTCAAGGCACAATGGAACGGCAAAGAGACACACCATAGCGGTGACGTATTAAACCGTCTCGAAAGCGACGTGCAGACAGTGGTGAAATTCCTCACAGAGACAATCCCCAACACCGTGTCGGTTTTCGGAATGTTTCTCGGTGCTTTCTTCTACCTCTTTATGATGGACAAGATGCTCGCACTCATCACCATCGGCATCCTCCCCATCTTCATCGGCTTCAGCAAACTCTATGTGGGCAAGATGCGGAAACTCACGCGCGACGTGAGAAGCAGCGACTCCGAGGTGCAGAGCGTATTGCAAGAGACAATACAAAACCGGATGCTCATAAAAACCCTCGAGAGCGACGACATAATGGTGGGAAAACTCGAAAACACACAGAGCCGACTGCGCAAAAGGGTGGTGAAGCGCACCGCCTTCTCGCTGCTCAGCCATTTCATTCTCAACCTCGGTTTCGCACTCGGCTATCTCATCGCATTCCTCTGGGCGGCCGTGAGACTTTATAACCATACCCTCACCTTCGGAGGCATGACGGCATTTCTCCAGCTCGTCAACCGCATACAGATGCCGGCGCGCAACATCGCACAGATACTCCCCGCATACGTGTCGGTGCTCACCGCCGCCGAAAGACTTATGGAACTCGAGGACGACCCGCTCGAAGAACAAGGGGAGCCGATACCTTTCGACGCGCCGATAGGCATAAAACTCGAAAACATAACATACAGCTACAACGACGCTGACGGACCCGTGTTGGAAAAGCTCAACTTCAATTTCCTCCCCGGCTCCAGCACAGCCGTATTGGGCGAGACGGGCAGCGGCAAAACCACACTTACACGAATACTCCTCGCACTGCTGAAACCACAGAGCGGACACGTGCTTCTCTATAATGGCGAGGACGAGAAAGAACTGTCAGCACGCATGCGATGCAACTTCGTGTATGTGCCACAGGGCAACACACTGCTCAGCGGCACCATCCGCGACAACCTCCTCTTAGGACGTATCGACGCCACCGACGAGCAGATGGAAGAGGCACTCAAACAAGCCTGCGCTGACTTCGTGATGCAACTGCCCGACGGTCTCGACACCGTGTGCAGCGAGAAAGGAGCCGGACTCTCCGAAGGACAGGCACAGCGCATCACCATCGCCCGCGCACTGCTCCGCGACCGCGCCATCATGCTCTTCGACGAGAGCACCAGCGCACTCGACCCCGACACAGAGCGGCGACTGCTCGGAAATATTATGAGAGAAAAGAACAAAACAGTGATCTTCATCACACACAGACCAGCGGTGGTGGACTACTGCGACCAGACACTGCATATTGAGAAAAGGGTGCAGAAATAAACTGCATAATTCAGTAACAATATAAGCCGGTTTTTTCCGTAAAATTATAAAGGACACATTACTTTTCCGTAAAATAATACGGGGTTCATAAGTTTTCCGTAAGATATAAAAGGTTCATAAGTTTTCCGTAAAATAATACAGATTCATAACGGATTGTTAGACACAGATTTGAAATTCCTGCCCGGCGTGGGCCCGAGGCGGCAGAAAATATTGGAAGAGCAGCTCGGACTGCGCACATACGGCGACCTGCTCGAATATTTCCCTTACAAGCATATCGACCGAAGCAAGGTTTATACGTTGAGGGAGATAAACACCGACATGCCCTTCGTGCAGCTCAAAGGCAAAATACTCAGCTTCGAGATTTTCGACGGCGGAATTAGGCAGAAAAGGAGGGTGGTGGGACATTTCACCGACGGCACAGGACTGGCTGACCTCGTTTGGTTCAACCCGCCGCAGTTCGTCATCGACAAAATAAAAGTCAACACCGAGTATATCATCTTCGGACGACCCACAATCTTCAACGGACGGATAAACATCGCGCACCCCGAGGTGGAGGACGCCGACAAGGTGGAGCTCAACACCATGGGAATGCAGCCATACTACTCCACCACGGAGAAGATGAAAAAGACTGGACTCACCAGCCGGGCGATAGAAAAACTCACACGGACGCTTCTCGACAAACTCACCGCACCGCTGCCCGAGACGCTCACGCCAAGCATAACGAGCAGACTGCGTCTTTGCTCGCGCGATGAGGCTCTCAGGCAGATACACTACCCGCAGTCGCCACAGCAACTCGACAGGGCCAGGGTGAGGCTCAAATTCGAAGAGCTCTTCTATCTGCAACTCAGCATCGCCAGATACTCGCTGTCGCAGAAAAACAAATACAAAGGCTATATATTTAAGAAGGTGGGCGACATCTTCAACGGCTTCTACTATGAGCATCTGCCGTTTCAGCTCACCGGGGCGCAGAAAAGAGTGCTGAAAGAAATCAGAGCCGACACAGCATCGGGCAGACAGATGAACCGGCTGCTACAAGGCGACGTGGGAAGCGGCAAAACCCTCGTGGCACTGATGTCTATGCTACTCGCCATCGACAACGGATATCAGGCCTGCATCATGGCGCCCACGGAAATACTCGCAGAACAGCACCTCGCCACAATACGGTCGATGCTCGGCGACATGCCCTTGCGCACAGAACTCCTCACCGGCATCGTGAAAGGGAAGAAGCGCGAGGAGACACTCACGGCCTTGGCAAACGGCGAGGTCAACATTCTCGTGGGCACACACGCCGTAATCGAGGAGGCTGTGCAATTCCAAAAGCTCGGACTCGTGGTTATCGACGAGCAGCACCGTTTCGGAGTGGCGCAAAGGGCGAAGCTGTGGGCGAAGAGCGACTATCCACCACATGTGCTCGTGATGACCGCCACCCCCATCCCCCGCACCCTCGCCATGACCATCTATGGCGACCTCGACGTGAGCGTGATCGATGAGCTGCCGCCAGGACGGAAGCCCGTCACCACCACGCATATCTACGACAACCAGATGACCCAGCTCTATGATGGCATCAGGCGACAGATCAATGCCGGGCGACAGGTGTATATCGTTTTCCCGTTGATCAAGGAAAGCGAGAAGAGCGACCTTAAAAACCTTGAAGAGGGATACGAGGCTCTCAAGGAGGTGTTTGCCGGATATACCCTGAGCAAGGTGCACGGCAAAATGAAGAGCAAGGAGAAGGAGGAGGAGATGCAACGGTTTGTGAAAGGCGAGACCCAAATTCTCGTTGCCACCACGGTGATAGAGGTGGGGGTGAACGTGCCTAACGCCTCGGTGATGGTAATACTGAACGCCGAGCGCTATGGTCTCTCGCAACTCCACCAGCTCCGGGGCAGGGTGGGGCGCGGCGCCGACCAAAGCTATTGCATCCTCGTGAGCTCCTTCAAACTCAGTAAGGAGACGAAAAAGCGCATCGACATAATGTGCAGCACCAACGATGGCTTTGAAATAGCAGAGGCCGACCTGCAACTGCGCGGTCCCGGCGACCTCGAAGGCACTCAACAGAGCGGCATGGCCTTCGACCTTAAAATCGCAAATATAGCACGCGACGGACAAATCGTGCAAATGGCGCGCGATGAAGCCCGCCGTATCGCCGAGGATGACCCAGAACAGAACAAACCCGAATACCTGCTGCTTTGGAGAACGCTTAAGGCAATGAAAAAATCTATTGTTAATTGGAGTGCTATCAGTTAAAACGGAGTTTTAACTGAATTAAGAGCCGGATATAGCTTCATTATAATTTCCCTCCTCTGTTTTTACAAAAATCCCTTACCATAACTACCATATCCTCAAAACTCTGAGTATGGGCAGCATCGTAATGCTGTATGAAAAAATCCACAGCTCCATAACGTTTCATATACCGAAACGCTTGTTTGTCTGTCAATTTGAAACGTTTGGCAAATTCATTCACCAAAGCTATCATATATTCTGCTATATCCTTTACATTCATATTATTCAACGTATATATATAACCATAATATTCAATAAGTAATATATTTGTGGGCAAAGATAAAGTTTTTTTTTCATACCACCAAACTTTAAGTCGTTTTTTATCAAATTATCAACTTTTTTTGCTGTTTCGACCGAAAAATGTAAAATTCGAGCATCTATATTAGCAGAAACACCTGAAAAAGGTAAGTCTAAATATTTAAATTAAAAAGGTATGACACAGCAAGAAAAAAACTCTTTAGTAAGAGCACCCCCGGACAAGTGCGAGCAAGCGCGCGAATTGAGAATTGAGAATTGAGAATTAAGCGAACTTCGTTCGCAAAAGTCCTCTGTTAAGAGCTGCCCCGACTGGGTCGGGTTTGTCCTGAAGAAGCTCTCCGCAGGAGCGTTCCCAGATTTTTCATTTTTCGTTTTTCATTTTTCATTTGCCTGCGCAGTAGGCATAGGCCCTCTGCTAAGAGCGTCCCCGGCCGGGCCGGGTTTGTCCTGAAGAAGCTCTCCGCAGGAGCGTTCCCAGATTTTTCATTTTTCGTTTTTCATTTTTCATTTGCCTGCGCAGTAGGCATAGGCCCTCTGCTAAGAGCGTCCCCGGCCGGGCCGGGCATGACCCCCAGACCCTTCTCAAAGGAATTGTTGGGCGAAGCACAATAATTCCCTCTCTCTCGACGTTATGATTATGAAATTGCGATTAAAAAGGGCGAAATGTTAAATCTGTTATAAAATTGCAATAAAAAACGTTAAGGCGTAAGCAGTTTCAGATTTTTTTTGTACCTTTGCATCGATTTTTTGCAAAATGGATTGCTTTTACCTAAGTTTAGGGCCTCCCCGACAGGCGGGGTGCAACCAGCTATTATTAACTAAATAGAATTTTATGAAATTAAAAAATATTGCAACTACGGCTTTTGTGAGTTTATTCACATTGTTTTCAACCCCTTCACAGGCGCAAGACCTTATCGCAAGGCAGGCTCCTACCGACAGAAGGATGCAAGTAGTGGATACTTTACAATTGCAGCAGTTGCTCGACAAAGAATATTCTGGACTTCCCGCCTCAGAGCTTTATGAGGACTGGGAAAACGTGTATGCTCACCGTGCCACTTCACTCCCTGACAGCTTCCGCATCGACTTGCGCGATTTCTGTATGCCGACACCGAGCCGCGTGCTCACATCCAACTACGGCGCCCGCTGGGGACGTATGCACAAAGGTCTTGACATCAAGGTGTATATCGGCGATACCATCAGAGCCGCTTTCTCAGGAAAAGTGAGAATAGTTAGGTATGAAGGTCGCGGATATGGTAAATATATCGTTATCAGACACGACAACGGTCTCGAGACCATCTACGGACACCTCTCCAAACAGCTCGTTAGAGAGAATCAGGACGTGAGAGCCGGCGACGTTATCGGTCTTGGCGGTAACACCGGACGAAGCACTGGTAGCCACCTCCACTTCGAGACCCGTCTCTGTGGCGTGGCCTTGAACCCGGCACTGCTCTTCGACTTCTACAACCAGGATGTTGTGGGCGACTTCTATGTGTTCCACAAACGCACATACGAGCGTGAGGGACGCAATGCCACCAGACTCCGTGGCGTGAGAAACAATGGCAGCTACTCACCGGAAATGGTGGGAAGCACCAGAGCAAGAGCTGCCGCCTCACAGAAAGCCACAAAGAGATATGGCGACACACCAGTGGCTAAATATCATAAAGTGCAGAAAGGCGAGACCCTCTACTCCATCTCAAGGAAAAGAGGTGTCAGCGTGAAGAAACTCTGCGATATGAACCACCTCGGTATGAACACCAGGCTCAAAGCAGGGCAAATCGTCAGATATATCTGACGAATGGATAATGGAAAATGGATAATGGATAATAAAAAAGCTGCTGAAATCTCCGATTTCAGCAGCTTTTTTTTGTTTGCTTTAGGTCAAAACCGGCCCGGCCGGGAACGCTCCTGCGGAGAGCTTTGCGGCTTCGCCGCCATCGCCGTAAGGCGATATTAATTGTCAATTGTCAATTGTCAATTGTCAATTCGATTCTCATACTCTATAATCGCCGGAGGTGATTATAGAGTATGAGAATCGATATACCTCTGTACTTCCTCTTTGTATGAGTCGGAGATGGGGATGTAGTTTTGTCCGAATACAATTCTGTTGCGGTCGATGACTGAGACTTTCGTGAGGTGCACGATGTATGAGCGGTGTGTTCGCATAAACTCCGGGTAGGGTAGGTTTTCCTCGAGCGTTTTCATGTTCATCAGCGACATAATCGGTTTTTGTCCGTTGTCGAGGAATATTCTCACGTAGTCTTTCATGTTCTCGATGAAGAGGATGTCGTCGAACGCCACTTTCACGAGCTTGTATTCACTTTTCAGGAAGATGAAGCGTTCGTCGTTAATGCTGTCGTTGTTGGCTGTAGCTTGTCCTCCCGCTGCCTGTGGCGCGAGCTGTTCGAAATAGTCGAGGGCTTTGTTGGCTGCCCCGAGGAACGCCTCGTATGAGATAGGTTTCAACAGGTAGTCGAGGGCAGTGACTTTATACCCTTCGAGCGCATACTGACTGAAAGCTGTAGTGAAAACCACTCGTGTCTGTTTCGGCAGCAGTTTGGCGAATTCCATCCCGCTGAGCTCCGGCATTTGTATGTCGAGGAAGATGAGGTCCACGGGAGCCTCGCGGAGGTCTTTCATTGCCATCACCGCACTGTTATACACGCCTTTCACGTTGAGGAAAGGAGTTTTGTCGGCATAGCTTTTCAGCAGTGCCGCTGCCAAAGGCTCATCATCTATAATTGCTGTCGTAAGTGTCATAATGAATATGTTTTATGCCTTTCGGCGTTATGCTTTTGTTTCGGCGTTATGCTTTTGTTGTGGTGTCGATGATAATTTTCGACTGGTACACATTATCTTTAACGTTTTTCTCCCAAGAATATTTCCCCGGGTAGGCCAAATCGAGCCTTTTCTGCACCTGCTCCAGTCCTATGCCGTGTCCGCTGCGGTCGTTGTCGGCTTTGGGGAAGTTGGAGTTTTCTATGCAGCATGTCACTTTCCCTTTGTCGTCGCTGATATTGATGTTGATGAAACTCTGCTGCGACGGGCTGATGCCGTGTTTGAATGCGTTTTCGATGAGACTGATGAAGAGCAGCGGCGTTATCACCGTCTGACTTCCCTCGGGGATGTCGATATTCTCGTTCACCTGCACGTTGGCCGGCATTCTTATCTTCATCAGTTTCACGTAGTTCTGTATAAACTGCACCTCGTCGTTGATAGGCACGAAAGGCTGCTGGTTGTCATACAGCACGTGGCGCAGGAGTTGACTGAGCTCAAGAATCGCCCCTTGTGCCTTGTCGCTGTCGAATGCCGTGAGGGCATAGATGTTGTTGAGCGTGTTGAGCAGGAAATGGGGGTTTATCTGCGAACGGAGGTTTTTCAGTTCCGCCTCCACACGGGCGTTCTCTGCCTCCTGCCTTTCCGTTTCGAGCCTGTTCCAGCCCTTTGTCATCACTATCGCCGTGGCTGTGGCGGTGGTGAGCGAGAGGTTCAGCATATCCCTGATGATGAATGTCAGCACGCTCGGCCCCCTTCTCCTTGCCTGTTTCGCTGTTTTCTCTGTGCGGTCGGGGTCAAGGTTCTGGCGATAGTAGGAGAACCATAAGTGGGAGCCTATGGCGAGCGCGACGATCATCACGGCGTTGATAAGGAAGAACTGCGTGCGTTTCCCTTTCACCATAAAGAATTTTGGTGCGAGGTAGAAGTAGTTGATGTAGAATATCACAAACAGCGGGATCATTCCCGAGAGGTTGAGTATATATTCATTCATCGACATCCTCTCTCCGCTCCTCGACATCAAGGGCGAGAGGAAAAGCACTGTCCACACTAATATGTGGAGGGGCAGCTCACGGTTTTTCTTCAAAAACGAAATCATATTCAAATGGATAATGGAAAGCGACTGCGTCGCAATGGATAATGGAAGGCGAGCAAGCTCGCAATGGATAATGGATAATGGATAATTGCGGCTTTGCCGCCATCGCCGTAGGCGATATTAATTGTCAACCTTTCGGTTAAGCGAGGGCAGAGAAAGCTTGCTTTCTTTGCCGAGCGTGAGAAAGGTCGGCGAAGCCCATTGTCAATTGTCAATTGTCAATTAGATATGAATAGCGCGGAGCGCTTATTCATATCTGATTGCCTCTATCGGGTCGAGCTGTGCTGCTTTCTTTGCCGGATACCATCCGAAGAACACTCCGGTGAATGTGCAGACGGCGAAGCTCATGATCACGCTCCAGGGCTGTATTGAAATCGGCCATTTCGCGAGTGCGTTGACGGCGTAGGAGGCTCCCACTCCGAGCAGCACTCCGATGAGTCCTCCCGTTACGCTGAGCATCACGGCCTCGATTAGGAACTGGTTGAGGATGTCGATGCCGCGGGCTCCCACGCTCATACGCAGACCAATCTCTTTCGTGCGCTCCGTAACGCTCACGTACATAATGTTCATAATACCGATACCACCGACGATAAGGCTTATTCCTGCCACGCATCCGAGGAGTATGGTGAGCATGTCGGTGGTGGAGTTCATCATCGACGATAGTTCCTCCTGGCTTCTTATTGTGAAGTCGTCGGCATCGGCCTCTGAGGTCTCTGTGGCGTCCTTCAGCTTATGGTTGCGTCGCAGAATTGTGGATATTTCCTCTGTGGCGTTGCTTGTGAGGTCTTCGGTAACTGCGCTACATATAATCTGCGAGAGGTATGTGCGCGCGAGGATTCTCTTCATCACGGAGGAGTAGGGGGCAAGCACGAGGTCATCCTGGTCCATACCCATGGTGTTGTATCCTTTTTTCTTCAATACTCCCACGATGCGGAAAGGTATGGAGTTGAAACGTATCACCTTGCCCACGGGGTCTTCGCCGTTGGGGAAGAGGTTGTCAACCACTGTCTGTCCCACGACGCACACTTTGGCGTTTTTCTTGATGTCGTCGTCGGTGAACATCTCTCCCTCATCCACAGAGAGCTGACGGATTTCGAGGTAGTCGCTGTTCACACCGTAAATTGATGACGGCGTGTTGTTGTTGCCGAAAATAAACTGACCTGATGAGCTCACCATCGGCGACACAGCCTTGAGGTAGTGGCAGTCGTCTTTTATCGACTGGTAGTCAGTGAGTTTCAGAGTCTCCATCGACGAGGCGTCTTGTCTCACTCCGCCCCTCATGTCGGCTCCCGGGTTGATCATAATCATGTTGGAGCCCATCTCGGCGATGTTGGCCTGGATGCTCTTCTTCGAACCCTGTCCAATGGCGAGCATGGTGATTACCGATGCCACACCGATGATGATGCCGAGGGCAGTAAGAAACGAGCGCAGCTTATTTGAAGCAATGGCTTTGATGGCTATTTTGAAAAGATTTGCGTAATTCATTATTCGTCTGTGTTTGCCGGCAGTGCGGCGAGGCCTTCAGCTGCCGAGAGTATGTTGTTGTTTACTACATCACTGATCACTTTCCCGTCGCGCAGCTCGATATTCCTTGAGCTGTAGTTGGCGATGTCGGGGTTGTGAGTAACGAAGATGATTGTTCTCCCTTCGGCGTGGAGCCTTTGGAAGAGCACGAGTATTTCAAATGATGTTCGTGTGTCGAGGTTACCGGTGGCCTCGTCGGCGAGGATCACTGCCGGGTCGTTGACGAGTGCCCTGGCTATGGCCACCCTCTGCATCTGACCTCCCGACATCTGGTTGCTCTTGTGGTAGAGCCTCTCTCCGAGTCCCACCTCCGTAAGGGCTTTGATGGCCCTCTCGGTGCGCTCTTTCGCACTCACCTCCGCATTGTACATCAATGGCAGTTCCACGTTCTCCACTGCCGTGGTTTTCGGCAGCAGGTTGTAGTTCTGGAAGATGAATCCGATTTTCTTGTTGCGCAATGTCGCCCTTTGGCTTTTCGACATCGTCCTTACCGACACTCCGTCGAGATAGTATTCTCCGGTGGTGGGGGTGTCGAGGCATCCGAGCTGGTTCAGGAGCGTTGACTTTCCGGAGCCCGACTTACCCATGATGGTAACGAACTCCCCCTCGTAGATTTTGAACGATACCCCCTTGAGTGCGTGCACCGTCTCGTCTCCCACCACGAAGTCTCGCTTGACGTTGTCGAGTTGTATTACTACTTTTTTCTCGTCCATAGTGCCCTCCTTTACTTCTTGGAGTTACCTTTGTTTTTGTCTTTATTTCTCGGTCCCGGCGCGAATGGGCTTCGTTCGCCACTGTTGCTGCTGGTGGTCTCTTCCTCGGTTACGGTGCTGATGCCAGTAACGATTTCCTCGCCTTCGCTGATACCGTTTTTGATTTCTGTGTTGATGCCGTCGGTGTCGCCGAGCGATACTCCGTGAGCCTTGATGGTGTTGCCGCTCACCACCCAAACCTTATTGTTGGCTTTGGTGTCTTGTATCTTCATCTTGCCCACAGTCTCTTTGGTCGGTGTGAACTTGAGTGCTTTATTCGGCACGACGAGTATGTCGTTCTTCTCCAAGGTGTAGATGGTAACGTTGGCTGTGAGTCCCGGTTTGAGTTTCAGGTTCTCGTTAGGTGCGCTGATCACCACTTCGTATGTCACCACGTTGTTGGTTGTCGTTGCTTCGAGTCTCACCTGTGTCACCTGTCCTTCGAAGGTCTCGTCGGGGTATGCGTCAACGGTGAATGTAACTTTCTCCCCCTCTTTCACGTTGCCTATGTCAGCCTCGTCCACGTCGGCGATTACCCTCATGTCGGTAAGGTCTTTGGCTATGGTGAAGAGCTCCGGGGTAGAGTAGCTGGCAGCCACTGTCTGTCCTTCCTCCACCTCTTTCGATATCACCACTCCGTCGATAGGCGATGTGATGGTGGCGTAGCCGAGGTTTGTCTGTGCCTTGCTCACGCTCTGCTGTGCTGTGGTAACCGCCTCCTGTGCCTTCCTGTATGAGAGCAGTGCGTTGTCGTAGTCGTTGCCGCTGATTAGTCCTTTGTTATAAAGGGTTTTGTAGCGGTTGTAGTTGGCAGCCTGATAAGTGAGCTCACTCTGTGCGCTTTTCAGGTTTGCCTGTGCCGTGCGGAGTTCGCTGGTGAGGTTGGTACGGTCGAGCTCTGCTATTACCTGTCCTTTTTTCACCACTGTGTTGTAGTCCACATAGAGTTTGTCGATGATACCCGACACCTGTGTACCTACCGACACTGTTGTAACGGCTTCGATGGTGCCGGTGGCGGTGATGCTTGAAGTTACGCTGCCTTTCTGCACCTTTGCCGTGTCGATTTTCACTTCCTCTTTTTTCTTGTTGCCTGAGAGCAGGAACGCTGCCACAGCCACAGCGATGATGGCTACTAAGGCGATTAGGATTTTGCTGACTTTAAACTTTTTCATATTGTTATTTTTTTTTATTGTTCGTAATTTGTTTCTGTTGTTATCACCTTAAAGTGTCAGTGGCTCTCCTTTGTAGAATTTGAGCATCTGAATATTCAGTATGGCAGTGTATTTGCTTTGCAGCTCACTTTGTTTTGCGCTGAGCAGGTTGTCTTTTCCTGTTCTTAGCTCCACGATGTTTTTCAGTCCGAGTTTGAACTGTTCAGCGAGCAGGTCGTAGCTTGTCTGTGCGCTCTCTGAGTTTACCTTAGCCGATTTGAATTTCTCTTGGTTCAGGGTTGCGTCGAGCCAGTATTTCTCTATGTCGCTCCAGAGTGCGGTCTCCTGCTCCCTGAGTTCGAGTATTTTGCTTTGCTGTTGCAGCCTTGCCTTGTTCACTGCTGTCTTTGTTTTCTTCTGGTCGAAGAGCGGCACGCTCACTGTAACGCCGGCAGCCCCAGAGAAGTTGGTTTTCAGCTGTGAGCCGAAGCCGTCGCTGCTGAGCGATGTGGTGTTGGTGCCCACGGAGCCGGAGAGCCCCACGGTGGGGAGTATGCCGGCCTTTGCGATTTTGATGTTGAGCTCTTGCTCTTCCACTCCGAGTTTCGCCATTTCTATCTCCGGCCTTGTGAGCAGTGCCTGCTCATACACTGTGCGCAGTGCGGGGATTGTTTGCAGAGCCTGTGCGTCGGAGGCTCCTGGCGACTGTACGTCAAACTCCTCCTCGTCGGTGATTTGGAGCAGTTGTTTGAGCTGTCTCTTGTAGTTGCGCAGGTTGCTCTGCTGGCTCACGAGGTCGTATTCGGTCTGTGCCGTCTGTGCTGTGAGTTGCGCGAGGTCTGCTTTCGACATGCTTCCCACTTCCACCATCGTCTTTCCTCTTTGCTCGTTGGCCTTTGCGCTTTCGAGAGCTTCTTTGCTCACTTCCACGGCCTCGATGGTATAGAGGATTTGCACATAATACTGTATTATCTGCTCCTGAATGGAGTTGGCTGTGGTGGCGGAGTCGAGTTCTGCCACTTGCTCAGCGAGTTTGTCGAGCTTGATGTTGTTCTGTCGCTGGTTGCCGTCCCACACGGTCCAGTTGGCGTTGATGCCGTAGGTGCCGTTGTAGTAGGTTTTGTCAACACTCGACACAGCTTGTCCGTTTTGCACTGTGTTTTGGTTTTCTCCTTTCCAGGGCTGCCATCCCACGTTTTGCGATGTGCTTGCCGAGAGTGAGGGGAGCCATTGTGCCTCTGCCGCCTCTGTGGTTTGTTCGGCGGTGAGTTTTGTGATTTTCTTTTGTTGCAGCGAGATGTTATGCTCCAAGGCATAGTTCACGCATTCGTTGAGCGACCACTCTTTGGCTTGTGCCGTGAGTGTGGCTGCTGCGATTGCCGCTGTAATAACGATTGTCTTTCTCATAATCATATTTTGTTCGTTCTTGTTTTCGGGTGCAAAGGTACAGCGAAAATCACTACCTTCAAAATGAAATATACAAATTTGAAGTCTTTGACGAAAAATCCCCATTTTTTATCGAAGTTGCAAAATCGGTGTTAAAAAGTGTTTAAATCACTGCGCTCTCATTTCTTTTTCCTATCTTTGCACCATGAAAGGGATTCATATAGAGAATGGACCAGAACAAATATTTATAAACCTTTAAAATTTACGATTATGGACGACAAGAAGAAAGAGAGACGGAAAATCGAGGACGAGGAACTCGACAAAGTGAGCGGAGGTAGCAGCATTATAGATGATATCGATGATGGAAAGCCTCTATTTTAAGCTTAAATACGCAAAAGTCTCGTGGCATCGCCACGAGACTTTTCGTATTATTCACACCACAAACTCATCGAGTTGCTCTTTCCTTTGCTTCTATCCGGGCAAATTTCTATCCATTGCCTTCACGAAAGCGGTATCGTGGCGGCGGTGGCGCAGGTGATTTTTTTGATTTAGATGTAAAAAATTGCAGAAAAAGGATGAAATGTTTTGCATTTTCAAAAAATGTCATTACCTTTGCAAAAAATTAGGTTCGAGGAGGGCACAGGTATGGAAAATAATGACGAGAAGCAAGAGGTAAGACTTTTATCCGACGGATTTCAGAGTTTTGAGGAAATCCGCAACGAGCATCGTGTGTATGTTGACAAAACCGATATGGTGTGGAAGATTGCCAACACGAAGAAATACAATTTCTTGAGCCGTCCCCGCCGTTTCGGTAAGAGCTTGCTGACAAGCACTTTGAAATGCTATTTCGAGGGAAGAACCGATCTTTTCCAGGGTCTGAAAATTATGGAAAAGGAAAAAAACTGGGTGAAAAGGGCAGTGTTCCAATTTGACTTCAGCGGTTGTGAGACGGCGGAAAGCTTGGAAAACTATCTCCGGGACACTGTCTCTGAATATGAGAAAATTTATGGTGCCAGCGATTATACAAATACCCATGACCGGTTTAAGGCATTGATGCGGAATGCCTGTGAGAAAACCGGACAGCAAGTGGCGGTATTGGTTGATGAGTACGACTCTCCCTTACAACATACGCTCACAGAAGAGGAAGAGCATAAAAAACTGGTTAAGGTGTATCGCAGCTTCTTCCCCGTGATGAAGTCGGGTTCCGACTGGCTGAAATGCCTCTTTATCACCGGCATTACGAAGTTTACGCAGCTGAGCCTTTTCAGTATGCTCAACACTATGTCGATACTCAGTACTAATCCGGATTATGCCACTGTTTGCGGCATCACGGAGCAGGAGCTTATCGACAACTATATGCCCGAGATAGAGGCGTTGGGAGAGAAAAACGGCTGGACGGTTGAGCAAACCTTGCAAGAGCTCCGCAATATGTACGACGGCTATTGTTTCAGCAACGACCTTTCCAAGTCGGTGTATAATCCTTTCAGCCTTATCAGTGCCTTGGCCGACAAGAACTTAGGCTATTACTGGGCCTCTTCGGGCGCCAGTGCGATGCTTAAGGACATGCTCGTGAAGAGTGAGGAGAACGGCAAGCGTCTTGAGGGTCGCAGAATTTCTAAAATGAAACTTGACACCTCGGATGTGAGCCTTAAAGATTCGACCAATTTCTTATATCAGTCAGGATATCTCACAATTAAAGACTGTTATCCCGACGGTTTCGTCCTCGGCATCCCCAACAATGAGGTGAGGAGGGCTTTATATGATATAGTATTGCCGAATATCACGAAGAAAGATTCGGAAGATGTGGATGAGGCCATTGAAGGAATGAAATGTGCTCTTGCCGATGGCAACATAGCAGGGATGATGGAGAATCTGAAGCTTGTGGCTGCCCAGACACCTTACCCCACTCGCAAGGGTGAGCACGTATATGAGGAGCGGTTCCAGTTTATCGTCAAGGGTGCGCTGATACTCTGCGGCTGCCGTGTCCAGGATGAGCCCCATATCGCCACTGGTCGTCCCGACATCGTGGCTCAAAAAGATAACACCACAATGGTGTTTGAGCTGAAGCTCGACAACAACGGAGGGCTTGAAGCAGCCAAACGGCAGCTCGCCGACCGGAATTATACCGCTGCCTATCTTCATAAAGGCTGTGACGTGTATGCCATCGCCGTGAGTTTCAGCACCGACGACAGCATCCGCGGCATCTCGGGCTATGACATAAAAAAAGTGTGCTAGTTTGCAGCAATAATTTAGAAATTAAGCAATTATTATTGATTTTATAGAATGTGAAAAAGCTATTTTAGGATGAGGGCAAAGTCAGCTCGCTGTAGGTTAGCCGTAAGTTATCAACAGAACTGTATCTTTTTTGGTTAAAAAGTGTTTAAATCGCATCACTCTCAATACTTTTTATTATCTTTCCTCTATAAAACCTTGATGTTGGTATTCGGTAATTCCTTTATAATAAGCGGTTTTCTTTTACTGCAGATGAAATAAAGGCAACAAGACCTTCTGCCCGTCTTTTAAAACAGGCAGAAGGGAT
>Ga0065711_1038843_pt1 | contig 18349 bp, 8 predicted proteins | sample Hoacrofraction12_FD_59098 | JGI IMG/M metagenome (GOLD analysis project Ga0065711, IMG submission 59098) | Hoatzin crop microbial communities from Cojedes, Venezuela - Epithelial fraction 12 v2 (version 2) | ecosystem: Host-associated > Birds > Digestive system > Esophagus > Crop | place... | reverse complement strand
GGGGGGGGGGGGGAGAGAGAAGGGGGAGTGTGGTGGAACCTCAGAAGAGGCAGAATCCAAACCAAATGGGACTGAAGAGGGAAACGGAGATGCAGAAGCGGAGATCAGAGCAGAGGGCCAGGACTAGTAAGTTATGGACAGACGCACAGACATCTGCACTTTTTCTGGAAGGATTACACATTTGCTTCCTATAGAACCTGAAATCAAACCATTATTCTTTTCCCCCACTGTTTTTTCTGCCTAAAAAAATAACTTCTGGTCAATAACAAACTACACGTACAATCCCCTCACTTGGCAAGTCTGCAAAGAACCAAACCACCTCTGTTGCTACACCTTGCTGGCAGAGAACACAAGCATTAAACACTGTCTATCCTGAGACTGCCTTGAAGAAGGGAAGTGAACTGAGGCTGCAGAGGCCACCTAAATGCTGAATAATGTTGATCAGCTCAGAGGCAAGTTTTTATCAAACAAGGCTCAGTAGGCAATGTGTCACACTTCCTAGCATGAGTGCCTAACCTCACAGATTCAATTTGCCCTTACAATATCACTTTTACAGTGTAATATTGCTATATCTGATAATCAGTGCTGAACAGATCAGGAAGAACTATCTTACAAATGGCTGTTTAATTAGTTCAGAGTAAGCTGTGCTCCTTTCAAAGAGAAACTAATTGGAAAATCGGCACCAAGTTTTATTGGACTTCCAATGTGTATTTGATACAAGTGAATATCCAGGACCTGAACTCTGTGGAGCGTATTTACCTCCCCACTGTTTCCTGCCACTACCGATGGGTCAGATGCTAGCATCTAATCATGATTCCATCCAGCTATGCACACATCAGGTCTAAAAAACGGGAATTAAAATGCTAGAAGTTACCTATCCACAAGAATTAAGGAAGGGAACTGGAGATTGAAAACAACAGAAACAGGAAAATTATGTTGGGTGCTTCCCATGCCTGTCTATAATTCAAGGAAAGTGAGCAGGGTGATTTCTTGGGGGAGGGGAAGGGTAAAGAAAGTCCTAAAGAGTACATTGTCCTAGGTCCACCATCCTATATACGATCATAAAAGCCGCTAGAAGTGGAAGTAAATGTATCTGACACTGAACAGCAAAGAAACTTTGCTGATCACAAAGTGCCTCTGCAAGCATGCCTTCTCAGGTCTGCTCCTGCTTCTCAACTGGAGTGCCTAACATCAGCTCCAGCATCAAAGGAACAAAAGATGCACCCCGCAGTAACAGCTTCCACTTTAGGGAGAAAAAGGTCGGCCCTTGGTCTGAATGCAGACAGAAAATGTGCTCAAGTACACTGATTCTGAAAGTGCCTGGAAGCAGTCAAAGATCCCCGACATCGAAAATTGTCTTATTAACAGCAGGTGCAATTCCCTCAGGGGAGATGAGTAACCCTGTGCCATGGCATCTCAATTTTTCCCCAGCTCTGCAGAATTGCCTCAGTCCACCTACAGCTAAATTTCACCCAGCAGGTGTTCAATCAAGCCCCTTTTTAGTGACTCTGTAACAGCTGTATCAAACAGCCAACACACATTTCTTCATGCTATCTTATGATTAAAAAGACAGGTAGCCTACATCTCTGCTCATCTAAGTATGTAAGGTTTCTGTTTCTGTGTTCCAGCATTCCTTGACATAGCTTGTACAACAATCCATCACCAGCAAGCACCAGGCAATTGAATACCTTTGGTCCCTCTAAACTGTATCCAGTTTCACCATGCCCAGCTCCTGAATATTTGGTAGAGGACACAACACAGCAAGCACAGCAAGGAGATTGACAGCGTGGGAACTTAACCAGATTCCTGAGAAACACTTTAGGCAAGCAGACAGTGGTCTCAGACTACTACCTTTACCTCTGTCCTTAATACATACTATGGGCATAATATTTTTATGTCCATAATATTTTTCAACACTTGCACTTGAAACCTGCTCAACATGCAGAGATCACCACTGATCAAGGAACTAATGCTGCTTCTACACTGTGCCGTGGCTTGAAGCAAGGCTGGTCTGGGGGGATCCCAATGCAAGGCATTGCCAGAGCTTCTCCGTTACAACTTCCCTTCCCCAGAAGGGGCACTTTGAAAAATTTACAGGAAAGTCCTTTCTCCTCCTCCAAGGAAGAAGCTTGAATTCTCCAGCTCCAAACTTGAATCCTTGCAGCTGCTTACACAAGGGAGGCTGGGTGCCCTTAATCCCAAGGAGATCAGCTCTGATTTGCAGAACCCACCTGCTGAGCCAAGAACAGCCTTGTTGCAGCTCATGAGTTACAACCTAAGGCCTCACCAGCTTTCGAGAAAGGCCAAATTCTGCTATTGTTGCATCTGCACAACTGAAGCAAGGACAGCAAGTGTACATAGCTACTTAGACCTTGACTCCTACTGCTCTTATTTGAGACACTCGTCAAGACCACAAGACTGCTATGTCAGGTCTTCTCAAAACAGGGCAAAAGAACCTCCACCATTGAGTAGCTTATAGTTAACAGATGTGTTGCCAATATGTGCTATCATTTTCCCCACAGTATGATGGCTATATGGGTCTTCAGAGAAACAACAAACATTTGATTAATTCTCTCTCTACCTTTTACCTCAATGAGTCAAGCAGTTTGTGGTAAGACTCAAAATATTGACACCATCACAAGTACTTTATTCACACAGAAAAGAATTTATTTAATTACTAAAGCTATCTCCACTAATTTTTTACAACTGTCATGGAGTTTTTTATCTTTTAAAGAAACTATTAGGTTTCTGAAAATAACTTTTTTGATATATTTCTGTTTCCACCACAGCCTGCTCTGATCTGTAGGCCCCGACTACACTGTTTTCCACCCACATGAGCATCTAGTCCTTCTTGATTTGGCAAGTCATACAGAAAATGGAGTTATAGTCCAGACTTCTAGGATTATGATTCAGCCAGGATTTTAGCACTTCTAGGTGACCTTCTGTTCACCAGATATCATCAGACCAGGTCCCCTTCCATTTTTATTCTGGTAAATCAGTCCTTCCTTTCTGTCATTTGGCTGTTAACTCCCTCTCTTGCTGTATTGCAGAACCCATTTTTAATTCCCCTACAACACCTGATTTAAAACCATTCTGTGCATTTTCAAGGTATGCACATTGGAAATACTCTCTAGATCTTGTGCTGCAGGACTCAGTCACTAATCCATTTAAGCAGCATGAAGTGATACGAAAGTCAAATGCAAATTCAACTGGGAGATAAGTGTTTTTTTTGTCCTGGCCCCAGAGGGAAATCAATTTTTGGCATTTGTGCCCACACACTCAAAGATTTTCAGGTATATGGCTGTCACCAGTTCATTAAGATGCTTTGATGATGTGGTTTTAGAAGCTGAAACTCTGTATAAAATGTTCAATTTTTTAAAGCAGTTGAAGTAAATGAGCTGCTTCTACAGTAAAGCGTAGGGCACCCAAAATCAAATGTAATTTATATCCTTTTTTAAATTCCAGAAAATCTTAGTTCTTGTTCCCCTGCATGTTCTGGCCTAGCAATTATACCCTGAGTTTCGATGGAGACAAACACTGAGAGGTATTAGCAAACACAGTGAGGGTCACTGTTCAGAAGTGGAGTGATTTTATTTCCCACTGGAATCTACTGAGAATAGATGAACTACGGGATTCCAGAAGAACAGCTTGTTCTTGAGGCTTCACTCTGTTCAAACAGGAAAAACATAAGTTATTAAAATATACACACAGAGCATGAGGATTGAAAACAGGCTGTGAGGTCTTCTGCTCTCAAAATCACAAGCACAAATCCAGACTAGTGCTGGTCAAAGCAACTGCCTTTATTCTTCTCACTGCTTACTGCTTTTTAGTATTATCCTTACTATTAGCAGTGGCACGTCAGTATTGCTGTCCATACAGCTTTCCTCATTATACTATCACAGACGTTTCCATTCAAACCAAGCCTTCACAGTGGTTCAAGGAAGGAAGCTAATGACTGAGTAAATAAAGGGTGGGAGTCCACTTCAAACAGGCTCAGTCTTTCAAACCACCCTGTATTGCTACCTCTGCTAGACAGGCAAAACGCCAATCCTGACAACTCAAGGAAAGATACTTCAAGAAATCCTGTATTAGACCAATCTATCACTAGAATAACCAATATTCCTTCAAAATCCCATTACTTCGGTATTGACTCAGCAAGAAGGTTAATGTTTCTTTTGCCATCCTAAATGTAACAAGTATTAATAGTTTTATCGGCATGGTGGTGTTGGGTTGACGGTTGGACTTCATGATCTTAGAGGTCTTTTTCAACCTTAATGATTCTATGATTCTATAAGTAAGTAGGCGAAGAGGGAGCACTGATCTTAGGCAGTCTTTTTGGTACTTACCTGCTACAATCTCTCACCTACGTCCAAACTCTAGATTTAGTTTCTGATTTTAGCTGTAAGAAGGACAGAGTTAATTTTGTCTCATCAGAAACTGCACTAACAAGTGTTATATGATTTCCTACTTGATCATTAACCTGTCAAATTCAGCATAATAAACCCTTCACAAGTTTAAGGAAATACAAAAGACTTGTCACGGAGAGAATTTTAAGAACACGACAATGATGTATAAATTAAAAAAAAAGTACTGATGCTACTTTCTACAGCTGGATCCGCAAGAAATAATTTTCCACCTTCACACAGTAAAAGCAACTGCTTCAGTAAGAAGTTTTTTTCTTTTTTTTAAATTTCTTGAAACTTTCTGAGCTTTCAGTCTTTGCAAAGAACTCATCTGAATCATACAGTCACTCAAAATGACACTTTAATGCTTTTCAGGAACCAGGCAATGGTCTAGTATACATTAAGTTTATGATCTGTATTTCCTTGTAGTCTATCACAACCTAATAAAACTATGTCAACAAGCGTTAAGCAGGGAGAACTAACACAGTAATTTTCCAGCCACATTATGCCAGCTCTCAAATGCCAAACTTCTACTACCAGTGTATCTGCAGAGCCTGCAGAGGCAGCACATTGAGTATATTGCAATCTAAGCTGTAAGCAAGTTACTGCTGGCCAATTTTCTAACACAGCATTCAAATGCAAGAGATAATTCCAGGATCTCCACAAGCAATAGGAGGACAGTATTCCAGGCGCAGTTTGCACTCCTGAGTTTGGAAACATCTGCACTATCAGATAAAGAGCAGTACCAAGTTAATGAATTTCTCCAAAGTGTAAAGACAGCCACAGAACAGAGATCCTTAATTGGTAGCACAACTGAGCAATGAGGGCTATAATTTTGTGGGAGGAATCTCAGTGTAACTGTTTTTCCCTCACTCAATTGTTTCTCCTGCTGGCTAGCTCCACCAGCCATATCTTTCCTAGAAAGAGGGTCAGGAGGCCAGCCAGCGGTTTCAGGCTTCAAGGTCTACCTGACCATTCATCCAAGCCAGTCAATCAGTGCCTGTTCAATATGATCTGCATAGTGCTTTACCAATATTCTTTCCTGCCACAGGATTTAGCAGAGCAATCATGCTGAATCACCTGATAGAAACCGTGAGGTTTGGGACCCTGCTGCAGCAATGATATTTTCAGTACCCCATACACCGCATGTCTTTCTCAAGAGATCACGCCTGTCTACAAATCGCAAAAACAGGTCAGTCCTCAGGACCAAAAAAGAGAGGGTCTTCAGGGTATCTTGGAAAGCTTCCTCTCCTCCCTGTTCTGAACAACTGCTAAACTAAGCCCTTTGGGTATTCAAGGAAAGGAGGGTTTCTGGCTATGGACTGGGTATCGCCGCTAAGCACATCCTTATACGGCCACCCATTTCAGTAGTCAAGTGAGCAGACAATACTTATGGTGGCCTTGTCTGATAGCAATGGACGAGACTGTCCTTTCTCATTCACTCATTTCTTTGCTCGTAGCCCTGCTTGATTTATTTGTAGCAGCAATACATTAATGTTATCTGACAGCTCCTATTAAAGTGTCACAAACGTGTGTATGCAATAACGTAGATGCTGCAGGGAATCCACTGCTGGCCACTATCTTCCCAGGCACAGAAAGCAAGGGGAGAGAGGAGAAATACCTTATAAACCAGAAGTGTTCTGCTACTCTCTACAGCTCTTATTCAGAGGGAACAATGACAGCGAAATAAACTGAAAAGGCCAATCAGATGCAGAAGGCATGGCAACATTCAGTCAAAATGAACGCTGTAAGTCTTCCCACCTGTCTCCTGATGATTAAAAAACCCAGAAAAAGCAAAAGTAAACCCAACCACCCAAAGGGCACCATCCCACTCAGGTACCCAGTACAAGCAGCTGGGCAGACTGATCGTGGTGCCATATTGAGCAGATGGGTTTGGTTGTCAGAATTTCAGTAGACATAAGAAAAATCTTTTCTTTTTAAGCTTCTTTCTTCACAGCAGTGTACAAACGTGGTGATAAAATGGCATAAGCTTGGCTGATGACTTTTCCTGCCTCCATGACCCCTAAGTACTTACAGATCTATTCTTATACCACCCTCGAAAATGAGATAGATTTTACCCTCATGTCTCATATATACAGAACAAGCAAAGAATTTGTCCAAGGTCACAGAAGAAAACGGAGGCAAAGCCAGGATTTGCATACAGATTTCTCAAGCACCAGATTGCCCAATACTTTAACAAAAGCATTCATCAGCTTTTTCTCTGTCTCAACCTCTGCAAAAACAGCTATACAAGAAGAACCATGCAAAATATTCTTGCTTCAACTTTTGAAGTCAGTAATGTTAAAGAATTTGCCTTAACCACATACATGAAAGAACATCACTTGGCCCTTTTTCATGGTCTCAATGAAACCATAAAGCATTTTGTCCTAGTATCCAAAGGACTATGGATCAGAATGATCGCTGTGAGACTCACTGAAATTCAATGCATGAGGTAACATAGTATAATTCTGTTAATTTTTTAAGGAATGCTGAAAATAGTCTCCAGAAACACAGTCTGAGCTGGGATGTTTGTCAGCTTATCTGCCAAACAAGCACAAAATTCTTAAGACATCTGTCCTAGTAACAAAATTATGTCCCCTCTTTCCCAACTTCAAAAAGTTCTCACTGCAAAACACTGCTTTCTGTCACATAAATATATAAATAAAATTTAGCCTATCTTCTTGTTGCTTGAGTGAGTTGACTGATTCAGCTGATGTGGCCTGCTAATCACAAAATGTAGCAACACCGATAATCATGCAAGGAGCACAAAACAAGGGCAAAAAAAGGTGCTGCTCAGTATTTATTGGTGCCCATGCCACCAGTTTGATGTGGTTTGCTAAAGATTCTACCACACAGGGTCTACCGAATGTATGGCTGCAAAGAAGACTCCATGTTCTCATGTCAGAGAACACTGAAACCCCTCCTCAGAGGACACAGGCACAACAGAAGTTTTGCACAACAGTTAGGACAAGCCAGAAGGCTGATTCAAAACATTTACTCAGGAGACTTGTAGCTGTATCAGCAGTGGTTCCTGCAGAAACACAGCAGGGCAGGGAAATAAATCCTTCTGGAAAAACCTGCAGTGTAACACACTTTGCTTGGCCACCACCATCGCTGTCCAAGCACTTTTTGTTGTACTCGGCATCGTCAGCAGGAAGGCTGATGCTCCCAGGATCAATGGGGAAACAAGCTGTAACCTATTAAGTGCATAATCTGCCTTCTCTCCGCCTAGTGCCAATATGGTTAAAAAAAAGCACGGGTCAGATTTGCACAAGTATTTAGGCCAGATGTACAGATAAGCTGCTAAACTATTTAGACATACATTAAATCACATTAAGTGCCTATCTGCACCTTTTTAAACTGAGCTTCTTTCCCTTTATCAGATTCATAGTAATTTAATAGGAGCTGATTAGAAATTAAGGTCCCCAGGGCCAACACATAAAGTTTACTTCAGTTCACTCCAAGCCACAAAGCCAGCCGCAAACTACTTGTTGTTGTGTGAACAGAGACACAGAGCATGCAAAGAGATGCCAGGCGAGTAAACCAGGGAGATCAGGAGACTTGTGTCATGGGGGACACAAATTGTGAGTGCCGAGCTCTGCAGAGAAACAGAAGATGAGGCTGGTGACGGCTACATTGGCGTGCTGCAGCCCGCTACATCTCAAGCTGTGCCTTGGCTTCCAGAACCCCTAAGGGAAGAAAAGTGCACTAAAAACAAAGGCCAAATAAAACACGCTTTAATTCTTAGCCATTAAAACCCCAGCTGCAAATATAACCAAAGCATGTTTCTTTTTAAGGAAACAACACAACACTTTCTCCCTCCAGCCATGTTGACTTCAAAGGCTTCAGAAGTAACTCGATGCCACGACTAGAGGCAAAGCTGCTATTAAGTGCCAACTCCTACAGTCGCAGAGACTTTAAGGTCCCAAATTCTGTTGTGATTCTTTACCTTCAAATGAATTAAAACAATAAAAAGAAACAAGAGAAATAAGACGGGATGCAGTTTCCAACATGGCTGTCTGAATGCCTGCATGTATGACAAGAGCTGTGGGGTGAGTAAATGCACAGAGCCCACGGCTGCAAGACATGATCTTACAAATACCTGTCATACGCTGCAGTGAGGACCATCTCTCCCACAACTGCATGGTTTGTAACAAAGGATTTCTTATGTCCCTGTCCCCTGTTCTGTTACAGTTTCTCCTACCAGTCTTAAGTCCAGCACTCGCAGAAAACAAGCCTGAAACCCCTTTTAAAGTGACTTCTCCAAACACACACATGCCACAACCCACTGAGTTTAAACCAGCAGAGCCTTAATCCGTGGCTTTGCACATCAGCTTCAACAGAAACCAAGTTTCTGCATCCACATCACACACACAGACTCGGGGCTCCCTGAATTCAGCTGCAGACACTGGATGGCTTGCCCTCATCCCTAATTTAGCCTCATGAAACTCTTCCCCGACCTGGAGTCACAGGCCAGGGTCCTGGTGAGCTGGTAACTTCAGAAGCCTAAAGGCAAAGGGGGACAAGGCACCGACCACATTGTGCCATGTCGATACTGCCAGTCCTTCCACCTTTGAAGATCAAGCAGTGTGCAAGTCCCTGCGTTGTCAGTACTGCCCCCGGCCTAGGCATTACTGGCATGTCCACGTGCTCAACTACAGAAAACTGGGAGTTAGAGGGAACAGGGAGGGAAGGAAAAAAGAACACCAGAAAAGGGATTGAGCCCCATGGCTATCGTACTTGGATGAAAGATTGATTCCTTGCTTATGCTGGTGATGTTCTCGTACAGACTGCACATGAACAAGGCATTCCCAAGCTTTTAATTTATTATAGTGTTCCCAACAAGCACAAACAGAAAAGTTACTTTTCAGGCTTTCTTGACCCTGTATACTTGAAAAAAATACAGCCACACTGAACCTCCTTGGCCACTGCTGGGTCAATGGAGAGAAGGATCAATCCAGACAACAGCCTCTCCTTCCTTTCCAATTGTCCATCAAACAGATGGCAATGTGGGGGGAAGAAACCAAGGAACAAATGGCTGAGCTGACTCATGCCTTCAAAGCGTCCATTTAAAATGACCAAGTAACTATTCTTTAGTTCAAACCAGAACAAATACAAGTCTTCATATAAAAGTATCTTGCATAAATGCAGATGCTAATCACAAAAGCTTAACTTCAAAAGAAACACACTCAAGGATGCTTGCCATTCCTGCCAGTGCAATATCCAGGCATCTTGCAATCTTTCAGATATGGTAATAGGGGTAGTAGAGGACTGAGAGCAAACAATCTTGAGGGACAAGGCTGTAATCCAGGCACACTTGTACATGCTTCTATACCACTCTCTGGACAAGAGCTGGTGGAATAAATTGGAGCAGTTAAGCAAGAACAAAAAAAATAAAGATTTTTTTGTTTGTTTTATCACATAATGGCAGCACAGAAGACTTCAGCTCAGTTTCAACCTCTGCAGCAGACCTACTATACAACCTACAGTTCCTCAATATCATCATGTGCCAGAACTTGGTTGTGGATTATTTTCATTTCATATCCCTTCTCGTATTTAATCGGGCGGCTCAGAGAACAGTTTACAGTTTGTTACTGTGCAGCCTCACAGCATCTACCACAATGCGGCTCCAGTCCTGGTCCTAGGGAAAATGGCTTAGTAACAATTTATTAGAAACAGCATGCCCCACCAGTGGCAGCATAGAAGGGCTGGTGGAAGGCACAGCATACACAGCGCAATTACTCCTCATGATTTAACCCTGCGGTCCTTTCCCTTGGGCAAAAGCTATCTTAGTGCCTTCAGTGGGAGTTTGGTCAGAGTAAACTCTTGATTTCTAAGAAAATAAACCAATGCACTTGCAGCAGCATAAAGAACAGTTATTTCTTCTTATCATCTACCTTTAAGACCTCAAGTTGTTGAATCCACTCTACCCCCCCAAGCCCCAAGCAGCTTGCTGAGTCACAATATGCAGCCATGAAGGCTACCTTCAAACAGCAACCTGAAATACTGTTTCTTCCTTCTAGGCCAGCCTTGTCTTCCCCAGAGACATATTTTCCTATGACAATGCATAAAACCTGTTTTGATCTGTGTTTTGTTTTAAAGCAATTTGTGAAAAAGCAGCAGTGAAAATAACAAACACACAATGCCTTTTTCTTTAAATTTTTCCAACATAAAATAGGAAAGCATGCCTAAGGGTTTCCAGGCCAGCAGTTTTCTTGTTTTGTTTGTTTATTTTAACAAAAGTAATTTGGAAAGCATGAGAGCAGGACGTACTGGTACCATGTATGTTATCTCAGCAGTGCTGCAATTTCCCATAGCCTACAATATCTGCAGGACTCTGTTTCTTTCTGGTCATGAATTCAGAAACAATGATAGACCTGAATAAAATCATGCGCCTCAGTGAATAGTAGATGTAGAAATCCTGCATTTGACCAGAACTTCCTGGCTTGTGCCTGTACAGAAAAAGCTTGGCATGGGAGATGCCTTAAAAACTCAAGTACTTACTATTCAGAAGTCACACAAAACTTGCACTGCCCTGAACCAAACCTTATCACCAGTCTCAAATTTTCCTCTCTGCCCTTCACCTGCAAAGTGAGAGGCTGATTTTGCTTAGGGTTGGACTCCCATGAAGCTCATTCTCCCTGTATTGAGTGTGCCGAGTACGTCTACAGGGTATTCACAGCAGAACAAGCGAGCGCCACTGATGATGCAGACAGGCAGGAAGCCACGCAGGTGCCCTAATGATAGCAGTGACCCCCCTAAACGGAGCTCAGGACCCTGTTAATGGAGTCATGTGAATGCTAGCTGGCCCAGACAGGATCACATCTGCTCACAGAACATCTTGCAGATGTAGCCTAGTTCTCTCCGCCAAGGCCGGAGAGCTCTTCTGCTGTTGTTGGTTAACAGCTGGCTCTGAGCAGGACACTCTGCGCAGCGGGAACAAGAAATGTCAGGGTCTGCTTCTTCAAAAATCACAGCAATTTTGCATTGACTAGCAGCTCCGGGTTGTGAATGAACAGCACACCTGAGAACCTGGTGGGGCAAGCCCCACAATAATTCTCTTGGTTTTATGCTGTAGTAGAGAAATCTGCATTCCCCCAGAGCAGGGAAGCGAAAATGTGAAGGGGTGAACCTACCATACTCTATCACTGCTGAAGTCTAGAAGACAGCAAGTTAGCAGCACAGTGAGGAGCTCACAGTGTAATTTCTCTCCAGACTACTCTAAACTTGGAAGGGGTTTTTTTTCCAAATTTATTGCTTCTCTGATTTCATAACAAATTAGCTCCATGTACCATTACAAGAATTGCTTTGCTGTCAGCCCTGCAGGCTTAATTTGGGGTCTGGGAAGCAGAGGGCTCTTCCCTTCTCACACATTGTCAACAGCCATACAAGGTTTTGAACACTGAGTTCCACCCACACTTGTCCTTGTACAACCTCAGTAAAGCCTTTCACAAGGTTGGACAGGTGTAAAATGACAGAACTTGACCTAAAACAGCACAAAAAAGACAAAGCTGGGGAAAAAAAAAAAAAGCTGTTGCTTTGACAGTATGTATTTGACGTGAATTGACTAAGAGTTTTCAGGTTTGGGGTTTTTTTTTGAAAAGAACATCAACGTATCAGATCAGAATGAAGATAACTGAAGGAAAGGGGTAGGAGGAAAGAGAATTGCTGCCAACAGTCAACGCAATACTACTGTTTTTGTGGAGCATGTGTTCCCTTTAAAAGTGGTCTGATAAGCTAGTGTTAGAGCCATCCTGCTACTCCAGCACTGCAAGAATGTAAAATAGATGTTTGACACTGGGACCATGGTGTTACACGCAATCTTTCACAGATTTATGTAGGTGACTCTTGAATCTAATTATCCTTTCTCATCTCTACTACGCAGATCTCTCACTGATCATAAATACTATGCATCAAATTAGCATAGAAACAGCTTCTGTTGGTGCCCATGCTAGCTGGGGTAATGCTGATATTGACAGGCAAACAGGAGCAAAGGCTCTATATTCAAATAATCCAAGTTAGACTTGGGTTTAGTTGTGCACACTAATTGAAAAGATTGCCCCAAAGCTGCAGTAGTCCTAAATATGCTGAGTATGCGTGCAAGCAGGCATGCTGTCGTGATGCTGACAGCTGACGAATTTGTTTGTGTAGCGAATACATACAAGTAAGAAGCAGCTGGAAATGCATTATAACACATGCTCTACACTACCTAATCTCTGCTAATATTCCTTGGATGCTAACGGCTTGCGAGCTGCATGCCAATGCATGACAATTTGGTCTAAATTTCTGTTTGTGACTAAAAGACCAAGAACTATAGCTGAAGGGCAGATATTTGAGGAAGGACCAGCATAGGCTGTCCTAAAATAATGTTGTTTGAAGAGGTAAAAACAATACTCTGATCTTCACCTCAAATTTACTCACAGCCAGAGTTTCTTTGTTTGAACACTGTCCTCTGGTTTAACTCTGTCTTCTCCCTTTCTCAGCTGTCTCATTTGTATATGAAACAGGGTAAACAGCTATATTTTAAAATATTCAGCGTCAGTTTTTTGTAAATAAGGAGAAGCTACTTTCTTTCAGTTATCCTATGTGAAAGACACTCTCCATTCCTCCAGACTCTCCAGAAGCCCTTCTTACACGTCGAGTTTCAGGTAATTAATTCCCAAGGCTGGCTAACCAGACCTGTATGCAGTATTCACAACACCGCAAGGTCTCACTCACTGTATGACAAGAGATACTAATCCCCTCGTACTGGGAGCACTCCACTGAATACATCCCAGGGTTGTACTTGTCTTTCACGGCTGCAGCACTACAGCAGCTTAGTCATTCTCAGACTGACTCATACACCACAGTCTTTCTCCTTTTCTGTCATTTCCAACTGATGAAGGCTAAGTGCAGAGCTGAAATTAAATCTAACATGATTTAATAGCTATCAACTGGTAAGACCCTACTCTAAGAAGAAAGAGTGCACAACTGTAAAACAAGATTTAAGCCCAAGGTTTCTATTTGCCAATTGACATCACAACTGAAATCACGCAGGAGAGGATCATGACAGTTCACTTGGACGAATTTGCTTTCTAAAATATCCATCCATATTTGCTGTTCTTTAGACCTATGCACCCTCTCCAATATAATACACTCACTAAAACTCCTTGCAATTTAATGTACCACTGTTTGTCTGTTTTAGGACTTCTTTATTTATTTGCACCCCTCCCTCCATCTCAGCATGCTTAAAATTTGCTTACATTTAGATGTGGCAATTGCAGCATCACTTATTCACATCTCTTAGCAATGCTCCTTTCACCTTGTCTCCCCTTCTCCCTCTCCACTGCTGTTCAGCAGTATTGTCCCGAGGCAAAACAGTTATTCACTTTTAATCCATTCCTAGGTGGTCTTTAACTGAAACCCAGCCTTGGCAGCTGCTATTTTCCTTGCTCTATTTCTATCTCTGTAAGTATGTTCAGGCAGGCAACAGAAGAAGAATAGAAGTGCTGTAATTAGGTGGGTAGTTAAATCACACAGTGTGATAAAGAAAGTCAAAGTTTGTAACACTTCAGAGCCTCATCTACTGTAACCCAGCACAGAACTGAAAAATGCTGAGCCAGAGACAGGTGAGGTATTGCTCACAGCTCTGCCACAAGAGTGGTATCATTCCTAGGAAATAACGGAGTACAAGTACTGTGCTTGCATTGTTCGTGGTTAGAAATTACTGGCTGGTAGTTCACCTTGTGTTTTTGATTATTGCTCAGATGCTTTTTTTCTGCTTCTGTAAGGTCAGTTCTAAGAATTAATGAAAATCGATTCACACTAACAAACCTTGAAGCAATCACAGACCACGGAATCTTTTGGCAGTGTCTCTGGAATTAAATATTTACTGGACACATGTCTATTCTAGCGACTTTTAGCCAAAATCAGAAAGGTGGCATGTGAAGCCAGCCTCTTCCAAAAAAAGCATAAAATCTCACACACATAATGCCACACATCCACTGCTGAGAGATCACAGAAACCTGGCTGCCTCGGAGATCATTCATCTGAAAGGAAAAACAAGAGTGAACTGGTACACTGGGAGGCACATCAGACAGCCATCCGCTGTGGTGTGCCAAGCAAGAGCTGATTTGACCCTGCTCCGTGCTCCTTTTTCTCTAGCAAATACTGCTTCTTGCTCCACCAAGGCAGAACTCCAGCAAATATTTACATTATTGCATGATTAAGGTAAAGCTTAAAAATACCCTGCTGAAGATTTTACTCTACATGTGATGAGAGCTTGTGATTGCCATCACACTCTGACACTAGCTGCTTACTTTTGTTATCACCTCCCTTCTTCCATAGCAACCCTTTCCAATCAAGTAATGCTAACTGATCTTGGAAATCAATCAAACTCCTGTAATGTTTACATACAATAGACCACCATGACTCACTTTCATTTACAGCCCTTGAATTCCAAACACTGGTGTAAAATGGGCCACAGATTATTATAATCATATTTACACAAGAAATCTAATATGCCAACCTGTCAAAATATTGTCAATATTTATTCCACATAAATCCATCCCCAAAAACTGAAACAAAAACTTAATGAAACATTAGAACTGAGGCAGGCTGGGAAAAAGGTAGAAGCAAATATTTGGATCAAAAACAAATAACTCATGGATGAAGCTTAAAAAGAGTTGAGTATCAAAGAGAGAGAGTTGTCCCAAACAAATTGGGCAGCTTGACAACAAGCAGTAAGGAACGTGAAATGAAAACTTTCACGGGCTATGGAAGACATCAAGACCCAAGAGAAAGGATGGCAGATTGCCCTTAGAGTCAGGAGAGAGAAGTGCAGCACTAACCTGTGTAACAAGAGGAAAAAAGATTATTGTATAGAAAAGCAGCTATAACAGCAAGCGACTAACATACCTTGCTTTCTAAGGATAAAAAATTAAGACTAGATGGCCAAGAATCATGGCAAGATCAACTATATTTCTATGCAAGTAGAAACTAGACATGCTTTTTTAACTACCACTCCTGAAGGAAAAATGCATGTAGAAAGGGGTTACTTCATGCTGAAGGGCAGGAAGGAATCTTTACAAACAGAGAAAGCTCATTCAGCAACTCCAGGTTTCATCTGTCCTTGAGGAACCATTTTTTCTAACACTGCTGGGAAAAAATGGAGCCGATTTCCGCATCATTTAGTACCTTTTCTGAGAGATTCAGCTCTGTCCTATGCAATGCAAGCTTGGATGGATTTCAGTGGGAGGTAATAAGTGAAGCTTGCAAACAAATGTCAGGAAGGAACTCCATGTTATTTTTACCTAATCTTATTTTTCCACATGAAGTCATCTTGAGCAGTTTTGTTCCTGCTGGAACCCTGCAGTCCATGGGAGTTTCAGGTAATCCATATCTTGAATTAAGCACTGCACAAACAAAAGGGCTGGACACATTTAACAGTTAAAGTCCTTACCTCCTTACCTCTTTGCCCAAGTTCCAATCTGTTTAATGTGGGATGATACCAAACGAACCTGAAGGCTTTATGAGCTAGTTCCTATTTCTATAGCTAGCTTTTTATGAAAATAATCTGCACTCTGAGTGTGAAGCACAACTTTTCTCAGTTCTATGAGTTCCCACTAAAACCCTTAAATCAGAAGAATCTGACACTAAGATGACTTCAATGGCTCTCAAAGGTGTGTTCAGAACATGAGAACAAATAGAGCATTAACACTACTTACTAGTCATCTCTTATCTTCCTATGGGTTAGATAAGATATTTTCTTAGGAGTTTGCACAGTACTCACTACATTAAAGTCTTTATCCCTAACTGCTCACTTGCAGTATAATAGAAAAATGAAGTCTGTGCGGAACTAGCTAGTAGTTATCTCAGCCCTCCCCTAACCCAGACAAACACAGATTTTTGTGGGGATAAGACTGTTACACATCAGTTATTCTTATGGCCATTCTCTGCTGTTTTAATTGACTTCTGATCTTGTTCCAAATTTATCTCTCTAAAATTGTTAGGGTCTTCAATATCTGCACTGATGTAAACATGCCTTTTATTGCCAAAAGAGTTTGCAGCACTGAATGCAAACCTCGTGGGTTTTTTCACTCTTGCTTATAACATACATGCAGAACAGCATCCATTTTTAATTTTTCCTTGTTTAGTTTGCTCCTTAGTATTCAAGTTTGCTCAGACTGGGAGCCAAGGCCTACACAGACCTGATCACCAATGAAAGGCAGTTTGATTTTGTGTTGTATCAGATATGAAAATACTTGTAATAGAAACATACATAATCAACACAGACATCAATGCAAGTCTGACCAGTATCCAGTAATTAATCATGGATGGTAACAGATACAGTAGAAGGTGCAAGAAACTCTTCAGAGTAAAATTAGCTGATAAACTCCATAAAGCAAGAAGCATTTTCTAAAACTCCACCACTCACCATAATTTATGGTCTAAAGCATAGAAGTTTTTCTCTATAAAGAAAAAAGGGGCACCCTACTGGCAGACATGATCCAAACTTTGAGTAGGCATTATTTTGTTCAGTTCTCATCACTTGTCTACAAAGGGATGCAGTAGAAGTAGAACCAGATCAGTGTCAGGAAATGTCTACTACTAATAATGGGAACTATTATTTGTTGCCCCTTTCCTTGTAATTCTGTCATATATTCTGTTACATCATGACAACACATTGAGCAGACATGATCAATCAACTTCCCATAGTGGAAGCTGTGGGAATAAATATTTTATTCCCAAAAATATTTTTCCACCCACAAACAATGGTTGTTAATTTAAAATCTGTGAGACACACAAATCAGTCTTGTCACACTTTGTCCCGTGCCAAGCTTGTGACAAAAATGCATTTCATGTGCCATCATGTCCGTTCACCTCATTTTGCCCTAGTCTTCCTTAATCTTCATTAACCTCTACAATTCCTTGCCATATTCAACTACTACCTCTCCTTCATCACATTTTCCCACTTATACACATAGTATCCATGAATCAAAACATCAAACACTGTACTGAAGTCCCAACCCTTCACTTACTTTGTAAAAAAGTAAGTATTCCTAAATGTTTGTTTCCTGTTTCTTGGCAGGATGGTCAAAGTAATCCCACCATCTGGATCAGCAGTTACTCAGAGAAGAGGATAATAATGGTAGTGAGCAGTTTTACAAGCATATTCTGACCTAGGGGACTCCCCACATGTTATACAGTTATTGGCTTCAGAGAAAGAGAACAATGATGTCTGCAGTCCAGTATTTAAGGAAACTTTGTGTCCTTTGGCATCAGGGCCAGCAGGGGGATGAAAACTTCACTCAGCTTCCCAGTAGTTAGAGAGACCTAAAGCATAAAGAAAACATAGGCCTTCAACCTCCTCTTTTTCCTGACAGAGCCTATCCAATGGGTGGAGTTGGTGATGAGCAGGGTGCTAAGATGGTGTCATGGTTTCGGCTGGGATAGACTTCATTGGTGAGGGGCTAAACTGAGTCAGACTCTACATAAGTGGCTAAAATACACAGCAGTACTTCTTCACTGAAAAATCAATTATGATGAACTTTCCAAACCAATTCTGTCAGATCCTGACCTCAGGTGTTAAGCTGACCTGGGAACAAAAACCTAGGATAGGTTACAGAGCAGTCTTCCCTTTCTCTCCCCCACCAGGGAGCCCACATTTTCCTACATGCTATTTCCTGACAACATGAGAAGCTTAGTCTACTCCTTTTATCCTTTTTATCCCCAAGTGCTGGCTTTGAGTGGGCCAGCACTGTTTGTGCCCAGCCATCTCCTGGTTACTTCTTCAGCACATAGCACTTCACTAAATAGCAGCAGGGATGAAAGTGAACATCTCTTAAATTTCCCATTGCAATACAGATGACAGCTGCTGTTCTCCCTGAGGACGAGACAAGTTTTTTAGCCATGTTATTTCTCTCATCTCTTCTAAATTCACACATTTCAATAGATTTCCCCCCCCC
>Ga0065711_1038842_pt1 | contig 18349 bp, 9 predicted proteins | sample Hoacrofraction12_FD_59098 | JGI IMG/M metagenome (GOLD analysis project Ga0065711, IMG submission 59098) | Hoatzin crop microbial communities from Cojedes, Venezuela - Epithelial fraction 12 v2 (version 2) | ecosystem: Host-associated > Birds > Digestive system > Esophagus > Crop | place... | reverse complement strand
CCTTCGTCTACCCAGCCAGTCATGTCATCGTAGAAAGCTATTAGATTGGTCAGGCATGATTTCCCCTAGGTGAATCCATGCTGACTACTCCTGATAACCTTCTTTTCTTCCACTTGCATTTCACCTGAAATGATTATTTTTTCTCCTTTTTTAGAAGCTTAAGAGGTTCTTTGTTGATCATTTCTCTGTCAAGTACATGAATTATGAATAAGTTTGGAAAGCTCAATAGGTTAAAAGAAAGACTTTGTAGACTGATATAGTTTTAAATAGAAAGTAATTGATATAGTGATAAACGTCTCTCCTTAAATTAAGAAGCAGTTTTGATTATTCAAAGAGCCAAACAATGACAGAATTGAGGAGTATGCTATTTTCTCAGAAACTTTTTATATTTTTGGTTTGGATCTGACCTGAGACTACTGGCAGTGAAAAGAACTCTTTCCCCACCCCTATCCCCCAAATTATTTCCTGTATATTCCTTTCAACATCTTCACAGTGAATTTTATCCTCACTATAATTGTGTGGACATGCTTGGAAGTTAACATCAAAGTCAGAATCTGAAAAAAAAAGCATTTTACATGTTGTACTGCTTGATTAATATCGTGGACCATATTCCGCTCTCTCTTTTAGTTGCAGAGTGCAATTCAGAACACAATTTAGTCTAGTATGGGTAACATATAAGCCAACATTTTAAGAAAAACATTTTCAGAAAAATCAGGTGCCAAATGTTCAGTAACTATGTGTATAAACAGTTTGTATTCATGAAAATGCCATTTTGTGTTAAAAAGCTGCTTAGGAGAGGAAATAAGCTTACTTCAGTCTTTCTCAGAAAAGCCATCATTTGTTCATGTCTATGCATCTGTTTAAAATTTAGCCATTTATTAACTCTTGAATATTCTGGGCCTTCCCTTTGATTTAGACGATTTAGAGAATTCCACATATACAAGGCTAATAACTGGCTGGTAGTTTCCTGCTTTACTCGAATAGCCCATTTACCTAAACAAGTCTTTTTGATCCAAGGTGACAAAACTGCCAACAAACAAAATTCAAGATTGGTATGATCTAATGAAATTAAGCTTATGTATGGATGGCCTCTTCCCAGCATCTTGAAGTAAAATGTCAGAAGGTCATGCATTAGAGCAGAAGTTAATGAAAAGAAAAACAGAATCACTAAAGGTATTAAGGATAAATAGATTCAAAGCTTCTCTTGCTGTGTTTAACTGTGTCAAGCAATGCCAATAAGGACTCAGAACAAAAATATATGTAAATATGTAACCAGATTTCGTACCAGCTAGAAAGTTTACCCTTGTTTCCTAAGAAGTAATAAAAAACCCTACACAACAAAAACTCAAAACCCCCCAAACAAACCGAAGAAAGCAACACCAAAACCCTTTGTACTACCATTTATATTTAAGGGTCTGATTCAGACTTCAAAAAAATACCAATAAAATTTTGCCTTTTTTTTAGGGGCAGAGTATGAAATAAAAATAGTTTATTTGAAGTGTCTTCTTGGGCCGCTGTGGCAAGTTTCTTAACTTTATTAGACATTTGCAAAGGTCAATTTATATCCATTCCTTGGAAAGGAAAATAGTGTGTGAAAGGCTCTTGGAAGCTTTAAACATGAGGTGACACCACATGGTAAGTGGCAAGATGAAAGCACATCTTTGGTTTATTTTGGTATGTATTCTTGATCTTCAATATAGTACTACAACATTTTAAAAATTGTATTTCGAATTATCAGCTCAAGTGTGCCTGTTGATCTCTCCAAAGCATTTCTCCCCTTGTCTGGCAATATAAATACCTTCCCACATTCCTTCTGTAATGTGAAAACAAATATCTGGTATTGTCAGAAGCAAAACTTTTTATATTTAAGTAACCCTCATAGATTAAATTCACCAAGTGAGTTCAGACCTGCCACAGAGCTAGCTGTATTTATCAATTGACAGCAATATTGTTGTGCAGACGAATCACAGCAGATAGACATTGTGAAAAGAGTGCAGACAAATGCATGTGACCCACATAACCACAAACAGGGCACAAACAGGCACCTTAGGGATTGATCAGTTATGTGATTTATTTTCTAAGCGACATTGCAGAGATAAGGGAATACCAAAGGAAACCACTCAATAATTTTTTTAAAGCAGTGCTGCAATATATGTCATGGATGAGTGAAGGAACTTTATTTTCTGGAATACCAGGAAGATATCAGGTCTATAAAATGTTACTGCAAATGTCAAAAATTTCCATTTCATTCAGAAGAAAAAAACAATAAAGATAAAAAAGAAACAAAGCCAAACAGAAGAGTACTTTCTCAAGGCTTGTCTAATCAGCATTTAATAAGTCTAAAGATTTTAGTCTTCCTGTTAGTTAATCATTGCTTTACGTTTTGAATGACAATTGCTGCTTGTTTAAATATTGACTTTGCAGGGACTCAGAATGCAAACTTTCAGGATGCCATACTCACGGAGAGTTTACAGATCTTTAAATGCTTGTGACTGAGTTGATTAAAGAATACATCTGTAAGTTAAATTCTTAGAGGCAGTTTTCAGGCTGGCTGAAATCCCAAAGTGTGGGGAATCTACTGAGAAGGTTTAAGAGTCCCATCTCAAAACCCAAAGCACACACATTTACCTAAGGATCTGAATGGAAATATTTGAAACCAGATTGCTGCCACCGGTCTTTTCATGTTCAGAGTTATAGAATTTGCCAACTTATGATAGACTTAATTTGTAAGATAGAGCCACTGTGTGAACTGTTTAGCCCAAACCACATGATAAGTATATGGGATAGGGTTATATTTTGTGTTTTTCTTTTGGTTATAATTATGTTACATATCCATTCTGTATAATTGTTCTCGATTTCTTAGGCTTTTTTTAATATGATGAAGAATTAACAGCAAAACAAATCCTACACTGAAGTCACTTGCTTAACGCCAATGTTCCAGTCAAATCATGTTTGTTTTGAGGAAACAGTTCAAATACAACGTTGATTTAACTTCCCTGGTTTCTTTGGTACTATGGCAGAATTAAGTTACTAATTTCATTTGCTAAGCGGCACATCTACATACCATACTGCCAGATCCTTAAAAAATTCCAGAATCTCATACCAGAGGACACTGAGATGCACATTCATACGGGACCAGAGCTGATCATCCATGGCCTGGCTCTGATCCCTTTATTGCTGACGACAGAAAGAAAAGGATATAAGTAGATACAAAATTCAGACTTATATGCTGTATCACCCTTCACTGTTATAAATTCCCCCAACCTCTCCACTAGCAGAATAGACAAGGCATTCCTCTGCATATGAAATAAGAAGAAATTATCTTTGTTTCTTTTCTTAAGTGGTTTTTTTTCCATATATTATTTGCTGAACATTAGGGACAAAGTGAAAGATGAGTGTCCTTTTTTTCATGTAATTGAAAGTATTCTTTTTCTTTCAAAGGTTTAGGTTTATATGGGGAATAATTTGCACTTTTAATAAACACTTTTACCTACTTTCTTCAAAGTACTGCTTCCAAAAATTATATTAAAGTTTGAGGTTAGAGCAATTCACTATAAAAGTTTCAGATAATTCAGATAACATTTTTAGAAAGACAATACAGGTCTCTGTGTATAATGAAGTATGAGAGGTTAGCAAGGTGGTGCAATATGTGCAGTTGAGGGAAAAGCTAAGATGAAAGCAATATGATAGCTTAAGTAATGCGAAAGTTGCTAATGTAGGAAGTATTAAGCAAGCCCAGTATATTGTAAAAATACTTAACTAGAGAAAATACAGGAAATGTTTACTTGCACAGTGACATTTTCTCCATACTGAAATAATCTGGAACATAAAAGCATTTCCTGGAGATAGTGTAACAATAGAGCAGATTCAGAGTAAACTAAAGCACAAACACAAAATATTATTTTCTTCATCATGTCCCAGAAATGCGCATGGGAGGATAGCTCTGTGCTCCCTTTGTTAGTGCAGCAGAAGCCGACCCGTTCTAGGTCCCAGCATGGATGTGTTAGCATGAGAAACAGCAAACCAAAATAGTTTGGGAAAACCGATATTCCCAGGGAATGAGAGAAAATGAAGCTGCCTAACTCATACATACTTCAGTCATCTCTTGCAGGTATGCGTTGTACTGTGCAGATATGCCACCATTTTACTACAAAAACAGAATAAATCATATCAAAGACAGATCAAAGACTGTACAAAAAGGTATTTCTGTAATGCAGAGCTACTAACCAAAACTAGTTCTCTTGACTCTGCCAAACCACCTTTCTCAAATAGTGTGTGTCAGCAAGTGTTCAAAATCAAAACCACAAGTCATATGACAGCAAAAATAGGCAAAATACTCAGACAGAAAGGATATACTGGGGATAGGCAATTACACAATGGTTTGATGGTTTAGTGTGTAGTAGCTCAGTGGAGGAAGGAGATTATTTTGCCAGCTGCAAAGAAATGCAAAGGAAGTTGAAAAGTATGACAGGGTTCAGGGATAAAGGAGAGAAGACTTAAGAGAGAACGAAGTAGACTGAAGCTCAGCTGAAAAATCTGTAGTCAAAAGAAGAAAGCTCTTGGATCCAACAACTGAAGAAGGCAGAGAAGGAGTCGTTAAAGTATAAAAACACTTTGAGATGCCATTAATATCTTCTGTCAATTAGGTTTGTTTCTAGAATTAAATTTTTGGTGGAAGAGGTTAAGAAGCCTAAAAGTCCAAAGGAAAACCTGTCCGCAGATGGTGTCAGAGAGTCTGCAGATCTCCAGTTGAATGATGAAGGCAGAAAATCCTCATCCTCAGATTCTTTTTCACTGTCAGGACAAAGTAATGCATGGTAATATATGTATAGTTCAAAATAAACTTCGAGTTCTTTAAGCTTCCAAGAAAATGAGAACAGAAAATGAATTTTAAAAGTTGCTCTAGAAGTAGAAAGTAATGGTTTTCTTTCTGATTTTTATTGTTGTTGGTTAAATTCCTTGTGCATATTTTGAAGCATGACAGTGTATTATTTTTTATTTGTAGTTTGTACTGGCTTGGTTTCTTCCTTACTTTTTTTTTCCCCTCCTTACCTTATTTCATCAGCACTATGGAGGAGAACAAATCCATTCAATTAAGAAATCATTCTCTGAAGTGCAAAGCAAAAGTTGACTCACTTTGGAGCTCATTATTCATGAACCATACTTTTCAAAATACCTGCCTCTACTGACTCCCTTTTTAAGAATTAAGCATAGTCCATAAATTCTATTTCAAAGTTTAAATTTACAATGGACTCCATTCATAAAACTGTCATGGTTGGTTTTTCCAAGAGCATTTCACACTAATTTGCAGAATGGTTCCAAGCTGAGTAAAAGCTGAGCTGTTCATACATATAAAAGCTTTCTGCTTTATAGACAGATGGTCAGCTTGCCATTGGACTCTTGGAGAGAAGACGGGGGGAGAAGTGTTAGCTGAGAAGTGCCAAACTACAATGAAACTTGTTCATAAAGAGCTCATCTATGCTCTTTGCTATCTGTTCAGAACCCATTTTAAGAAAGTGACCTAACCCCCATCAAATCCAACAGGCTTCAGTAGGAACCAGAACACGCCATATGTCTAAAAAGGAGAGCTTCTCTGGCATAAAGAAACACTACTTGTGAGTGGGAGTAAAGAGTGCATGGCAGAAGGCAAGAAATTTCTGTTCTATTAAATTTCCCCTTTGCTGTTGTATTGAAAAATATAACTAATTTCATGCCTTAAAATATGTTTATGTTGGACTAATTCTTAGCTGATAGGAATTGCTACAATTGTGACTTCTGTACATCCACAGTGAATCCTGATTTATTTGTACCATGATTCTTTATCTTAGGTAGAGCAGGAGATGTATGATATATAGAAGGGGTAAAGATCATCACATAATGGCAGCATTCCAGTTCTCCTTCTGCACTGAATTTCTTGTGTTGTCTTGATTTTCTGTGAATTTCCAGTCATTTTCCTGTTCCTGTGTTGATGTTCCTTTTGTCTTTTCTGGGAGGAGAGGTAAAAATTCTAAAAAAAAAAGTTAGAAACAGAAAATACTAGGCAATAGTTGTAGAAACTGAAATTGAAAAAATACATGTAAATGTGTCCATTAGAAGCCAGATTTCTACTTGTGCAATCACAGTGGAAATACAAGACTTATATGATGTGGTGTACTGAATACCATCAATAGAATTTCAGAAATTCTGGGGTAGATTGTTATGTTTCACCTTCCCTCTGAATAAGTAAAAATAAAGTGCCTCCTTTGAATAGACTGCCCAAGTTATTGGTCACAACCAGAGTTGGGAAAAAGCCTGACTTCAAGCAAGCTATATATATATTATAAAACCCAGTAGCTTTCCAAATTTTGTGTGAGTTTTCTTTTATATACAAACCATAAACTCTCATTATAGTTTTACAAGGATTTGATAAGTACAAGAAATTTCATAAACTAGCTGTGCTAAATTTTCCTCAAAGAGTGAGAACTTTGTGAGAATACACATCTGGGAATGAGCTTGTAGGAGTCTACAGGGTACTTGCCAGGACAGTGGCATTTGAAAAATGACTCCAGGGCCATCCATTTCTAATAGGAAGGACTGTCTCATGATGAACTTTTATTTTAACTTGTGGCTACTAAAATCCTCACTCCTTGAACTCTTCTTGACTTTTTTGTAAAGCCTGTAACAAAATATACTTTATTTTGGCATATAATAGACTCCTGCCTTCAATGTCAAGTGAGGGTCTTAGACTAACACAAGCAAGACAGTGCTCATACTAACATACTTACCACTCATATTTATTGTTTTTGCCCCCTTGGACAAAACTTTCTAAAATTTCTAAAGTTTCTAAGTTTGTTCTTAAAAATTCTAATTCTGATGAAAAATTTTTAGTCCTCACTCAGTTGAATAGTGATATTAAGTTTTATCTTATATATTAATTAAGAAAATCAGGATCAGTTTTCTATTCTATTCTATTCTATTCTATTCTATTCTATTCTATTCTATTCTATTCTATTCTATTCTATTCTATTCTATGAAAGAGAAATTCCATAATCTTTTCCCTTATACATCTTCTAAGCACTACTGCTGAATCCAGGAGGAAAACTACCTTAATAATAAAGAGAAATATATTGGTGATGCTTCACCTATACAATAGACAAGGGAGCGGGTGTAAAGGCGCAAAATGATAGGAAGAAAAGTATGCGCAGGAAGAAGTTTTGACGAAGATGTTTTTTGTAATACATTCAGCAGTATATGTGTGCTAGAGAAGAAAGAAAAATACATCTTCTTAAATTGATGATGGTATTTCCCTTGGTCTTGAGAGAGTTCTGAGACATAAATATCTATACACTGAATAGATAATCATTATTCTTAGATTCAGACGCAGAAGACCTGAAATCTCTCTATCGCTATACTCAGTATTTGATTTCATCTACACAACACAGTCAAATTCTTTCACTCCTTTTTAAAAGCATCTTTTCCTGGTCTTAAACTTTGTACTTTCCCTAAAATGTTTAGTGTCTATCACATAATCAGCGTTTTGAAATAATATCACAGCTTAGGCTTTGGTGATAAATATGTAATTTTTTTTTTCTGTTTCAAATACATATGAGTAACTGTACTTGTATATGTGCATGTGTTTTATTTCCTGTGTTGAGTTAAAATGACATTATCACAGCAGTTACAGGAGGAAGAGGTCTATTGTCTTCAAGCCTTCTTCCCTAAAAGGCAATATATTGTCTCCCAAACACAGCATAGATTAGACAGAAAGCTGTTTCATTCCATCTGAACAAAAACTACTCTTACAGATTTTCTCACATACAATGCCATTCCTGCTTTTCCTAAATATCCATTTGGTTGAATTTCAATGAAAGGTCATCTGAAGTTTTAATGCATAAAATCTTTGCACGTGATTTTAAGTGCATGGAAAATGCAACAGATTTTGTTATTTAAATTAGTGCATTAATGTGCCTGGAGGTACTTTAATGTTTTGCTGACAGACTACCTTTAAATTCTACATACTTTTTCACTGTTCACAATGGCTTTGCCTGTCAGGCATGGATTTTCCAGGGCCATTGACAGACTTTTTCATGTGCAATATGCACAGTTGCTTTTTCTGTAATTTCACCATAATCATTATATCCCCTTTTTTCCTCTGATCCATCTACCAAACCAGTCTAAACTTCTGGAGTGTTCCTGACTTAACAAGACATATAAGTGCACGCTCCATTTAAAGTAAAGGCTTTAGCTGTATTATTTTATTTATCCTTAAAAATAGGTTTTAACTGAACAATGAGTGTTACATAGAAGTTGTTTGCTGGTCTACAGTGGGCAGCTGAATTCTGCTGTGTTTCACCTGCTTAAATCTGAGGGGAAATATTCAGTTGAACCAGGACTCCTGATTTGTTTGTTTTTAAATGATGTCTGGATTTGCCCCATGACAAATCTTAATGAAAGGATAGGGATAACTAAATTATGTCAAAATGTAATTGTACATTTTGCTTTAAAATATAAGATCCTGTGGATGCAAAATGGGTATATCTTACACATTTGGGAGTTACTTGCCAATACATTGCCTGCTCATTCTGAAATAAAGCAGTCTGTAATACTGTGTTCCATAAAAGTTTTCAGTCAAGAATTCCAAAGTGCCAAACTGTAGTTTAGAATATGATGCTGTTCGTGTTTAATCTGTTTCACTCACTCAAATGCAAAACTCTTCTCCTGAGACCAATATTCTCCATAAAGAACAGACTCCCCTATGAAAGCAAATGACAGAAGTAGTTTGCATTCAGCACTGCAGTAAAGTGAACAGATGTAAATTAATGGTTAAATGGTCCAAAATGATGCAATATTTTGAAATTATTGCTTTTATTAACTTCTCATTCCACAAAACTGCGTTCTACTTTAACTTTTTTTCTCCTGCTCTTCAGGAAATGAATTTTGAAAACTGAGTGATCATTCCACTTCATTCTGAGTTTCATTCTGATTTTCATTCTGATTTTCATTTTTCAACGATAAAGGCAGATCTTATGCAGAAGATTTCCCTCACTGGCCTTCCTTATCCATCAAAAACTGCAGAAAATGTGGAAGCAAATTATAACTCAAGTACCAGCATCACTAATCACAGGCTATGTTTTAACTGGACACACATTTTGACACCTTAAGAAACAGATGGATTAACAAAATATCAGAACTATGATTGAAAGATACAGCTCAAAAGTGCTTCAGCCCAGTAATCCCAGGATTTCATACAACGAGATGTCTTAAATTCATTAGCATTATTCTCAGTTTTCCCTCCTGCAAATGGAATAGAAAGGCTAATGTAAAATGATTGTACACTTAAGAGATACTCTAAGAATGAGAAGAATAAAAAGTGAGAACACTGAGATATGTTCCTCTACAAGATTTGCTATTAAAGATTTCACTAAATTTTAAAAATTGTTCTATTAGGAGTTATTATGATGATTAGGGAAACCAAATTCAGCCACTAAAATGTAAAGGGAGGATTTCAGCCCTCCTTTCTGTGTAAAACGGGGTGTAGCTTTAACTAGTGATGCCTCCACAATTTTTTAAGGATGACAAACCCCACCACTGCATTCACGCTGGGTCTTAGTTGTTCTCCTAAATTGATGGGGTGACTGAGGAATAAAGTGATTCTCTTTGCCATGACAGATCTTGCCCTTAATTGGCTGTGGATTCTTTTCATAAAAATGTCCATCTTAAGAACTATGTTTATTTTATGTTTCATTTACTTTGGATGTCATTTAGTTGATTTATAGGCTTCCTAACAGAACTTATAGCAAAGACACAGGTCATTTGATGACTTTAAGGCATATAATTAAGACTGTGAAATAAAATCTTAAAAAATGAGACAAACCTTCTGTATTTCTGTTTTACTTGGATCATCTGTTGTCTCTTGGAAGCCTGTTAAGAAAATAACTTAAACATTGCATTGACCTAAACACCATTGCTGTGCATAGGATACATTTTATTTTAACTTAAGCTGTAACAAATTGCCTAGCTTACTTATTTGCGAAAATCTTGAGGTTTGCCAATAAAATTCAGATGGAAAGAGTGGTCTCTCTTCCTTATCTAAGAGCCTAGAGCCATGTTCTTTGTTATTTATATTCCAACAGGGTTTGTAATATCATACAGGCTCTGAGCCTCACATGCTAGAGTGCACAAAGCCATTAGTAGATATGCGTTACATCCAAGCGGTTTAGACTTTAGTTTAAGAGCTGGTAGAATAAATGTAATGGGAAAAAAAAACCTAGTTAGAAACATAAGTTCGACGATTACGGAGATTTTTCAAGTTCACAACGTTGGGTTAAGTCTATATTTACAGGAACTCTTTTCAAGTGCTAGAGAAATGGAAGTTGTTGGCTCAGTAGGTGGCACTATTCCTTCAGAATCAGTACAAAGCCTTTTCTTGGCCAGGTAATCTGGGTTCTGAGGCAGAAAAAGTTTTCTGTTGATGATCTTCAAAATTCTGCATCCAGCTACTGTGGTAATTAAATATATTGTTCTTTTAGGAAAAGACAGATAATTTTGCCTTTCCACGTCGACAGAAAAGCAGGAGAAGAACAGTATGTAATTTTGTTCTTTTTGTAAGTATGATATTCCTTCTCATTTCTTGTCTTTAATTTTTTTCCATTCCTGCATCTCAGTATGTTGCTTTGATTAAATAGAAAACTCTGATGCAAAGTATCAACTTTATTTCTTCACTGAAGCTTTATTACATTTTTTGATTAATAATAATAAGATATATGAAATAAAGGCCCTTCTGGGGACAGAAAAAAAAATAAATCACTTGGGAAAAACTTACACAGCCTAGCAGGGTTTTGTGAAACAATAATTTGTGTAGTAGAAATTTTTAAATTATATTAATATAAAGTAGAATAATATATTACATTTTTGAAAATGTAACATTCCAAAACTTAACATTCACAAAGCACTTCAAAAAATTAAATCTCTAAGTAGGGTGTTAATATATGGTGAAAATATGTGTAATGGAATGCACCATTGATAGATTCCATTTTTTCCAGTACTGCAGACTTTACTTAGATAAACTTTCATCATATGTATTCATTCAGATTTAGAGTTTGATTTACAAATCCAACAGCTGGAAGCACCTTTTGTAGATTTCTTTGCAATACCACTGTACAATACTGCCTCCTGGTGGAATCAAACATTTTTAATGTTGAAAATAACATTTTTAACAAGAACTGCATGAACTTCACAGTCAGTGTACAATATAGTACAAACTTAAAAAGAATGTTATCTCCTAATTCTATAGGTGCTTTCCAAACCTACAAAAGCTTCAAAAGTATAATGATTTAAATTTGCAGTAGCTCTCTTAGGCTAAAATTCAAGGCATACAATACACCTCCAGACGAAGAGAACTGTAAAAGATTTTTAATTTCCTTTAGAAAATGAAATACTGAATAATTAAACTTGACAGGTAATTTCAGTAGTTAATCATTTATTTAAAGCTTACAATCAACTCAATAAATATTTCCCAGAAATCACTTTCTACAGTCAACAAGTAAATGCTGCTTTTTCTGACTAGAATATCTACATATCATCAATCATCTCAGAACAGGTTAAAGTTCTTAATTTGGCAGAATATTTCTTTGAAGTGCTTTTAGGAAAATAATGTCACATGATATAATAGGAACAACCTTGGAATGCTTTATCCCTTAATTGCAGTTGTTTATTTTTCCATTTTGTAATCCAGCTATTCAGGCACTTTACAGTTTACATGCAGATTTTGCTTGTAAAATAAACCATCACATGTGTAACCTATCACACTGAAAGTGAATGAAGCTTTATGGTAACTTTGAGGGTCTTTTATGACGTAGAGAAAAGCCCACAACTACCCTGGTGTTATAGATTGGTAACAGTTGCCATTTGAATTCTTCTTAATGGATAAAACCCAATAATTGTTTTTATTTCCACTGTGCCTGCAATCCGATATGTGTAAGAACTCTCAAATCTGAGAGTCAGCTTAAAATCTTTACTAAAATATTAAAGAAGAGGATGAATAATAAAGCATCTAGTGTTTCTAAAAGCCATATGCCATTATTTTTAATGACCTGAAGTTCAAACTATCCCAAGTTTAGAATAACATTAACCGCTTGAGCTCAACTTTGGCTTAACAGTATAACAAAAGCAAAAAATGGAGTATCCACACACCAACAAGGGTGGTGGTGACTATTTCAGCAACAGTTTCAGCTTCAAGTCTGAGAAAACTAGGGCATGTTTCTCCATTCCAGTCCATTACATTCATGGGTTGTTTATTTCTTTTTGTGACAAATTAGCAAACTTGGAATTTTCAAATCTTTCCCAGCTATGACCTAACTTCTCCCCCTTCTGGGTTTAATACTTCCTAAAGAAATATATAAATTTCATACCAATGAAATCAGGCAAACAAAACTTCATAATTGTAATTGATTCTTTCTTGGCACTTTCAATCATTTGTCAGCAGTCCTGGCTAGCCATGGAGGTCCCAGTTGACTGGAGGTTAGCAAATGTGATGCCCATCTACAAGAAGGGCTGGAAGGACGATCCTGGGAACTACAGGACTGTCAGCCTGACCTCATTGCCAGGGAAGGTTATGTAGTGATTCATTCTGAGTGCGCTTACTGGGCATGTGAAGGACAACCAGGGGATCAGGCCCAGACAGCATGGGTTTAAGAAAGGCAGGTCCTGTCTGACTGACCTGGTCTTCTTCCAAGACAAGGTAACCCACTTAGTGGATGAAGAGAATACTGTGGGTGTTCTCTGTCTACACTTTAGTAAAGCCTTTGATACCATTTCCCACAGCATCCTCGTGGAGAAACTGGCTGTTCATGGCTTAGACAGGTATATTCTTCGCTGGGTTAAAAACTGGCTGGATGGCGGGGCCCAAAGGGTTGTGGTGAATGGAGTTAAATCCAGTTGGCAGCCGGTTGCAAGTGGTGTTCCCCAGGTCTCGGGGTTTGGGCCAATTCTGTGTAATATCTTGGTCAAAGGCCTGGATGAGGGGGTGGAGTGCACCGTCAGTAAGTTTGCAGATGACACCAAGCTGGGCAAGAGTGTTGATCTACTTGAGGGTCCAAAGGCTCTACACAGGGATTCAGATAGTCTGGATCAGTGGGCTGAGGCCAAACATATGAGATTCAACAAGGCTAACTGTCAGGTCCCGCACTTGGGTCTCAACCACCCCATGCAACGCTACAGGTTTGGGGAAGAGTGTCTGGAAAACTGCCTGGTGGAAAAAGACCTTAGGGTGTTGGATGACAGCCACTTGAGTATGAGTTGGCACTGTGCCCAGGTAGCCAAGAAGGCCAGCGACATTCTGGCTTGTATCAGAAAGAATGTGGCCACTAGAACTGGGGCAGTGATCATCCCCTTGTACTTGGCACTGGTGAGGCTGCACCTCAAATACTGTGCTCCATTTTGGGCCCCTCTCTACAAGAAAGTCATGGAGGTGCTGGAGTGCATCTGAAGAAGAGTAACTAAACTGGTGAAGGATCTATGGCACAAGTCATATGAGGAGTAGCTGAAAGAACTGGGGTTTTTCAGCCTTAAGAAAAGGAGGCTGAGGGGAGACCTTATCTACCTCTGCAACTACCTGAAAGGAGGTTGTAGTGAGGCAGGTGTTGGTCTCTTCTCCCAAGTGAGAAGAGATAGGATCAGAGGAAACAACATCAAGTTGCACCAGGGGAGGTTTAGACTAGATATTAGGAAAAATTTCTTCACCGAAAGGGTTGTCAAGCACTGGAACAGGCTGCCCAGGGAAGGGGTGGAGTCACTGTCCCTGAGGGTATTTAAAAAAAAGTGTAGATGTGGCACATAGAGACATGGTTTAGTGGTGGACTTGATAGTGTTAGGTTAAAGGTAGGGCTGGATGACCTTAAAGGTCTTCTCCAGCTTAAACAATTCTGTGATTCTATAATAATGAAAAATCAGTGTTTCTGTCCTTTGCCATAAATACATGGCATCTGGAAGAGGGCTATGCTTCGTGCCAACATACATTTCAACTTTATCAGCTAAAATTTTTGAAATAGCCCATACTGCTTGAGCATGCTTGAGCTCCTCATAGTTCGTGAATCACTTGGGATCAGCTTGTAGGTGCACTGACCCAGAGTGATGAAATACCAAGACCCCATGGATGAGACATGAAACTGTGATTTCCATTTGGGGAAGTCTTATCCAGGAAATGTTAGAAAGGCAATTCCTGTGTGTATAGCTGATCTAAGATTTCTGAAAAAAAAAAAAACATATTAGTAATAATAACAAAAAATCTTGGTTTTTTTTCAATCAAGTCAACTTCTCAAAATGCAAAGATTTACGTCTGCAAAGACGGGCTGGATAAAGAACCTAGTTTCTTCTGCTTTATCACGTGAAAAGCCAAATTGCATAAAGGAATGCTACAGGGAGTGAAAATTCACTTTGTGCTATGTACCCAACTCTTGTGAGAACTTTGGTTTTCTCTATGAAGAATAGGTTTTGCTCATTTGGGGTTTTAGAAGTCTGCCTTACAGAAAAGTAGTGAAGAGCAACTGGAAGTATATGACATCTTCAAAAAAACCATTTTTGCCATTTGACCAACTCCAATCCACGGCACCTTCAGAAATGAGTTAGTTTTTAGAGAAACTGAGAGATAACTTCTCCCCACCCACCCCGTGTTGGACTATAAAGGGGAAAAAGTTACCGCTCCTTATCTTGGACTAGGTATTCATCTTCTGCATCACCCCTCTCAAAAACCTGTCAGGTCCCATTGGGAAAACTGAAAGCTCTATAAGTCAAAGTAATTCCTCTGCTGGCACAAAGCTACTCAGGAACTGGGTCGTCTTAGCTGGTTCTCGATGGCTGGCCTTGGCAGAGGAGAAAAATAGATTCAGTCTAATTTTCATACTCCAAACACTAACTATAAGTAAGTGCAGGTTCAAAAAGCACCAATGGAGAACATTTTGTCGAAGCTTAGTGTTTCCTATTGCAATTCTTCTGCGTTAAGTGATTCCACACATTTGAAGAGGAAGCCAGCTGATATTACAAGAAAGTGTAACAAAAATGGGTTATTTTTTTCATCTCACTTCACAGCATTAAATTAAATTTACACAGGGTTTCCAGAACTAGCTAAATGCAAATTTTGTCTTATTAAGAAGACACAGACCATTGCACAGTTCCCTTGTTTTTGTGGATTCTTTTGAATCTTATTGCTTAGTAATTATTCTGAGATTTCTCCATCAAAACTGAAATAGCTTTGCTTGTGTTCATGATTCATAGAATGGACTTCTAAGTCAGCTCATCTTATACCTGGGTAATCTATCATTATCACGGGAATCTCTTCAACAGACTGATCACGAAAGAGGTATTTCACCATCTGGTCCCTGTAATTTTGCTATTTCTTCCAAATTAGAAATTCAAACCAATCACAGTATGAAGCATGAATAGAAGCATATCTTTATGCACTGATTATGGCTTATGTTTTAATATAATAACCAGAAATGTTAGGTATTTTATTGTCTGGAGCTAGCACATAAACACGTATGCAGTATCATTCTTTATAAAACACCATGCCATTCGTATCTGACTGCAAGTACATGTGGTCTAGTTTGCACACTACGAACGTTATCTTGTACTAAAAAGCTCATTTCTCAGTTTGTAAACATAGGGTTAGTCTCTTATGAAGGCAAGGGAGACGTGAATTTTTCAATCTGATGAAGGAATTGATCCAGCTCTGCTTCTAAACCCTGATTGTTGTTCAGTTTCCATTAATTTGGAAAATGAAACTTTTTTTCTTTCAGGAAAGCAAAAGGTGGTAAGCATCTCTTTTTTTGTGCCTGCTAGACACCTGCTGTATTTTACTTGGGATTTTAAGTAGAAGGCTGCTTAATTCTTCCAGTTTTTGAACATGAATATTGTAAGACCTGATAAGCTGCTGGACTGCAAAGCATAACTGTATAATAAGCCTTAGAAAACATTTTAAAAAATCTTCAATATTGATAAAAAATCTGAAAGAAACTGCTCCAGTTGAAAATATCATCTTGCTGAAAACACATCTCATTTTATGACTGAGGATAAAGGTCTTTCCTAAAGTGTATGTAATTTATGCGCTGATTGTTACAAATAGCATATGTAATTCCATATGCTGTGCTTCATAAAACTCATGCAAACTACCCCTCTATAGCAGACAGTGGAAACTCTGTTGGAAAGAAATGCACTATGAATGGAGGCCAGTGCTGGAAGGCAGTTCAAAGAAACTTTGTCTAAGCAAACTGGAATGGGTGATTTCCTTGTAGTTTTGAGGTAATTATTAGGCATATGCCAAGCTGCTTAGGAAAACTTGTAGTACCTTTCAAATGCGGTAGCACAAATACCAATCTCCTTTACTTAGGAAAGTTTAGTAGTTCGAAAATATTTGTTTTACATGCTGAAACTTTCTCTAAAATCTCTTTGCACTTGATTAATATTTTCCCATAGGCAAAGACTTTGAATATTCCTAAATTTAAATACCCTAGCTGGCCTGTTAACAACAAAAACAAAAGCTTATCAAATCCCTATCATTACACATCTTAATATTCCTATGCAATTGTGCACTTCAAACCTTAATTCCAGGTACAAGAATGAAAAACTGCAGCAATTGGATAAAGAGAAAAATACCTAAGAAATCCTTTTCTCAGCTAAGCTGTTATGAGCCATAACTGAATTTATATCTATGTGCTATTTAACATTCCAGACAATAACTAATGTTCAAGTGTACCATAAGAATTCGCAAAACAGCCTTATAAGGAAAAAATTCAATGGAAGTATTTTTATTTCTCCATTGTGGTGATGAGAGAATGGAGAAGACCTACCCAGTCCAAAGCAAGGGGCAATGGTAAAGCTGTATTTAGAAGCTTTGAATCTAATTCTGCACTCCATCAGTATGGTCAATTCCCTAAAGCTTAAGACCATATCGGACCAGTATCTGCCTCTCAGCTCGTGTAGGATCCACAAGACATATTACCACTTGTTGGAGTGCCTGCACATCTCTTCTAGAGCAAATAGAAAAATATTGCAGCAATTTCAAAAGCAGTTTTGCAACTTTCCCACCTGACCAAGGAAGAACAGTGAGGTCAGAGATGTTTGTTTAATGTGTGCAGGAATTACTACTAAACAAGAGACAAGAAAAAAGAAATGAGTGTTCTCATCCAACCTTAACTGCAGGATTTCAGTGGTACACTCACGAGTTGGATATTCCAAACATTTAAGAATATTGTAAAGTATTTAGGAGTGGATTTTGAAGAAGGTGTTTCTTAGGCTAAGACTATGGGAACTGTTACACAGACCTCAGGAACTCTTTTTGTATCTTAATTAAAAACTGGGAGAGACTTGTGGGTGTGTGCATGAGTGGGAAAAAAAAAGGAAAAAGAAGTGACACCTAAGTTCCATTAATCAGTAAGTGAAGCTTCTGGTCTAAATAAATGGGGCTCATCTCACATAGCTGTGAAAGCCTTTAGCTGAACACATGAAGTCAAAGTTACAGTAGTCTCATTTTACAGTCTGTAGAGGGAAAGAAGTATCTTACACTCCAATTCAAACACGTCACACCAGAAGAATACACTTTTTGAAGTCCCCTTTTTTCTCTCCATAGACCACAAAAGACACACATGGTACCTAGCTCAGACTTACACATCTAGCTTGTGGATGCTTGAGATGAGTCCTGGGCAGGTGAAACACTACTCAAAACATCCACAGATAACCTCTCTGCTTCCGGAACTGAATTGTCCTGTCTGTGACAGTCACCAAGAAACTGCTAGTAGTAAATCTGTTTTAAATCTGGAACAGAGCCACAAAATAATATTTGTAAACAGACCTTAGGGATGTGACGAGGAAGGCCAAAGCCTACCTGGAATTGAAGATGGCAAGGGATGTCAATAACAACAAGCAGGGCTTCTTCAACTACATCAGCAGCAAAAGGAAGGCTAGGGACAATGTGGGGTCGTTGCTGAATGAGGTGGGTGTCCTGGTGACGGAGGATGCGGAGAAGGCAGAGCTACTGAATGCCTTCTTTGCTTCAGTCTTCAGTGCCAAGGCAGGCCCTTAGAAATCCCAGGCCCCGCAGGTAAGAAAAGAAGCCTACAGAGAGGATGACTTTCCCTTGGTTGAGGAGGACTGTGTGAGGGATCGCTTAAGTGAACTGGACGTCCACACATCCATGGGCCCCGATGGAATGCACCCACGAGTGCTGAGGGAGCTGGCAGATGTCATTGCTGAGTACTCTCCATCATCTTTGAGAGGTCCTGGAGGACAGGAGAGGTGCCCGAGGACTGGAGAAAGGCCAATGTCACTCCAGTCTTCAAAAAGGGCAAGAAGGAGGACCCAGGGAACTACAGGCCAGTCA
>Ga0065711_1038841_pt1 | contig 18349 bp, 13 predicted proteins | sample Hoacrofraction12_FD_59098 | JGI IMG/M metagenome (GOLD analysis project Ga0065711, IMG submission 59098) | Hoatzin crop microbial communities from Cojedes, Venezuela - Epithelial fraction 12 v2 (version 2) | ecosystem: Host-associated > Birds > Digestive system > Esophagus > Crop | place... | reverse complement strand
TACCTGGACAAGGTCCTGTGCAGCCTGCTGTAGGTGACCCTGCTTCGGCAGGGGGGTTGGACTAGATGACCCACAGAGGTGCCTTCCAACCCCTACCATTCTGTGATTCTGTGATTCTGCGATTTGGAGTGCTAATTCAGAAGTGGACCGTGCAGGGTGGTAGGAAGTATGCAGATGTGGTAGCTGGATCTTCTGGAAAACTGCTGCTCTCCTTCACTTATGTAGGTGGCAGAAAGCAAAAAGTAAGATCCACCTGAACACCTTGAATTCACTGTGGGTAGCCTGACTCTTTCACTTAGCTGAGGGTAAAGCTGGAGTGGCGCTCCTGAAAATATCGAGCAGATGTTGATAGCAGAGAACTCCCCAGAGCTGTCTCTAAACCTGCAATTGCTAAGGGTGAGTTTTGAAATATTCCCCACATTGCAAGGGACAGTTACCTGAACAAATTGGCTTTGCTGGACAGTTGATTAGATTTGTGCCAGCCAGAAGACTGTATTAGAAGCAGCAACATATACCTTAATAATATAATTTTATTTTACACTGGAAGAGCTAGACCCTGCTCCCCATCACATTCATGAAAGAATCAGGACTTGAATTATTGAAAAAATATTTCATTGCTGGTTTCTAGCCTTCTTTGTTCCTTGTAGATATTCAGATCCACCATGTAAACTTCATTTATATTAATGAATATAAGCCTGTTTATACCAGCCAAGGCTTTGTCCCGTAGTAGTGTGTTAGTCTTGCAGTAAGCCATGAGCCTGATGCTCCTCTCTAGCGTAGAATTTTAATACTGTCCAGTTCCAGTTTCACCAATGACACCTCTGACTGAGTCTGGTGGAACAGCAGATCAAGGTCCTGCTTTTCCATTTTCACTTGGATTTGTGCCTGAGTATAAAGCAGCCAATCACACCTATGAAATTTGCTTAAAAGTATCTGAGGCATAGTGGTGTGGAGAAATTCTGTTTCCCCTTCAGTCTATGTCATTACTTTTCCCTCCTTTGGAAGCACCAAAATTGCACGTCATTCCATGTGAAGTATAGCATATCAATAAGACCATCTCAAATTTCTGTTCAGCTCTTATTGTAATCCAGATCTTTCAACAAAGAAGTACTGCAAACAAGAAAACCATAAATCCACTTCAAAGCCTGCTGTACTTATTGGTTAGTGTGTGTGTGAGGGATCACATATCTAGAAAACATCTGTTCTAACACTAATAATTTACCCAGCTTTCCCCATACCTAATTCTGTCTTCTGCTTGCACTCTTCTTCGGCCTCAGTGTTTGTCACTGAGGATGGGAAGAGCTGTCAGAACCACGTACAGAAGATATCTGCGCAAACTCCAGTCAAAACAGACCTTTCTGAGAAGGTGCCTTGCTTTTTTTTAACAACTTCATGTTTTCAGCAGTCTATCACCAACTTTAATATTATCTTGCTCTGCAGGATTTTACTAGTTCACATCTGTCGCATGCCAGTAGGTTTTTCAGGAGATCTGCCTTTCATCAGGAATCCAGCAGAGCAATTCACTCGTTATCGGAGCTTGTTCTCACCAGGATAAATAAGTGGAGGGGGGAGCTGATTGACAAGGAGATGCATGACTCCTGCCATAAGGATGACATTAGACTGCAGAGAATGAAATCATACATGTGATACCATGCCAATCCTGTATGCGTATACGCCTTTTCGAGAAGAAAAAGCCCTTCCCTTCACCTGAAAAGAGAGTGCTTATGCTAAAATTTGTTTGAACTCCGTACTAGCCTCTCACTAATTGCATGCTGAGGTAGGCAGCATGTTGTAAGGAAGAATAATTTTTTAAAAAAGATTACAGCACAAGCCCATTGCTCCTTGCACTCAAAATGTTTACTGCAGTTGCTAATACTGTTGTGTATTTCATTTGATTTCTGACTGCAGAGGTAATACAAACTCTACAATTAGAGGCACGGAAAAAATCATTTAACTAATGATTACTTCCATGCTGAATATACACATACAGATATTTATGAAATTTAGTATGCTAAAATGTGTTGTCTATGTTAGCAGAGGAATAAACCTCCCTAAATTAGTCCAAGAATGTCTGCCTAAGAGCAGTACAGAAAGCAAAGCCTAGTACCAGTATTGCTAGACTTATGATGAAGATGCTTTCCCACCTCAGCATAAGTACAACGAAATACATGACTGTGCTACTACAGCTGGGTTAGATGGGAATTCAGGGTTCCTCCTATCTCTTTCAGAAATGAGGAATTTACCATGAGATAATTGTTCCACACTGCATCCATAAAGTACATTGATTTGCAAGAGCCTTTCCTTATCAGCACAGCTAAGAGCTGTGTGCGTGTAAGTGTTCTGTTACCTCTGTTACGTGTTTGGGCTCACATGGCTCATTTTCCTGTTAAATCTGGAGGCTTCTGTTCTGAGCTAACGATAAGCATTTGTGCTAAATATAGATCTTCCATGAATTTGCCAAAGTGTGAAGGTAATTGTGTTAGGAATAAGCTCATTACTGATACATCTTTTAAGACTTTTGCCTATTTGAAGTTCAGCTGAAACTTTTAAGGATGCAGCCAAAGAGTTCAGCCAGGAGCAGCAGTAGAAACACCAAAGGTAAGGGCTGCTTTTCTGGGCTGTGGGAAGAGTACCCACACATGCTGTTTGTCCCACCATCTTCCTAACCTGCTTTGTCTTAGCCTCTCTCCCCATTTCATTGACACAGGACTCTCCAGAAAATCTTGGGCCACGCTGCTTGTGGCCATAATGCTGTTTTGCCAGTCCAAATCTGCTCATTTGGTTTTGGAGTGCCCTGTGCTGTGGTATTGCACAGGGCACCATACCATTGGGCCCTTATTCTTGGTTGGTCTTTAGACCTCTCTATAAAAGAGTAGAATCGAAAACAATAAACTATTGATTAGCTTCACTGCCTATCTTCCTTCTTTTCATGTAAACCTGGTTATTTGATGTTCTGTATGTCTTTCCGATCACTGGAAAGTGTAAGCACCAAATATTTTACATCTTTAGTCACTATAGCTCTTATGAGCTCTTCTTAGCTGAAAAGAGACTGACAGGACATTCCTGTATGGTATTATGAGCCCTGCATGATAGATGTACTGAAAAAAAAAAAGCAAACCCCACCTAGAGTCAGTGGAGCATGCTGGAGACAAGCCCAAAATAGCACCAGCATAAGCTGATACAACAGTAGGTGGTGCAGGAGATACCCTGTGCAGATATGAGCTCTGATCCCAAAGCAGAATGGCCACAGTAGGGCAGTGACATGCCCTTTAGGTTCTCAACAGGTTTTGTCAGACTGTCCATAGCAACCTGCCTCTTTAGCCCCGTTGGGTCTGGTTCCCAAGTTAGCACATTAAGTGCTAACTCAAACACATCTTCACAGAACAGATATCCCTGAAACAGCTTTCCTGTCAGTATCAGCGATGTTAAGAATGTGGGGAGACGAAGAAAGTAAAGCATACAGTTAATATGCTTAATTGTGCTACTGAAGTGGAAATGAGAAGCATGAACTCACTGAGAAGAGATTCCCATTTCTCACTTTCTTTTCTCTCTACACCACCAAATCAGGATCATCACTGAAAGTGATTGAATGATTTCTACAACCCTCATGGTGAAAGAAGTCGCCATTCACTGCTGAGTATCATTAGCACAATGAAAAGTGCAGATACAGCAAAGCTTTTTACTTAAAAAATTAAGTATCCACTCCAGATCTTCCTTATGCCTCTTCCTTTGGCTAAAACTCTTTTCCCCTTAATTTCACTTAAGAAGAAAGATTTCACTCTGTTCAGTGAGCTGACCATAAAATAATGAATTCTGTATCAAAATCTATCATCTCCACTTAATTTTCAGATGAAGTTTCCCCTAGACAAGATAATGGGCATCTGAGCTCACTCCGTTCCACACCTAAGATTATCCTCACGTGAACCTGATTTCAGGTGTGTACCAGAGATCTCTTCTAAGTTAGAAAGAAGTCAATTAATCTGGTGAGAGGTTCCAGCATTGTATTTTCTTATGCTGTTTTGGAAGTATTTTTTCCCCAAACTTTTATGTTTTAGCTTCAGAAGCCACCAGCACATGTTGTTTTAGGGGTAAATGCAGTCAATGGCATTGGTAAAAGAAGATATGCATGCTACCACGTGAATCTGAGGAATGCATGCAATTCAGAACCCAATGCTACGCAGAAATACAAAAGCTAGTGTTAAACAGGCAGTTGGTGATAAATCTGTGTTGGTGTGACACCCCCTCTAGTCAAATTTATCCCAGTTTTGCAGGCTTAGAGGCTGTAGTATTTTCGATGCTTCAGTTCGCTCCTCCAGAGCTAGTTTCGGTTCCTCTATGTGACACTGCAGAGCGCCATATGCACATCCTAGTTTTTGTCTATTATGGTAGTTGAATCATAAAAACATCCAGGTCAGCAGGGACATTCGGTGATTTTACAGCCAAACCTCCTGTTGAAATCAGGACCTTAGACTGGGTTATCCAGGGTCCCATCAAACCAAGGCTTGAATACTTCCAGCAAGGGAGATTCTGCCACTCTGAATTTTTCAGTGCCTGTCTTGGACCAGGAAGACCAAACCTGGACACTGCATCCCAGGTGTGGCCTAATGGGTGCCAGGTGGAGTGGAATAATCACACCTTTGACCTGCTGGCCACAGTCCTTGGCTGTTCTCCTGCTGATGCAGCCCATGACAAGGTTTCCTCTCATTGCTGTAAGGGCACACTGCTGGCACATGTTAAGGCACTCAGACCCCCCCTAAACACCTCCCTGCTCCCCCCCATTGCTGCATGGGATTATCTGTCCCAGGTGCAGGATTTAACAACTATCTTTGTTAAAACTCATGCAGTTCTTCGTTGGCTCAATCTTCCAGCCTGTCACAGTCTCTCTGCTGGCTCTTCCTTTTAGCATCTCTCTCCTCCCAGTTTGTGGTCATCTGCAAACTTGCTGAGGGTGCATTCAGTCCTGTCCTCCCAATTTTTTATAAAGCTATTGAATAGTATCAGGCCCAGTATTGACCCGCAAGCACTCCACTTGGGACTAGCTGCTGTTTCAGCTTTGAGCCATAAGCCGCTACCAATTCAGTTCAGCATTTTAGCCAGTTCTTCATCTATCTTGTGGTCCATCTGTCCAGGTTGTATCTTGCCAGCTTGTTAACAGGTTGTTAAGATGATCATGTCAAATGCCTTGCTAAAATCAAGGTAGGTGATGTCCAATGGCTCTCTTCTCATTCACTGAGCAAATTGTTTCATTGTGGAAGGCACCACAGAGTGGCAAATAAAGTCACTGCAATGCTCTTTGTAGGATGACAAGTACTTTTCTTCTAAATAAACCACCTTTACATCAACCTCTTCATCATTTGACAGTTGCTCCTGACAATGAACTTGAAAGGTCGGTTCCTTTGCATACCAAAATAAAGCACAACCCCATAGCATATACACATGCAACAAAGCAAGGCAAAATAGCCATCACACTTCCTACTGCCCTCAGCACCACTTTTGCATAATGTGTGATTTTTGTGGCAGTTCTCTTAGAAAGGTGAGGCTGTGTTTGGCTCACCACCTGAAAAGCAGCAGATAACCTTTTTTTGGGGCCAGACATAAACAGCATGCTCAAAGGAGTGATGCCTTTCCATGGATGCTAAGAACACTGGGGAGATTTAAGCTGTCATGTGGTGAGATGCTCCTGGACAGCAGCAAGCTCATGGACAGTTATTGTGGAGTATCTGGCGCCCTTCAAACTGGCAGCCTAGTTTTCCCAGCTGTAAGTTGTTCGTGTGCTTCAACAGATAATGCTGTCACAACGATGAGAACAGCAATGATACAGTTCAAAGTGGAAGGTGAGAAACCAGTTCTGCTACTTTCTGTCTTCTCTGGGTTCACAACAGGGAGAGAAAAAAAGCTGCCACTGCGGCTACAGAGATAAAACAAATGCACCTGATACGTGATAACCCAGCCAAGTTACAGAATCCAAACAGAACACCACTGTTTAGTTACCTGAATAATACACACGTACACCAGCCTGCATTTGGTGACATGGGTCATTTTTGCTGCTGTACCTTCTGATCACCTTTCTCTGTCCTCCAGCCACAGCTCTATCTTGTCTGATTTACCTCTATTACTCAGTTCATGCTTTTCTTTCCCCTGATCACTGAGAAAGACACACAGCTGCTCTATCTGACTAATGAAGGACAGCTCTGCAACATAAATAAAATAAAAAAACCTATCACCCAGGATTCCTTTTTTGCCTTCCTAATGACCTCCTCTACACGCTGAGCAACCGGACAACAGGGATATAAAATTCAGCATTGGAGCAGATGACCAGTGGTTAAGCCAGCCGTCCAAAGCCCCTCAAGAAGCAGACACTAAACCACTCACCAGCCATCCTTGCGGAGCTGTGCAAGTGTCTGAGAGCATCAGGGAAAGTGTCCAAAAGCACCGAAGTGAAGACAGAGCTGGCAATCCTCTGACTATCAGGGGGACTTGTGGTCCTTACCACCTGAGGTGATTTTGAAATATTTTCTCTTCATGAATGAGTGTCAAAGCCTGTGAGAAAGCTAGTAGAAGCACTACGGAATTTGCCTTCTTTGTTTAAAGATTGATTGTCAAAACTATCAACACTACTCTTGTCTCTCCGGTTTACGTTTTCTTCTAATAAATTAATTTTCAGAAAGGATTATGAAGGTGTGAATGCTATTGTAAAAGGAGCCCAGGTGCCTTTCCTGTAACACTGACTCCCAAAATACACTTTTAACTACCTTCTACTTTGCTTCCTTAGATTTCACAAAATCTGTCATTCACAACTGCCACAGTGGACTGAAAATCCAAAGCACTTTTAACTTCCATCCTCTAAAGTTTCCTCAAAGCTTTGCTTTAAGCTTACCTCCCACCAGGAAGCATTAAGCTCCATCCAGACCTGCAGCCTTCTCATTTGAGTTTAATAACCTTTCCCTCCTCCTCTCCAAGGTGAGAAGTAAAATACTCCCTTCTGCACATCTGCCTCCAGTACCTCTGCTGAGTACCTTCGCAGCACTTACCCGTGGACGCTCCAACGGCATAGCAGGAGGCTCGCCTCGTGCTGCACAGCTCCCCGGCTTCACAGAGAAGTGCTGCTGAGGAACTGCAACTGCCACCCGGCTCGCTCTGCTTCCTGAGATGTCGCCCATCGCCCAGAAACCACAAAGAACTGACAAATGTGGTTGGACCAATTGTTGTCATCTCACGTATCAAGCCTACCAGTGTTGATATGTTTGGGGTTTGTTTTTATTCTTGCTCTGTTTGATACATATTAAATATTTCCAGTTACTGCAAAACGTATCTGCTTGTAAGCGGCTACAGGTGCAAGAAAGAAAAAGGGCTGATCAGGTGGAAAGTGAAAAAGCACACATGGGAGTATTTGTTTATAGTCACATAAGTGGATATACAGATACGGGTATTTCTCTCCTGCGGTACGAATGCCACTCAGCCTCTCAGCAACATTTGCTCCGTTGCTCAGATAACAGCCGAGAGGTGAATATATTGATCTGAGAGCCCTTGCAGGAACTTTCCTCATGACGCACTGGTAAAATACACGTAGTAACCCTGAAACAGGGCAGCCCACAAGGCTAAATGCTTTCTGGTACTCCTGAAATGCTTCTGTCTTGTTATCAAACAGTAGTCTTCCAAAGAGATGTGAGCACCTGCTCTGCATGTGCTTTTTGTACACTACAGTCTTTTTATAAATGAAAAGTATTGACTCAGTCTTTATATAAATGAAGAGGATAAGGCATGTGAAAAGAAGAAAGTTTTGGCAGGGATTTTCTGTGAGATTATCATGATCCTCTTCATTATACACTGTTGGCTATATTCTTAATTGTATCCAATTTATATATCTGCTACCAGAAATCTGGCAGAGCAGCAGAGATACACACAAAGGTGCTACTATGCCTTCACCCCCTTTAATTTCAAAATGTTTTTCTCTGTCTTTGGGGTGCATTAAGCAAAGTGTAGCCAGCAGGTCGAGGGAGGTTCTCCTTCCCCTCTACTCTGCCCTAGTGAAGCCCCATCTGGAGTACTGCATCCAGTTCTGGGCTCCCCAGTTCAAGAAAGATGAGGAGCTGCTGGAGAGAGTCCAGCGGAGGGCTACAAGGATGATGAGGAGACTGGAGCATCTCTCCTACGAGGAAAGGCTGAGGGAGCTGGGCTTGTTCAGCCTGAAGAAGAGAAGGCTGAGAGGGGACCTTATAAATGCTCATAAATACCTGAAGGGTGGGTGTCAGGAGGATGGGGCCAGACTCTTTTCAGTGGTGCCCAGCGACAGGACAAGGGGCAATGGGCACAAACTGAAGCAGACGAAGTTCCATCTGAACTTGAGGAAGAACTTCTTCCCTCTGAGGGTGACGGAACCCTGGCACAGGCTGCCCAGGGAGGTTGTGGAGTTTCCTTCTCTAGAGATACTCAAAACCTGATCCTGTGCAGCCTGCTGTAGGTGACCCTGCTTTAGCAGGGAGGTTAGACTAGATGATCCACAGGGGTCCCTTCCAATCCCTACCATTCTGTGATTCTGTGATCAGTGGTGAAGCAATTCTGCTGCAAACCCTGGCCGTGCAAGTAGTAGCAGGAAAAACTCCTTTCTCTTCAAAAACTTAAAGACACAGTCGCTGGAGTTTCAGTATGAATAATAAAAGTGTTCAGAGTAAGGATGTTCTCATTCTTCCAAGTTAGAAGATATGCTTGAGGACTTTTAAATCCAAAAGCTCGTTAAATGTTCTGTTCTATCCCTATGTTAAGATTCTACAAGATAAAAAGCAATAGTTCGAGAAAATGTAATACTCTCCCTAGCAATGTCTAACTGTTCTTTTTAGGGTTTATTAAGGAAGCTATTGCTGCAACTACTGGTTGAGCTTAGAAAATATTCTTGTAAGATTTTAGTGATCTGTGGTTTGAAACTTACAACCAGTTCAATATAAAAAAGACATAGTAATACCTTTCATCAAATAAAAAGTACAGCAATATTTTCCACTACACCTAAACACAAAAATTAAAAACAATGTTGAATTTGTCTCAGTTGTGCAATATCCTACTGGTCTTGTATTACGTGTTGTGAAGGTAAGGCATAAAAAAGTTCAGATAATTTCTCCAAAGTCATTTAGCAAGTCTGCCACTGAATCAGAATCACACTACTTTTCTCCTAATGTTGTGTCCTATGCTTTAGCCTGTAGGTTGTATTTTACCTTTCAGTTACAGTAAGGAAGGTTTCCAGAACTAAACTTTTCACATTAACCTGTGAATTCTAATAACCTCACTGTTGCCTCAAGCAAAAAGCAGCCACAAATTTTTAAGGACCTGCTCATCCTCAGCACTTCTATGGAGCATTAAATATCCCTGAGACTTTGCTGCTTAGAGCAGTAAAGTTTGCACTTTCCCTGGGAATGTATCTTTATCCGTGGCTTTTAAATACTGATCTACTTGCAGAGTCCTAGGGAAATACAGGATATGGACTTCTGGAGGTCATCTGTTTTCACCCATCACTCAAAGCAGGGCCAGCTTATGTCAGGTTGCACCATGCCTGGTGCAGTGGAATATCTCCAGGAATGGACATCCCATTGTCTGTGGGCCCTTATTCCAATAGTTTACCACCCTCATAATGAAAATATTTTTTTCCTGACAGCTAATTGGAATTTTCCATGCTGCAGCTTATATCCATTGCCTCTTGTCTACAGCTATGTACCTCTGAGAAGCATCCATCTCCATCTTTTTCTGCTGCCTCTCATGAGGCAGTTGGAGAGAGCGATGAGATCTGCCTGTGCTTTCGGTAATGCAGCCCAGGATGTGGTTGGCCTTCTTGGCTGCCAGGCTTCATATTCAATTTCTCTACCATGTACCCCCTGATCCTTTTCTGCAAATCTGTTTTCTAGACAGGCAGTGCCCAGCCTGTACTGTTTCATGGGTTTATTCTCTCCCAGGTGCAGGGCTTTGCATTTGCTTTTACTGACTGTTGTGAAGTTCCTGTCAACCTGTTTTCCAGCTTGTTCAGGTCCCCCTGAGTGCCCTTCATCCCTGCCCTTGCTGGCATACCAGCCACCTGCCCTAATTTGGCACAGTTCTCAAACCAGCTGAGGGTGCACTCCATCCCATCAGCCAAATCATTAATACAGTATGGACCTTCAATATCAGATGAGAAACATTGCTAGCAGCTGATCACCAGTCAAACTTCATACCATAGATCCCAAGACTCTGAGCCTCGTTAGCAAGTCAATTTTCCACCCAATTTGCTGTCATCCTTCCAAGCCATACCTCACCAATTTGGCTATAAAGATACTATAGAATATTGTGTCAAAGACCTTGCTAAAGTCAAAGTTCACAACATGGGCTGCTCCCCCGTCATCCACTGAGCCAGGGGTAACATTGTAGAAGGCAATCAGGCTGGTCAGGAAGGATTCGCCCTCAGTTATTCCTTCCTGAGTGTTCCAAATCCCTGCATCTTTTGTGAGCCTGGGTAACATTTCCAGACAGATTTGTCCCAGAACCAATTGCCTCAGCCTTCCAAAGGTGAATGAGAGTATCCTTGTAACAGCAACTCTCAGTAATCTTGGATGAAGATCAGGTCCCATAGATTGGGACCTGTGGGATGTGGTCTGTGAGCAGTCTATGGTGTTGGTGGCCAGTGGTGAAGGTGTAGACAAGGCTGGCATCCGTCATGGAACCTTCCCAGCATTCCCACTGTTTGCATCACAATGGCTGGCAGCCCTCCTGCAACATGTCCCAAGGCTGGATCTCTGCAGGCACAGACATGTCTATGCTTCTTCCAGAGTAAAACATCTCTCAGGTAAGCAGTAAAAAATACAGCAGTAAGCCAACAGCTGTTGCTCATGTGCTTGATTTTGAGAGTAATTTGTCCTGATAGCTTGACCATGCCCATCAATAAATCACACCAGAAACCCAAAAGCCTTCAACTGCCTCCTTGATCTTTACAAGAGAAAACTGCCTAATTCATACTATCACTTCCAGAGAAAAGAAACAGAACTGTACAAAGTTTCGCACTGACTACAGAACCACTAGAAGAGAGAAAAACGCTTAAGTAAATATGTAGTCAAAACAGCATTTAGCTTTCATGGCTTTTCTCCTCTATTTGCTGTCGAGTTCTTTTTTCTTGTGTCCAAATAGTGTCTTACACCATGGTGAGGTGAGGATTAAGGATACAGGGTAGAAATGGAGCAAAGCGGGACAGGGAAATTGTGTGGGGGCAGGTGTGAAGACAAGGTCGTTGTCACGAGAACAGACCGCACCTCCTGACAACCTGACTGTTGTTCTCTTTGCTGCTCCTCCCCAGCCGTTTCAGATGAGAAATATTTGGCTCTTTTTCAGCTCAAGGGTAGCAATTTTTGAAGGGTCAAAAGCATATGAATGTGATAACGCTTTCTTCCAATTTCTAAATAGCTGGAGAAAGTTATTATAATCAGAACAACATCAAAGCTTGGCAGTTGCCACTTGAGTTATCATAGCCTTTCTCTAGCATTCAGAAACTATGTATCAATGGACCAGAAGTTCAACCAAATATCTGTTCTATGTGCTACGCCATACCATAGGCTGCAAAACCTTTTCAACCTCCTATAAAATAAATGTCTGATGCATTGTGAAGAAGAAAATGCTAGCAGCATCAAAGTGCTGCTGGACACAAATGGCTTGAGCCAGTGAGTCTTCAGCTAAGTATTGTTTCCTACTCTGTGCAGTACAACATCTCTGCGAGGACTGCAGTTGCATCTGATGAAAACGGGAGTTGCAAGCATCTACCCTTGGCGTGTTGTTGAGAGCAGATCAGAGGACATCTCTTCATTGCTTCTGAGTATCTCTTTGAGAAATGAAGAGGAGGACAGCAGATAAGCCTTTGAGAGACACTGCCCATTGCGACATTCCAGAAAAGTTATGCAAGTGAGTGAGCAATAGAGTACAGTGTAAATTGAGGAAGGCTGCAAGGAGACAAGAGTCACCCCAACTTACAAGAAGATGTCTTCAGTAATTTGTACAAATACTCTCTATTTTATAGACCTGACCAGAATTATTCTGTAAATATGGTAGATGCTTATTGTTTGCATTGAGTTTTTGTTATTTTCTCCAATGTTTTTCGCTTGGAATCCAAGTTTAGTGATACAGTGATAACTATTAAGGTCTCATGTGTAGACTATTTGAACCCTGAAAAGTTTATTGAACTTCTTCAGAAAAGCCAATGATTTGCCTTCTTAGAGGAAAAAGTGAACAACTTGTGCTAGAACAGGGCACAGTTGATTTTAGCTGACCTTTACCAGCCAGAAGAGGCATGTATCTGTTTTACAAATATTTCTTGTATCTTCCACAAGACAGAAGAGCAGCAGGCAGTGCTCAAGAGAAGCTGCCGAAGCCTTGAGTTATCCACCTTGGCAATGAATTCTCTGGAGGGTTTATCTTTCCTGCAGTGCAGGATGACGTTTTTTGCTGCAATGTTGGAAGAACAAAGCTGGTTAGTTGTGCTGTGCGATGCTGTGCAGAGAACGAAATAGAAAGCATCCTTTGCTTCTGCTATTGTGGTGGCCATGCTTGGGAACAAGTTTGCCTACAGGCAGACAGATCTGGTTTTGAGGCAATGACAATCTATATCCTGCCATTTGGGTTTTGCTGTGCAGTTTGTCAGTGAAATGTGGTCAAAGTCTTTGGTCAGTGAGGAGAGGGAAGCAGCTTAGACACAAGAAAGGTAGATCAGATATTAGCAGCAGTGAAATCACTCAGAGCAAGAGAGATGTCCTGAAATTTTGCAGCATGTCAGCTCCTTTGCTGCAAAAGTTTATGACTCACTTTTGCAAAGCAAAATGTAAATGCAAGGAACTCCAAAGCTTTCTGTGCTGAAGTCACCTTTTGTCTTTCTGCTTTCCTGGAACAAGCACAGAAGTCCTGGTTTCCTCGGAGAATTCCCAGCCTTAAGCAATGGGCTGTGCCTCTGGGAACTGTCTGAGGTGAAAAGTTAACCCAAGTAAAGCATAAAATTATCTCTATTTTTATCCCAGTTCAGATGCTGTCATGTGGCTGTCAAGGTTGTCAAATCTAGCTTAAAAAAAACCAAAAAATCCCAGGAATATCAAGTCTTTCCAACCACATGGAAGAGAAGCCGAAGTACTTTAAGCATTGTGTCTATTAAAAACAAGGTGCGGGCATCCAGTGACTGAGAATTCATGGCAGACACTCTTCTCTGAGCAAACAGAGATGGAAATAACAAAGGATTTAAAAAAAATACTATTGAATAAACAATGAAATTGCACTTCAAAAATTCATGATGGATGCAGAGAAGTGAGGAAATCAGATGTGGGGTTTTTTTACCCATACGCTACCAAGAAATCTTTGGATAAACAAAATATAAATGATTATTCAGCTGCCCAAATGCAACGGACACCTGCACCGCAGAACAGTCGAAACCCTTGCCCTGTTCAAGTGAGGCCCTCTGCACCTGGCAACCACAAGATTTCACCTTCCTCTGGAGGACAGGAAAGCTGTCTTGTGAGTGATTGCAAGTGGTAGCCCAGTACTTTCACAGGATGAAGTACATGATATGTAAAGAGCCAGTGATATCTTGAAGAAAGACGGCAGCCATAACAAGTAAAGGATCAGAAGGAGCAAAAAGAAATTAGAAGTAAAGTCATGAAATCAGGAATACGACACCACTGAGACTGCAAAATCGGACACTCAAAAGTCAGGGAATGGGGAAATTTGAGCGGAACAAGCCCAACTCTCTCTGTCTAGATTTTTCTCAGAGCCAGCTTCCTTCGTTTGGGAAAGAGCATTTTCAATTTGCTAAATGCTGGGAGGATGGAGAGGGGGAGAGGGATGGCACTACAGCAGCCAGCAAGCTGCTACGGTTAACCAGGCCTGTCTGGGATGCTCAGCCTGAAGACTGTGTCTCCCTTGTTTCACAGAATCACAGAATCACAGAATTATAGAATCAAAGAATGGTTTGGGATGGAAGGGTCCTTACAGATCATCCAGTTCCAACCCCCCTGCCATGAGCAGGGACATCTTCCACTGGACCAGGTGGCTCAAAGCCCCATCCAACCTGGACTTCAACACTGCCAGGGAGGGGTAATCCACAACTCCTGTAGGCAACCTGTTCCAGTGCCTCACAGTCACACTGTTTTGGTGATGTTTCTCGGAGAACTAATGAATGGGAAGACCAGGCTGATACTTCCTGTTCAGTCAGCTGAACATTGAACCTAAACTTCCTTAATTTTAGCCATAGCTTCTAAAATTCAAATCATTATGGATGTGCTCGGGGCGGGGCATTCATCCTGAGAGCCCCATAGCACTGGCTGCATTTCGTACACTGCTGAGAGCTGATCACTGCCTGACAGAGCTCACAGTCTGAGCTGGCAGTTAAGGTAAAGCTTCTTCAAGGAAATAACTCTTGCTGTTTTAAACTGAGCCAAGACAACATCCTCCTAACCACCTAGGCCTCTTGTCTCACCTCCTACACCATTACTGCTTCAATCACTGGCCCTCTGTACTACCCTGCCTATGGGAAAAGAGTCTTAAGGCTTCACTCCTACTCCCTCTGCAGTCAAGATGTGGCTTCTTCCTGGAAGGCTGGATGCTGTTCCCATCTCTAGGTCTTCTCAGAAGTGGATGCAAAGCCAAAAGTATCTAATCTTAGGCACCTGTTGGTTTTTTCCTCTCTACACTTTCACACGCATATATTCACACACACATACATACATGAACACAGCAATGTCTTGGCTTAGACAGTCTTGTTTCATAGTCCATAGCTGAATGTAGCTGAATGCGGTTTAGAGGTCTGAACTAAAAATGAACACTCTCTGCTAACACATCACACACCTACACAACTAAAACTGCATGCTAATTATCGTAACAGCCAGCTTTCTAGTTCCCGTTTTGCGGTCATGTCAGCGGACTTCCAAAGAAGGCTTCAGCGCACTACACTAACCCGTTCCTAGAGGCTGACGTGGAGAAGATCATTTCTAAACTGTGAAGAGGCACAAAGCCAAGCTACATGATGAATCTAAAACAGCCACAGAAGCAACAGCAAAGTCATTCTTTTGTTTAAAATTACACTGAGAAATTAACCTAGGGACTAGTGAAAATAAAGCCAGCTCTCACAGGTCAGACAAGGACCGCAGCAATAATTTGGTCCAGCTTACTGAATCCCATAGATTAGCATGGAGCACCCCATCTACCTTTAGCATCTGTAGTTCCTCAGAGACTGTCTCTGAAAAATGACAGCCTAGCAGGGCTGCTCATCGCAGACCTCAGTAATAGCATGGCAAACAAGGATGTTGTGAGCCAGTAGCTTGCCGTATGAATCGCAGCTGCATCACAGTTTTTTGTCCATCAGTTTTTCTTGAAAGAGTTGAAAGTTTTGACCTTGTAGTCTTCTCCTATAGAAGCATGTGGTTTAATCAAGAAGATTATCTGTTTATTTGGGTTAGTATGTCTCTGTGGTTAGTCTAAGTACAGTTGTACAGGATAAGGTATCATTTGCTGATTAGTTTCATGAGCCTGCTTGTAGCCTATGCCTGTGTGAGAACATACCTGGCTTCACAACTACGTATCACTTCTAATCACTGTCTTCAGCGCTATCTGCATAACCTTGCGGACAGCATCCTGCCTTTCCTGCTGTTCCCTCCGCAGTTAAGCCTGCTGTCGCTCAGATGTACCTTTTGGTGGGCTTACTACGATGCGTACTAAAAATCTCAGAACTCCTGTGATGTCAAAAAATACTTAGTTTTCGGATTCCACTGAGACTGCCTCAAGGAAGAAGCAAAACTCTGTCTGGCTATTAATATATAGTCCATTTGTTCACTAAAGCATTTGACTTATTGTCACCGAGGTGCTGGTACACCACATTTTTTGACTGGTAAAAGTTACAAAGGAGCAAGCCAACACATTTTTTAGTCTTTGCTATGTTACTACTGAATGTTGATAGCTTTTTTAATGCCCTAACTGCATCTGTTTCCCCTTTTGAGGAAAGAAAGTCCAGGGCATGTATTTGTTAGCTGGAGCTTGTAATTGGGTAGATTAATGATTTGATTGGCATGATATAAAGCCCAATTTTGAAAGCACAAAATTAACTTTAAGCACTAATATTCCCATTCAGGTCAGTCATTGTTCCTTTGCTTAAGTGCTTTGTTGAACCGAGTCCTGAATACAAAGCAGCCCTGTGTTACAAAATTAATTGCTTCTCTGCCCCAGGAGCTTAGCTGCTTTGCTGACAGAACCAACACAGGGAAATTATATACACTGTTCACAATGAGAATTAATAGCACTGCTGATGTGACTGGTACCTGAGAGAATGACCGTCAGCAGAAAGAGATTTCAAAGCAAAACTGAAAAATAACAAGCCCAAACCAACGAGCCTTATATCTTGCGGGGAAGCATGGTCATTTCAGGTCCGGTGAGCCGCCAAAGGATGCGACACCTGAGAGCAAACTCCTGCAGCCAAGAGAGCTGAGTCAGGAGCCGTGGGGCGGTGGTGGGGTCGAGGGGCCAGCAACAAGAGCAGCCCCTCTGCACTGCTCAGCTCCCAGGGCCGCGCTTGTGGGACAGGAAGGTGTCAGGAAGCCCACGCAGCCAGAGAGCTCAGGCGCGGTTGCTCAACCTACACCGCACGCTGCTCGACCCTCTGCCATGCCGACGGGGGGAGATGCCCCCCCAGTTGAGGACACTGTGGGGGTTCAGCCTACCAGCACCAAACCTATGGATGCAGAAGCCACAGCAGGGACAGTGACACTGCAGGGATGGTGGCAAGGCTCTTTCAGTTGGAAGCAAGACTGAGCCTGATTGTAGAAACACAAAGTCAAGATGCTGAGTAGTGCCCGTTGACTGAGAAATTATTAATTTATTCCAGCTCACGGTACCTGAGGGCCTTGTGAGGGTAGATGTTGTAGATATACCTGTAACCATGTTTGGAAAAGAGTTTGTCTTTGATCTCTTGCAGTCAGGGTGCGTAGCCCTCAGACCTTAGCTTTTACTTTCAGCGTCAGGTTTTTCTTCCTTTGTTTCCTATCTCGCTGTGTTTTGTTTCTGGCTTAGGTGTAGGGTCCGCCTTTTAGGGGGATATGTAAATAAGCCTAGGTGTAGTCTGTAAATAAGTCCTAGGATGGTAGAAAAGTGTAGAAGAGGCTTCTGGGGTTTTTTTGTGAGTTCTTGACAGGTTTGTCTCTCGTCTTGCTTGGTCCACAGTGGCAAATTTTGGTGCAAGACTGTGCAGGGACAGTGCAAACATCTCTCATAGCCCTCTGAACCTCTGCTCCTTCCCCTCCACAGTGTGAGTATTTATGGGGTGATACAGAAAACAAACTTCTGTAAAAATCTAAGGTTGTTTCTCTGCCTGGATTGCCAAAATGAGGAGACTCAAGGCACACAAAGAGGCTTAAATAATGTGGCTTTTAGAGAGAGGAGGGGGTGTGGGATGTCATCCTCTCTAGGAGCAAAGTATGAGTGTCTGGATTAGCTGGAATTATCCTGTGTTTTAGGCTTGATATCTAGAAGTATAGCATTGTGAAAATCCTCCTTAATCTTTGTTCTTATGTGCTATATTCAGTAACACTTTGGTTTTTGTCAGAGTTTTCACAGTGCTGGACCAAGATGATTGCATTTCCTCTGGCACCCTGCACACACCCTTACGTCTTGACTCTAGCTCCGTAGATACTCTTGTTCATTCGGAGTGAACCGAGGGATTTTGGTGTTGTGCCCAGTCGAGGGGTGCAGGCACATCCCTGAGACCACGTGGCCACCAGTCCTGCCTACAGACACTCGCAGGGCTGCAGGCTGCATCGGCGGCTGCAGCCAAGCAGTTGCAGCATGAAGAAGGGCAGCTTTCCCAAATCCGTCCCTCGGTTTACATCTGTCATCCTTGCTGTGAACGCCGGAGGAAGAGCTCAAGCCTTTCGCTGTATAAATAAGGCGGCAGAGCTATCCGTGGGAAATGCCTCCAAAATCTCCCTTCGTGCAGACTGTTTTGTCCCTGAAAGCCTGTGCAGACTTTCAGCAGAGCTTTCCGTGCTTGAGATCAAGGAAAAAAAATGAAAATAGTGTCACGGCCTCTCGCTATACTACCTTCTGCTGAGGAGGGGCTGAATAAGCTACTGCAGCCCCCTCCCTTGTAGCACCCCCCAGGACACTGGTACGTAGTCCTGCGTCTGTGGGACCCTCCTAGCCAAAGCCTGGATGGGGACTGCTCTTTCTGGCCAAGTCCCCTATATCCTGTATGATGGCCTTGAGCTTATTTGTGCCCAAATGCCCTGCCTAAAAAGGGAAATAGGGACAAATTCAGCAGTTACAGTATTAAAATTAAGATTAGACTTACTATGGAGTAAAAAAAAAAAAAAAAAAAAAAAAA
>Ga0065711_1011479_pt1 | contig 18350 bp, 6 predicted proteins | sample Hoacrofraction12_FD_59098 | JGI IMG/M metagenome (GOLD analysis project Ga0065711, IMG submission 59098) | Hoatzin crop microbial communities from Cojedes, Venezuela - Epithelial fraction 12 v2 (version 2) | ecosystem: Host-associated > Birds > Digestive system > Esophagus > Crop | place... | reverse complement strand
CACATCCACTGACTTACACAGCTACGTATTTTAACTTGTACCTTTAAAAAACAGGTTAACGCACGCCAAAATTACAGATAACAGCAGGGCTCTGCATTGATATCTCCCCCTCCCCCTGCCCAATATAGGATGCTTGACGATAAAAAGTCCAATTTACATCAATTTTGACAAACTGTAAAGCATTCAGTCAGGGGTAGACTGAGTACCCAGTTTACTATCTCAAAGGAACTTTTCACAGACTCTTCAAAAGGCAAATACTCTACAGGAGCTTCAGCTCTCTGCAGAAAAGTGTGACGCTCGGTCCCGCCTGGGAGAAGCATCATGTCTTCTGCGTTTCTAGCTGCTGCCCTGTTTTCTTTCCCAATATGAAGACATTATTAAATACAACAACCGCAAGACGAGTAAATGGAAGAAAACCATGAAAAACTGTCTGGATACAAAACAGCTCAGACGATACAAGCAAACTCGCCAGAAGTGTATTCATTATGAAAAGCATGTGGAGAGGCAACAATTCCGGGTGTCACAGCCACTGCTGAAGAAATACAATATATAGATATTTCATTGACGGCTGGAAGGATAAATCAAGTTAAATTGCTCACAGAAGCAAACCCAAAGCATCTCGCTGTGAATCTAGAAAAGTAAATTCGTAGTCTCTTGGGAACATTGCCATCATTTGTTTTCATTTCTTTGACTTCTCTTCATTTATGCTAGAGATTAGCTCTCCCAACAATGATCACAGCAATATAAAAACGTGTTCCCAGAGGAATGGGATGAAACTAATATTTACCAAAGTAAACCCAAGTGAAGAAATCAAAATAGGAAGAACTGAGTTTTAAAAAAAAAAAAAAGAGCCACAAACTACTTAGGAAAGGGAAACAAAATGACTTTAACTGTTGCTGAACCACTAAACATCTACTCAAAGCTCTGTAGCCTTGTTAGGAGCTCAAAAAGCAGAGAAAAGCCCTAAGCCAAAAACCCACAGAAACCTGCCATCAACAGTCTTTGGTATATTTTCACATTGCCTGTATTGTCCAGAATTTATTCACTAAGAGTTTTTCATTTTTCCTAAAGAAAAATACCCCGTAAGACTATCACCTTTGTTTTTTCCTTCTATTTATCTCATGTTTAGCCAAATATAGTCCTGCTAAGGTTGTAAACAAACAAATGACTCTTGAAACAGCATTATTCAAGCTAAGTTATTATTCATATTTTAACAGCATGTGAAGCTAATGTGCAACAAGCTCGAGCCTTCGGCAGTCCATTTCACCTCAGCTTAGTTTTAAATTACAACTTCCTTAATTCCGATCATTTTGTTCCTAGGGGAGGCAAAACTAGAGCTCCTTCTGGATATCTGCCCTGTGGGCAGCTCAAAGTCACTCTTCTTCCTCAAGTGGTTTCCCGAAGACCCAACCAACTCATCACTACACCTGCTACGCACGTCCTGTTCTGGGCTTTTCTCTGCGGTTTCTGGGCTGTTCTCTCCATGCTGTCGGTCAAACTGGGAACCACTACGTGCTTTGTAATGGGTTTTTTGCAACTTGAAAATTGAGAAAGAGCAGATACCCAAAAACACCAAGGCACTCACCTGAGCAAAGGAACACCAAGTCCATTGCAGATATGAGATCGTGGAGCAACCAAAGGAAGACACAGAGCAACCAGAGACTCCAACGAGCAGAAGGAAACCTGTATCTGGACAAACATCGCCGTGGGAGCAGGCAGCAGGTACCATGCGTGTCCAGCACACGTAGCTGGACAGGGATGAAAGCAGCTCCAAGGTGTGATCCTTGTCCCACACCACGACTGGGCATTGCTCAGACAAAAGAGCCAGCTGTCTCAAATACATGGAATTTCCAGGCAAAATAAAAAGTACATACATTGCTTTCCATGACCATGTGGGTCAAGCCATAACGGACTTAAACCACAGCAAGAGAAGGTCATGTTGGGAGAGGAAATCCTCTCCTGCTAAGAGCAGTCAGATGGGGCAAGGAATTGCTTGGAGCTCTCTGAAATCTGCTTCTGCAGGTTTAGAGAACCCAAACAGCCAAATGCCTGTCAGGAGGGATTAGACACAGCTGAGGCTCCTGGAGACAGGGAACGGCTTAAAGGAACAGCGTGGTGCTGGGGTTTCTCCTCCCCCCCAGTATTCCAAGTTCAATTTCCATAACTCTTTCAACAAAGCAGACCAGGATCTGGTTTAGTCTTCAACTCCGGATTTGCACGGCATCAACTGAAATACAGCGGTGTTGAACAAGTGCTTTAGGATCAAAATCTTGTTGTTTTGAGCAAAGATTTCCTGGTCCTAGGAGATCCTATATGCTGAAGATTCCACCACCACCAGCCGCTCCCTTTCCAAGGTGTTAGCTCATCCTTGCTGCCCGCATTGCCAAACTAATTTTTATTGTGTCCCTTGCTCGTCTGGCAGGCTTGGACTCTGCTGCTGCTTACGTTTCATTTTCTAGGTACTTAAAAATATAGCAAAGGTTTTCTTACTCTTATGGCAAAGACAGACTACACTCACCAAAAATCTTGCTGAAGATTCAGCTTTAGTTATTTTCCCCTTTTTTTCCCCTGTAGAAATAGAAAATTCAAGGGTGTTTTGCAGTTTTATTGGCTCCTTTAGGACCACTTACATCTTCCTAGAATTTTTTTTCTAACTTTACCAACAACAAGAAAGGAAAGCCTCCCTCACACACACATTTTTTTTCTTTCTCATTTTCAGTGATCCAGTATCATTTGACCTTTTTCTACTCAAAACAGCCAGACTACCACTGCTCATCACAGGAGCTGGAGTGTTTCCTGCTACTGGGGTAAAAAAATTCCCCACCCGCGAGCTGGAGCACCTTTGGCAGCGGGGCGCGGGGGTGATCAGGCTGTTGTCAATAGACCAGGGTTAGAAAATTGTGTTGGGCTGGAGGAAGATGGGAGGGAGCTGACCCCCGGCAGCCACCCACCCCTGCATCGGGCCAGTGACCTGGGATAAACGAATCCCCCTCATCAGTCCACCCGCGCCAGGTGATACTGGTGAGCCCAGGACCTAAAAGATGGATTGCACCGATTTCAACGTGACATGTGTTAGAAAACCTGAGGGTTCCTGGAAAGCTGAACAAAATTTGTAGCAAAATAATCTGAACAATCCAGTCACAATCCACCCAGAGTGCTACTCTCTTGAAACTACTCTTGAAAAAAATTCAATGGGTTACTCGAGTCACGAATAATTAGATTTTCCTCTTGGTTACCCAGATAAAAGGAAGAGTGCCCTCATTTTAGAAGGTAAAAAGACAGTCCTGGAAATTAACTCCTAAGTCACGAAAATCAGTTTATTCTGATTTGTTCTTGTGCAGTAGTTCAGGTTTAGTAAGCATCACCGCCCGCTGTGCTTACCCCCTCCTGGAGCGATCATGCAGAACAACGAGCTCCCTTTCTAGACTTAATGGCACTGCACAGACGAAGTCTGAGGCTTTTAGGGGCTTTTTTTCAGTCTTATCTCACATGAGCACCTCCTCACCTCCTTGGTGGCCTCTGGCGATGGGTCTGCACTCCCCGGGTCCGGCTGCCACCCCAGCACCTCGCTCAGGTGAGCTCCATCCAAACCTATTCCCGACGAGGTCTCGCCAGCGAGGCAACGGCGGGGAGGCTCGTTTGGCTGTCCTCGCCGTGTCCTGGGGAAGGCACTCTGGAGTGTGCACCCCAGCGTACGGAAATTGAGACATGCTGCAAAAAAGAAATAACTAAATCTGGAAAAGATGTATTTCCTGAGAAAAATGACTAACTCTGACCATGTAATGGATCTAGCGCTTTGCAACGTTCCCTGAAGAAACTCAGAGCTGTGCATGTGCTCTGTAAGCGAGCGGTGCGGACCGATGCTGCCTCCAAAGCTGCTCTGCAGTGGTGCTGGGGCGTATGTGTGACCGCACAGGGGATCCACCCTGGACTCACAAAGCTTTTATTGCCTGGCACCCACTATATACCATTAATATATGCTGCTCACACCTTTGTGACTGTAATTCTTGTGGCATTTCCCAGTCAGCCATGAAGGTCTCCCCAGCGACCGGCTGAATTGGTGCAGAGGGCGGCACCGCACAGGGCTTCCCTGGGGAACCACCACCAAACCAAGCATCAGGCCTGCTCTTTCTCCCAGTGCTGCTGGATTTGGCATCGGGGATAAGCCTCATTTTTCAGTGCCTGGAGGCAAGACCACCTCTAACCTCCACAAAAGCAGCCTCACCCAACCGTCTGCAGGACACATGGATGGACCTTGAACCAAGCTTTTGGACCCACCAAAGGCACTTGCAACCTTCAAGGCCTTCCTGACTGTAGAGGAGTTATATCTTATTGAAGTAATCTGATTATAAACAACAATAGTTAGAATATTAAGGGCTATTATGTGCTATATACCATACCAATCTAAAGGATAATGTGGCAAAGCAAAAAGCACCTAAATCCATCTCAGACTTTACTAAAAAGTTGAGATCGTTTTCTTTGACGTCCTAGACATGAACGCTAATTCATTTATAGGCACAATGCTAATGTGTGTATTTTGACAATTTGTATACATGGAGAAAATGGTATACACATAAGGAGGATGTAACTGTTCCCATCAACTCCTTGGGAGTTTTCTGCGTTACACACAGGATACACAAACGCTGGCAAAAAAAATTTCTATACAAGAATGGGAGAAGGTAACGTGGTGGACGGGCTCTGCCATCGTCTGAGGAGACTGCTGATGAGCAATGAGAAGCAGCTGCTCCCGACAAAGTCATTTTTCTTAAGTGTTAATAACAAGAGAGCAGAATGTTTTAATTTGAGGCACCTGAAGTGAGATTAGGATTTGTTAANGGTNTTGTGAAATGAATAGTCCATAAAACATTATTTGGGATGAGATNNCATGCTTCGACAAACCTGAAGTGCTTCTCTGAAGGTATTCTACCTCAGTGACTATCAGCAGTTTACACTACAATGTGCCTTAATACGCACATTTCCTTCTGGTGTATCATGGGGCTACTTGTGTTTATTTTAATAGTCCTCCATTTTAAATATAAGAAAACAGAGTCCAACACTGAGGCTTTCTAGCAGATAGGTATCACCCCTGGCACTGACCACTTCTTGTGTTTCACAGCATGTCCCAAGAAAATCAAACACATTCTCCATCCACTATCGTACATCGTGACGAGGACTTCTGACATTGTCAGGAAATGCTAAAATCAAGGAGAATCCCCAATGTAGTAATACCTGATTTTATTAATATTTGAACTAGAGGATGGCAGTGTAGGGTCCAGATACCCACACACATTGAAAGCAGAAAGCAACACAAGGGGTACAAGCCACTGACACAGAAGAGCTTTCAGTCATAACAGCAAGATCTCACTGCTTTTCTGCATCTTCCTTTTTCTTCTTTCTTAACAGCAAAATTTGCAAAACCTTACCAAACCCCCTGTGAAGTCAGTCTTTGGGTTTGCTGAAAGACCAACACCTTTCCTGGGTCGCTGCTGCCTGCTCCCACCCGACGGGAACAGCTTTTGTCTCTGCCCAGTCCACGCAGGACTCCCGAGTCACACAGGGGCCAGCAAACCAGGCTCTTCCAGCGGTGGGAAAATAGCCACTAAATGGAGTTGTCAGGGAGCGGCTATCACAAGTCTCACAAGCCTTGTAAAATCCACTGGCACCTACCAGCTCGCTCAGCCCCGAGTGCCACCCTCGCTCGCAGAGGCCAGGCAAAACCGGCAGCGGCTGTCTGACCGGTTAATCCCAACGCAGCAGCACGGCTCCTCACTCACACCAACAGCAACTTTGGGGCAGATCTTGCTCTCATAGAAATAATTGCAATTTTTTTCATACGGACGTTTGAAACCCTATATACTTCCTAAAACACACGTTACGTTCAGTATTCTTCTTTGAGTTATTCTGAGTTCATTTTTCCAAAGCATTAGAAAATACTCTTTATTTCCTTGATTATAAAAAATATCCAGCACACATCTAAAGAAAAATTACCATTAGTCAGGGAAAATATCAAAATCCCTCCTACGAAATAGAAATCTATAAATCTAATGAGTAATAACTTAAAAATTAGGTCAACTGAGAAAATGATTATGACCACAGAGGAAAGCGTGTCTTTCCCGCAGCATAAAGGAAGGGAGGCACTGAGGTTCAGCAGAGCTGATTTCCATAGCCATGATATCCTACCTTCATAGTCAGAGCGACTACTTTGCTCTCAACATGCTCAGAACTCCAGTTGACACGAGTGGAATCTGCGTACAAACCATGAGCGGTGGGAGCTCTCTCTGGTTTTCTACCTCTCAAGTAAAAACCGTGAGACCTGCATTATTTTACCCAATATTCCAAAAAGTTTAGACACTTAAAACCCCCTGAAAATTGGCTTAAAATATTTATTAATTAAAAAAAGATAAATATTTATTTATACAAATATGATGAGAAAAATCTCATGCAGACTTCTCACATACAGTAACATAACTGAAATCGTACGGTGATGGTTTTACAAAATAACTTCTTTCCAGGACCAGTGACGGGGAAGTGTTGCTATCGCCTGTGTGCCCGAAAGCACCCTTCACAGTAATTAGAAAGCCATTTTCGAAACTGAAGAGTTTTCCTATGGAATATATGCCAAGATTTTCACAGTCTTCACTAAGATCAACAATATCTCATTACTACTACTCAGAGTACTGGACAGAGACGTATGAACACCGGGTAATGAACTCCTGCGACCACCGCACCTCTGAACACTTTATGTTAACGCATAAAGTTGCCAAAAGATTGCTTTAGATAATTCCTCTAAATGATGAGAATATCTTGAGATTGTTATGGATGGCATCTGCTTTTGCTTAATTACAAATCTGCACTGGATTCATAATTTGTGTATATTACAAGTAATTTGCATAATTAAAACAATTACGGGATTGACATATCATGGCAATTAGAAATGCATCAAACTCTGGATGTTGTACAAAAGAGAGCTTCAATATGAAACATTAATTCTTTGAGAACAAAATATCCTTCAGACTCCTGCAGAACAGCCTTCGCAAGTTCAACGCACGCTCAACAGACTCCGTCCAGAGCAAGTTCTTCTCTGGGACGTCTGCTTCCTCGCCGAGCTGCCGCAAGTTCAACCCCGGACGCTTCAGCCTTCGTTCACATTTCTTACTGCAGTCACAGCAGTGGACTTGTGTCTTTATTGCCAGTGTCAGGAGTTTTTATCTCATTTTCCGTAGCCTTAGCCTGTTTTCTTTGTCCCTCTTTTTAAGAATAAGTATGAACTGGTTGAAGAAATGCTCTTGGTCCTTCTTCTTCTGAACAAGGCGAAAGCGCTGGTCTCTTCCGTACTTCTCTGCGAATTCCTTAAAGGTTGTTCTGCAGAAGAGAGACATTTTAAAGCTGCGACTCTGTCCCTCCACACTCAGACTCTTGGACCTGGATCTCGCGTAACTTTTCAGACGGACACTAAAAACGAGGGGTGTTCTGGGGAATATCGGACAGGACCATGATGGTAAAGGCGGGACGAGGGAGGCGAGATCATGCCCGGACTGCCCGGGCTTTGGACTCACGGGGCAGCCTGCAAGAGCTAACCTCTGCTTTTCAATTCAAACCTGGGTGACAGCTGACGCGACAATTCTGAATCCTTAACACAGTGTTGGCTGCAGCCCAGTTACCGCGGCTTTAACCTACGCCTGCCGGTACTTACGGACAGTATCTCAGTACTTAGCCTGCAGTAGGGCAACCCCACACCCGTGTCTAATTGCTAACACATCCCCTGGCCTGGCAGCAGTACCGGACACCTGGGGAAATACCACACCGGTTTCATCTTCTCTGAAAACGGCAAAACATTGCTTGTAACCAAGTGATGGGCACAATGCAGCTGAAACCCAGGGGCAGCTCTGCCTGAGGACTTAACCAGCAGGTCCAGCATTTGCCAGTGCCTCTGACTGCCTGTCGAAAGCCGGCCAAAGACTGCTGCTGGTGAATGAGTTTTTTTGATGCTGTGGTCTCACAGTCAGCTCAACAAAAATATTAATCGGTAAAATGTGCTCTGTCCTGCAGGCCAGCACGATTTTGCTCTTGCAGACTGAAAAAATCACTGCTGGAACCAGCATTTAGCTGCTGCATTAGCCCAGAATATTCTGAGCTTTGTTGTAAAAAAACCCTTCTAATTATTACTTCTGTAGAGCCTGATGCGTTGTTCTATCCGTGTGTCCAGGCAGGCAGTGCTGTACAATTACCTGCACAGTTTAGCAGAGAAAACCATGATTTCTTAGTTCCAACAGTTTAACCAGACTTAAAACACATACACCTCCTTATTTTCATATCATATACAAACGAGCAAGTGCTATCCTAAGCACTGCATTTGCCATTGCGCAGTTTTGGATCCATTACTTCAAAATCAATGCAGAAAAATAAATCCTTGCACTGCATGGTTTATTTTAATTTAGCGATGTGGTATTGACACTAACTTTGTTAAATTATGTTGCTCTTCTATCAAAAAAACCCCTAAACGCAGTTTTTCACTAGTTACAGCTGTATGCCTAATATAAATGAGATTTAATATTCGGGTAGGGTTTTACATAGCTAATACATACGTGCGTGTGTTCTATAATTATACCATACATAGGCATATAAAAGAAATGTTTTATGCAAACTATTACATGTTTTTAATGACAGAGCGAGAGAGAAAGGAACAGAGAGAGAAACGGTACAGTCCCTTTCCCAGGAATATAACAAAATATTGTAAAAATAGGGACGAAATGTCGGCACAGCACAGTAACAACGGATGCACACGCTGGCTATGGGGAGTAGTTTCAGCGCTCTGGCATTCCAGGGCTGATCAGCAGAGGCTAAACGAGAAAGCTGATCAGCAGAGGCTAAACAAGAAAGCTTATCTCAACAAATCTTCAGCAGGCAATGCCATACCTTGGCGATAACTTGGATTCTTCAAGGAGCTTTTTAAATTCTTCTTTGGCTAACAGCAACTTATTTTTCTTTTCTTTGTACTCTTCTCTGATCCTGGTCTTGACAAACTGTTCAAATATCTTTCCAAGACAGGGAAACAAGATACAGCATTTATTAACAAAGCCTTTACGGTATTTATGCTTCATCAAAGGGCTGTCAATCTCGGGACCTGCAGTTCTTATCTGCCCTCAGTACACGCTGACTCGCAGTACAGGACCTGCTTCATGAAGCACTGATCACGTTCTCACAAAATAAGTAGCTGGACAAAGGTATAATCTGGACAGATAACATCTTCATTCAAACATCATGTGCAACATAAATGAAAATCTCCTGACTCTTGCTCACATTTTCATGCCTACAGCTCTATTTTTGTACGTCTGTACAACTGACTGCACTTCTTTCGTTTGGACCTCGCATCTTTCCCAACTTGCTGGAATTCCTGAAAATGTCTATAATGCTAAACGTCAATATTTTGTAGGTTACCCCCCAAAAAGCCTCAAGACCTTTCCAATCAGTTGTCAAAAAACACGAGCTTACACATCATCCTCTGTACACATAGACCCCAAAGCTTTAATCTGTTTGGAATGGTCGCCAACCTTCCTCTAACGGTATTTGGCAGCTAAATACGCAGCACGGTGCTCAGCATCAGGACTTTTGGGCCTTGAAAAGGAGTTAAGAGTTCACTATGTCACAAATTTCTGCCAGCTGCTTTAATCACATTTATAATACCAAAAACCTGGCTCTGCTGGTTTCACGCTCTAAAAAGTGTGGCACACCAAGTTGTTGAACAAAAGGAGCTGCTCCTCAAAATGCTATTAGCTTTCATATTCACCATCCGTTTCACCACAAATTACATACACTAAATATGATTACTACAGTTACTACAACAGTTGCTTTCTCATCAGCCAGGAGAATGTACAGGTGCAAATCTACATTTCATTAAAGCTAAAGTAACCAAATTACAACTGGTGTTTAGTATGATATGTGGAAAAGGGAAGAAACAGCACTGGAAAAGTAAACATCAAAAAGTGGCCATGAAAAAGGTACTACGAAAAATCCAGGAAATCTAAAGATATTACACTGTATGCTGTGGCGTAAGTTGAGTATAAGAGGAGATGGAAAAAATGGAGCAAATAAAGTAGATTACACTGTTCTTGCTTGCCTTTCTGGTGTCAGTGAAGGTATTATGAAGGCAATAAATCAAAATTAACAGATAGCTCATTATTTCAACACAGTTGCTCCTTTACCCTTCAGGGTTCCTTGCTTAAATATAGTAGCATCTTTCAACTGTTAATAACCCCTTGGCAAATATTGGGAAGCAAGCAGAGCACACCGCAGATGTTCAATAACAGATCGTTACGTTCCTCGGGCTGTGTAAGGACACCCACCGACAGCAGAGCTTGCACTCCTGGAAGTCAAACCCGCCCCAACACAAGTCCAAGTCAAGAGGAGGTTCCCTCAGACGCGTGGAGATCATGGTCAGAATGCTTTCCCTGCCCTTTCCAATCTACCTGCCCAACCGTGGAGAGAAGAAAACGGCAGCAGAGCCAGCGATGCTCCGGCACTCCTTCATCCATCCTTCGCGCCTTCATTCATTCCTTCACTCCTTCATTCACTCATTCCTCACTTTCATTGTGAGCTGCTTATCCCCTCTAATTCCCTCCAATACAGATTCATGTGCATAATTTAAAAGTACTCAGACGCTCGCTATTCAGGCCACGCAGTCAGCATCTGTGAAAGGCAGAAGTTTCCATAAACCTAAATAATGTCTTCTACTGATTTGAGTTGCACTTTGGGAAGAACTCAGGCATCTACTCTTGTCCAAGTCTAACTTTCTTCTTAAAATTACTTCTTGGAGAAGAATGGGGTCTAATTAAATGGAACTACTCATAAAGAACATCTGGAAATCTTAACTTCAAGCTTAGTAGCTAAAACATCTTCCGCAGGTGGCGTGTGCTCCCAAGCTCAGTGTGTTTTCACCCGTTTGGTAGCAGAGCAGCCGACCATCACCCTCGTCCCCCTTAGCTCTGAGCCTGAACCACGTCACTCGCAGACCCAGCCTCAGCCTGGCCACGGGCTTCTACCTACAGGAGTGCCTACTTGCTTTTCATAACCCTTTCCTTGAGTATTAAATACACCCCACAGACGAGGTCTCCCTTAGCAGCGCTTCAAGCACATCATATTATGTGTATTCATGACGTATTTTTATTATATCACCTCCAAGGCTGACAAAATGAAAGTAGTAATAGAACTTGATTGACTCATCTAGGTCTAGGTTTTGCCCTTGCTGATTCCCTGAAATAAATATGAAGCTCCCTGCCTAGTTTCTTGTCTAGCAGTATTTTCTGTTCCAGCAGTTTCTCTTACATTTTCGTTCCCATATTTCATTATTATTTTATTTCACTTTTTTTTCTTAGGAAAGAAAATATTGGAAAGGGAGTAAATGAAGATTTATGTGCCCAGTCCCTCCGTAAATGCCTACAGGAAGCTCTCTGGAGAATCACCAGACAATATGGGCCCCAGCGCAACGGAATAGGAATTAGTACATTTTTCATCGTGTTTATTTATAAAATGGACAATTCCATATTCAAAACGGTTCCTTCTCCAGGATGACAAAAGATTGGTACGGAAGAGAAATAACTACAGAATAGAAGCGTTCACCTTCCCTGCAACATCCTTGCATCTCTCCTAAATTTTTTAGACTAATCTGCAGCCCTCAGGTTCCTTTAGATCCCTAGTGATAATTAACAGCTCAATAAACGAGGCAGCAGAAAGTCCACTTCCCTTTGCAGCTCGCCAGAAGAACTAAAGCCTTTCAAACAGATACCAGCACAGCCACAGTGCTCTATCCATTTATGTCTAGCAAGTTTAGTTATTGCAAAATATAGCAGTAAATACTGTCAAACTCCCAGAAAATATTCTAAGTAATAAAAATGAAGTAGTCTCTCTACCATATTTAAATAATTCAGAGTGGAAACATTACGTTACGGCCACTTCCCTTCCTACAGCCCAGTCTCCCAGACTCAGCAGGGTTTGTTCCTACAACCCAAGAGACCGTAGCCCGTCTCCATGCACACCCTCACTTGCTGCCACTTGCTCTTCCAAGGAGATGGCACCTTCTCATGAGCAGAGCCTACACCACGAGTCTCACCGAAAAACTCAACAAAGAAATTCTAATTTTATGCAATTCTTTTTATCCTACCAAGATAATTACTCTGTTATTACCATTAATTTGGGAGACGTCTGCTGCCCGTCAGAAGCTACACCGGCGGTAATGCTCACCTGTTTACGCTCTTCTGAATTGAGCAGAAGGTAACGTGGATCAAAGACTATTTTGTGTAACTCTTTTTCCCATGTAGAAAATGCTGAAACCTGTGAAGTACACAAACACAGTTGCATTAAGGAATTTTAATAAGGATGTGAAAGAAGGAAATGTTCCAAGCTGAAGCAAAAGAGTAGTTCAGAAAGCTAATGAACCCTCTAAAGGCTGCCTCGGAGCGGTTGGAAGTTGAATTTTAATCTGTTTCTGGCAATGCTATGGTCGCCCCCACACCATTAGTATTGATTTGCTCTAGGACACCTCAGTGCGTATCTGGGAGACGCTCCTTCCACGTTTTTCTGATGGAAAGAATCTGCAGCAGAAAGGGAAATATCCATTTCATTATCCCCTTTGTACAACAGAAGCATCAATTTCCATTCAAGCAATTATCTCATCTTTAACTCCCCTTCTCTCCAAAACTTAAATTATAACCCAAAGGAGGCTGTCAATGCGTGCACACACTGGAAATCTTCAAAGCACCACGTTTTTGCAGCAAACGTGCCGCTTCCCTCCAACAGCACGGCTGCCTCCTCCATCTCGAGGCCTCCCCCCACATCACGTATGTGAAGTATAACAAAAACAGAGTGGCACGCTCAAACAGGAAAGCTCTGATGAAGAAAAGTGGGTTTGAAAGGACTGGTTTTCCAGAAACTGGACAATTCGAAGGTCAGGCTGACCTTCCGGATGCGCAGTGATCCACGGCCGCCTCCTCCAGACGCCGTCGTCTCGCAGCGTGCGGCTCGCCCTCCGTGCCCACGCGGGTGGCAAAGTCCTGAGGGTTGGGGTCTTCCCCCTCCAGAAGCTCAGCAGCAGGAATCCTTTTTTTCAGGATGTCTCACATACCCTCCTTTGGACATCGGCTTTGTTTCCAGTAGGCAGCCAGTCTGAACTCAAAGCTAGTTAAGCGCAGGCTCATTTGTCATCTCATCATTCCTGTTTATGATTTTTTTGTTTGGCAATGATTTAATTTGACATACTGCAGACACACACCTAAAATAAGTGTGGCTACTGATATTTATGATTTAATTCTAGCTACAGGTCATATGCTGTTCAGGATACTCACTTTGGAGCTCTGCAAACGCATATAGAATCTCCACATTCTGACTCAACTCCCAGTGTGTGTTGCGTCGCGGTCGTCTTCCCGACCATGGGCCATTCAGCCAGGGACCACGAGCACTGGGGAAGGGGAACGGCATCTCCTCCCAGGATAAACGGTGACTTCTGTGGCCCAGGACCACCACGGATGACAAGCAAGAGAGACCCGAGCATGTCATGGGCTTCCAGTTCTCAACTCCTGCTCCTAACCCCAGTGCAAAGCACAGGGGAAAAACTGAGCTGGAAGGTGGAGGTCAGGACACCCCAGGCCCCCCTTTTTTCTCCCCAATATTAAGAAGTAAAATCTTGAGGGAAAAATATCATTTTGAATCCTTAAAATAACCTTGTTTCACTGACACCATCCTAGCAAAGAGCAGAATTTCCTGGAAATCCAGGCTGGAGAACGTGGCTATTTTGATGCCACGGCTGCGAGGGAGCCAGCACGAGGCTTACATTTTCTCAAGCTTTTGTGAAAATGTTTAAAATTCCAGAAGGACATCAGAGATTACAGTTTCACATTGGAAAACTCGCCACAGACTTCAAAACAGTGCTATGGTCTTGGAGCTACACCAAAATCACATTTTATTTTTACAGCGTTACAATGAACATCCTTTCATTGATATAATTCACGTAGAAAGATTCAGAACTACGCTGAAGAACTCCATCTCGTTCATGCTCTCCCTAATGCCACCAAGTACCTTCTTGAGAAATAACAGCGTTCCAAGGAAACGGCAGGAGATGTTTGCTTAAATAACCAGTTTGAAAATAACACTAATGGCCTCAGCGCCTTTCAAGAAATGCCAACCAGCAAGCGCTAACCAGCAGCTTCTCTGGATATTTAAAAAACACTTAGGGAAAAAGCAAAGTACCCTATTATTTATACATTTTAAAATAAAAGCAAAAACAGACAGTAAATTCCCTGAATTTCTTCTTTTTATGAGCATGTCTGACTCTTGCACTGGAAACACCTGAGGAATTCTATCACAGAACATCCCCAGTAATTTCAAATTTTGACTTATTGCCCCCTGACTTAAAATACGCCAGCAGAAATCTTCAACCAGTATTCCTTTATGGCACTTCTGCTTTTTTTAAGTATAAATAAAAAAATGTATTAATGAAGTCAGCCTGGCATGGGGATAATTTACTGTTGAGCTTCTGAAGCTCTAATTACCTACCTTTAAAGTCTGCTGATTACTAGTGATAAATTTTATAGGCTTTACTGCCTAACAACAGACACCTTGGATTTTTTTCTTTACAGAAATTACACGAGCTTCTACAGAACACGTATTTGCAGAGTGCTGGAGGTAGAAGATCTGCACACACTGCTCCATTATACACCCATTTACATTTGCAGGATTAGGACCTAAACCTGGTATGCTTATTAATTCCATTCATGCTCAAAATCATCACTTCTCGGGAAGAGGGGACACTGTGAGATGAACCTTAGTGAAGGTGATTTTACGTATATAAATAACGGTATCCAAAACTCCTCATATTGTTGGTAGTCCTTACATGGTCTGTTCAGCACAGGTTTGTACGTGCTACCACAGAAAACAAAAACCAGGCTGAAGGTCTTTACAAACTCCGTTACCAGGTGCTATCAGGTGACCTGTAATTCACACTTCACCATTGGTCATGAGGCTCACAGCACTGGCAGAGAGAAAGAAAACCCCTCTTGATAATTCTTCCTCTGCCTGCTAACTCCTAGTTACGAAACGATTCCTGCAGGGATCCTAGAAGATGCCCTGTTTTCATAAATGAGGCACGTCAACGAACGCCAGCGCGCGCCTTACCCCTCGCTCCAGAAGCATGTCTCGGAAATGCGTGATGCGCTCCTCCAGGGAAGGCGTGATCTGAGGTGCCGAGGTTCCCTCGCTCTTGTTCTCCACGTCAGCCTTCCCCTGGTCAGCAGCTTGGCAATCTTCTGTTCTTTAACAAGGTAAGATAGAAAGTAGTTCAGTAACTGCCAGCTCGGAAGGAGGTTCTTTACCCTCTCCAGAAAATCCTCCAGGACGGCAGGACTCCTCGGTGTACGTGGAGCAGAGCCGGGGAGCGGAGGCTGACAGCCGAGGAGGGACCCAAACCCACGGCTCGTTCTCAAACCGCGGGCTGGCAGGCCCTGAAGGGACCTCCAGCAGCTCGTTACGTGGAAGGATGCTCTACCGGGGTGACCACAGAGGAACTCGGCAGCGAAACACTACGCTGTATTTCAGGCTACAGAGAAGTGACAGCTTTATATAAAACTGGTCAAGGAGTGGAGACTTCAAAGGAGTGACTGAAGACACTCATCTTGGCTTATTTTTCTTCCCTCTGTCTTTGTGCCTCCAAACTTCAATGTCAACATTAATCTTTATTTTACATTCCCACGCACTCCACCACCTCACTCCTAAGAGAAGTACTCTGGTGATGCCTCGCACGCACACGCCTGCAAGAAAGCATCAGCGAAGAACCTGCCCTTTGTCGGTGCCAGAAGGTCTGTGTATATCCTGACAGCCTTCTGCCAAGACTGCACCTGATTAGAATAAATAGGTGTTTCTGAGAAAACACCTACTACTTACCGCCCGAGCCCCTTTGCTTACAAGACCCCCTGGATAAACGCCGGTGCGTAGCACCGCGGTGCTCATTTCGGGGAGGAAGGGCAGTTTACTGCAGGTTGCAACCACAAAGCTGCGGCAGCACGAGAGGGATGCTCTCCTCAGGTGCAATCCTGCACAATCCGTGTCACCACCGTTTCAAACCAGATAAAAATCTACACAATTTTATCAGAGACCATTAACGGCGCGCTCTGTCAGCGCTGGAAGCGAACGCCTGTTTCCCCACTGTTTCAAGGGCTGAAGATTTGCCCCCGTGTGCCCTCAGCATCTGCAGCGAGAGGTCGATTAGATGGGAACCTTGACGGGAGGAAGGGTTCTGCTCCAGGAGGAGACGGGGCTTGAGCTGAGGACACGAAAGCCCTGACTTCAGCTGGCCAGCTCAGACCTCAGAACCGGACCTCTGCTCTGGGTCCACCCCGCTGCTCCGTAACGCTTCGAGCAATGAACGGCTTCAGCACAAATTCAGGCTCTTTCTGAAGAGATCAGGTGCCTTCAGATGATCACCAGGTTCAAGCGAGGATAATGAAAGTCAGGCGATTTGATTTTTAGCCTCCTACAAAGCACAACTGCATTTTCTACTGATGCAATCTTCACCACTACGAACAATACTTAGTTTGACATTTCAACAGGAGAAGGCTTTTTTATTTCCAAGCAAATGAATTAGATCAGTATGTAATGTGAGCCCCAGCGTATTATCTTCCTTCCACAAATAATTACATTACACTTGCATTTATCTTCAAATGATGCTGCATTACTAGTGATTTCAGAGATATCAAACTGGTGTTCTTCACAGAATGACAGCGTTTTTTAGATCGAATAGCAAATTTTCTTCTGTGACATGATCCATGAAAGGCCCAATCCAATTTCTAGCACAGACAAAGAGCTGTTTCAGGCCAAAACGGAGAGAAACGCAGCGCACTGCTCCCTTGGCCAAGCACCAGCAGAGCCCCTCTTGCCTTCAGTCCTTCCCACGCGATTGAAAATGATGCTGCAAATCACACGGACTTTTCTCCCTCACACCAAAAATGACACTAAAGAATGCAATTTTCTTTGGCAAATAATACAGTAATCTGCCCAACAAACTGTGTGACTTCCTGCCCCGAAAGACACACGCGGGCAGCCTCTCAGCACGGGCGTGGAAGCCTGCAAGTCTCAGAATGGACAGGGCAGGGAGGCGTTCCTGCGTGAATCGGGCACCCACTGCAAGGAGAAGAGGCAATGGGCGCGAACTGCAACACAGCAAACCCACGTAAGCACAGGGAAATGGTGTTTTACTGGGAGGACGGGGGGGATGCTGGGGCAGGCTGCCCAGGGAGGCTGTGGGGCTCCAGCCCTGGGGATGCTCAGCCCCCCGGACAGGTCCCTGGATGACCCGCGGGGAGCAGGGTGGGACAGAGACCCCCGAGATCGTCTGTCATTCTGAGAAGAAAACCCAACTTTATCTGAAAATTGTTTTTCTTTTGTAGAGATACAATCAGAGCATTGCCTGAGTAAGAATTTCTCTTCAGTATTGTTAAGCAATTTCATAACACCTCAATAAAACGTAAATAAAAGCACAACAGCAGCTTGTGGAGCCCAGGTTCTGGCTGGAAGCACCGGGCAGAGGTGGTGCAAACGTCCCCGAGAGCAAGGACGGAGCCCTGCTTTCTTCTGCAGCCAGCCCGCGCCCAGCCCCGCTGCCAGCTCTGCCACCAGCCAAGCCAAGAGCAGGAGAAGCGAAACAGCAGCTCTGCTCTTCCCAGTGTAAATTCAACACATAAATGTGAATATAGACATAAACATGAACACTGGAAGGAACAACTGATGCAAAAATACTGGAATTGGAGACCTCTCCCAGACATCTGTGTGCTGACCCTCTAGTTGAATTATGAAGAATTGTGATGGAACTTTGATGGGATCCCTTCTTCAGCACAGCGCTTTCTGTCGAGCCGGTGATTTACTGCGCAGCAAAGGAACAACCTGATTCACTAAGTAACTTTACTTAGATAAAACAGAATAGGGAATACAGCATCGTTCAAAACAAACCCTGAAAGTACATAACACCTCCTTTTTTAGTTATACTTAAACAAGAAAAGATGTCGATATTGCAAAAATTAGTGGGTATTGCAAAAATAAGTGGGTACTGCAAAAATAAGTGGGTATTGCAAAAATAAGTGGGTAACGGTTGTGCAGGGGTAAAGATGGGGTTCAATTTCCTGTTCTGCTGCAGACGGCAGCTGCAGGGCTGTGAGCATCCAGCCACAACCTGCCTTGCACTTGCAGCGATGCCGGGTTCTCCTGTCCCGGTGGGACCGGCCAGCCCCGCAGCGTGGGTGCCGGTGGGGGACAGACACACAGAGCATCACAGGACAGCGGGAGGAGGGGGCTCCCACCCCCAACAGCGTTCG
>Ga0065711_1038840_pt1 | contig 18351 bp, 10 predicted proteins | sample Hoacrofraction12_FD_59098 | JGI IMG/M metagenome (GOLD analysis project Ga0065711, IMG submission 59098) | Hoatzin crop microbial communities from Cojedes, Venezuela - Epithelial fraction 12 v2 (version 2) | ecosystem: Host-associated > Birds > Digestive system > Esophagus > Crop | place... | reverse complement strand
CCCTGGAACAGGCTGCCCAGGGAGGTTGTGGAGTCTCCTTCTCTGGAGATATTCAAGACCCACCTGGACAAGGTCCTGTGCAGCCTGCTGTAGGTGACCCTGCTTTGGCAGGGGGGTTGGACTAGGTGACCCACAGAGGTCCCTTCCAACCCCTACCATTCTGTGATTCTGTAATACTGTTGCTGTAAATCAATTGCAGTACTAATATGTGACATGAGTATGTGATAAGACAGATTTTAAATTTTAAGTAGGAATAAATTCTGGGCATACGTAGATCATATCCTTTAAGTGGAAGAGCCTAAGGTCATATGTTTCATAAAGACATAGGCGAATGACTGTTGTTCTCAAATTCACTTGTCTGGTGGATGACCAAAACGTAGAAGGAGATCTGTAAAGACAAGCCCTTATAGTCAGCTACAACCTCCTTCTTTAACGTTATAAAGCAAAGAGAATCAAGGTGAGCCTTTAATGTGAAGGGAGGGACATTTCTGTTACTTTTGACTTCATATTAATCAACCCATTTAAGGCTAAGGCCCAACAGGCAGAAGGGGAAGTCATTTATGGCATCAGGCGTGATATGTGAGGTGGCATAAGAGAAGGAATCTTTTCTTTCCTGTTTACAAGGAGAAAATAATCTGATGGCAACTGCCTTAAGAGGAAAGTGGGACATATTAACTCTGCACTATGGTCCTTTATTTCCAGTACATTGAGTGAGAATCATTCCACTTTGGAAAGTTTATCACTTAAAATGCATTAGCACTATTGAAGTAAACCTTTGTGAATTCACAACTTCGATTCTGCTTCAGTAACGAGGGGAAAAGCCTGGGAAGCCCGGGGCTGAGTTCTGCACTCTGTCAGTATCTGGCACTCGTCTCTTAATGAGGAACCTCACAGACTCTGCTATTATGGCAGAAGGAAGGAAGTGCTAATATTGCCAGCAACAATAAGGCATCTCAAACTCTCTGGCTTATGGAAAAGGTCTAAACAGCTACAGCTTGGTAACATTAAAATATTTTTATTAGGAAGAGAAATTGATGGGAGATGGGTTGAGTTGAGCTGCAACCTGGTAGTAGAGATTTTTCTACTTCACTAGCTGAAAAATCCTCAGTCTTGCAATATTTAACTATAGCACACATTTCTTTTTGGCCTTCAGGGAAATATAACTGGCTTTAAAGAAACACTCAAGTATAATTTTGCTGCAAAGGTGACTTTATAAAAGTGGCAGCTTCTTATTCATTTTTTTTCCCCAGAGGGCACGTTTTTTACTGCTTTTTCTTCCTTTCAGTGCTGTACTGCTGGCAAAATGGAGAGAGCAATATCGTGCATCAAACTGATGCAATTCAAGTAAAATGGTTCTGCAAATATCACTGACAACATCATTTGGTCAACTGAGTGTTTACGACTGGAATAAACAACGTTTCTGTCCTACAGAGAAGAATTTACGAAGTGTTTGGCTGGATGTGTGTTTGTGGGAAGGGAGTGGAGGGGAAGAAAATAGTACAAAGAGGGTGAAGGACAAGTATTTTTCTATCCTGTGGCCCAGCTTTAAGAAAGGACAGACATCAAACTGCTGCTATGCCACCTTTTACAGAGGAAATTTTCATCTCCCTTTTGGGTCGAGAAATCAAGCTTTCAGAAATTAAGAACTACCAAAAATTAAAGCTTAACATTCTATCAACAAAAACATGAATAGTATTTATTTGAACCGTTGTTCAAGGCTTGGGAAAACTTCCAGCCCTTATGAGGGTACTTTGTCCTGCTGCAATGTCAGAAGTCTGCCTTCAACACTTACATTATTATTACTCCTGAGAGAGAAAACGTGAAGTCTGAAGCTACCTAAGTCCAAATGAACATTTCTCACGAGGAGGGTGTTAGCGAAAGCATTGCTCCATCTAGCTAATTCCTTCTCAACAATATGTTGTGTCATTCCTGTGCAAGACAACAACTTCACATCTGAGCAAATCTTAGTTTGAATCTGAGCACCCCACAATTTTCCTAACAGCCATTACCATGACTTTGTAGCCTACACACTGACAAGCACACTGGAGAACAACCACAGCAATTTTATCCTGAGAGGGGCAGAAAGAAAACACAGGCTCAGGCACTGTGGGATCTGGTGTGAGGTGTAGGATTCATAGTGCTGAGCTGGGCACCTGCACTGTCTTTCTACTGAGTGCAGGAGAATTAGTCCCTGAGTGAAACACATTATGCTTGGAAAGCAATGGGTCAGGACATTTAAAACTTTATATTCCCTGTAAGCAGGTTGGGCAGAGCAGGTTGGAGAGTTTTCTCTTGAACTGGATTGCCTTCCCTATGTCCCTGTCCAGCTGATACTCAAAACTTTCCCTGAGTCAGGCCTGAAGTGTTTATTAAAAATTTAAAAATACAACCTGGCATAAATCTACCATAAGACAATGAAAGGCTCTGAGAAGTCAAATCAGTTTTGTTGAAGGCTGTTGTCAAGCGCATTGGGCAGTTCTCCCAGCACCAGCCTGGCTACAGAAAGTTTCATTCCAGGTACGAGGGGCAGGTTGGTCCTAAAAGTCTCCCTGCTCATGAGAAAGTTCACCATTGTGGCCCCTAACTGAGAAAGCCCTTTCACCAGTTGTAGAGTGTTTAACCTCAAGAACTGACAGTGAGCTCTGCATAGCAGATCTCGGCTAATGTGACGGGGTAGAGGTTGAGAGGCAGCCTTTGAGATAACACCTCGCTATCGTTAGAGCATTAAAGTACAGGAGAGCATTCCCCTTCTAGCACTGCTTCTAGTGGTCAGCAAATGGGGCACAAGATAAAAGAGTAGGATCTGCTTTTTTGCTTCATTGCATGGAAACGACGTACATTAATTTCTTCAAGCAGAAATGGGGAAGAACGAATTTTTTGTAGTCTCAGAGCAGTCTTTAAATAGTCTCAGAACAGACTTTGAGCAGTATCTGAAAATATTTTTTAATGCATTGGCTAATGCTTTAGTATAAATACACGAGCACTGTATAAACACATGACCAGCTGTACACTAACTGTTACATATAATTTTTTTGATACTTTTGTTTAAAAATTGGGAAATTAATGATAGTGAAATATTAATCTAGATTACTTTTTATGAAATAGCAGAACACTCTGGAGTTCGGATACCTTTGTATTTTAAACCCTTCTTTTTTGCTCCATTTTGCTGCTGATAAATGTAAGAAAAGTTAAAAGAAATTTAGTAAAACAGTATTCCATGTATTCAAAAAGAAACAAACCTCTTTTCCCCTCTTCTGTTGGATCCCTTTCTAAAACACATTTATATTAAAAAAAAGGAAACTAGAATATTAAAAGATATTAAAAGCAAATAAAAATGTGAATTAATAAAAAGTTAGATGCAAAAGAAAGAATTTCCTCTAAAAATTAAACCCCATTATAATAGTGGAAAAAGGAGGAAAATAAAGTAGAAACAAAGACAAGACTTTCAGACAATTAAGCATGTTTCAAAATCGAAATTAAAGATTAATTTAAAAGCAAGCATTCTTAAATTTTTTTTGTTTCCAAAGCCACGAAAAGACATTTTTACTGAAACACACAGGATTAATTTTCATATTAAAATGTACATGGGAAAAATGTTACATCAACTTGACATGGTTCACGAACTTGAGAATCTGTTTTCTGCGTGCTACACCTTACTGTTCCCAGTACTTTTGCCCATTTGCAGAAAGCACTTGGCTTTGCTCCAAAATGCTCACAGCTTGCTGCAGAGCTACACAGGTTGCTATGTGTAGCTCAGCCTACCGAAGCCCCAAGGTGTAGCTGAAACAGGTTCTGCCCCATAAAGCAGTGCTGCTTCAGTTGTTTTACTTCTTGCAGTGGCAGGAAGATTATTTGTGCCTTGGTTTATCCACAAGAAGTTCCCTTCTATGGTAGTTTTGTTTTGGTTGAAGGCAGAAACACATATTGCTTGGGATAACCAGGACGCTGAGAGAAAAAGCCTTTATTACTTTTTACGTTCAATTTTCCACAGCACCAAGAAAATCTACCTTTGAACTCTATAAAAGCGGATAAAATTTTGGCAATATGAGTGTAACTGTAAAACAAACAACATGCTCAGCATAAGTTAGTATGTGTCCTAGTCAAGGAAAATGGAAAATGGGAATGATAAATGGACAGTTAGACAAATAATCTCTTCTGCCATTATATAAGAGACGACAAAACAATTTGAAATATAACATTCAGAGGCATGATTAATATCCACGGTAGCAGCATTTTTTCATGATAATGAACAAAGTGTGTCTGGCTGTCACTACTGAGAAAGCGAATGCGACGTGCAATACCTCCACCATACAAACTAAAATGGAGTGCAGTTATTCAGTGCAGGTGCTTTTAAAATTAAACTTTGCAAGAAATTCTCAGGAATGATTTTGGTTTGCTTTTCATGGTCAAAAATGTTGCTCTATAGGATATCAATGGGATGGTGAGTTTGGGATACAGCTTCACCCACTGTATTCACAAGGAAACATGACCTACAATTCAAGAAAGCAGTACTGTAAATGGGCTTTACTGGGACAAAATTTGTAGTCCATGGGCCAAGAACTGAACATACTTAAAAAGGGCATTCTGTCTTACTCTGCACTATTCTTGTAAACTAAAGGAAGAAACATTTATTTTTTATTTTCTCACAGCTTATTTTGTACAATTTGCTCTTATGCTTGTGTCTTCTGCATAGTCCTAATTCTGCTAAGAAAACTTCAGAAATTATTTGCCTGATCTGAAGTTATTTCTCAGCTTTATCTACTAAATATGTCATAATCTGTTTGGGTGGGAACAGCTGTTCTTCAAGTACCCATGTTCGGATGTCTTTTGTAACTGGCCTATATTGACCTGAAATGGTGGAACCTAAGAGTCATGGACAAATAATAAACGGAAAGATGATACAGCCCAAAACTAAACAGCCCTTAAACATATCTAGCAAATTTTTGCTGAAGAAATTCCATTTCTAGTAACAGGGACAAGAGAATGACTAGACATCCCAGAGCTGTATGACGCATGCTGAAGCTACCTGAATAAAACAAATGTACAAGCCATGATAATCACCCCATGGAAACCAAGAAGTAAATTCTTCATTGTTGTCTTCCCTGGTAGCAACAGTGACTCATTACAATATGAAGGCCAAATATCTTGTGAGTTAGAGCTGCCAGTCTTGCAGGAATAAATGCCTGAGAACGGAGTTGAACATTTCACCCTGTGTGAAGCAAATTAGCTAACTGGTAAGAGCAGATGAGCTCATAATTAAAAAAAAAAAAAAAAGTAGGAAAGTATTAGTTCATTGTTTTCCATTCTGTTCAGAGATGTCAGTGCCTAAGCCAGCCTCCTTACGAATAGAGGTAGCATATTGAAAACACTCAAAACTGTTAGAGAGAGCAAACCCTGCCATTTCCCAACTTGGGATCTGGATTCTAACCAATGATTTTGTTCTGAATCAGAAGCAAACTCCCACATCTGGTGCACTAGCAAGCTTGTGAGGTCTTCTGCCTTGTAAAAACATGACCCCAAGATGGGCGGGGGAAAAAATCTCCCTATATTTCTGCCCAGGATTATTTTTTTCATTAATTTGAAGATGCGTGACTTTTATTTCACTGTGTATTCCTGAAAGGAGAGGGGAAATGTATTGCAGAAACATTGTCACTTCCAAGCTATATGCTATGTCTGCTATTAACAGAATTTTTCAAAGGTTATCTGTCACAAATCAATACGTATCATTAAAGTTTCACAAAGCTTTTGAAGCAGTCCAGAAATCTCCTTGTCTTTGCTCACAGTCACTAATACACACATGTGCACGCACTCCACTCAGAAAGAAGGCTTTTTGTCCGTGGCTGTCATGTAGTCACCCATCAGCAGTCCTCCAAGAAGCTGCGACAGTCATTGCGTGTGTCATACACGTACGTGGCCTTGTCTTCTTAACTTGCTTGTAGCAGGTCTGACTGATAGAGCATTCTGCCTTTCCTGAATCTTCTCTTCATTATTACAGCCTTCGTAAGTTGTCAGGAAGACCTAGCAAACTCTGTCAGAGCAATGGACTTCTTTTTTAAACCTCTGAATCATTTTCACTCTGATCAAACATGCTTTTGAAAAGCACTGTTCTTTTTGCTTTGAATACGCAAAAGCAAAAAAAGTTGGAGTTCCCACTCCAAAAGCAAAAGTTGGAGTTCCAAAAATCCCAGTCCCTTTCACTGCGTTTGGGTTGCAGACTGTCTCCATGTCGTCCAAAGACACCAGTCTCCTTCCATGGAAGATCCTGTAAAGCTCCAAGAGCTTGCAATAAGTTTATCTGGGTACTTGCCTACTTCTCCATTTGCCCTGGGTCTAGATTTTGAGCTTCCTGTCCAGCTGGTAACTGGTGTTTGCCCTTGCATGCCTCATCCATGGAGAATGGTGGACTCCAACCCAGTTGATCATTTGCATGCTCGGAAGTTTTCTCTTCCATTTCTCCCTTTCCCTGTCCCCAAACATGTTTCCATGCATTTTACATTTGCTTTTTTTCTTTTCTTTCCCAGTTTTAGTTGTGATTTCCATTGATCCTTGTGTTCCTGGTTTTACTTTGTTGATAAAGTTCTGTAGCATTCAAAATGTGCAGCGCTCTTTGGAACACTTCCGTGTATCATGAGCTTGGAAGATGGGTTTGAACCGACAGATTGGTTTGCCTGTTTTTCTATTAATTTCTGCTTTTTTCAGGAACTCAAGGACTGGGGTAGTATTTCAGGTTTCTGACAGCACACTTTGAAATGTCAGAAACCCACTTTCTTAAATATACTAGATTGACTGCCACAACATTGTTTATTGTGCCTTCCCAGTGTAAAAAATTGTGACTGTAGTCAAACCGGTACCTTGTCATCTACCTGAAATTAGCCCACAGATGGGAGTAAGTTACCACCACAAAAAATTATTGCATTGTACTAAAACAAACCCACCTCTTCACAATCCGATATCTAGTTTGCTGCAGTTTTCATCCAGATAGTACGGATAAGAACATTGATGAAGAAATGGGTTTCAACATTTTGTAATGAGAATGTCTTGTAGATTTGTCTTATTACTACTGGCATGGTCTGAAGAGTCTTCCTGGCATACTTAAATTGTTGCTAATTAATTGAAAACAAACTTGATGCAATTGGCACCAGTTAGAAGGGGAGACCTCGCCTAAGAAATGAGATTGAAAACAAGGAAACTGGAGGAGGGATGTGGATTATTAGACAAATTTGTGCTTTCTAAATTCTGCTTTCCTCTGGAAACCCAGCATCACATAGACATCTATGCAGAGCTAAGATAAAGCAGAGCACTGAAGCTGTCTTGTGAGCTAGGGACTTTCCTACCCCAAATATCACAGAGTCTCTCCATCCCAACTGCACTTCACCCACCACTGCCAACTTCCACTAAAACCCTTTGTGAAGGGACTTTCAGACTGCTGACTTCTGATGGTCTTTAGGGCTTTTGACTCTCATCTGTTGGGAACAGAGCTTATAAAGCATGTAATGGATAAAAGGGGCCAGAAGACTAGCAACTATCTAACCTCTTGTTTTCAAGCTGCCGACTGAAGGGGACCCAAGAGATCTCAATGACTCTGAATGACTTCTGTATGTACCCTTCAAAATTCTTGCAGTGAAATTCAGATAAAGACTTGTAAATCAACTTATGAGCAAGTAAGTGGCCCTCCCCATTTACCAATGTAAATGCAAAGTGATAATTTTGTAGTAATAAACATATGTACCCAAAACATATATTAATATTTGATTCTATAGATCCACAGCTAAGACTCACATCACCAGATATCATGATATTTGGCAAGTCTCTCAACTTAAGAACGTTGTCCCTCCACGCAACTCAAGTAAACAGGCTGAGATTGGCGATGCTGCATGGGATTTGCTGGTGAATGAATTGGCAAAACTTCTTACCTCTCCAAGATAACTCACCCCTTACACATTGCTTCATTCTGTTGTAAATAAAACCCATGATGCAAACTACCCCAAACAGATTTTGTATATTCTGATCAGTTCAGGCAACAGATCTGCTTCAGTTCTCACTCGGTAAGAGGTGCTAGCAACCTGCATTCCCTCTGCATCAAAATAGTTAACACCACATCGAAAATAGACACCGCCCTCCCCCCAACAACCTAAAGCTGGAAACAAACCATTGGTGAGAAGCAAAGCCTTAGCTAAGGTACACTGCCAACACGTTTTGTTTGCTGCACACGCGAGAGGCGTTCAAAACATTACCAAAAGCCCAACTGTGGAAAACTTGCCGGGTTCATTTCTTCTCATAAGTTGCCAGGCCAGGCCAGGCCTGCCAGAAGATTTACTCATGTTTGAAACTCTTCAGGCAAAGCTGTCCAGTGTAGTTACACATAACTGAAGAAACAGGTGGGTTTGAGTATTTTTAACATAAGAGAGTATCAAACTCTGTTACACCAATGAAACCTTACTCTTCAGCTAAAAGCAAAGTTTGGTGCAACCTGATGCATAATTAAGCCAAAAGAGTTGTTTAAGCACATCTACACAGTAAAAACATATATCTACACTGTATCAGCATATGTGTTCACTTTGGTAAGAGCAACATAAACTTGTCTTGATTAAAAGAAGTTGATTTCACTGTTTTAGATTTGTTTGTCATTCAAACCACATTTGTCTGATTTATTACCACAAAAGAAGGTGATTCTGTATTTGGGAGAGGTCCAAACAGAGTTCAGCGGTTTTTGGAAGTGTCATATAACAGTGTGACATAAACTTCCACATCAGAGTCTATCAAAAGTCAAAAAAAAAACCAAAACATTGAAACAAAGTCATACAAAAGAAAACCTTACGCAAGGGGGACATGAAGTACACCTCACTGAAACTTTGCAAGTATGGAAAAACAGTTTCAAGCAGATAAGGAAAAAGGAAACAGTGAAATCAGCAATTAGGATGACCACAAACTCTGGTCATTTCTTTTGGCATATTTAAGATCCTGAATCTATCTCTGGCATGGAGGATGTTTGGGTTTGAAATATGTCTTGTTTTTCTGTGTCTAGTCCATGCATTTTGCATGAAAAGAATGCATTGTCTTTGGAAGTGCGGGGTGGCAATGGAAAGACAAATCAGAGGGAGGTAAAATGGCAAAGGAGAGTTATGGGAGGTTTTGTTGGGGGGAGCGGTTTAAACGTACTGCTTGTTTTTCTACCAAGTCTCACTGACTTGTTAACTGCTTAGGTTGCCTCAAGGGTGTCATCAATTAATTGAACTCTGGCCTTCAGGAATTTGATTGATAGGCAGGTGATTGAAACACAGACTGTCTCACCATTAATGACCCTTCCTAGAGTGCTGGTTATTACTCAGCACCCCAGAAAAACGGCAGTGGTGATAGAAGGGTGGGTTTGATGTCTGCGGGTGTTGGTTGCACTATGCTTGGAAAACTTTATATTTGAGAACATAGGAAAGAGCAGTAAGTGCACACAGAAGGTTCCCCTCTTAGAGGAAAGCCTGTCTCTCCCTGCCCAGACAGCAGCTGCATAGCTTATAAAACCCTGGACTGCTTATGGTTCCTGTCAGGACTTTAATATTCCCAGCTAATTTTTTTCAAGTCTTAAGGCTCCTTTAAAAACCTTGGCTAAGTAAAAATAATAATAAATTAGGCACTGAATCATCCCAGTAGGTGGGATGATCATTTTCTTCTTGCTACTGCTTCACAGCAAAGATGTTTATCTTGTCCAACCGTTAGAAAGAAAGCCTGTGGTCAGACAGGTATACTGTTGTTCATATCGCAACAACCCTAAAGAGGTCACAATGTTACTGAATGAGACTGTGAAAAGTACAGATTCTTCAGAACCCACCTTTCTATTCCGAAACCAAACTTCCTGAAATTGTGTTGTCAAATATTGTGTTACCTCTGGAGACAGACAAAAATAGCATAAGTCAAATGGAAAAGTTTTACGAGTAACAGTTGAACACAAAATTATTTCTTTATCATCTCAGATATGTCTTAAGAGCTTTAAAAGCCATAAAAAAAGGTTGACTAGCAAAGCAGAAAGAGTGGAAGGATGTTCTTTCTTTAGTTATTCATGATTTTTTTGGAAAAATTAGTGGCTACGGCTCTAAGAAAGCCATTTCAAGAAATATTTGTATTTTGAATTACTTCACGTTACCTACAAATGCCAAGTGGCCTGCAGTGGACGGTCAAACCCTACACAGCTCTGTAAGCCCTGGGGATCCTGAGGAAGGAAACACAGTTCCACCCACTTTCAGCTGTGGCTGTTCCTGTTACTCACCGCATATCGCTCACTTGCCTTACCTGTCCTGCACCTCAAGAAGGCTATGGAGATACATATAAAAGAAATATCCCTTTTTGTCTGTATGTGCCACACAATCTTTACATCTATACTCATAAATTAACTATCAGTTTATTAACTATTAACATAAATGAATAGGTTCAATAGCCTGTATTTTAAATGATGAGAATGGTCCCAGACATGGTTTCAGCCTGTGCTCTGTAGCACTGGGAGTTAGCATAAGCCAGAGGTCATTCCCAGCACGATGTTAATAACATGGCTGCGGGTGCTCTGTGCCAGCTGGCCTCACAGCCAGGGAATAGTCCCAGGCATATTTAAGTTGCTAGTGTAGCTACAGCCAGCGAGGGCAGTCTTAGCACAAGGCCCACCATGACCAGAGATGGGTGGGGCAGAATGTATTACTCCAAAAAAAAAGTATTTTTTTAACCAAGAAAACCAGAAAGATGTCTATGTGTAGCCCCACCTAAATAAGCCCTCTACTTCCCTATATGCTGCAGTGTTTTAGCAGGCTTTACCACTCCTGTGCTCCAAGTCTAATCCTGGACAAACAGCAGGTATGCAAAATTCTTTCAAAATGGGAAGATCATGACACAGCGTATTTCTTTAAAAAGCAAAAACTCTCATTACTTCTTACACAATTTGAAACATTTGTACGCTTAGCTGTATGGGATGAAGAAGACTGTAAGACAGCATTGCTTCTTAACCTCCCACCTTATTCAGGTTATTCTTTGAACCCAGTTAAGAATCAAGCTGTCCTGATTCATGTTGACACAGTGGGACTGTTAGCATATTGTTGTTCTTAAATTCAGGACTGGATGATGGTGAAGACACTGCAAAAGTCCTCTTCTACTTTCTACTTTTGTGTTCTGTGCTCCAAGAAGTAAAGCACCGTGTATTCTAAACCAGCAACAGCAAAAAATATGTTACTCGTAATCATTAGACCTGTGGTTTTAATGATTTAAGTAACTAGCCATGAGCCACAAGCAACCAGGAAGAATGTTTCTTCCCCTACAAGAAAGCATTTTTATAACAGATAAACACTGCCTTGAGCTCAAATTTTCACACACTGAGCAGTAAATTGAATTATATAGTGCTGGAGAGCTAACTGGATTTCTTAATTATTTCCAGACTTGTTAACTTTGGGAAAAATCGGAGAAAGAGAAGAGTGTTTAGGGAAGGAGTGGGGCAGGTCATTCCTGGGGAGTAGTAGAAGGGGCCCACACATACACATAACCTTGCTGAATTTCCCAGAAAAAGATAACATACTTTTCTGCTACTGCTAGTGAAACCATGGAGTAAATGTGTAAGGAATGAAGGACCTTGACTTCTCACTGTTCCTGGGCTACAGCAAGTCCTACAACCTGTTCCCTTGAAAGGCAGAAGGCCCGTTTTCTCACCTATGTGGCACAATTTGGGAAGAAACTCTATTTTCTTCTTCCCTTCTCCTTCCCTAGTTTTTGTGGAAAGGACTATTTATAATAGCATCAAATCCCAAATTACCACATTTGAAAGTGATTTCAACAGTCAAACCCCTTATCTCGAAGACAGGACCAATGCATTTCTCATCATAGATTCACCACATGGGGAAACTTTTGACTTACAAAAATTACTGGTATCAACCTCTGATTTTATGGTTGAGTGTTCTTGATGTGAATGAGAGGTCAGCAGTCTTCTCCCCCTCATTGTTTTTTCTGTATACAAGGACTTTCTGAAGGTTTATGATGTCACCTTTAACCCAAGTTATAAATACACAAAAATGAGATCACAGGACACATTAATTTCCTGCTCTTGACACTACACATTTTTAAAAATCTGGGTGAGACATAAACATATAAACGAAAAATTCATCCTCATTTTAAATCCATTTTCTTCTGAGTTTGTCCTACCATATTGGCAAACATGTAACATTTATTATCAATTAACACAGCAAAACCAGAAGGCAATGTTCATGTAAAAGTCTCCTCTTACTATCCATATGATTACTCACAACAAAATGGATTCTAAATTCTCAGTATAAGTTGGAATACACATGTAAAGGCTGCACACCACGAATATTTCGCATTTTTTAGGTAAGAACAACACCACTGCATTCAAGTAAACTGTCCGTATGTGCAAAGTTAGGCACAAGAACTGGGTAGAAAACCTTCAGGGAACCCCAGAACATGTGGTTTTGGTCATCCCAAATCTATTTACAAGTTTGGGTGGGGAACATTGAATAGCTTTGTCTGTGGAAATATTTTTCCTGGTTTGATTTTTGTAGAAAAGAAAGATATGCAATGACTTTTACCCAATTTGTATCCTATAGTTTACTTGTTTCCTATAGCTTACTTGCATGTACCTGAGATTTTGTTTGGTTTAACCTAAATGTTTTATTCAGTGTGGGTTTTTTTCAGCTTCCTTTTGATGAAAAATTATTAAATAATAGCAAAGCTATAACTTTCCATTTGTTTACACAGCCCTAATCATTATGTCCTAAGTGCTTGCCAGATTGGAGCCCACCTAAGTGAGTGAAATGATCCAAGTGTCATTAGGTCTTGAGTTCTCACTTCCCACTGAGGGCGCCCAGCAGGTCTGAGAGTCTCTTGATTGTTCATATGCTCTGAGACTAAGGGAGAGTAGTGTTAGTCCAAATTTTACACTAATGACGGCTTCCTGAACACAATTAAGAAGCTTTGTACTCTCTGAAAACCAGCCCTAGAAATTATTTGCTTTAAGGATACCCATATCTGCTCCAGATGCAAACTTTAAGACACGCTGTTTTCTTTTCCCGCTCTCAGATTTTTCCTTGTTACAAAACGTTTCCTCAAAATAAGAAAGATATATGGTCACTGCTAAAGCCTCAATTTGATTTTTAACTTTCTTTTTATCACAGTTTCCTTGTCTCTGTTGAGAGATATTCATTCACTCCTTGCCTGCTTTTCTAGTCTGTGCACATTTTTCTCATCTTGAGTGATTGTTGAAGCTGATTTAAAACACGAAATAGAAACGGACTTTGATTTTTGTTAAGTGTTTGCTCCTTAGCCTGTCAGCAGACTACTCTGACATAATAGCTTCACTTTGCATCAGTAACCATTTCATGCTGGTGACGAACATCTTGTAGTGGCCACAGAGAGCTTGTAAGATACCAAGGGAGCAGATTGTCCAATATGTTTAAAGGTAAGAAGTCTTGTAAAGCAGTCCTAAGTTTAGTCTTGTGTTTTGGAGATAATGTCTTATGTTAGATTGATTACATACAGCCTGAAAAGCGTGGCTCATGCATCCACTCTTGCTGTGTGCTGAAAGATAAAAATCCCATTTGCTGTATTTTATATTGGTGGTCTTTGACACTGGTAATGCAGATCTGTATGTTGCTTGTAAATCACAGATATAATGACTGCCAGATAACAACTCACTTAACTGCTGAATGAAGTGTTTCTTAGCTGGAAACTGAGCTATGCCATGCTCATGATCTAGTGACTTACAACACAGAGCACTGGGCAAGTCACTCATTTGTATCACCATTAAAACATATGCATGCAGAACTCTCTGTAGTACAACACTGTAGTCATTATTCAACATGACTTGTTAGTCAAGACTCTGTCCTGTACTTTAGCTGAATTTGTCCGTTTGTTCATGTTCCTCTATAACCATCCTCAGCATGGTATCCAAGTACTCTGTGTACACCCAAGACACCCACCTGCCTGGAACTCGGAGCAGAACACAAGACTGCCTTCCGTCTCAGAGTTTCCCATTCTGTAGTTAGGGCTGCCACCAAATCAAAAGGGTCTGTAGTCGCTTCTGAGCCCATAGTTGCTACTGCTTGTCATTAGAGGAGTAGTCTAATAACTGCAGCAACAGGGCTGCCAGGGCTTCTCTGCTAAGTCCCCTGCTGACAGCTTCCCTCTGCCCTCCTTCAGGAAGTATTTTGATATCTAAAGACTCCGTAAGACTTAGGTATTATCCTCACGCATGTCTGCAGCACAAACATACACCCACACAATGCACTAAATTAATGATTTTCTTTCTGAGATCTGATTTGTTAATTATTTTAATCACGAGATATTCAACCCTGCTGCACCTGCAGCGCTTACACCTAGTCTCCCATCTTTACTGAAGCCCTCACACTATTCTTGCTAGGTAGGGAGCTGGCAGTCCCCAGCAGATAGACAGCTCTCGTTACGCAGGCTGCTGCGACAGGCCTTCCAGGTGGACAAGGGTTCAGGCAACACCTGGAGCCATGCTTATTTTCTGTCCTTCCCCAGAGAGCTGCACAACCCTTTCTGAGCAGACAAGGAGTGCCCCTTGAGAAAATCCCCATTCCTGTCCTGCCACCTTCTACCCCTTCACCCCGGTTGCCCTGGGGCGGCCATTCCCTCACAAAGTGGTCTCTCAGCCATGCATGGCTTCTCCTCAACTTCTCCACGAACCAGCCAGTTCCAGGAAGAGGTCTAAACATGGCCATCTCCTCAGAGAGGCTCCCATATCCCTAGAGAGGCCCAGTCGTGGCTGTAGTGCCAGCAAGTATGGCCACCCTCCCCAGCGAGGCCCTCACATGGCAAGCTCCACAGGGAGGCCCACGCGTGGCCATGTCCCCAGCGAGGCCCTCACTCGGCAAGCTCCACAAGGAGGCCCACATGTGGCCCTGTCCCCAACGAGGCCCGAGGTGCCCCTGCAGCCATGCCGGGCGCAGCTCAGCGCAGTGCACAGCAGCACTGCTCGGAGTAGGGCAAAGCAACCGTCTGGCAAAATTTATAGCCAGACCCGAACCTGCAAGCAAGAACATTTCATGGGCTTATTTGAAACCTCGCTTAGAGCGTCACACATGGAACTGAGTAGGGCTTGGCAGCGGCGGGTTGTGTAATATACAGTCATCCATCTGCCGCCTCCGCAAAAAGCGCTTACTCAGATGTCTGCCGGGCGGCAGGCTATGGCTGCGCTACCCAGAGGCTGGCTATTAAAAACAGAGCTATTACTTATTGACGGTGACAACAAACCACTAAAATCTCTCTGAATCTCCTTTTTTTCTGGCTGCCAAGCCTATCGCGATCAGGGGGAGGAGGGTACACCAGACGACCATAGTAATAAAGCCTGTCTAAATAGGTTTCTTTGTTTGTCTTCATCTGCCGACACTGTTGTTCAAAATGAAAGCAGGGGCTTGAGCACACCAAGCCCATCTGTGGCTTTTCACAAAGGTGATCCCAGACAGGAGCTCTCATCTGAGGCTCTAGGGAACTGCTCTCCCGAATCACACAGCCATGTTGAGAGAGGTCACAGCAGACTGGGGCCATCAGCCTCACCCTCCACCGCTCCTCTCTGCTCCCTACCTCACCCAGCCCCTAACACAAAATGGACAAATATTTATTTGCCTTAGATCCAATGGCGGGAGTGTTTAAGCCCAGGAGGTGACAGACGTGCAAGTTTGTTTTTTAAAACACTGAGAGGCTTATAGAACAAATACAGCCCCTCATCTTAAGCTGAATATTTTTAAACACGGTTGTCATAATGTCACATTTGCCAGTGTTTTACTGTGGAAGCAGCACTGGGGAAAAATGCCTATAATGGTGTCCCAATAATGGGAACAGCTTAAAGTAAACAGAGTATTTCATCAGTGCTACACCAAGAACAGGAATAATAAATAGAGATAGGAGGTAGCCCCACACTTCAAATAATTTGTGGAAACCTACTTCCACAAACTCAGCCCATTTCATATTTGTGCAGTTGCTGGCCATAAGGACGGCCATAACCCTTGCTGTGTCTTGGACAAGTGCCGTGCTAATCACTCCTCACATCATCTCCAGCCTCAGAAACTGAGGTCACTTGACACTGTGCAAGTGTCCAAACTGTAATGAATTTCCTCAGCTTCCAGGGCAGCCCATTCAATTTGACTGGCAGGCCAGCACAGCAACTCTCTGCCTGGGTGACAGAGCAGAGTGTGTTTCTGTACCTTCTGGAAGTACCAACACCCAGAGAAAGCAGTCATTTAAGATTTTTATGTAAAGATAAAACACAATAAAATACACCAAACTGGAGTCTCTTCAGCAGCACTTGGAGAAGACAAGCTGTATAGTTGAACGTACAGAGCTAAAGAACAGAAAATCAACAGTCCCTCAAAAATCAGGCTCATGTTGCTAAAATTAATCATACTTTCTCTGAAGATGTCTGACCAGTCATTTGTTTTCTGATCTTGACAATTGGAGTCACCATTCACTCTGAAATCACAAATATGACTGTGATATTTAAAAACAAAAATCCCACAAGTAATAGTGATTACTGTAGAAAGAATCAGCATTTTCAGTAGATTCTCTCTACCTTTATTTTTTTATGATTTCCACCCTGGGTATTCTTTCACAAGACTGTATGTGAATTTCCTCTCTGCATAACCGCCATTCTCAAAAATACCATAAGCCAAATTAATTCCTGGAGAAATTTGTCTTGCTTTGATTGCAGGTGGGAGAAGCTTCTTCGGTAGCTTCGGAGTCAGTCACTGAGTAGCTAAAAGTTATACTGCAAAATCCACAGGAAGGATTTTTCCAAATCTTCACTCCGAGAGGATTTCTGTGTTCAGATTTCTCATCTTTGACAAGGGTAATGCATTTATTTCCTGCTTTTGCTGCCCAGAAAAGTATGCACAAGCAAGGTGGGTTTCAAGGAGTTCTTGTAAGGTCATGCCCATATACATGGAGATCATGCGTGGCTTTGCAACAATCCACATCCCCATATTCACTCTTGGTTCCTGGCAAGGCCATCCACATCATTGCCAAAAATACCAACTCTCAGGGTCTCCCATTGTTTCACAGTCAGTCTGGGCAGCAAAGCCCAGACCCGTTTTACAAGGAAATTATGCAATTTCTATTTACAAGGAAAAAAAGACATGATGGATGTTCTCCAAGGTGTGTATTTACTCCTAACCCCACATCTAGCCTGCCTTTTCCTCCTACTTTACTTCTATTATGTGTTAATCACCTGTTTAAACAGTGGCAATAAGTAGCAGTACCTAATAGAAACAACAGAGAGTAACAAGGTTTTGGCACATCCCAGAGACGAGTCTCAAAGGTCTGGGGAATTCAGAACTCTTTGAGCCCCCAGCCCAGGCCCAGAAAATCTTAGAAGGTAATATTATCTTGCCGTGTCACTTAAGAACTAAAAATGAATATCCCAAAGAGTCTGATTCCTGGCACTTAGAGGATGGTAAATATTTTTATTATTTTTAAACGATTGTTATTATTGGAAAGACTTTAATAATTTGAAAATAAGATTAGTGTTGAAAAGACTTCTTTGGCTTTGGCTTTTTGTAACCTTTAAATCTGGGTAGACTATTCCTGGACAAGTATTTCAGCTGGAATTTTATTTTCATTTTTCGTCTATTTACTCAGTGATCTATTCCAGTATACACAGTGGAGCACTGACTTTGCCTTGGGATATCATCTGCATATTTTCAAATTCAAAAGGTTTCAAAGAAAGAAAGTTAGAAAGCTCTTACCACAGAAAGACACTAGGCTCATACACCATTCCTTGAGGAGCTCTTATAGGTTCCAGTGGCTGTGGCCATCACATCCAACAGAAGTGTGGAGCAGACATAGTAAATACATAGATAATTCTATGGGCTACTAAGTATGTATTGGAAGTAAATGTTTTAAAAATTTTCTTTTCCTTTTTTTTCTAGAGTGATTTTAAGTTACTATTTCAACACTTTATAGAAATAACCCTATACAGCTCTATAATCAGTTTCTAGCCCCTTACTTGAGAAGTGGCTAATTCTTGATGAACTACACAAAAAACAATCAACTACAGAACTAATCTGAGTGCTCTTCACTGGCTTTCCTCTTCACACAATAATCTTTAAGATGGAATGTATCCCAGATCTGCATGGTAAAAGTAGATCAGACACAGAATCACAGATTCACAGAATCACAGAATCACAGAATGGTAGGGATTGGAAGGGACCTCTGTGGGTCATCTAATCCAACCCTCCTGCCGAAGCAGGGTCACCTACAGTAGGCTGTAGAGGACCTTGTCCAGGCAGGTCTTGAATATCTCCAGAGAAGGAGACTCCACAACCTCCCTGGGCAGCCTGTTCCAGTGCTCCGTCACCC
>Ga0065711_1038836_pt1 | contig 18351 bp, 9 predicted proteins | sample Hoacrofraction12_FD_59098 | JGI IMG/M metagenome (GOLD analysis project Ga0065711, IMG submission 59098) | Hoatzin crop microbial communities from Cojedes, Venezuela - Epithelial fraction 12 v2 (version 2) | ecosystem: Host-associated > Birds > Digestive system > Esophagus > Crop | place... | reverse complement strand
TTCTGATTTCTGTGGCTTTATGGCAGTGCTCCAGGGCCCTGGAGCAATCAGGATTACATTCATCCTGTTGATGGGGAGCAAGATGCACAGTCCGTGCGAAACGACAGATACTTTTTTTCCTCTCGCTAAGACGTACGAACAGGAAACCCACGCGTGAGAAGAGCCTGACGGGAGCAGCGATGCCAGACCCCCGCCGTGTGAAGCCCCGGTTGTGTCCCGCGGCGGGGCCCGGCCGGTGTCATTGCCCTCTGCCGGAGGAAGCCCGCGGCACACGGCTGGTTGGTGGCCTTGCATGGGGTTCCCTTCCTCGCCAGCTCCGGCTGAAAGATGCCGTCTTTCTTCTAGAGCTGCAGCGGTGGCCCCTGTTGCAGGCAGATGGGCTGATTCCTCCTCTTCCCTTCTTGGCTGTGTCCAGTGAAGCTTGTAGTTGTTTGTATAAACAGAAAGCTACACGGTGGATCCGGCATTACGGGACCTGCCGTTTCTCCAAAGATTATTGTGCTGGAACCACAACTAATTCTGGTAGCTTTGACGGAAAATTGTGCGCTCTTCCTGTAAAAAAGGAAATAAAACAGCTTTCATCTTTGGAATGTTAGCCCTGCCAGTTTTTGGTAATCCAAAGGTACCCATAAAACAATATTGACCTACAAATCAGTATTTTGAATGTAAAAGACACTTAAATTTAAACAGTTTTCACGCAATATGAAACAGGAATGAGATCGGACTGACTTAATATATATATATGGTTTCACTACCACTAAATGTGTCTGCTGCTTTGGTAAGCCTGTAGTGTAGCACAGCTGTTTGGGTGTTTTGTTTTTTTGGTTTTATTTTTTGGTTGGGGTTTTTGTGTTGGTTTGTTTTGTTTTTGTGTTTTGTTTTTTTTTGTGGCTTAGGAAAATGCCGCCTTTTTGGTCTTCAAGCAACTGCAGTTTTCATATGTTACGGGGAGTTAACAGAGGCAGAGTTCAGCTATGCTGCTGCAGCGGGAGTTCAGTGGGAACGTCTGTTCTCCCAGTCCTTGTCAGTGGAATTGCTGACATTCATAAGGAAGTCCTTGCTGAATATTGGAGAGAAAAAAGTCAGAGATGGGGATTGAGGAGAATTAACCACAAATTATGAATTGAAATGTTATTTACTGCGTAAAGCTGAATTACTCAAAAGCAGTATTACCTTGGTAACAAAAGTGTCACCTATAAACAGCAGTAATTTGTATTGGAGACTGAAATTGTTCAATATGGGGGCGGGGGGGGAAACACCGGTAGAGATGTTTGGTAAGTTAACCCAGGCCCCTAGTATTGTGATGGGGAGAGACGTCTTTTAGAGCACTCTTTCAGAAGATTGCAGAAGCGTGGAAAATAGATACTCACCGGGAAGCCGGCAGGATCCAGTCCTCCACTACTGCAAGCAGCATGCAGCGTGATTCCTGCAACAGTTTTCAGGCTCCAAATTAAAACCCTCATTGCTCCTCTCAAAAGGCTGTTCTGCTGTCCGATTTCACTGATTTTAAGAAATTTAGGTTTCAATTCTAGCGTAAATGCAGTTCACAGCCAGCTTACGTTCAGCTGTCCTGCAAATAGTGTCCTTTAGGGTAAATGCCTCTTTTTTTTTTTTTTTTTTTCCTTCTTTTCTCCCTTGTGTTCTGCACATGCTGCGTCTGCGGATAGCGTTTATGCTCATTTATAGCCCTCATTTTGTTCTAAACCAGCAGTTCTTAACTTCTTCATGCCTTTCCCCCTTTTCAGGTTGTATTGCATGCCCCTGTAGTTTAAAGACCACTGGTTTAAAAAACAAGCACTTCTAGTCTTTTTCTGTAAAGCAAACTTCATGTTCCTGTGGGTGAAGTTACGTTTGAGAAGGTTTATGTGAGATTATTCTCCTAGTTGCTGGATCAGGTAAATATTATAAATACAATTTGTCATGTCTAGTGTTACCCTGGTCTTAGTCTCTGTAGAATATATCTGGTCATACTTCTCCCTTTCGTTGATGTTTTCCTTACAAATTACAAAGTACTCTTATTATCGTGAACAGGTTTAATTCTGTTCCAGATGCAATGGGCTGATAAAGTAGTAATGCGTCTTCTGGTAGTTTCTTACAAGAGGAGTTACCCAAAGTATGTGAGGTCTACTTAGAAGAACAGGTTTGTGATGTGCGTACAATTCCTAATAGACAAGGACTGCAATTTATTTTTTTCTTATTCTGCTACTTTAGAAAAATCTTCCTGGCTAGATTAAAACTGGAAGTCAGCTCTGAAACTTTCAGATGCAGTCTCTTTGGTAACTATGTCAACATCAGTTATTGTATAGCTCTAATGTTACCATATAAACTGGCTTCTTTTCTGGCCTGCAGAGTTTCTTCTGGGTGAACTGTGCTTGGCTTACTGAATTTTTGTATTTGATCTGTAAGTCTTCACAAAGTCCTTGACCAATGCTATTAACTGTTCATTGTTCTGTTTGGTAATGTGGGTAGAAATACTAAAGTTTTTGAGAGAGGTTGCAGTGATTCTTTCTGACTTCCATTCATTTTTTTCCATTCGTCCGATTTTTGAAATGTTCCTTTATGGCTGTGCCTGCTATCAGTATCCACGTTAGGTTTTGTCTTCAGTCTCCTGCTGCCTTGCAGGAAACAAAAGCGGGGTGAATTAAGTCCATCCTCTTCCTGCAGGTGGCATTTATGATTCCTCTGTTTTCTTCAGTTGTTTTTCTCCCTTTCCTGCAGCAAAGAGAGACTTTTCCAATTTGCTGAATGCCAGGTGATCTTTGGAGTCTGGTGTGTGGTTTTTTTTTTTTTTGTTTTTTTAAAAGAAAGAATTGGAAATTCAAGCCAGGAAGGGCAGCAATAGGTAGGTCCTCTTTATCCACTCTGTTGTTGCTGTGAGTGGTGGGCCTTACAGGGTATTACGAAGTTTGGCCGCGTCGGACTCTTTAAGGTTAGCTTTCAGTCATAACACGCATTTTCTGCTCTTTCTGCCCCTGATTGCCACCAGGTAATCAAAGCATGGAGATGAATGCAAAATCTGTCTCATGCTCTTAGTAGTTTTAAAGGAAATCCTCATGTGGGTTGCCGCTGTATGGCTCTTCAGTTAAAGATTTCGGGAGTGAGGCATGGGATAGTCATATCTGTTTGTTTCTGTAGACCGGGGCCTCTAAGTGACTGAGTTCACAACCTGTGGCTGTAAGGTGTGTGCTTCCCTGGCATCTCCATCGTGTGCGCTAGATGGATGGAGCTTCTTAGTGTAGTTGCTTTTAGGACTGACTTAGTTGCAGCAGCTCTTGCAGAATTGATCTCAGAATCTGACTTTCCATGCTAGCATTATCTTCGCTGAAAAAAACACATCTTTTATGATTTATATCCATTTTAAACTAACTGGTACTCGGCTGACCCCTCTACTTCTGCATTCTGTGTCTCTCAAGGGTTCTGTTAAATAATATTTATATTAATAGTACCATCTACTGCTGAATCCCCCCTGTGGTTTATAAGAGCATGTTTAAGCATTACGTTATGTTAGCCAGCTTCACAGATAGCAGCAGAATTGCAAATACAAACAACTTGAATTCTGAGCTAAGTTCTTCATCTCCTGTGAGTGTTGTAAATAACAGAGGTTGGGATTGCAGGGAAGTAGATTTCCAATGGCCTGGGCAGCAGGGGCTGGTATTCCCCGGCACTGTGGGGAAGGGGCTGGCTGGAACTGTCTTGACATACGTCCAGAGTCAGCTTGCCTTCCTCGGGTGTTTGGTATATGTGGATCAGCATCACCAGCAATGAGGGCACGGCAGAGGAGGCAGCGAGTGAGCGGAGTGCTGTCTGTAGGCAGCAGTTCCTGAAAGAGCACTGAAAGCGCAGCAGCACAGAAACCTGGAGTAGGTAAGATTAGAAATCAGGGACTGTGAAGAAGAGACAGATGACCAATGCAGGGAGACCACAATGGGTGAGGTTCTCTTTTAGCAAAGGTTCGTATAATAAGTTAAACAAAAAATGTTTACTCTGTATACAAAAATAAAATTTGAATAATTCATAGAACTTTTCTATATTTCATCTGGTTATTAGTAATTCATCTTCCTCGTACATATTATTACTCACTTTTGCTAACTTAAGAGGCCTATCAGTTGGTTTTTTATAAGCTGTTTATTGTATTAGCTACTTCTTGGGTGGGGAAGGAGCAGTGTATCCACGTAGGAAGGCACGCTATCCGATACTCGGCTATGTGACAAGGAAGCAGTGTCCAGAGCTTTCACCTTTGCTAGCCCGTCTTCCTACATCTTGAATTTCTGCTGGGATCCTCCGTAATCCTGATGATCGGCCGTACTGCCTGTTCACTTGCCTAATGCCCTTTCTTACAAGCGCCGGTGTTCGACCTAGTTGTGCGAGTACAGCAGGGTCGGTGCCTCTTGGAAGAACCGTTGAATCGATGGAGGAATTAACCTCAGAGACGTTCAGTGCCTGATGCTCTGGTGCAGAAGTTAGTTCAGGAATAATGCAGGCATCTTAAATTTAGATTTATCGTGGTAGATATCGTGGTAAGATATGTCATTGTGTTACAACTAGATGAACGTGTTGGCCCTGGATAATGCTGGCTTTTGAAGGGCTTATCTTCAAATGTTTAAAAATCTGTTCTTGTGTTTTACCGTAAACTGATGTGGTCCAGCAGTCGTCTGGCTCACGTATTGGAAATATTTTGTTTTTCTTTTTACATGACTCATTGCCATGCATTTGTAACTATGGTTATTTTCTCTTAAATGATTTGTTCTGCCCTTCAATTATTACGATTTGGGGCATTCAGATTTGACTTATTACCGAGGTAGAAATTCCTCCAGAACTGCTAGCTTCTAAATAAATCTTTTAGGCTACGTGCCCATGAAATGACCAGTCACTTTATTACTTCTGCATTTGTCTAAATTATGGCTTCAGTAAGGTTACGTTGCCCTACTGCATCTGCGAATCTTAAAACTAATTTTAAGCATCAAAGTGTTACTTATAACATGTTTGGGGTTTAGCTGCTAGAGGTGTTCTGACTGGCTCAGTAGCCGTGGTGTGTGCTTAGACTGATGAAACAAGGAGTGAACTACGGTAGCAGATGTTACTACTGATAATTCGGACTCCACGTAGCTTGAAAAAAATCACGAAGAATCATTGCCCACGCATGCTTGTTCTCACTAAGGAATTTTGTAAATAGGTAGTGATCGTTTCCCTTGCTGCTTGCATTATTAAATACGTTTTTCTGTTTTATGTGAGACATTTCTCGTTGCAATCAGTAAATTAGAATATCTGTTTTTGTTTAGGAGAAGATCTAACTGATGCTTTTTGAGGGCTCACGTTGCAGTTTTCTCCATTGTTTATTGCTGAAGGGGTCATTTTCGATAGCAGAACTTTCAGTTGGGTCAGTTCAGTTTGTTATTACTTCAGTGTTTGTTAATTGTTTTTTCTCAGCTTGAGTTCCTGGTCTGAGGTACTTACTGCTGGTGGTGTTTGTGATACGTCTGCAGAATTACTGGTAACTTCCAGTAAGATTATTGAACTGGAAATGGCTTCCTAGGTTTCTCAGTCTTGTCACTTTGTATAGGAAGCCTGGTGTTGTATAATTGCTATATAATTTGTGCTTTTAAATAATCAAACTCTATCTTAAAAACAGCTTCTTAATTCCATTATTGTAGTTAGAAGAAAGATTCTAACCATCAGAGCATCCAGGGTCTTCAAAGTCTTTGAATTGCCAGCCTAACATTTTGAAGGGCTGTTTCATACCCACTTTTTTATGATAATTGCAGGTTTTGCCTTAATCAGCTCTCTTTGCTCGTGTTTATTCCTCTAGTACTTTTATGACCAGGAGTTGCATCACTTACTACCTCTTCAGTCAGGTAAGCAAACAGAACTTCTAGTATATGTTCACAGTATTGATTTTTCCATTCTTTTGATCATTCTAAACTGTGCCTGCTCTGTATACTTGGCTCAGAACTGAGCTGGGCTTGCACCTTAGTTTGCCTGCTGCCCACACTGCTAAAACAGCATGGGACACGGTGTCCCTTAGCATGTCTTAATATCCTCCAGAACATCTGAAGTCTGCGGTGAGTTAGCTCGCTGTGCTGGGCTTTGATGTGTAGTGCAGTTGGAATCGTTCATCAAAGCAGAAACATGTTTTAAGAAACTATTCTTGATCATCTTGCTGTTGTTAGCTGCCGCTCCGCAGCTGAGACTGTATGAAATGACTGCTCGAATCGTCCTCCATTTCCTGCCTCAGAAACTTCGTGGTCCTGCCTCTCATTTTGGAACCGGTGCTGTTGTGTCATTTCCCAGCTGAGACCAGCGTGGAGGCTGCAGGTGCTGCTTCTCATCGCTTCATTCAGCTGATTCCTGCAGTTGAACAGTTTTAACATAGACCTCTGATGGAGCAGAATAGAACAGCGCAGGAGCTCGTGCAGGCAGGCATCCGTCGTTGCTGGGAGGCAGCAGGAACAAGCAACCGCTTTCGCTCCATTTATACCGGTGCTCCTCTTCTGCTCTCTTCTACTCGTGGTCTAGAGTGAATCCTTTGACTGCTGTCACTGGTCTTGTCTGAGAAATCGTAATTCTTCATTTGAGACCACTGCTAGCGGTCAGACTATGTCCTTTTTTCTTTTTTTGTTTTTTCCTTTTTAAACTCATGAAGTAATGGACCAGGTCCATGCGTTCTGGCAAGCACTAAACTCGCAGTTAAAAGGTAGAGGTTACCATCTGTTGCCATTTCTGCTGCCTAAAAGCACCTCTCCTTTCATGCTCGAGTCTGAATGCAGCTTTCTTAAACAGGGCACACACAGTAATCAGATGAAGCTTCCAGGCAGCCATAAATTGGGGTCACAATTGCTTTGTTTCACAGATACGTCACTCTGATGACCGGCGGTCCCTTTGTGCTGGGCTAGGCTTTTTCCTTGTTCGCAATTTCCAAATCAAGGAACTGTTTAGTTGGCGGGAATATGTATTATACCCAGCTGTATGACTGTGCAACTTCTGCTGTTGAGATTCATCCCACTTCCATTATTCATCTGTGAGGTGATCCAGTTCTTTTTGTATAGTGTCCTGGTTCTCCTTGCCTAACGGAGTTTTATCGACAAAAGCCAGGATTGCTAATGTCAAACCCCACCAAAACTAATCCCCAAGTGCAACTGATAAATTTGTAATTTTACGTGTCTACACCTATCCATCGACAAAGACCATGAATAGTTATGTGTGGAGGTCTTACAACAGAGTAGTGTGGTCCATGTATTGAAAAAAGTTGGATTTTTGTGTGTTCTCTTTTATCAAGATTTAAAATACACCACAGAATGTATTGGGAGGGGGTTTAGAAAAAAACAGATGGTGAGGTCCAATTCTTCCTGAAGGTGTTTCAGCTCACTCTGAGCTAGTGAACTCAGTCAAGTAAACCAGATGGAGAACCTGCAGATTTGAGTGTAGAAAAGGTGGGAATTCCTTTGTCACTGGTGGAAAAGTTGATATGAGTGGTTAGACTTTTGTGTCGTTCAGCAGAAAGAGTGAGAGTTGCAGATCCAAATGTGTGGATGAGTACATTAAAGAAGAAACCATGTAAGGAATGGAGTAAGGACTGAGCTGCCAACAAAAGCCTGCTTTGAAAGATGAGACGATAAACATAACCTGCAAGCTGCACTAAGTCTTGTCAAAGAAATAAATGCTACAAGATTCCTCAGGCATTCAAATAAATAAATAAAGAATGGGGAAACAGAGCTGTCGTTGCAGGTGACGGCTTTTAAACACTGGTTCAGCCCTTTGTAGGGATGTGGGGAAAAGGCAGGATGGTCAGTGGACAGGACCGTTTAAAAACTGAGGTGGATATAGAAGTGAGCGATGCTGAAGCTCAGAAATCCACGTGAGCTGGTAAGCGCCAAAAAAGACGTAGACAGATTCCTACTCTTAGTATGGCTTTAGTAGATGTCAGAAATCATAGAATAAAGAAAATAAAACACGATTAGCTTATCAAAAGTAAATTATGTTGGAGTAACCTGACACTTTTTTTGGAAAGGCTGGCTTTTGCAAAAGTTAGACTTTCCCTGGTCTTTGGTAAGGTGCCTGATAGAAATCTACATAGAAAAAACGCATTTGAGCTGTACAAGAGATGTCTTTTGTGGGAAGAGCTGTAACGGTGGTGACCAGATGGGCAAGAATTAGTGACAAGTAGTTCTGGAGATGGAAGGAAAGGGGTGGGGACAGTGGTTAAAGAATATGGGGTTTTTGATTGGTTTAGATGTGGGTGGTGACCAGTGATCTGGCTGCTGTGTGCTGGCTTGCACAGTAGATTTCAGAGTCAAAATTTTAAAAATTAAAATCATTGAAGGGTTATGATATTATAGAGATTTACATGGTTTTTCATTGCTTGGAATGGCACAAGTGTTGCACCGATGTGTATTTAAAAACTGCAAAAACTGTATTCCTTTTGTCTAGAGTTTGGCTTTCGTAACTGGGGAGCACCGAGTTAATAGTTAGCTTGTGAGTGTTAAAAGAAAGTGGTGGCAAGAAATAGTGCTCTCTTTCACTTTGTAATTGTGCGGTATTTATAAGAAGCTGTGAGGTCATTGGCTTCCGCTATGAGCCACTTCCTGAAAACCTTGTTTTACATGGTAAATCTAAAAATGTATTTCTTAGAAAAACTCAGCTGTGTTTTGTTTTCTCTTGCTTCTGACTGTCTGCTTTACTTTTGTTTCTACTCCAGAGCTTGTATACCACTGCAGAATAGTGATACCTCCTGAGGGAGGGGAACGCTGCAGAGGGCACAGGCTGTATTGGAGAAGGTACGGCAGAGAAACGCAGTTCACAAAACCCAGTGCAGCTGGTGGTAGCGTGGAAGCAACTTAAACACACAGTCTGGCATGTAGAAAGCATTGACAGTCTCAAGCTTCAGTAAACTGTGAGTCATACATTGACAAATAATCCGATTATGTTTAAAATAATAAGGTAAAACCAGCATCAGCAAAGCTATTTTGCTGTTATTATTTTATTATTTTCCTGTTGAGCTCTAAATATGTAAAAGGCAATTAGTGTCTTGCAAAGCTTGTTAAAATTAATTTTTTTTTTAAATGCAAAGTTCTCATGCTGTCAGTGGCTTGTAAACTCGTAGGTTTTAGAAGCAGCCATCAAATTTCCTAAGACGTCAGGGATTTGGCACTAAAAAGAAACAAGCATTTATGTGCATGTGAAAAAGGAAACAGCCATACTTTATTACTAGCTTGATCAACATAGAACGTATTTTTGGATTGTGTAACGTTGTTATTATTTATAATAGAAAAGAGGTTATTTCAACCAAAATATGTTCTTTAGAATGCAGAAATATAGTCATAATAGAGCAATATAAATCAATTAAACTGTGGCAAGTCAGTGTGTGTGGAGACCAGGAAGGGTGAAGAGCACGTCTGAAGGAAAAAATAAGAATTCTAAGGAGGATTAAAAGAGGATGTTTTTAGGTTGAGTTTTGGGTTTTTCTTTTTTGTGGTTCTATTTTTCCTTCATATTAATTGGCTAAAATACTAGTTAAGGCTAATATCTAGGCCAGCAGAATAAAGACTGACTAGAACAGCTTTGTATAGGAGTGCTTTGTATCTTGAGTTTTGCAATATATTAAGATAGAGAGCTTCTGCGGTGGAAATGAGTGTTTGGATATCATATGTCAATTTGAACACCGAAGATAAACATGAATTTGGGGTTAATAATATGCTCATTCATTTCAAATCAGGTTTTTTTAATGACCAAGGATGCTATATTGAAACTTGCTAGACTTCACAGAAATAAGAACAGGAAATTCTTCAAAATACAAGTGGTTCTTAAATTTACAAGCTGTTTTACAATAATGTGGGTTTAGCCAGTCAGCATGCTGTTCTACAATAGCTGTAAAGCCATTCTATCTCCAGAAAGACAGGCTGCCTGCCAACCTGTATTTGGCAACATTCCTATAAATTTCCATGGTAGTTTTATTGGTAATTAGGTTTCGTCAATAGCTTGTCTATCATCACCCTTGCACGTCTCAACCCTCTTCTGCCCATACAGGAATCAATTCACAGATTTCTCAAACTGCAGTTCAGACCTCGGCTTTGTGCCGTTTATCATCTCTGCATGGAGAATACCGGCTTTAAACTTAACTTGAGATGCTGGTGTTCACTGTTCTGTCGGTATATATTCCCCCCCTGCCCCCCGACTTTTCTGGTCTGAGTTTCAAACTTGTGGCTGTGAACCAACATCCTCATCAGTGTCTTCTTCCTTGTGGTGTTTATTATTTATAAATTTGTCTCTTTATGAATTTGGAAAAAAAAGACTGCGTACTAAAGTTGCTGGGAACTGTGAGAGTGTGCGTTTGTTTGGGATCAGGCTCAAACTTTACAACAGCAGGTACAGCTCCCGTGCCTTAATGGGGCACTGATGTACTTACCCAGTACAGTAATGCAATTGCTGCGTTGTCACGACTGTCACCGTGTGATTTTTACTTTAACCGTGTGTGCTTTGATCTGTTAGTCTGAAACATTAAGAACCGTTAGAAGGTACCACTTTACAGCACTGGCAGCTTTGGGACTTCAGTGGGCACAAACCCTCAACTTGATAGCACTTTTTGCTGTAGTGCTTCGCTTGCTGCTGTTTGCAGTGCGTGGAGGATCTGGATGGAACACTGTGCTTCTGGCATCAGAGCTGCGTGCTCGGAGGTGACTAGGTAGCTTGTCATGGCACTACATGATACGTGTAGTAACAGCTCTGTGTGTATTCCCTTTTATCACAGGTCTTGGGGAGAATACAATAGCTTGCATTGCCTTTAGCGTGGTGGTAAGAATTGTAGATACTAAGATGGTACCTAAGGAAGGTAGTTGTGCTGAGAAGTCGTACTCATTGTCAGATTTAAGGTCCAGGTGGACTTTCCTTACAGTTCAGTCTGGTAGAGCCCTTGATGATTAGTTTTGCATTTCAGTGTAGCTTGGTACTGTTGTTCTTTTGCTGAGATAATTTGGAAATACCTCATTGAATCAGTTTTCACAAATTCTCTGTCTGGTACATGGTCTTGTCACCTGATAAGTGGGGGAGGGGTGTGTGTGTGGACAAATCAGGTAAAGTTCTTGTGAAGGGAGCATGAAGATAAAATGCAGTAACCTTTGATAGAAAAGGATTTAGATGAGGTGACTTAAAGCCTTTGGACTAGAGAGTCGTAGTACAGCTGCTTTGTAGAATGGACTTGGGGTTGAAGGTCACAAATCTTAGCTAATTGTCACACTGAAAGAACGCTGCATGTCTGTTCATATTTAAAATCATGTCTGGGTGAAACTTCGACGTGGAGACTTAGCTGAAAATTGTGTTGGAATCTGTTTGTTAGTTCTCCATGTTGCTTAAAAAAATAAACCTTGATGTACTTTGTGAAATGCTATTTAGCCTTTCACATGCTCTTCTGAAATGTGGAATTGCTTTATCAGTTACATGTTCGGAGTGCAGTAGCTACCTTTCCATCTTTATTATATTCCCATCTGCACATTTAGTGTTGAGCTTGTGAAGGTTTTATTTATGTAAGGGTGAGCAGTATATGGCTTGACAGCTGCAATTTCCCTAAAGAAAAGTAAGGTGAAGTAAATAAAGAGTTAAAGAGCAGGAGCTCTTCACAGCGTATCACTGCAGTTTCAGATAGTTATCACTAGGAGGACACATAGACCGTGGTATTAAGGAACTGATTGTTTACCTTTTCGTATTAACTGGTTTGGTACTAGAAAATTATGTGTCGAAAAGTTGCTATCATATCGTGATGTGTTAATTAAGATACTTTATTTTACTTGCAATTAAAAAAGAGAGTTGTGTAATGGACTAAAAGTGAGTATGATGTTTGGAAGTCTCACGGTGATTACTTTGTCAGTGAATCAGAAGAACGCTCATTCTCGAGGGTGTACACCAGCCAATAATAGATGACATTTAGGCAGAAGTGATCCCCATTTTTATCATTTATTTTACAATTTTGTACTGTAGGAATTCCTGACACCTTTTTCTGAAATGTTTATGGTGGCTCCTGCTGGGCAGGACTCTGTGTAAGATGGATCACTGGCTGGGATTTAGTACGCATTTGCTGTCACCTTGATTTATGTTTAGTCTGTTTGTGATCTTTTACAGTGTTTGCAAATAGCTGTTATTTTAGTTGTCTATATGTGTTTACTTAAATTCTGATATACAGTGTCTGTATCGGGCTGAGTAATATGGAAATTAGTCTAATTGATTTAAATAGTTTGTAGACTGCCCATGTTGCTGAGGCAAGCTGTTACCTAATAAAGACTTCGGAATCTGACTCTTTCTGTATAGAATCATTATTGATATCACACATGCAGACAAAGATGATAACCGAAGCATATGTTTTAAATAAAATGACATGAGAAAATGAAAAATGGTTTCAAATTTCAAGTTAGTGAAGGATGCACGAAAATAACACCAGATGGAGAGAAAGAGAAACTAAGACACAGATATTAATAAGCGTGATGTGTTACTGCTGTATAGAATAGAATCTTACAGGCTTTCCCCTGTGGAAAATTCATTGTGACTTCTGTAAGAGTTGCTGTGTTGCGTAAAAGTGAAAATGCATCATTTGACTCTTCAGAGTAATGATCCCTAAGACTACAAATAAGAGCACAACCCAGTTTTAAGTGATTTTTTTAAAACTTAGTAATTGTTTTGCCTGCTAGATCTGGGGAAGATTAATATCTTAATAGAATACATTATTTGTGAAAATAATATAGTTTAACATCTCTACGTTCATAAACTTTACTTCCCTGGGAGACATTTTCCTCAGTACTGGAGCTTGTTCCTATAGTTTCATTTTGTTAGACTGAACAACAAACCACTGGATCTCCCTTTGATAAAACTTAGGATCTGGAATTGTTGCGTAGGTGCTTTATTGAAATGTCTGTGTTGGAACACACTTGTTCACCTTCCCCTCATTATCTGTGTTTAACACAGTTTAATTTTGCACGCATCTGCTGATACTCACTGTGTTGGTTTCATCCTTACAGCAATACCTGTTTTTTAGTTTTCTTGCAGACTGTAGTTTCTGTCCATCCATTTGTATTCTCTCAGTTCTGCTGACTTCTATTATTATTTTTGTTGGGAACTGGGCTCTGCTTTATACGAAAAATTTGGTGTTCTACATGAGGCCCTTAGCGTTGAGAAACAAGGACCCAGCCTGGTTCCAGACTGTCAGTCGAGGATCTGCGCTGACGCTGTGGGCAAGACTGGGCATTCTGCAGATCTCAGGCTCTACACCCCTGCTCATTTAATTTTTCATAATATGAGTTGCATTACAAGTTTGTCAAGGCAACCTTTTTTCTGAAGCGTTGCTGGTAGGGACTCTGCAAAACACAGAAAAATCTCTGCAGAACTTTCTAGTCTGGAGTAAGGCTTGACTCAGCAAAGTACTTCAAGTTCTTTTTTGTTACGCAAGTTTTAATGGCTGAGGCTTCTCGGCCTGTCCTTACGAAAAGGCAAACTAATCACTCATCCTAAAAGTAGCCTAGTATAGGCTAAACAGTGATTGAAGTCTGAGCAGAAACGCTGTCTAATACTACTTGTTATGTCATTAGAGGTCTGCACCCTTTTTTGTAAATGATCTAGTTAGAATTTTGAAAAGTTTTGAGCACAGAAGGTAAAGATGAGACCTCCTGTGATTACCCAGAGGAAAGACTACGATTCATTTTATTAGAATAGGGGGAATGAGAATGAGAGTGCAACACTTAATTGTGGAATGTTCAAAATGAGGATTTTTTTTGTTGTTGTTGACTGTTTTTCTTCTCTTTTTTTTTTTTTCCTAAAAATTGATGAAATGCCATGTCCTGAAGAGTTACACTGGACAAACAGAATAAGGCAGCCTGCTTTCAGAATGAATAAATGCTGAAGTATAGCTCCTGTTCATACTAGGGAATGGCTGGTGGTACTATCACAGTATTAACACAGGGAGTAATTATAGTATCACAGAATATTTGCAGTGTTCTCAAAAGGCAGTACTGCGTTGGTAGTGAAGTAAGTTTTTGATTATTCAGACCCTTTAAATTAGAAAATTGCTTGCTACATTATACTAAACTACACAAATTTGATTAGGTTTTTGTTTTACAAGATACAAATTTTTAACCTTTGACTGAAAGTGAGTCTTTTGGAAGTCATTCAAGGCGTCACATTAAGATAATGATTCAGATTTTGAGAGAGGTCAGATCAATACCAAGATCTTGTTTTTTGAGTAAAAGCAAATTAAATTATGTCTCATAAATTCAGCTGTGACACTCGCAGATTGACAGACTTGTCTGGTACAGACTTGGAAGAAAGATCAGGGCTGGGGAAGATGGAGGAAGGCAGGAGGTTAAAGCAGGCAACCATCTGATGGGCAGACACTTGAAAAGGAAGCAGTACAGATGGCTTTACTACTGTGAGTATTAGTATTTGTAGTGTAGTGCGTTAGGGTACTGCATGCACTTACCACTAGGAGTGTAGTCATATGTGAAATCCTAATTTTTGCAGTGTTTCGACTCCATTAGAACAGATTTGTTAGACTTGCATTTTGCAGCCTGTGAGGTGTTACGAAGAGCCAATCAAGTATGAAGCAGCCTTCAGCTTCGGAGCCCTATAATACAGACTGGAGAAAAGGATTCTTGGCTGAAAGGAGGCATGGGCTGAGGAAGTTTAGACGTGCTGAAACAGGGGGTAGTTATATATCAGCTTTTCCTAGCTGGTTGTCAAAATTTTAATGCTTCTCCAAAGTAGTTGCAGGTTTATTTCCAGAACATACCAGGGATGAACCATGAATTCTTCTCTAATCGGAAGACCAAAAAAAAAAAATGAAGTGGTAGGCTTTCCTTGTCACCACAAATACAGGGATTTTTATGCTATCATTTCAGTGAGCAATCGGTTAGATTTGGTACTCGTTTGCCTTGGTGTAGAACTACAGGAACTCTGTCAGCACTGATGGGTAACACTGTCTTTGCAGCAGCGTGTTGCCAAAGTTAGCATCGCTCGCGTGGTAAAGGCGAACAGAATTGGATCATGGTGTTGTAGAGTGGTGCAGGATTTGATGTAGCTTCTCTCTTATTGATAATTTCTGCTAGTATAACCCTAAAAGTAAAAAACCAGTTCCATGTAATTCTAACAAAGTTTCTAAGAATAGTCTTTATTTTTCTTTTTCAAAGACTGTAAGGATAAAGCAGAAATCTTACAACTTATTTTACAGTCATAACAAACACTTAATTAGAGAGTTATTTCAGGTTTTTTAATAAGAAAATCTGTCTTCACATTGCTGTACTTAGTAGCTGATTATTTTTTTCCTTGTACTTTACATTAAAGCTTTTTTTTGTCTCCTTTTTTTTTCACCCCTTTAGTCTTTTTGACTAAAAAAAGATTTTTGTTGCTAAATGGATTTTCTCAACTGACGCAAGTGGTAGCAGTATTGGGATAGTGGATGAATTTGCAAATGACAACTAACTATATGTTGTGGTCTTGTTCACATTAGAACATAATCTCTTGCTGTGACCAAAAAGGTTTGGACACCAAGCAGTGTGCATAGTCTGCATAGTCATGTAAATAGCTGTGAGAGCCGGAGTGAAGAAATGGATGTTCTGCCCTAGGACACAAACTTTACCTGAATCAATCTGATATTCAGTTGTGATAAAGATCCAGGGTACAGGAGTTGCATAGAGCACCTTAGGTTGCAGAAGAATGTTTTTATACTTGGTTTTTAAATGTCTTACGTGAAATGTTATATGTTGTAATCCAGCATAGTTGGTTTATTAGAAGATTGAAGGTAATTGAACCAGCATGGGATTAAAGAAGGCTTTCCTACCTATCATGTGACCCGCCTTAACAGCTTTTAACCAAACAGTGGAAAAGTACAGGAGTGTGTTTGGAGACATTCGGCGGTGAACATCTCCAGACGTCCTTTCCAGGGCCGTCATTTGTTCCTGCTAATTTGCATTAGCTGGTATCAGTTTCTTGAATTTGGTAACAGTCTTGACATATTCCTCAATTTCAAATTGAAACAGTGTGACAGAAAAGAGGGAGAACGAAGGAAAGACCAGAGTATTCATCCCTGTATATTGTGAATGGAATAGAATGCTTGCATAGAACTAAATATAGTAAATGCATGTGTTGAAGTGGAGAAGACTGGAGTTTGTTTGGTGCATGAAGGTTGGTTGAGTGTGTTTTCCAACAGAAACAGTGTGAAGTGATGTACCGACAGAGTTTTCAAACTCTGTTTGTTACCAGTTACCTCAGAGCTGCTGGCCACTAAGGGTGAAGATGGCACTGGTAAGTTTTAATGGAATAAAATCTCAGTGTTCCAACAGATGTCTTGAAATTTCTGGGAAGAGGAAGGTGACTGACATAAATGTAGCCGAAACGGAAAGGAAGGATGTCATTCCTGGTATTGTTCAAGATATTTTTCTTTTCTGCAGAATACTTGAGAAGCAGCTGCATCACTAACAGGAATGACAAGCTAGGAAGTTTTGAAGGCAGTGCGGTGATCAGACTTGATAGTGCATACTTGAGAAGTGAAACCCCTCGCTGACACCAGATCAAAGTCAGTGAAGTGCATGTTAAAACAGCACAGGATCTTTTCTGTATCTTCATGTTTCAAATATTCAGTAATACATATTTGTCATATTTGTCTGGTTAGGAGAACTTTGGAGTTGATTTACGTTTGTTTTTTTCCGAGTAGAAAGCACTGCTTTAACGGGTTGGCTTTTTGTTGTTTCTTGGGTTTTATTTTTTCAAACAAATGCTGAATAAAGTCTTTGGAAACTGATCATGAATAGTAAAGTATTTACTAGAGTAGTATTAAGAGTTTTAATCTTGCACATAGTGTTATGTGGGTGACAATATAGTCTAATTATAAGAAGAAAACGCAAAAAGGTTAATCTGAGGAGATACAATTTTGGACTAGATTGATCTAGAATGTAGTTCTCTGTAAAGATGGGCCTTGTAATTTCAGAATGCTTTAGGCTGACCTTCCTCCCCTCTGCACTGTAGCATGAGAGGTGACGGGTAGCTTGGGTTTGAACCCCTGACATCCCGTTACGCTGTCTGTACAGTTCCGCTGGTCGTGGATCACTGAGCTGTCACGGATGTAAAGATTAAATGAGGCAAACTACTGTGTATTGTGCAGAAGAGAAATGGTACTTTTCTACCTGTATTTCATTGCTGCTTTCTTCTGTCTAAGGTTCTTGCCTATCTATTGTTTCCTGGTTAGGTATAAAAGACTCAGCAGTGTCAGGAAATAAAATCAGATGTGATGGTTCATTTCTCTCATGGAATGATGAAATACCGTCTTTTCAGCAGAGAGAGTTTGTGGTCAGACTAGGAGGGCAGAATGTCTTTGTCCTCGGTGTCACTTCCTTGGCTGACAACCATGGGGTCAGCATGTCTTTAGCATTCTAGGCTTGTGTATATCATTTTTCATACCAGAAGTAGAAATCGAATCTTCCTTTTTCCAAGGTTACCAGATTTTGGACAAGGGCATGCCTGGAACTTGCCTGGGAGAAACCTACAGTTGCCAAGGACTTTGATCCCTCCAGGAACAGCAGTGTAGGTGAATGGCTGCAGCTGAGCGGGTCGCTGTAGACTCTTTACTGTCCATGGAGGGTTGCCTTAAGAGGTTTGGGATGCACTTCACCATTTTCTCATGGAGGGACTGGATTTAGTGGAATGAACCATACTAAAGGCTCCACTGTTCTAATTAGTTCTCCTTTGCTTACAATGGGTACCTAGGCAGCTGGTTTAGATACGGACAGCACAGAAGTCAAGAGAGGTAAATCCCGATCCCAGTATTGTGTGATTTTATTACAGGTGTGCTGTGATGTCTTTCTGCAGAACTCTGTAGACACCAGGGTCTTTGTCTTCCAAAATGAAATCAATATATGCCAAAACAGACTTTTGTGGGCAGAGTGGAGAATGATTAATATAGCGCTTTTCCTTTTTTTACATGCACGTTGATCTAGAATCTTTCTTGGTTTATCTGACTTGAGCAATTACAGGGGGAATGTACTGGGCTACAATAAAGTTATTCTGTACAACTCTAAGTAATAGAGAGCACAGTGCTACCTTGGTCGCTCTGCCATTAAAATCCCAAAGATAATCTTGATGAGTTTTATTCTGTTCTTGTAATCAGACTCTGCAGTGCAGTTGACTGCTGGTCTTGAAATGCTTGTATGGATTGACTAAAGAGATGGTGAGTTACAGGGCTGTATTCAGATGTTCCTGAATGACTTTACCATCTCCGAAAGTGTCGTCTGCTGTTGAAATAATGGGGAAAAAAGTTGTAATTGAGTCATGGTGGTGAAATTAGTGCACATCTAAACCTTCCTATTAAAACTAAGTGCCCTGCTGAAATGA
>Ga0065711_1038839_pt1 | contig 18352 bp, 11 predicted proteins | sample Hoacrofraction12_FD_59098 | JGI IMG/M metagenome (GOLD analysis project Ga0065711, IMG submission 59098) | Hoatzin crop microbial communities from Cojedes, Venezuela - Epithelial fraction 12 v2 (version 2) | ecosystem: Host-associated > Birds > Digestive system > Esophagus > Crop | place... | reverse complement strand
GCGGCGGGGGGGCTGCATCTGCGCCGGGCCTCGGGCTCGGTTTACTGTGGTTTTTTCACCCGGGCCGTTGTGCTGAGGATTTTGGTTTTAGCCAATAAAAAAAAAAGCATCTCCCAGGCCCTCATCAGACGACACAGTGGGTAACGGACCTTCCCCCAGAGTCCAGAGCTCCAAAGGCAGAGCCAGACCCCAGTGTAACGTCCCCAGATCCACTCCGCCATCCCTTTACGTGTGGGCAATGCAGAGGCTCCGCGTCTAAAAAGAGCCCGGGCAGACCTTGCCCACCCCCAGCTTGCTTGCATCAGCCGCACGTATTTTTAGAGCTGGAAACTGGGTTGCGGCCGGGTATGGCGGGGAGACCCTGGGCTGCTCGGAAAATGCTTTCTGTGGGTGGTGGGAGCAGCAGGAGGGACGCCGTGCCGCCCAGGGAGGCTTTGCGGAGCGTGCCTGGGTCAGACACCCTCCTTGGGGCGTCCGCACCGGTATTTGTTTCTCCTTTGCCAGTTTAGACAGACAGGAGGAACGTCCTGGACCCAGCAAACCCCAGCGGCTGAGCGCAGAGCCCTGAGAGCTCTGTCTTTAAAAAGATAGGGCTGGAGGGTTATTTCGGCAGGAAATGTTAGGACAGAGTGGAGGAATAAGAATAAATCCCGGGTCCTTGGCTTGGGTCCTTCCTAAAACGTACCTTTCTCTACCCAAATTCCTATACCTGCCTGCTTGCAGGTAGGAAGCTGCCATCAACCTGCTGAGGTTTCTCAGGCGTTTCTGGGGCTGTAAAGCCTGTCCCTGCCTATCTGCGGCCAGCATGGCCCCCGCCGCGTCCACCGGAGGGGATCGCCAGGAGCAGCGGATGGGGCCCGGGAGGCTCGGCTCTCGGGGCGCGGGGCGGGAGGGCAGCTGGGAGCCTGTCCCCTCGCACGGTCCCCCTTGCCACCCCGCCGGCACCAGGCTCTCAGTGAGGAGCGTGGCGAAGGTTTCTCCCTGCCCGCGCCCCATCCCAGCCCCTCGCCCGCCGCTCCCCGTGCGCGGGCACGCAGAGTGCCTGGCCCCGGCCGGCCGCGACTCACCAGGTTGACCGGGTGGATGTAGCCGTTCTCGTACTTGTCGTTGGCCAGGATCTGCCTCAGGTGAGCGATGTAGCTGGAGGCCAGCCTCAAGGTGTCCAGTTTGGAAAGCTTCGTGTCTGGGGGCACCCAGGGCAGGGTGGTCTTAAGCCTGGAGAAGGCTTTGCTAAGGACCCTCATCCTCGCCCTCTCCCTGGCGTTGGCAGCGTTTCTCTGGACCTGCTTTCCCTCCTGGCTCACTCCATTTAAAGGGCTCTTCTTGGGGGGAGCTTTTTTCCTCTTGCCCGAGGCCCCTCGCCCCTTCTGAGGGGAGCCATTCTCGCAATTGGATCCCTCCTCGTTGCTCTCGGTGGACGCCCCAAACTCTTTGTTAGTATCCATTTTCAGGCCATCGCACTCCAGCATCTCCACCTCCTGCAGATCTTCCACATCACTGAGGGACCCAGTGGACATGGTCTGGAAGATGCCGAAGGACCAGCGGGAAGGGGGGAGGGGAGGGGAGGAAGGGCAGCTCCTCAAATCTACTTCAAGGCGGCAGAGGAGAGAAGGGGTGCCAGTATTTTCCTCCCCTTCCCTCCCCGCCCCCGGCGCTAAGGCGCGATACAAGTCCAGAGAGGACCCCTGCCCTCCCGCCCCCCAACCCCGCTTTGCCCGTGTTTGAGGGAGGGAGTGAGCGTGTGTGAGAGAGGGAGAGAGAGAGGGAGAGAGAGAGAGAGAGAAAGCCGAGGAATTTAGTGAGGACACTAGTAATTTATCTGGGGGATACGAGAGGCGGATCCAGCCCAGGGGAGGGGCCCTGCCCGCTGAGCACACCACATCCCCAATCACAGACCTTTGCACAGGACTGGGGATGAGGTATCCCAGCAAGCCTTTGCCGGGAGCTCGCAACTGGGATTCGAATCTTCACAACTGGAGCAAAGCAACTCGCACTCTCTCTCCCCCGGCTCTGTCTCTCTATCCTCCCCCTTCCTCCTCCTCCTCTTCTCCTTCCCCACTTCCCTTTCCAGCCCAGGGCTGCTCTCCCCCTCTCTGCCTCCTAGATGACCCCCGCAGCTGGTGTCACGATTCTTGAAGAAAGCCAAAATGGGTCATGAGCAGAGCGAGCAGCAGATCCACCAGCCAAGCCTTCCAGGGAGCTTTTGTAATGCCTGCCGTCAAAACGCTGTCCTGTAACCTAATCTGGGGGAGATTTGTAGATGATTATATTTGCGAACGCATCCTGTCCAGCTACTAGTGTATTCCAGGAGGAGAGCGCTCCGCGGCCCGGCTGGCAGCATGGACCTCACTATCGCAGCCCAGGGGCTGGAAGCAGGAGGGTCTGACTTCTTCCAGCCTTCCCGGGTGACCTCCGACAGGTCCCAGTCCCCTCTCGCTCTTTGAGTCCCCCCAGCTGTCAGGGCGTAGGCGTGCCAGGCGGCCGAGGTGCCAGCGGCCCGCCGAACCGAGGGAGGGTGTGCGCCAAAATGGAGGAAAGCAGGGTGGTTGTTGGGTGGTAGAGATCTTGCAGAAGAACTGTGGTAAAAGCACAGAGCCCCCCTTTTCTCTCCAGCATTTCGTTCTGCCGTACCCGCGGAGCGCTTTGTCTGCGGATCCATGCATGCTCCAAAGTTCTGCCTGAATAAAGAGGCGAGATAAGGCCCCGGCTGTGGGGGCGGCGGGAGCGAGGGCTCTGGGCCGTACTCTGCAGCCGCTGAAGCCAAACGTCCCCCATCGTTTCACCACTGGTGTGAATGAGCAGGCTGCTGTCTAGTTTGAATGAGCAGACGTCCGCTACAGTTGCGATCTTTATGCACGTGTGTATTTGTTCTCTGCGGAGCAGGCTTTTAAAAGCAGTTAACCTTGGTCTATCTTGTCTTCCTCTCCGTGTAAAATCTTCTCCTAAACCCACATGTGGAGCCCAAAGAGGCCAGTGAAGCATGAATTTGCTCCCGTAGCTCCTTGCCTCCTCACACAGGTCTGGCACGATCTGCACATGAGACCTTTCTGGACACAGTGACTGGTCTGATTGCAGGATCAACTCCACTTATTGAGCTGCTTACCTGAGGATTCACATCGCTCTGGACAAAAATATACAGCCTGAGATGTGGCTTCGGAGTTAATCCAAGGTCACTGGAGCTACCGGAAAGTCTCTTACTGATCTGTGTGAGCACCATGCCAGGTTTTCTGCATATACTAAACAAAAAACAAACAAGCAAACAGAAATTGTGGAGGGCCAAACTTGTACATCTGCCAAGCGCTATGGACTGTCTGCAGATTAAAGTTTCAGTAGGAGGCAGAGCGTCATTTTTACAACTAGCAAAGAAGTCTTTCCTATCTCTTGATCCATCTTGGTTCCTTGGTTCATGTAAGCCAGAAGAAAAATGGCAGATCTAAACTTTGAAACAGCCTTTTATTGTTTGGCTGGAAGATAACACCTTCCCACTCACAATAGGATAAGTACGTTAAGATATCATATCTCCAAGCCCTGGGCTCTTGGGAATTTGCGAACTTCCAACGTCATGTTATGTTAACTGTGCCCTGTTTGTGTTTTCTCTGTGCATAAACTAAACAGTTTGTCAGCATATCAGTCCTAATTAATGAATTAGCTTTGGGTTTTGTTCTTTTGTTGTTTTTTTTTTTTAAATTTTATTTTTTCTTTATAACATCCTTGTTGCAGATCCAAAATATTACTAATCACCAGCATGGAGATTTATGAGACTACTTATTTTCTAGGCCTGATTGTTGTTTGTGCAGGTGGAGATTTAAATGGCCATATCCATTGCAGAGATTTATAGTCCAAGTGATTGATGTTAGAAATGAGCTAAAAGACTCTTACTGGAGCAAGGATGACAGAAAACCAAGTTGAAGTTGCTTGCGTCTCTAAGCACAAATGGCCAGAGAGCACAAAATCCCATCAAAATTTCAGCATCAGAAGATCCCAGAAGAACAAAAGAACAAAAAAAGTATATACTCATATCCTTTCTATCAGTTATTTTTAACTTCAGTAATATCTAAAAATTTGTTGTAAAAATGGAAGGAATGATCTGGCTTCTTAAAAATGCCTTTAGTATGCTGCTACATGTGCATTCTGAAAATCAAGGTACGCATACACGTGTGTTATGAGCCTTTAGAATTGCAACACATTGGTAGCTTTTACTGACTTACATGCATTTTTGAGTCCTCAGAGCCAGCAAAATTGATCTAATACAGACCACACACTTTTGTGGAGTCACAGGACACATTGCTGTATTCATTTTGTGGAGATTATTGTGCATGTGTGGTATATGCTCACATACGTGTAGTATAATGTACTTTGAGTCCTTTATGCATACAGACTGTAACACATCTTTTAACAACATAATCATCCTAATCATCCCTTTTTCCCTCTCCAAAGGGGCCAGCATGGGCAGACCTAGAAAACTATCCGCTTATGTCTGGGTAACTCTTGGCTCCTTATTTGTGTGTTACATGAGCTGAACCTCTCCTTTTCCGACCTTCCTGCTCCTTGTGTCCCTCCTGGCAAGCCCAGGGCTTGTACCCTGAATCTAGCTCCCGATTTCAGTCCCTCTCCCCTCACCTGAATTGCCTTGCCCAGACCTCCTGACTCTCATTGTGAATTGCAACTTCACTTTGGGGTAGAGACCAGGGGGGTGGAGGCCAACCCAGTCCTGTGGGAAGGGTAAAGCTGGGATGCCTGCAGCCACCACGGCAGTGGTGCGGCCACTTACTTCTCCTGTTAAATGAGTGGGGCCACAGACCAGACACTGGGTTAATAACTGGCTGGGAAAGACAGATGGAGCTAAAGTCCTTTTGGCCTTCCCAGTACATTCACTTCTTCATTCATGTTTCAGAAAGGAAGTTGAAATACTGGCGTAGGGAACATCAGTACAAATCTGTGCATTCACCCTGAAGATGACTTTCTCCTCTGCATTGCTCTCGCTGCACAGGAAAATGCACGTCTCTTTTACTTCTAATTGAGACCCACTAAGCTGTAAGGCCATTTAGGACATGCCAGGGGTGCTGGGGACAGAGAATTGGGATGCCTCATCTGAAGGGTGTCGAATAGGGCACGTGTCGCACATAGCCTTATGCTGGTCTATGGCAGGTTACAGATTTCCCCTTTGAAAAAAAGCCCCACTTTTTATGCCTCCAAGCTTCTGTCTTCTGGGCTGGAATAACACGGTAATTTGAGAACAGCTTTGGAACTTGTGGCCAAGATTTCTGCAAGTGTCTCATGATTTTGTGTGACATGGCTTGTTTTTTGGTTTGTTCTGGCTTTTTTTATGTCTGTGTCATTTATCAAGGCACCATATTTTCCCTATGCATTGAACAGTCACCCGAGAAAAGCCTCACATCACCCACAGCTGAGGAAAACATAATCAGGAGCTGGTTTTAAAACTCTTCGCCCAAGTATAATGCAGGTGTTTTCTTATATTTGGAGAATAAGCAAGGAAGTCATCCATAGGCAGCCAGCTGATCAGGAATCATGTTCAGTCAGGTTTGAGAATGATCAGGAATAAAAGTACAACCAGGTTAGTGTTTTCAATTTGCGATTTAAAAAAAAAAATCTGTTTGCACTGAGATTTCTCCTGCTCACTCTTGGTCTCACCTGGAAACCAAGTAAAATGGTGGAGGGATTTCAGAAGCATACTTCTACATACCCTAAGTGAATTAATACTACTCATATGCTATTATATATGAATAATACTACTAATAACTAATACTAATAATATGATATGAATACCACTAATAATGTAATAATGATATTTTTGCAGTAGGATTCTGTCTTGTCCATTGTAGAGGATGGACTGTGCTGAGGAAATGGATCAAAGGTGTTTGTAGCAGTGGAGTAGCTTTTTGGAAGGGCCAGGGCACTGAAACCCTCCCACGGCTCCTTCCAGTGCTATGTATCTGTTTCTGGTCACAGTTTTGGTTTGAAAGGTAAAAGACATTGTGATAAATAACATAAAGCAATACACAAAGAGAAAAAATAAAGTTACTACCAAGAGAGTAAAAAGGTTGTCCTGGTGAACTGGCTCAAGAGGCACATATTTGTATGTAATACCAGCATCGCTGCCCCTCCCCAAGAGATCCAAATGTCTTGTTTCAAAGCCCCGAGAAATCAAAGATTTTTGAGAAACTGTTTTCTAGACTAGTTTATCGTGGAGAAAAAACCCATCAATATATCCTTCTATTCTCATTCAGAAATATCTGAAAGCTTTGCTGATACCTGGAAGGGAAAAATTTTGGTCTTGCTGATTACAGATTAGAGCTTGTAAAAGGAAATAAACTGCAGTTTCAAGAACATTTATGTAGAAAATTATGCAGCAGCCATAATTCCATTTCATGTGACTTTTTAAACCTTGGAATGTCACAAACCCCTGGACACTGAAACTCTAGGAAATGGAGTTAAAAAAAAATTTCCGTAGTGGATATTGAAAAAATATTGTGTGAAACTCAAAATATTTAATTCCAGATTTTATATTTTAATTCTTTTTGTCACGTTGATGACAAAATCTGTGGCACATATAAGTATTGCTCTTGTCTGCCACAGGGAGTACCTGTACATGTAATAACTGGATGATTTCTACCACCCTGACTCAGGCCATCTGGTACCTTTTCCTTTAAGTAGCTTCATAAAAATCAGCTGTTCTGCTCACAGAGCAAAACAAACTGCATGAACAAGAACGGCAAAAGCTGCCTCTGTAGAAACGAAGTCATGATTAAATATCCTAACGCCTAAGAGAGATACTGGCATCAAGGTCGGGGTCCTAATCACGAAGGATGCATCAAATCCCAGTGTGACTCACTTCCCCCTCCTATGCCAGGTCTCTGGTGAGGGTTTCTGGTGCTGCTGCTGTCTTAAGCAATGTCCTGCAGATGATCTACCAGCTGGAAGCTGAGTACACCAGAAATGAGAAGCATGTAAGCTGGAGAAATTACCAAAGCCGATACAAGGCAGCTAATCCTCGACACGAGCACTGAGCCCAAACTTTCCATTAACTTTTCATAGACGTGCATGTGAATCTCCTTTTGCTGGATGCTTGTAGGAAGCAAACTTAAGTGGCTGAGTCATGTTTGTTTCATAATGCACATTTGCTCCCATACAAAAGGAGACTCACAGACAGTGAGGAGAGGTATCCTCCTCAGTCTCTTCTACAGGGACTGTTACTGTCCACTGCTTCAAGGATGCGTCTCTGAAATATTACTAGATAGTTGACATTGTAAACGGCCGACTATTTTATGAAGTAGTCAAAAGAGAAATATGCAAAAAAAGCCAATATATCTTCTGCAAAATAATCACTGAAGGATTAAAGTGCAGACATAACTGTTTTATTTTGAATATCTCTTTCCGTGATGTTTCTTTGTTGGCTAATCCTTTGCATTTTTGTGGCTTTAAGACATGATGAAATTTGTCGATAAGAAATAAGTTCTCTTTTGCCTTCCAATAATTAGCACATTGGATAAAGTTTTGGAAAATAAAAGATTTTTGCTTCAGAGGGAAATTTGGAAAAGAAGAACACTTTGTAGGGGAGTGGCAGGAAGAATGTCAACTATTCTAGTAAGCTTTTATTACTTTTATGGGTTATAGCATGATATGCATGCATGTAGACACAGATTTTTCTGAAATTCCTATTCACTTAAAGTGCTCACAGCTTCTGCAAGTTGGGTTCCCACAGCATCTATCATTAGACGCAGTAGGTTGGCCTATGTCATATGTTCCCATCCAAATGAAACATCACATGCTGGGACGCAGACTCTTTGTGGGCTGCTTCATGCTGTTACAGATCAAGCTGGCCACAGTTTGTGCTGTTGGACTCCTCGCACTCCATTTGTCATGGAGGCTTTGCATTTTACCAGCTCTGATAGGTGGCTACATTAGACCTTTAAATACACGCGCCTAAAACTGCAGTGGCATCAAAAGGAGTGACCATACATAATTGGAACAACATTTGGGCCAAAAACAGTGATATAATAAACCAGCAAGCTGCTAATCTTCAGCTCTCCACATAGGGATTCACCCAATGCAGCAGCTGGCCAAAGATAGTATGTGTTGCAGATGAGTCTTAAATGGGAACACTAGCTGGCAAGGCAAAGGAGAAGGCAGGTTACACATCCTACTCAAGCGGCATAGAAAGACCCCAGTCACCATGCCTTTCTTCTGGCTCTGACAAGCCTTATACATGCCTCACAAACTGTGACTCTCAGAGCTCCTGGAACGTCCCCAAAGTGGGGTCATGGCACTTTGCCACAGTGGAGTCCTCTGGTTTTATGGTGCGTATCGTAGTTCATAATACATATAGAAAACGGTGTTGTTTTAGAAAGTGGTATTGCAAAAGCACATAATAAAAGTCTATTTAAGTAGTTTGGAGGAAATAAATAGCTTGAAAAATGAACCAGGGGATAGCAGAAAAAGAAGACCATAAATGTGGGTTGCAGTGGAGTCCCATGAGAGTGCGAAAGGACTAAGGAACTCAGACTACAGGAGTGAGGGGAGAGAAGCCCCAAGCATGGCCTGTGAAGGCAGTCTTCCTCTCCTTCCCCTCCCTGCTCCTCTCTTTTCCTCTGTATGTACGGATCCGGGGTGATGCTCCGACTGCCTAGTATTCGGTTCTTAACTGGGGTGTGACTAACCCAGAAGGAAAGCTGGTTAAAGGAGGTAAACAGGGAGACAAGCCATCAGATCTTCTGCTAGCCAGGACTAGCAGGCGCTGCATGCTTGTGCAGTTCCATGAGGGAAATAGAATACAATGCCTAATAGCTGCTCTGAGTCCATCCAAAGCAGAAAGGCCAAGGTTTTAAAAACTGCTGGCAAGACAAGATTCCAAGTGACCAACCATTAAAACAGCCTTTTTTTAGAAAGAATGGTATGGGACTCAGATATGTATCTGTTTATGTTTTCATATCAGATGGGACGATGGCTGAGGGTGGTGTGAAGAGAGATATGTTATCCAGAACCTCCTGATTTAAAACAGTAAGGAAGGATTCTGTGGCTAGCTGAAGGATTTTCGTTCTGATGCCTTATTTCAATCTGCACAGCATTTCAGTTTGTTCTACCCTGCACAATAGATCTCGGTTAGCCGAATTTTGCACCAAAAGAAGGCAGGTCTGTCGGTGTCACACAGGCCACTTGGATTACATTGCAAATTTACCAGACATCATATACCATGCCATTTACCATATCTCAGAATTTGGTGGCAGAAATATCTTGATGTGTACTCTGTAAGGACTGAACAAAGATGTACGTGTGATCACTATGAGCTGTATTGACTGAAATTTCCACAGAGTGGAAAAGATAACATAGCAGCCACAAATTTTCTCTGAACACTGCAGATGAACTCCTCAGAAAGGTTTTCTGCGTATGCAAAACCCTGAGCGAGGAGCTGCTCAGCCAGTCTGTTCGAGCACAGGGGCTTTCAGGGGAGCCACGGCGCAAACTTCCATAGGGTGCCAGCGCACGCCAGACGTCTGGGGCAGCTTGGGCTCCCCAGGACAAGAGCCATGTTCTGTCCTGAAGAGCAAGCAATTACAGGGAAAGCCTCTGTGAACTGCCTGGTGCAGCACCCGTAGAAATACATCATGTCATCTTTCTCCTGCGCCCACGCCCCGGCTCACTGTTGGCTTGCACCTCTCCTTGGCAGCGTGTAGCCAGAGCCCTTTTTGGGATGCAAGCCCTGAGTTGTTCTTGTGTTTCTACGTGTCACTGGTGGAATCAGTCTTATAGCTAATGGCTCAGTGATATGTGTAACACAGCCTTGCTTCTACAATTTATGGTGCAAATTAATGAAGTGCAAACTGGGTTGATTTAAAAGAGACAGACTCTTCTTTGATTAAGGTGCTAGCCAGAGACCCAGGGTATGTGGGTTGATTTTCTGCTATGTTACGGCCTTTCTAGGGGACCACAAAAGGGGGATCCTTTCTGCTCCAGTTCCTCAGTGGTGAACAAGGGATGAGAACATCTCCCTGCCCTACAGAAACATTATGAGGGGCTTAGGCACTATGGTAATGGATACCGAGGGTAGCTAAGATAAATAACCTGATAGTTAGTTGCAAGAAAATGATTGATGTTAGAATACTACAAATATGTTGAAAGCCTAAAATATCTTTGTGATGTCTCCCCATTTCTTAAAATGCCAATTAACATTTTTCACTCAGATACCTGATGTTTACATTGGTGCATTTTTATGCTCACATGTCTCACAAAATTGATCCTTGCCTGACTTTGATTTTAGATGAAAGCACTCGTCGTTCAACCTTGTAGTAATTCTGAAAGATAGAAAAGTTGCTTTTATAGGAAGAAAAACAATGAGTTTTGATCGTGTTAGTGATGAGTGACAAGCTGAAAGTTTAATAAACAGACCACGAGAACCATCATTGGTAACACTATAGCAGAAGTAGCAAATCACCGTTGACTAAATTACTCCAAAGTCCCCAAGCTCTCTGTGAGGAAAAATAAAGTGTTACTTTGGTTTCCTGTAATCCTTCCTCAGTAAAACCACAAGATTCCCTTAGGAGAGTTAAAATCCATTACTAGGCTTCTTTATGCCTTTTTGTAACTAATTGTCTCTTCCATGGCGGGTCTTCCTTCCTCGAATGACGAGCTAATGCAGACTATGAGGTTGCAATGGGGCTGCAGAAAAGTCAGCTTTCAGGCCCTTGTTCTTCTGGTGTCCTCTTTCTGAGTTCCCCCGCTCCACCTCACTGGTTTCTAAGACTCCCTCGGTACTTAGCTGTGCGGTAGCTGTGTGCAGGATAACGTGCTCGGAAGCATCTCCTCATATGGCTGTGGGAAGCAGCCAGGCAGGCTCAGGACCCGAAGCAGAGTAATATGTGCCACAAGCAGCACGAAGCTGGGTTTGTTAGGAGAAGGAGCACCGCTTCATTTGCTTCCCTGATAGCAGAGCATCCACTCAGCTCATCAGAACCAGCCTAGCTGTTTCTTCTCGCCCGAGGTACTGCTTTTTCCTATGGCCATGTATATCCCGACTACTTTTGTTTCTCATCTTTGTATGCCACCCTTCCGCTTTTCAGTCTGCTTGTCTCACAGCGGATTTTTAATTTTTGCAGTTTGTTCTGTGTGGGATTATTTCTCAGCAATTTAAATAGATGATTTAACTCAAGGTGCTGAAGGAACTTCTCAGATAATGTTCTCTGCTTTCCACAGCTGTATGGTAAAGGCACACATTTCTAAATCCATAAGCTACATCTAAGCTGAGTTTGAGCTCCTCGGTACACAAAAATGAATGCAATTTTTTAAGAACAGGTAAATGCATTTATGAGCACAATTGTAGAGGCAGGGCTGAAAAAGGAAGTCCTTTGAGATTAAACTTACTTTAATGTAAATGGCGTGTCATGATACAAGTGTTGAATATAATAACTATAACAATAGCCAAGTAATTTCTTTATTGATCTCTCCCTTCTAATTCTGAACTATTTTTGTTACAGGAACACTGTAAGATACATATCTTGCTACTTGGAATTTTTTGTTTTCTTTTTAAGAAATGGATGAGGAAAGCTAAACAGCTCCAGGATATATAACCCTATACAAGGTGTTGGAGAGGGGGGAGGGTGGCTCAGTGATGAATGACCAGTCGTGCAATTGTTTTCTTTCTTGCAGAAATCAGAGACAGAGTACAGTTTATCTTACCCTGACTTTTAGCAAGACAGATTGCCAGGCAAAACCCCCGGCTTGAAGTCATCCAACCACCAAGTAGAGTAAAGAGACCATTGCCGTTACCTTTCCAGGACTCGCCCCCACCCCAGTCCCTTTTAAAAGTCTATGGTGTTTCTTTCTGAGGTTGTAATATGAACTTTAGCTACTTACATACCGTTTTCATGCTGAATGCAATCTGGAATGATTGATTCGGGGCCCAAGTCCTCCACTATTACACAGGCTGAGACCAGCTCATCCGTGTGCATCTGTTGCAAATGATGGTCACTGCCACATAATTCCCCCTCGCACTGTGTTTAATCCCCCCCATGCTTGCTTTCATATGCCACTGAACTTGATTTCCTCTTTTGAACATTTCAGGCCTGCGCTACTGTACTGGCATCGGCCAAACCTCTCTTTTACCTTGTGGTTGTGAATGGGGAGGAGAACTGTTTGGTGAGAGGAGAAAATTCCTAAGCAACAGCAAGCTAACTCCAGGGCAGGCTGTCCTTCTCCCAGGTTTTTCCTGCACTTCCCTTTAGTCGTATTTTTCTCACCACCTCTATTCCAGTCATTTGGAACAATACTTCTGGACATGGCATCCTGACTTTATTCTATCTACATCTGAGAGGCAACATGGATCTTAAGTGGCCTTAATCACGCCCTGAAGGTGCTTATTTCACTGTGATGACTACAAATGGATCGGTAGCTTAAGTCAGCTCCCAAGAAACTGGGCCACAGAGCACATTATTGAACTGTTTGATAACACTCAGAGGAGCACAAAAGGCAGGATGGGCAGAAAGAGTTAAATGGGAAAGATGGATGCAGTTGCAGTATCTATTACCTGCAAGAGACCGTAATGTGTTTATACAGCTCTCAGCCAGGCTAGCGGCTAATTAAAGGGAAGAACTGACACTAGACACTACACCGCCTTGTACACTATGGCACGAGGAAAGTCACGCAAGTGGGATTGTAAGGAAAGAGCAGCAGATTTCCTCCTCCTCTTTTTGCCATGCTCAATCCCTTCTTTTGCAGTTAGAAAGATGCCTGACTAGTCCGCATTGCTGGAAGGGAGTTAAAATGTACTGATAAAGTTAGGGTCCAAATTGATCCTACAGCATTACAGTCCAGTATTTTATAAATTCTGACTGCAGCAGGACAGAGCTCCAGTTCAGCAGGACATACCTTCATCAGTATAAATCCATCCCATCAGCTCTTTGTTACCTGCCCATTCCTGTAGCTATAGACTATACTTTCATCTCAGATTTGCCTTTTGGTGAGAACAAGCATAGACTGGAGTCCTTGTCTAAGCCACTGATGACCAGTTTCTGGGTGGGGAGAGAAATCTCGGCAACGATGTGATTTCTGTTCGTGTTTGTGATTGGGGGAGTGATTACCTGTTCTTTTGCTGTGTGAGGGGTCAGAGAAGATCATCCTCCCTCTGGACTGCCCAGACCACTCGGCCAATTTGTCAAGAATCTCATAGGATAAATAGCTGTCTCCAGAGACCTTTATAGTGACAAATCCAAATAAATCAGAGTCACTTTTACTGAGCACTTCAGCAGACAGCTCAGATTTAATGAATCAGCCTTCAGACCCCCAAGGAAGATTTTCTTTCCCAAGTCCGAGGAGAATAAATAAATGCCAAAATTTGCTTCCAGGGTAAAACTCTATTATCAGTGCAGCCCGTGATATTTTGTGATTGCAGTTACCAATGCTACTAACACTGTTTCAAAAAGCACTGAGAATGCAGCTCAGGATCAGTTGTATGATCAGTGTGCCCAGCGCAGAGAAAAGGAGGCTGCTATGGATCAGATGATTTTCCTCATCAGTGACTGGGGATGGACTTTGCATTCCTTTACTAGTGCCCTTCTGCACTTTTGGCTGGAACTCCCCACCAACACAAAAAAGAAAAAATATAATAGAAAAGGAAAAAAAAAAAAAGAAATCAACCCTAACCCCCCCACCACCAGAAGGCATCACACGCATAAAACCTTGCAGGTTAGTCATTGTGGGTCATTCAAACAGTTTTAAGGCTTAACATCTTGATCCCCTCTAAAAACTTCCATCTCTACTTCCTTCCCCCCTTTGGGATCCATCCAGATGCCTACTCAAATACCTGCTGGCGCCAGAGGAAATTCTCCTGTAACGGATACCCTGCGATGTAAAACCAATATTTTGTTTCCAGGGTCATCCCTTTCACACCCCTGCAGATCCTCTTGCTTCACCAACCTGCCTCTTGGTCAAGCCAAAACATGAGAAATCATGAAACCAAAGGGTGGGATTTCGGAGCAGTTTAATAGGCTTGGTGATTGCTAACCCACACATTTCCTCAGCTTCCTCCTGCTGTTGTGGTAGCCTCGTCTGATAATTTATGTCAGGTTAACAGGCTGCTGGGCAGATCCCTCTGCTCACAGTTCAGCAAAGAAAGAGAAAGAGGGTAATTTAACCCGACCCAAGGTGTTCACGACAATCAGACTGGTGACACCTTTTCAGATAGGCTAATACCTAATACAAAGGCCTAATAAAGTTAAGAAGCATCTTTCAGTGGCAGGGTGTAAGTGAGTGCATCAGGATCCAGTCACAGGTAAAACAGTTATTTAAAAAGCAGTTTTTAGTATCATTTATGTGCAAAAAAAAAGCAGAAACATTTCATTTGTGATGGTTTCTCAACACTTGTCTCGGGCGCTGTAATGGCAATAAGAAGGGGATCAGTGTCTGGAATTTGGTCAGGAACTTCTTGGTTTGACATTTTTATCCCATTCTACTTTTGGTTTTTAATTGTTGTCTCTAGCCGTTCATACACTTTACGAGATAATCAGCAAATTGCTTTATATTAATGTATTGCGATATAATGAGCTTTGTTAATCGTCATATGGGATACACGAGGAGTTCTTCAGAAAGGACCAAAAATAAGCACTCTTTTGAAGTGACACTTTAGGTGCGCATTTCCTTATTTAGCCTTATAATACATAATATACACAATACCTCCAGGATGATAATTAAAGAAAAGAGTTAAGATTGTTTACTTATATAAAATAGATAGTCCTACCTTTTGTATAAGTTTAATGGAGCTGAGTGCAAGAATGAAATAACAAGGACCCATTTCAGGTCCCTATAATTGGATTCCAACTGAATTTTATTTAAGAAACTTTGTTTTTAAATTTTCCTCATGAAGGAAGCAAAGAGAATATCTGGCTTTTTTCTCCTTCCAATATTTTAGATAAAAAATAATGTACCAAGAATGTCAGGAAATAAAAATTCTTTTGTCTGTGACTGAAAAAAAAGAACACATAAAAGGAGTTTTTACAAAATGGCTACACGTAAGACTTTGCTATGGAGTGGGCAATTTATTGCACTAGAAATTCATCATTCAAAATCCTGCAGAATATGCCAGAATACTTGTTCACTTCTTAAAAAAGTCTCTTCCATTCTGACATAATATATTGCATAAAGTGCAGGAGAACAAGAGTAAAAATGTGTTTTTTTAATGATTAAGGACTGATCTTGTTCCAGTTGAGTCAATGGCAAAACTTCATGGAACTGAGCTGAATATATGAGTATAGATAAGATGTTGTTTACTGTGCTCTCGCTTTTTCTGAGAGCAAAATGTAAAAGAAATATATTCCTTGCAAAAATTAGATTATCCCAAGTCATCTGCTGACTTCTACTTAAAACAGAGCACAGGGATCTCTTCATGTCCTCCAAGAACTACAAGCCCTTACATCCATGCAGCCTTAAGGACGCTCTTTCCACTATGTGAACTGGCTGTTGCACTGGAGAAGGAATTAACACAGTTATGGAAAAAGAGTTCATGAGATTTTGCTTGTATATATAAATGAATGTAACAGTAGTAATCTCCCCCAGCCCTCTTTCATCTGCAGTTACAATTTTTTTAAAAGCAACATTGTGCAGAGTCTCGCCTGGCTTTAGCACAGCCTTGAGCAGGGGAAGAGCAGAGTTTTCCTCCATGTGCCACATTTGAACTGGGAAATGAGCAGAGGGAGCACGAGCCTCATAGTTTGTGCTGCGGCTCATTCCTCAACAAGTGGGTGGGCAATGGCCAAAAAAGAAAAAAAGAGAGGATAAGTAAACGGCCTTAAGTTAGGTTCCGCCAGCATCAGCCAGGTAATGCATGTGGTGGAGATGGATGGAAATTGTGCCAGTGGCGGAAATTATTCCTTCCTAGGAAGAAAACAGGAGCAGAGAAAGCACCATGTCTCTGCAAGTCCTTGATTTTCCTGAAACACCTCTTGAGGAGGTAAAACTCCCAGTTTGCATGTCTTAGAATTGAGACTCAACCAGTTCCTTGTGAGATGAGAAAGAAGAATTTGCCAAGAGGGCTCTCATTTTTGTTAACAAAACCTTTGGAAGACAAACAGAAAATCTGACAAACTCCACCTACTTCTTTCAGTTGCACAAAACGTTAGTCAGCTTGCATCACGCCTTACCAGCAGAGACGGAGCTGCACGAAAAAAATAATTACCCCTGAAACAGGAGGCAGGGAGCACTGCTGCAACTGCTATAGAGCAATGTTATTAGGAAGTGTGAAGGAGTCGAAGGGAGTTGTTTACGATAACCTGACCAAATGATTCCTAAGTTGTTGGCCGTACAATTCATCAGCCCGTCAGGTAAAAAGTGCAAGGCATAAAGAATCAATACAGTTGCCCCCTTCCCTCTCTGGCCCATCCTGGTGGGTGATAGAGCATAACAGTGTTGGTTTTGACATTATTAGGTTATCCTGAAAATAAATCACTTTTGAAAAGGTGAATAATTGGACAGAGCTTAGTGCTGACAAGCAAAAGGTTGTAGGCGGGGGGGATGGCAGTGAGAGGGAGAGGGCAGGGGGGCTGTGGTGTCGGAGATGCAAACCCATTCCAGGAGGCCACCAGCATGTGAGCAGCTGTAAGTCTCATTCTTTGGCAAATGAGTGCAGTTTTTTGTCTGATAAGTATCAAACTGCATTTATGGGTTCTGAAACTATTTTTGATCCAGCAGAGAAATGAAACATACCTTTTCATGTAATCTAAACCGTGAGAGGTATACCCCTGCCCAATAAAATTAAAAGGTAGTAAATTTTGTCTCTATAAAAGGAAATCCCCACTTTTCCCAACATTTAGCTAATCTGTGGAGTTCACTGCCATAAGTGGTCATCAAGATAATATATTGTGGCTGGACTCTTAAAAGAGTTAGATAATTTTATGACCATCAGCAACATCTGTAACTATGCAAATGAAGATCATGATAATGGTAATCCAACCTCATATTTTATAGCATAGAATAAACCCCCTTTGAGACACAGGAAAGACTGGATAATTGACTAGTTGATCTGATAGGTGGTTTTAGTCCTTATTCTGACACCTAAGAGACAGGGCACCACTAGAAAGAGAGTACCAGACTGTTTGCTTCTATGTACTCCCACCAACAACCATGGCAATATTTCAAGTGTTTGATGTGAACTTGAACTTCATGTAGACGTGTCTGAAGGTTTGGTGCCAATAGTGGGTTGTAATTTTTCATTTTTGCGATGAAACTGCAATGGGTCAGTCTACCATCCCTGGAAAGTTTTCTGAATGTGAGTGCTGTGGTTCTGGCACTGCGTTGGCATTTAAGAAATATAGGTTCACATCCTAATGCCCAGACATGTGCAATGTGGTCATAAGTAAATCATGCATAGCTGCATTGCGCATTAACTTCCCCTCTCAAAAAGAGTGTAAGAATAGGTTTTCTTTCATCCAGTGTCTTTCTGTCCCATCCATTCCATCTTAGCTTGTCTAGATGAGGACTCTCATAGCAATTTTATTCAATATCTGACACAAAGACACAGCCTGCATCCTGAATTTCTTTGGGGTTTACTCACACAAAACTCTCTGTTGCAATCAATGGATTTAATTTTGATCCTTACAAGACTTTCAGAGGTATGCCCAGCCTGTTTGTGGCACCAATCTACTAAATGTCGTCACTGCTCAAGGAATACACTATGTTTGGGGATTGAAATCATCAAAAGGATCCTGAAAATGCAGGTCCAAGTAGTGAAAAATTCCATTTCCTTCTTCCTTCTTATCTTCAAGCAGGTACTTAAGAGACATTCAGAAATTTTTCTGCCAAGTGTTCCCTTCCCCCATAAATGTCACAGTTCCTGGCTGTGCATGCTGGTGGTGTGGAGATGGGAACACAAGGGGCAGAATAACAGGGGCTGTCAGGGAGCTGGGTGGAACATCCACATATTCTCCCGGCCTTTTTAACATTTCTGAGCAATTCCTCCTCTTTCAGAAAATGCATGATGGGGAATTTATGACAGGAAAACATCAACAAATTAAATGGGCCATGAGGCATCAGCTTCCAAGGCCCCACAAAAGTCCAAAACGAGCCCTCCTCTGAGCAAACCCTTATAAAGCAGTGCATTTTGCAGCCCTGGACATGGTTCTTCCACATGCCAAAGCCTGTGGTGGCAGACCCACTTGAAGAGATCCTCACCACCCTTTTTGCCTTCACAGCTCCTTCCTGTCCTCCTCCCTGCAGTGCTGGAGTTCACAGACGGCTCTGCTGTGATGAGTCAACTGTTTGGGTGGCTGTGCTCCCAGCTAGATTCGTCATAGTGCTTTCAAAACAATGGAGAAAGATGTCTCTTTTCTTGCCTTTTTTTTTTTTTTTTTTT
>Ga0065711_1008951_pt1 | contig 18352 bp, 13 predicted proteins | sample Hoacrofraction12_FD_59098 | JGI IMG/M metagenome (GOLD analysis project Ga0065711, IMG submission 59098) | Hoatzin crop microbial communities from Cojedes, Venezuela - Epithelial fraction 12 v2 (version 2) | ecosystem: Host-associated > Birds > Digestive system > Esophagus > Crop | place... | reverse complement strand
ACCTCTGCGGGTCATCCAGTCCAACCCCCTGCCGAAGCAGGGTCACCCAGAGCAGGCTGCACAGGACCTTGTCCAGGCAGGGTTTGAATATCTCCAGAGAAGGAGACTCCACAACCTCCCTGGGTAGCCTGTTCCAGTGCTCCGTCACCAACATCCTTCTAGTTTTGAAGCAAACCATTCCATCTTCTCTCTAAAAATCACCATTCATCTCAGAATGGGGATGGAGAAACTGTGGCGTGTCGCTGCCTTAGATGGGTCATGTTCAGACATAGTCCAGGCAGTGATTAGACCCTTCAGACTCCAGTGTAAGCCAGGAGCTATCCTAACAAGCCCTCTGCAAAGGCGTGAATTTTCCCTGGAAATCAAAGCCCTTGTCTTAATTTCAGGAGCTCTGAGCCAACAGGACCTCTAAGTTGCAGACTCTGTTGCTTCCACCCTGTTCCCCTCAATCACCTTGGGGCTGTGTTACTCATTTTCAGCCTGGTTTGTTAGGGAAATTAACTCTCTGTGAGGGTACTGCCAGTCAATCCCTTCCTGTAAGAGCTCTGAACATCTTAATCAGCTCCAACCAAATCTGACAAACGGTCATGGAGATACTCAGCTCTTACTTTTATGAAGATAAGCAGCTGGATTGAGTCCAGAGGCTGAGGAAAGCCTCAGTATGGACATGTAGACTTCATCGGTCATCAGAGGACCTGCTTAGACAGGGAGGCTAGGCTGCAGAAGTTCATCTGTTGTCCTCAGGGACCAGTAATAAATGCTCCCTTCATCTGCACGATCAGTGCAGCTCACTTCCCACCCAGTATTACATTTCCTGTTCACATAACTCCACTGCAAAGACGGAAAAAATCCCTTTTTCTCCCAAGATAACCACTGGTTGCAACAGTCTCCTGGGTGTGTTTCTCCTCCCAAGACACCTATGTCAAGGTCTCACCACATCTACAGGGCGACTGTGTCCCTGTGGCAGTCAACGCAGACTGGCCAACAGTCAGTGGAGCTTGGAGAGCCCTTCCCTATGCCAAAGATGGGTGACTGCTTTAGGGTGAGCTGAACGCCTCTTTTTGCTCTGTTGACTGACTAGATCTCCACTGATGGCAATACAAACATCTAGCACACGTGAAGACACTCACACAAATGTAGGTATCTTAATCTATGAGCCAAATCCCACCTCCAGCTCTCCATCCTTTCTTAGTGTTGATTTTACCAAGATCTACTTTTTCTTTTCCCTGTATTTCTTCATTTCCCTCCTTCTCTTCTACTATCCAGCCCTTCTTGGGCTTGGATTATGCTGCCAAAGGCCCAGGGATTCTGCTTGTTTGAAGGATGCTATTCTTCAGGAAACTGCATGAGCAACATCTGAATGTGCTCAGCTGTCCCCTTCTCTCCCGTTCAGTCAATGTCACCCATTTGTCCACAGAGAATTCTCTCCAGTCCATTGTTAAAATATCCCTCCTGCATGAAGAGCTGAGAGAAAGGAAGAGGAAATATCTTTAAAGAACTGGCTTAAAGATGTGAATGCATTACTGACAAACTCAAACTTCAGCCCAAGCTACTCAGAATATAAAAGGCTTCTTCCTAGGATTCATGTTTGTTCCAAAGTAGACTACATATTTTCAAGTGTTTTCCAAAGGAAATAAAGTCATGCACTACTTCTTTCTGCCCGTGTCTATCTGTCACTCAGATCCCTCCCTAGCAACTTTTGAACCCGTTACCTATTTTCTATCATATTTGTGACAGAGGTAGAAATCTCAGAGGTGAAAATCGCAACACCTTTCCTCAAAATCAGCCAGTGGGCACAGAAGGAACATCCAAACGGTGCTCTTCAACTGAGGAAAGGCCAAGTAAAGTTCATTTTCTACCTTATTGTAAGGCCAGCTGGCCAACCAGCCCACATGGACCACCAGGTCAACCAGCAAACCTCAGCAAAGCCTGCATCTACAGAACCAGAGACAAAGGATGGATGCTGTAGTACTGTGCACGTAGGGGCTGGACTTTAAAGACAGAACACAAACAAGGAAGTATTCTTCCTGTACTCATAAATTGCTGGTTTATATGGAGGTGAGCTTTGAAACAGTGTGACCGTATTTGTTACCGTAGTGTCTGGCCACCTCATTATGCACCACATTATGCGAACACATGGCAAGAGATGGGCTGCTCCCTGCAACCCTGCAAAGCCTGTGATCTCTGTAGAAAAGGCAGACACATGAGGTGGAGAAAGGGGAGAAAGAAGCCTTGTGCTACCTGTGAGCTGGCAGGAAATGCATTTCTGCACTTCCATGGGCTGCCTGCTGAAATGCTAAAGCAAGAGATCATGCAGTAAAGCTGGGCTGTTCATGCAACAACCAATCTCATCTGACCGTTAAAAATGAGCATGAATTTCTCTGCTCTTCTCCATCCTTGCTCTGACGGTCTTAATGCAGATGTAACAATTCTGTGAGTACTCAGCTCTGCTGTACTTGGCAACAGGATCCTTGACTACCCTGTGTCTCCCACAATGAGCCTGGCTTTGCAGGCAAAGGATAGACTTAAGTGGATGCATGCTAATGCACCATGTCCACCAGCTCTGCAATAGCTCAGCCACCATATTCTCTGGAAGCGGAGGACAGAAGGCTATCGATCTTGAAATATTTTACAGTGTTGACAAAGAAGCTGTAACTACCAAATATGTCACATGGATTCAGTGCACATCTAGAAATAACAGGTTGCCCAGAGAGGTGGGAGATGCCCCATTCCTGGGAACATTCCAGATCAGGTTGGACGGGGCTCTGAGCAACCTGATCCAGTTGAAGATGTCCCTGCTTATGGCAGGGGGTTGGACTAGATGGCCTTTAAAGGTCCTTTGCAACCCAAACAATTATGTGAGCCTATTCTATATGCTTTCCAGGCAAATGTGCTTGATTTCACATCACCAGCTATTTAGACTAGAGCCGGTCCCTTCAAGCATGAGAGCGAGCACCGGTCACATTTGTATGGAGTCCTACCACACCTGGGATGGACCAGCTACTCCCTGCTGTGACCACGCTCAAGCACCCAGTATGCCCAGTTCTGCATATCTGCTATCCAGAGCTTGCAGAGGAACTGCAAGGAGAGAAACTCAGACCATTTACTACAGCTACGTCTGGTGCAGCAAGCTTATCTCAGTGATAATTTTGATCTTCAGGCAACACATAAACTGCAAAAAAAGTGTTACCAGAATAGACACACAGGCTATTCTGTCCCAATTGTGTCACCGCCCAGAAACTCAACTTCCCATGGTTAATTAGCGCAAAAGTACAAAATTCTAAATCTCTCCATCTCTACCACAGACAAGTGAGGGAAAACAGCCCGTTGGGAACAGCCCTTGGAATATGCTGGTCCCTGAACCCAACCCAACCATTGCCTGGAAAAATACTAGCTGCCCTGGGCCAAAAACGTAGGTAGGAGCATGCTGGCAACTTCACAGCCTGGATCACCACATTTGAGTGCCAGGCACACTGAATTTACTAATGCAAAGGTACAAAACGAGGAGGCAGCTGCCCTGCTGGCAGTCTGGGTCTCTGCTGATTGCAGGGATGAGGGGGACGTCTCAACAAGGTGACCTAAATCCCCCTTCCAGGTCTGGTGACTCTCCATCAGATGTCTGTCTGACATGGTCACCATGAGCTCCTGTTGTCCAAACAGTCCACGGCATGGTTGCACCCTCTTAAGGCAGTCGCATTGCACTGTGTGGAAGTGGCCTGATGCTCCAGGATATTTATGTCACTCAGAGATGTTGCTTTATAAATACCTATACTCCTTACAAGCAGCAAAGAAGTGAGAGGAGAAGCAGCAGCTTCAAGATTTCTTTTTTTTTTTGTTGTTGTATTCTGGGAACAGTAAAAATATCTGTTCTCTCAGGTATCGCATCGGTCGCTCCCGTTACACTAAAACTAACCCTGGCTTGCAAAAAGCCCCTGCAGTTCTGAGACCTCCCTCATTACTATTTAATAACCCAAGGCCAATTCATGGGGAAGCTGCCCAAAATTTACAAATTCCGTTAGCAATCTGAAACGAGCCCTGAAAATACTATTTTTCCCTGTTTTGAGAACAGCCAGCCATAGTGGTGTCTGGACCACTACAGACTGCTCCACCCAAAAGGAGCTCTGAAAGTATTTCAGGAGCGTGCTAGACCCCACCAGAAAAGAGCTCAGCCTCAAGGCTCACCTAAAACCTGACCAAAAGCCTTTGCTCACGCTGCAAGGATGAGTCACGAGCATGGAATAGCACCAACATAGACATTTCAACAGACACAGCTAATCCAGCTCTGTAATTCATTATTTAAAGGATTTTCATTGCTCTCAATTCTGCTGAGGAACACTTTAAGAATTGCTACCTTGGCATGAAACGGAGGGGTTGAACTGAAACAGTTGCAAATGACACCTCTCCTACTAATTTTCTGCCTCGCCCTGGTCCCAGCCTTACAAAGAATAACTAGAATCAGTCAGGAACCCAGTGCTGACCTGAAATGGAAATTGAAATGAAACTCAACAAAAAGGAGTAACACGAGGCAGAAGACGACCTTTTGCAAGCCAAGTCCAACACGAAAAACTCCCGGTGAAGATAAAGAGGGTTTAGCTATCTACAGACCTGACAAGAACACAGAGCTGTGTAGGATGGGGCAGACGTCTTGGAAATTAATAGGTAGTAAGATCTTCTTCTAAGATGACAGTAGCCTGGGGAGGTGGTGGCCTGATCTATATCCATTAAAGCCAAGAGCTGCTCTCCACATATATCATTGGATGCCACACTGCTCTTGCATGGGGCTTCATCCACCCTGGTTATTTTATTTTAATTGCATTTTGCCCTTGGTTGAGGATTGCTATAGGTGGTTGCAGGTGAAGGTGACCTCAACATCATCCTCCACCCCAGCCGGGGGACACGGGGTTGATGTGAGCTCCAAGATATCTGGAGATGCTCACCAGCACCCATGTAGGCATGGATTGCCTTCATCTACTGATGCCAGAGCAAAGCCAAGAGAAGGAATGAGTGGGAGGCGGGGCCAAGTTTAACCACTTCAAAGCTTCCACCTACTTTGAAGGACTTTAAAGAGAGGTTACGTTTGTTCAGAGTCAGCACGGGATGTTAGATGTATTCTGCTGACAGCAGTTTCACCGGCACCGGGCCAGCCCAACCCCCTCATCCTGATGTGCGCATCTGAAATAATGAACGGTACCAAAAAGGAGGATCAGGAGCTTCATGGTGGAGTCCTGCACAGAAGGGATATTTCCAGCTTAATTTGGAAAACTATGGCTTGGCCTAAAATAAAAAATAATCAGATTCTTCACTGGGGGGGAAAAAAAATTTATGAAATTTTTGGCCTTAAATGTTTCATTCATTGTAAAATTAAAATTTAACTTCCTTTTTCAGTTTCTTTAATTTTTTTCCATCCCATTTTTTCCTTCTTCTACACAGGACAACACAAAAGGACTATGAATACCCTTACAAAGCAAAACATCAAACTGCTTCAAAAGGAATATTTCAGAACATCACATTTCTCCTTAATATTCTTCTAAACAAAACAACAATTTAAAAAATACACATTTTGGCCAAACTAAGTAGCAAATTCATCTGGGATTTTCAAATTGTTTTGCCATTCTGGAATAGAGCATCATTTGCTCCCAAAATATTCTCCAGCTCCATTTTCCCTCTTAACACAGAAAAAGAGATGTTCAGTGAAGTGAAACAGTGGGAAACTCAAAATCGATGATAATGCCTGGTCGAACTCTGGAACTCAATGCCAAAGGAGGTCACTGAAGTCCAGCATTTAATGAGATTTAATTAAGTCATGGCTGTTCAGATGGATATTGAGAATATTCAAAGGAAATTTCAGCAACACAACCTCGAGATAATGATTAACACCGCTCTTCAGTATTTAGGTGTCCTCTACAACCTATGGGCTGAAGCGGAGCTATTCCACACTGTAGGAATTTCCTCCAGTCTCCATCTGGTTGGTTGTGGCCATGGTCAGCCAGAAGATATTGGACTAGCAAATTCTGCTCAGAAACGATTGCTCATATGAGGAGCATGCACATGTTTTGATCCTAGAGCTGTTCTCTTTCCTAATGTGAACAGAAAAATTCCATGTGGACTCAGTATAAACAGGCTGTGTATCCTCCTGCAAGCATAATTCATTTTTAAGATAAGCCTGATCAATGGTTACTGTTCTGCAAGAGCCAAAACACGACTCCTAACACATTTTCAGCAATAAAGGAACACTGCCCCATGCTGAGGTTCCTTGTGCAACAGTAAACAGCACAACGTGTTCTTGTCTTCCGGAGAAATAACTCTAAAACCCTGGACCTGGATGATTCCTTGCTGCTTCTGACAGCCTGATGTGTTACTGCAACACAATACGTCCCCCGCATCCCAAGACACTGACTTCAACCTTTTCATCTGATCTCCTGCCCCAACCCCTTACAGTTAAAAGGTTAATTGCAACTGATGAAATTCAGCAAAGGCAAGTGCAGGGTCCTGCACCTGGGAAGGAAGAACCCCAGGCACCAGTACAGGCTGGGGCTGACCTGCTGGAGAGCAGCTCTGTGGAGAGGGACCTCGGTGTCCTGGTGGACAACAAGTTGACCATGAGCCAGCAGTGTGCCCTGGCCAATGGCATCCCGGGGTGCATCAAGAGGAGTGTGGCCAGCAGGACGAGGGAGGTTCTCCTCCCCCTCTGCTCTGCCCTAGTGAGGCCCCAGCTGCAGTACTCTGTCCAGTGCTGGGCTCCCCAGTTCAAGAGAGATGAGGAGCTACTGGAGAGAGTCCAGCGGAGGGCTACGAGTATGATGAGGGGACTGAATAATCTCTCCTATGAGGAAAGGCTGAGGGAGCTGGGCTTGTTTAGCCTGAAGAAGAGAAGGCTGAGAGGGGACCTTAGAAATGCCTACAAATATCTGAAGGGTGGGTGTCAGGAGGATGGGGCCAAGCTCTTTTCAGTGTTGCCCAGCGACAGGACAAGGGGCAATGGGCACAAACTGAAGCCGAGGAAGTTCCAGCTGAACATGAGGAAGAACTTCTTCCCTCTGAGGGTGACGGAGCACTGGAATAAGCTGCCCAGGGAGGCTGTGGAGCCTCCTTCTCTGGAGATATTCAAGACCCATCTGGACAAGGTCCTGTGCAGCCTGCTCTGGGTGACCCTGCTTCAGCAGCGGGGTTGGACTACATGACCCACCACAGAGGTCCCTTCCAACCCCTAACATTCTGTGATTCTGTGAACTCCTGGTCTTGTCAACATGTAAAATTTGCCACCGCAAGTGCAAGAACTACCCCCTCATCGTCTGCTGCATGAAGTGCCCAGTCTCCAACTCCTACGCAGATGCTTAATGACAGCTTTATCCTCTAATGCCCATGCTATTGTCCTGCACACAATAATTTACTGTAAAGCTGCCCTGAGACTGTGAATGGTATAAAGAAGCTCCTGGTGCCCAAGATTACTTTTCCCAAACATTAATAATCAACCTATAGGCCATGTACACACACATAAATATACGTACACAGAGCAAGTCAGTTTGGACGACCCAAGATCTAATTGTGCACAAAGACTAAAACAATGTTATACATTAATGTATGGATCTGAAACTTGGAAAATGCACAATGGAGTAAGTGTGAGCAGGCAGGGGAAGGACCAGGATCTGCGGACATCCCTGGCTGGGGTTTATTGAGTACAGCACTGACACAGAAGAGAAGGAAAGTGCTGAGCCTTCAACACGGCGACTTTAGCACAGGCTGAAACAGGCTATGAGCAAGATATGATTAATGTATTGAAATGGATGAAGTGAAGTCATTTGGCAGAGCAGAATCGTGCTGCGATCCATTTGTAAAAGTTGCTTGAGTCAGCAGCGCACAAATCACAGAGATTGCATTGCCTGAGGGCCATGGAGCATGGCCTTCCAAGGAGGCAGAATTATTGCACGTGCCGTCATGTCTAAAACGTCACAAAAACATGGCTGAAGGTGACAGTGAACACTACAAAAGGCCAAAGAGCTGAGAGAGCAACGTAGTTGTGGGACAGTAACCCCAAGAGTAACAGCCCTGTCACTGCTCTTGTCTCAGCAGAGAGAAACAGGAAAGTTGAGGACCATCCATCAGGAATAGCCAGCCACCGGGATACTGAGTAGCGCTGGGAGGTCCATATATGATAGGAAAGGGTGAGATAAATCCCCATACTCAGACTAGGTGGCACTGGTCTAGTGGAAGATGTCCCTGCTTATGGCAATGGGGTTGGAACCAGATGATCTGTAAGGTCCCTTCCAACCCCTACCATTCTATGATTCTATGGTTCTATGACCTCAGGGTAAAGACCAGCACCTCCATGACAGTCTCCTTCCTTCCACTGCTACCTTCACCTTAGCTCCACTCATTGGCCTGCAGCGTTCACCCAAGTCCCTGTGCTCAGTCAGTCATGGGGAAAGCAGAGTCCGAGCCAGGTGAAGGATATCCATCAGCATCTGCTACAGCCCAGCAGCCCAAGGCCCAAGGCCCTCCGTACCTCCTGAGGGCTAAAACACCCACCAAAGGGAAAAGTGTGGACGCTGGGGAAGGTAACACTGGGAGATCCCACTGCAGAACTGCCAGAAACCAGGGAAAGGTCCATCTGGAGATCTGGAGAGAGATTAAATCCAATGACAGCGAGACCTCGGGAACCCTGCTGGTGTGAATCACAACCCCATGGAGATTTGCCAGTTTATACCTGTGAATTTCCTTTGATGTTATGAGCTTATCACAGAATGGTAGGGGTTGGAAGGGACCTCTGTGGGTCATCTAGTCCAACCCTCCTGCCGAAGCAGGGTCAAAAAACCTTCATATTAGGAACAGCAGAAGAACTTGCACAGACAAAACAACATTGTAAATTCTGCTCTTCTTCAAGTCCAAAGATTTTTTCAGTGCAATTCATGCCGAGCGCAATAAGCTCATGCAAATATCCCATGGGATACAGGGAAACCGGCAGCTGCCTGCGGCGATGCTGCCCGCTGCGTCTGTCTCCAGCTGAAGCCTGCCTGTCTCTGCCCAACCCCAGGCAAACGGCACACCGGAGCTGTGCTCGGCCGGCGGCCTCAGGAGCCTTTGGCTCCGGTGGGGTTCTTGCTGGAGAGATGTTTTCAGCACCTCTTTTCAAGCGTCTGAAGACACAAACAAGAGATGAATTAAAAATGCAGTATTTCCGTTCAGCGAAACACTTCAGCGCACGCACAGTGGCTCCTGGCTGCTCTTACAAGTAAATAAGCTGGAGAGGGACTTTTGACAAGGGCATGGAGTGACAGGACAAGGGGTGATGGCTTTAAACTAAAAGAGCGTAGATTTAGATTAGATATAAGGCAGGAATTCTTCACTGTGAGGGTGGTGACACCCTGGCCCAGGTTGCCCAGAGAAGCTGTGGCTGCCCCCTCCCTGGCAGGGTTCAAGGTCGGGTTGGACGGGGCTTTGAGCACCCTGGTCTGGTGGAAGGGGTCCCTGCCCATGATCTATAAGGTCCTTTCCAACCCGAACCATTCTGTGATTCTCTGAATACGGGCATAAATGACTTCCTGAATCAGAGCTTGGTGGACCACACTACAAAAGCTACGTTTGAATCCACAGTGTGATTTGTAAGAGGGGAACCTGGTGCAGCAAGGTGCGCTAACTAAGGCTGGGGAAAAATAAGCTTTGCAGGTCAAACGAAGCCATTACATTTCCCGGACTCATAATATGAACAGATCACCCCAGAGATCCAGCAGCAGGATGGGGAAGGAACCCAAAGGCATCAACTTTTGGCAATGATGGGACAGACTCTTACAGAAATTAAAAGCTGCAGCCCAAGGAGATGAAGGACGGTGCGTCTCACTGACCAGCACTGCTGAAAACAGCTCTGGTCCAAATTGCTCCACTCACACTGCTGGAGTAGCAGGGGTTTTCATGAAGACCCTCACAGTGCTGGGCAGGGACTGCTGGGGAAACTCCCCTGTCCTGACTTTCCTGACAGCTCTGGTTTGAAGCTGCCTGAGCTCATCGCCAGCTCCTGTTCCCGAGGTCCTGGCCCTTCTCCAGCCTGGGGATGCTTCAGTGATACCGCAGTTCAGCTGCACAGGAACCGCAAGGTTTGCCCTTGAGGCAAAAGATGGAGACAGGCAGTGCTGGGGACGACAGGTAAGATTTCGTCTGAATTTGTTCAGTTCTCACCCAAGTCACGGATGCAGAAGGATCAGTCTCTCCAAAGGAAGGTCAGGACATAGCTATTTGCCGTGAAGTAGCTCTTCCGTCACAGCAATGTTATTCGACTAGCTGTATTTTTCTGCTCCCTTCAGGGAATCATTACTTCCCTTCTTTCTGTGTTTCTAATGCATCTCAAAATTAGCGTTGCTCTTTGATTTCATATCTAGCCTGCATGACAGTGTAATTGCTCATCCTGACACGGGAGCAGAAATAGATTCAGCAGTAAGAGAGGTAAAGGAGGAAGATGGTGAAACTTCAATAGCAGCTATTGTTTTGCCACTGACTGATGACTTGGGGCATTATTATTATTTGCTCCTCACCGTAAAAGTTACTATATGACTGTATCTGAATATCCTTCTTGTGCTGACTGGGCACCAGTGTCCTAAAATTTAATGATACGCATGAAAAATGAAGACACTAGTTAGCCACAGCCTGAGTTTCAGTTAATATATGAAAGCAATTCTGGTGTGGGCTTTAACAGAAGACCTAGTCACCCCATTTCAAAAGGTTTACATGTCCAAGATGGCAACAAAGCAAATGCTAGGAAAAGGGTGATCATGGATCAGGATCCCCATGAACATTCATGGAGGAGACACTGAAGAACAAGGACCTTGACCACTAAGTAGAAGAGTGGTAAACCAAGCCCCATGGCAAATTCAGTGCCCAGAATATGTGGTATTCAAGTTTTTCCTTGCACTGGCCCGGAGCAGTAGCATGCTGCTGAAGGTCCAATGCAAAGAAAATCTGGAATATTTCTTCTGTACATTTCTTCTGTATGCCGTCTCCAGGCAGCACCCCCCCTCCACCTTCAACAATCCTACATTGCTGATGGAGATACTTATGCAAGGTCACGGCCTCAACTGCTGCTCACACCGATGGATAACATCTCTCAGATGCCTACAGGGAAGCCTGCAGGCCAGCTCAGAGGTCAAGTCGTAACCAGGAGGGCGTCTTATTTTCTGTTAGACCTCTGCAATCTGAGTGTAGTAACAACCAGGTATCTCCTAACTGACCTCACACTTCCATAGCTCAGAGCCTCCAAGCTAAGGTATCGCCTGTGAAAGCAAAACACACACACATGCTTAGGCTCCAAAGACACCCAATTTTATCCTCTTTTAGTCTACAAAGTAAAATATAGCAAATAACATAAAACCCAAACATATATACATGCTTTGGACGCGTAATATCTTACTCTCAGAAAAGGAAAGAGAATTCCAGCCCGTGACACTTTACACATCCTCCACTCAGCAGACACGGCTGCAAGCAGCATCTCCACTGCACTCAGGTTTGTGATTTCCCATTGCTCGGTGCAGATATTTTTTGCACGAACCGCGCCGGCACAAATCCCTTGGACGCACCAGCTGGGGTACCAGATCCCACACAATGACTATTTCCCAGCAAATGGTTCTGTGGCTTGCTGAGCTGCATTTCCACTGCGTCCCAAGCATGCAACACAAGCAGGTGAAGCCAGGGATAGGGAGATGTGCTACACATGACACAGGCAGTGTGACAACCACACAGCCTCAAATAATAATAGAATCGTAGAATCATACAGGTTGGAAAAGACCTCTAAGATCATTAAGTCCAACCGCCAACCCAGCCCCACCATGCCTGCTAAACCATGTCCCCAGGTGCCACATCCACACGGTTTTTGAACCCCTCCAGGGATGGGGACTCCACCACTGCCCTGGGCAGCCTGGGCCAAGGCCTGACCACTCTTTCAGCAAAGAAATTTTTCCTAATATCCAATCTAAACCTCCCCTGATGCAACTTGAGGCCATGATGCAACTTGAGGCCACAAACAATTATGGCCATAATGCAATAAAGAACGTGGATGAATGCAGATTAACCTACATTTGGTCCAATCACCTGCCTCTGCTGTGCCTATATGCATGTACGTATTTGAGCTCATGCTATTTCTTTACAAGATTTTATACATATAATGAATATACAGTATTTTTTTTAGCACGCAAAAGTGAGTAGCCAGTTGCTGGTTTTGACAGAGAGGGCTGAATTCTGCTTTCCACTTTATGCCTTCCCACGCAATGTACCCATTGAATATTTCTTTAGTTGAAATTAAGAGCTTGTAATTCTTTTTAACTGGAAGAACCAGAACAGAGCTGGGTGTGAACTAAGTAGATGAAAGGAGAGAGCTTGGGCTTGGGCAAGGATTTTAAGATAAAGGATTACTGAGCTAAGGGAAAGCAATGAAAGGCTGAGTCGGATTTCCCCCTCCCTCCATCTTTACCCTAAATACTGTTTTATTTCAAGGGCTGCAAAATCTAAATGTAAATTTGATTTGTGCTGGGGACGGTAAGCTGTAGAGCCCCTACTCCAGCATTTACATGACATACATAGAATTACTGGGGAGGAAACCTGGGAAATGACACAGGGTGCTGTGGGCCAGGTTTCTTTTAAAGCACCAGCGAAACACGAAGCTGGGCTGAGCAGATTGGCAGATGATTTAGGGGGACAGCGGGGGATAACTGGGAGGCAGGAAGGCTGCTTTGCGCAGAGGACAAAGCTCAATATGCCCACGCAATTTTTTTAGGAAACCATAAGATGCACCACCACAAGCCACCGGGGCTGCATGGGTGTAACGGGGAGCAGCGTTATCATAGAGTCATAGGTTGGGAAAGACCTCTAACATCATCAAGTCCAACTGTCAACCCAACACCGCCATGCCTGCTAAACCATGTCCCCAAGGGCCACATCTACATGGTTTTTGAACCCCTCCAGGGATGGGGACTCTACCACTGCCCTGGTCCAATCCCTGACCACTCTTTCAGCAAAGAAATTTTTCCTAATATCCAATCTAAACCTCCCCTGACGCAACTTGAGGCCATCAAAGCGCATCACTTAATTCAAGTCCACATCGCTTCCAGTTGACCTATCTTCCTTCAGAAGCCTTCCAGAATATTTAGAACAGCTTTTAGACATTTAGAATGCCTGCAGGAGGCACAAAAGTAGACAAGTTGTAGGAAATGAGAAAATGAGTGTAGAAAATTCTCTCCATTTCCCCACCCCACCTCTGCAAGCTTGGGAAACCATCAGCATCACTTGTGCATCAATCACAGAATCACAGAATAGTTGGGGTTGGAAGGGACCTCTGTGGGTCATCTAGTCCAACCCCCTGCCAAAGCAGGGTCACCCAGAGCAGGCTGCACAGGACCGCGTCCAGGTGGGTCTTGAATAGCCCCAGAGAAGGAGAATCCACAGCCTCTCTGGGCAGCCTGTTACGGTGCTCCATCACCCTCAGAGGGAAGAAGTTCTTCCTCATGTTCAGACGGAACTTCCTGTGCTTCAGTTTGTGCCCATTGCCCCTTGTCCTGTCCTTGGGCACCACTGAAAAGAGTCTGGCCCCATCCTCCTGACACCCACCCTGAAGATATTCAGAGGCATTTCTAAGGTCCCCTCTCAGCCTTCTCTTCTCCAGGCTAAACAAGCCCAGCTCCCTCAGCCTTTCCTCGTAGGAGAGATGCTCCAGTCCCCTCCTTGTCCTCGTAGCCCTAATAATGATGTAATGGTGAGGTCTCGCTGACTCTGGCTCCTGAACAACTGCTCCCGCGGGACCGAATCGGTAAATACTGGGACCATCAAAGCTGTCTCGGAGGAGTCTTGGAAAGAGACGGCACAAGACACTGGAGCAGATGGCTCTATTGTGAATTCTCCTCCTAATTCAGTAAAACAAAGACCGATGTGACCGAACGGAGCAATTAGTCGTCACTGCTGGTACCACGCTGTCTGCACGAAAGGGGTCATGAAATAAAAGAGGATAAAGAGGCCCGTTGGAAAGGATTATATGGGAAATGGTGAGAAAGCAGGTTCTGGAAGAAGGTGATTTTGTGATTAACTGGCTGTTTTCAAGGGCTTCTCTAGTGCTTGCAAGGAGCGGAAAGCCCCGAAAGGGGAGCACAGACAAAATGGATTGTGTCTTTACATCAGAGGTGCTCGCGCTCTGAGGCCACTCTCTGTGCTCGATCAAAAGCATCGCTCCGGGCACACTGAAACGATCGGCGAAACACGCCGTGCACACGCGCGTGACGATGGCCCTGTGCTACCAAGCCTGGTGCTGTGCTCCAAAGGAAAGGCGTGAAGCCGAAAGGAGCCCCGAAATCGGAGTGCCTGGAACTCGACCCTGGAACTGCCTGGAACTCGACCCTGCTTCGGCAGGAGGGTTGGACTAGATGACCCACAGAGGTCCCTTCCAACCCCTGCCATGCTGGGATTCTGTGAACCTAAAGGCATGGCACACAGCAGCAAGCAGCACGCAAAGTGTAGGATTTACTCCTTTCGGAGGAAAAAGGAGAATAAAGACGCGGTTTTCTGTTTCCAGACGCAAGGAGCCTGTGCGTAACATGCGCTGGGGAGCTAAAACCAAGAAGAGATGAAAGAAAATCCCAGGGCTTGTGCACGGCAAAGGGGATTTAGAAATGCTGTGCGCAGAAAGCAAAGCCCGAAGAGCTGCACGGGCTGGGAGAAAGCCCCAGAAACACCCGGGAGATTAAGAGACCGTTCCCAATTTTGGCAGCATCTCGCTTTGACGTGGGTTTTGGAAGCCGATGGAATGTTGTCAGCCAGGGGTCTGACGTCCTGGGGTCTTTTGGCACCTCCAGTCCCAGCCTGGAGCATTCGGAGGAGGTCGCGAATGGGCCACTTGCTTTGACACAGGGCTGCACCGATGCTCACGTGCCCAGAGACACCCGGTCCAGAGGATGACGCCATCAGAATGTGGCTGTAAATAGCCCTAAAAACATATCTGGATCATGGAACCCCACTTCCCAAGAAGGATGCTGTTAATGTAGGACTGAATAAAAATAACCCCACCACTGCACGCTCTCTGCAAGTGTCTGCAGTCGCACACCTACCTGCCAAAACCCAAACCCAGCTTTGCTAAAGCAACAAAAGCCCCCAGGCAGTAAATTTGGGGACTAAAAATGGCAAGCACCAGTTTTATAACTCTTCTGCAAAGAAGCAGAAGGAAGATTTGTTATTACGAAGCATTTTTGTGCAAATGTTTACAGCCATTTGTATCGACAGGGTAAGTAATATGCATTTGGAGATGCGAGAGTCTGCAAATACTTCTTCTTTTGGAGCTGTTCCAAGCTTCATTGAGAAATAAAACATGCTAGGGACAAATGTATTAAGCAGGTACTTAATCGAGAGATGAGATGAGAGGAGAAGGCACTTCTTGTCTCCCAGGTAGAGCATGCATGTTTTAAACACGGTCCTAGATTGGTATTTATCGCAACTGGCAGAGCAGAAAGGCTCGGAAAAAGCACTCCTTCCCCTCCCATAAATAATTCACCCCTTGTAACAGTTCATAAAATGTTTATATTAAGCAATAATTAAACATTGTATTACAAAAAAGAACTAACATTCCAGCCAAGAGAAAAAATCAGCCCGCAGGAGAGCGGGCAAAAGGATCGCCTTGAAGCTGTCACGTTGGGTTTTCGCTGCCGAGAGCAGACCTGAAGCGGTTCAAAGGGGCGATCCTGGGCTTCGCCCGATGCTCCCGCTGCTGTCGGATCAAATCCCGATCCTGCCCCTAATGATAGGGCTTTTCCCATCGATCTCTGTGATGGCCTGCTCTCGTGTCCCTGCCAGCTCTCCCCATGCTGTGGTTTGCAGCCAGGCAAGGCAGGGTCAGCAGTCCCGCATTAACCTCTGCCGTTGAGCAACGATGCTTTTGCCTTCAAATCACCAGCTCTGCAGGCGTGTTAGCAGGCTTCGAGCCCACTAACGGGCTGTTGGGTCTTGGTTTCAAAGACACGCCAGGTCCAACATGGGATAAGACTCCAACACTCGGATTCCAACATGGGACAAAGGACCAGGAGCATGGCAGGAGGAGAGAGGGCAGCTGGGTAATGACTCAGGATCAGCAGAAGCCATCAAGATAGTATGAATCAAATGTCATCACGCGTACACCCAGGCATCTTTTATTAAAACTGTAATTGCTTGATCTGACCTGCGCCCTGGGGAGCATAAAGAGAAGCAAGCAGCACCAAGGTCAGTGCAGACAGAAAATCAATGCAGGGTATGAATGGTAATGACTCATTTTTTTCCTAATTTCAAAGAGAGGGACTGTGGAGATCTCCCGCTGGCATCTCCTGAGATGCACAATATCCCTCGGACCTGCTCCAGCAAAGCACTTAGTACATTTTTCACTTTCAACATCAAAGTCCTGCTCTTCTTGACTGTGACTACAGAGGGTTCGAGCATCCCAAAGGACCGTCATATTTCATACACGCAAAGACAATTATCCATTTCTCTGTTGCTCTCAGTTCTCTACCCAAAACTATTCAATACTTTTCTACTTTCTGCTGCAACCGCGTCTTCTGCACGCCCGACCTCTCTAACGGGTGTCCCCAGGATGTTCTCTGGTCCACAGCTATGCTGAAGTACCAAGCCCAAACCTAAATAAAAAAAGTCTATCTGAAATTTTACTAATGTGGAAGGATGTCACATCCTACACGTCAAATTCCTCTACGCACATCTCAGTAAATTATTTGCCCAGAGTATTTTTATTTTATTTTTTGAGTGGTTTTGTTAGGGTTTTTTTAAATGAAATAACATTACTGAGATGTGATTTGTGATTCACCGCAGAACTGCTCCTGCATCAGCTGTTCCCCTCTGCACCGGTACTGCTGATGATTCCCACCTCTATGTCATACCCTGCCCTCACCTCTCCTGCTTCTTATTTATTTCAGCCTATTTCTCCAGTATGTCAAGATGTCTTTGAATTCCAATTCCAGCACGCAAAATGATTTAGCCATACACAAGCGATGGACTCAGCACAAGATGAGGCGGATGAAATACAGCGCTGTACAGGCACTCAGATGGGATGCTCCTAACGCCCCGTTCTACCCCTAAAAATCTCTTCGCTGCAATAAGGTATCAGTTACAACTACAGGAGGAAACTGGTCCTGTAAATCTAAATTGCCTGTGGGACATTTGTGGCAGGTTGCATCCTATACAGAAGGGATGAACCAGCTCCTTCTCTCCACTGTGGTGTGAGCCTGAGCAGAGCTCAGCGCTTCTCCGACCCGGCAACGCTGGGTCCACGGGATGCAGGAGCTAAATGAGCAGTATTGCTATCCAAAACTGTGATCTTCATGCAGAAATGGATCCATGCTCCAAGGTGAGTATAGGGTGGGAGTTTTTTACCATTGACTCCACTGAGATTTGAATCAAGGTCTTGGGAAATGTCTTTAGAGCTCCAGAGAGTCCTATCAATGGGCTAGTGAGGATGATGCTGAGATCAGTAATCCCTAAGTGACATAAAAGATCTGTCCAAATATGAGTTTTTAGTCATCAGTCAAGAAAAACCCAAGAAGTTAAATGAGGACTCGGAAGTTGGTGTCCCTTAACCTATGTGTTATTCATCAGCGATCCCGGCCAGATCATTGGAACATGGACACCTCTGTACCTGCGAGTACAGGGTGAGTTCAAATGAATTAAATCCGTGAAAGAAAGAGGAAAAACTAAGTTATTTATATATTTTGTAAATAAACACCTTCTCCTTCCACACTCCTTACACTGAACATTATATATTCATTTCCTACGATGCCATATTTCATGAATATATGACCACCGGGGCATGTGGTGCCTGTGGTTGCAGCACAGCGGCTCTGCTTTTGCCCCGTGGTGTACTCAGGCGAGTTCATTTGTCCCTGCAGAAGCTTCAAACACATCTGCAGCACCTCTGTAGCTTCCCAAGGGATGCCTCTCCATCCTCCAATGCAGCAAAGGGATGGAGTGTGCGCAGCAACTGGGGTCACAGAATCACATCACGGCAGGGGTTGGAAGGGACCTCTGGGGATCACCCAGTCCAACCCCCTGCCGAAGCAGGGTCACTCAGAGCAGGCTGCACAGGACCATGTCCAGGTGGGTCTTGAATATCTCCAGAGAAGGAGACTCCTCAACCTCCCTGGGCAGCATGGGCCAGGGCTCCGTCACCCTCAGACGGAAGAAGTTCTTCCTCATGTTCAGACAGAACTTCCTCTGCTTCAGTTTGTGCCCGTTGCCCCTTGTCCTGTCGTTGGGCACCACTGAAAAGAGTCTGGCCCCATCCTCCTGACACCCACCCTGAAGATATTTAGAGGCATTTCTAAGGTCCCCTCTCAGCCTTCTCTTCTCCAGGCTGAAC
>Ga0065711_1038838_pt1 | contig 18353 bp, 10 predicted proteins | sample Hoacrofraction12_FD_59098 | JGI IMG/M metagenome (GOLD analysis project Ga0065711, IMG submission 59098) | Hoatzin crop microbial communities from Cojedes, Venezuela - Epithelial fraction 12 v2 (version 2) | ecosystem: Host-associated > Birds > Digestive system > Esophagus > Crop | place... | reverse complement strand
TTTTTTTTTTTTTTTTTTTTTTTGAGGTCTACAGTTAAACCAGCCCAAACACTTAGGAATCAGTGTTTTGTGCTGGCATCTGTGAGCAGGTATTTTTCTAAAGGAAAAACACAAATTTATTTTGATTGCTTAAAAAATAAAAAGGTAGAAACAGAAGAACTGACATATTAGATTAAATCAAAAGCTTTTCTCTGTTAGTGGTCAGTATTAGTATGTAGATACAATGATTTATATCCCTCATAACAGATAGTTATAGTGTAATTCCCAAAAGGAACTTAGTATTTAGCTTATATTCCAGCTCTACCTGCTGTTACGCTCCTGTGGATCCTCAAATTACTTCCAGAGTGTGCAAAATATATGTCTTAGCCTTATTAGAAAGTAACCAAATAGAACAAAGGCATAAACAGGCACGTAAACAGACAAGGCTAATCCTTTCCCTTTCCATAGTTTCTGATGAATGATATTAAAGAAAAAATTCTAGGGCAGATACTATAAGAACATCCATAGCCAGTAACCAACAGCGAACTTAAGATAACAATTTAATAGAAACTTCATCAGGTTTTGTTAGAAACTGCAGAGCTGCCATTTAATAGATCCTGGCAGCAGGAAAATATAAAATAAATTTCTAAAAACTCAGGCAAAAGCAGAGTAAGTAAACATTTCTAAGCAACAAGATCAAAGGGGGCACTACAAAAGCCTCAGTACCAAGGTGAGTAAGAGCTTCCAGCCTTTATGCACACTTCACAGAACAGCTGCAACAAGCTGGGTTTAGCAACACTTGTCGTAGCAACAGCAACACTTTACTCGAGAGACAACTTTGCTCAAAGTCTCTTATCAGGGGTCTACATAAGTTTTAAAACCATGAAAATCATCTAAGCAGGTAAGCTTACAGACGTCTATTCGTTTTCTTGGAAAAGAGCTTTGCTGGGAGAAGTAGCTTCAACAACATTCCTGCCAGAAGGGTAGCCGTAGCAGAGATGCATAGAAAATCCAACTGCTGTTCTGGCATGAAACAAAACACAGTCGTGCTGTTGAGCGAGCAGAGGCCTCATTAATCCAAGAGTTCAGCAAAGGTCCTGATGAGCAATGTATGTCCTGGCACTTTCAGACTTTTGTCTAAGGACCTACCACTCTCAAATCTACTTGTGGACAGAGGGCTCAAACATTGCTATCACCCAAACAGACACACCAAAGTGTTGCCAGATGTCAAGAAAAAAAAATTTTTGCTTTATTTTCTGTTTTTCTTTTGGAAATCTATCTTCTCCCATTGCTGTTCAAAAAGCTATTTTAATCTAAAAACATCAAATGGCTGTGGCTTTGCTGATGTTGCCCACTTCCATGTTTCAGCTGTGGGCATCAGTGTTTTAAAAACATACCTCAGCTGAAATAGTGACTCAGGGAACTCACAACATTCCTTACCAAATCCAGCAGAGTCTGATTTGCACCTTCTTCCTACAGAAGTACAAAGCACACAGACGGCAATGATATTTGGAGATCCACAACCAATACTGGCTGTGATATACTAAGCTATCACTCTGCCCTTCAGTCTTACTCTGTACACAAACCCATACATTTATACCCTTCTATAGAGCAGGCAAAACAAAGAGAAAGACTAAAGATTTCCTGTAGAGGTTTCCAATGGCTTTTTCTATAGCTTATTATCATGAGAAAACCAATTAAAATCAGCACAAGAAGATGAAAGGCTCTGTATGCCCCAGATGGTCCAGCACCTGTGTTCCGATGTGCCTGCCGTGCCTCCCGGCGGGGTTGGCAAATCTGCATGTTAGCTGCTCACTTTTCACCCCAAAGCCTTTGAACTCCAGCCAATAAAGAGCTGTTCCATTTCCCTTTCCTCTACTAATTCACTTAGGACATTTATTTGAAAGACTGAGGCAAGAAACAGGACCAGAACCTATGTTCTCTAAATTCAGGGTTTACCAAGTGGTTTTAGGAAACCCTTTTAATGCTAAAACAAACAAGAATTTAATGCCACGCAGAACAAGCAACCAATAGGCAAAAGATGCTGCTCTTCTCCTCAGGCCCGTTGTAACATCAACATATGTTGGATGTAGTCACTTGGTCTTCCAACACCAGCAGACTGCTATAATGCAATGATTATAAGGCAGAACCTCTTACCCAGCTCTGTTCTTTGGGATATATTTAAATAAAGCTGCCGTCGATGAATCAGACTCCTGCAGACAGCAGAATCTCTAGCTTGCAACACCAGTGAAAGTCTGGTTTAGGCTGGCAAGTTTTCTCTAAGCCATCTCCAACAAATCATCTCACCTTGTGAATTAATCAAGTGAAGTTTGCAGTTACAGCCCATTTTTGTCCCCAGACATGCTCCTAATTGAATGGAAGCATATCATTTGGGGAAAGCATCACTAAAAACAAATTCTAAAATAAGGTAAATAAATCCTGTAGAGTTCTTTATGTCAGGTTGCCATGTTAATGGACTGTAGTGCAGAACAAGCCTCAACACTGACATAGAAAATTAACAGTCTGTGGTCACTCTATTTACTCCACCCCGATGTGCACCCCAATTTGTTCCAGAATTCTACGTAAAGTCAAATTTCAAATAAGTTATTACAGCCATCATAGGTTTGACATAATTGTCATGAATGCTTTACTACTCAGAGCAAGCAGTGGAACACATAAACTTCTCACATTTCAAGAACATGAAAACTGTTTAGTTCTTAATCTTGGAATTTTAACACGGGATCACTGGGAAACTAAAGTTACTCCTTCCCTCTGTGACATAAATGCGCACACACAAAGAGATTTCCTACCAGGAAAATATTCTGCCACTACATTTTGATATTAATAATCAAAAAGTATCACGTTTGTCTTATTTTGCAAAGCCTTATGTATATGCAGTTTGTGCAGGAAAAAAAACAGGGTGGGGGGGAAGCCAACAGGTAGTCTAACATGTTGCATCCAATTTCTCTTGACAACAGCAAAGAAATTCATCCTTGAAACACTAACACAGAGGGACAATCTACATTTTCGATACACCAACTAAACCACTTACTGGAAAGCTATTAACTGTAAAGTGAAAAAAGTATATAAGATTGAATTCAAAACTACACTTAGCCCTTAAAAATTACGGATCCTGTTTCTCCCTTTTATCAACTTTGATCTGAAGGAAGATGTATAGTACAGGTTATACCAGCACCTGCAAAACCTTCTTGCTCTGAAGGAATCTAGAGTGTCTTCACTGCACTTCTATTTTTGCAAGCGGATTAACAGGGCAGCTCCATCTTACATGTCTCATTAATTAACACTTTTGAATTTCCAAATTGAATTTCCATATTTTCCAGGTGAAGTTTCTCAGTTCATCAGGGGCGATTCAAAGCCTTACTAACTCTGCCAACAGAAGAGAGGAAACTCTCCCATCGTTAACATCCCACATCAGGTTAAGACTATTGTGCAGAGTTATGGATGATCTGTATTTTTCTTTGCTTCGGCAGTGTGGTTTCCTACAGGACAAGACATCTAATCATGTTGTCTGGCCTGTCTACCAAAGTCAGTTTGCACTAATTATACAGCTATCAGCCACTCACAGTCCGAAACAGTTAACAAGTGCTCAAAGATCCAACAGCCTACATCCTCTCTACTAGCATGCATAAAATATTAGCACATTAGAGATGTTAATTTTAAATTAAATATGATTACAGAGAGGTTACTCCAAACTGACATCTAACATCAACTCATTCCTGGCAGCAAGCTCGGCACTCCGTACCACCAAAACAACATAGAGGAGCAATCCTGTCAAGGAGCAAGGGTGAGCTGCTCCACCTCAGCATGCTTACCCACTACCCTTCTAACACCAACTAATTTGTATGTAGAACAGTTCTAACATGTTATTCTGTGTGTATGGACAAAAGCATCCTCAACCAACCAAATTAACGCTTTCCGCCTGTTTATCTCTTACAATGTGGAGAGATTGTCATTTTTCATACAGTTCGTCAGTAGCTTTACCTCCAGAGCAAGCACTGGAGCACTTCAAATATTGCTCAGAGGCTGTGGTCACTCACAAAGCCTGAATGCAGGCAAGGCAAGAGCACTGTGGGCACTGTATTTAAAGACACATTGTTTAGTGCCTTTCTTGGAACAATCCAGTTATAAAACACATATGTTCTCAGAAACATGGAAAAGGTGTACAACCCACTCCGAGAAATCACTGCTTTGTAGGAAAAAGGCTTTATAAACAGCTCAACGCGTATGCAGGTACTTCACCTTTGATGTACTTTTCAGTCATTTTTTCTGCAGTCCTACTGCAAACTCTTCTCCATCCAATCCGCCCTCGGCCAGGGACAGCACAGACTGTTCCTGGAGTCTATTACAGGAGCGTATCTTTTTATCTCAGTGAAGGTACCAATTTTAACATCCACTACAGCAAAAGAACCACACTGACATATTTTCTGCCATTTTACAGAGCACCAATTTTCTTCCTGCTGGCAATGTAAGCAGGCGACCCGGAAGTCAGACCAGGCGGTAACTCTGGCTCGGACTCACCGTGCAGACTTGGCAAAGTCACTCGCACCCAAGTTTTCAGAGACGGCTCTAATCTCAAGGTGTTTCATGCTTGAGGTGTTTAAGCCTGGCATCAAGCACCCAAAAGCTACCACAGGCTTCAACCTCAGTCACACCTGCCTTCCAACTGAGCACCCCAAATCCACATGTATGTCATAAAATGTCAGATTATTCAGCCTCTAAACCCCATATTTACAGCAGAAATACAGCTGTAAGACTTTCAGCAGATGACAGAGTCAACCACAACCTGCCATAACCCATACCACTAGAGGTTAACACACACCCACTTCCACGTGAGAATGAGATTTCAGAAGACCTGTCGCGTGGATTTCCATCCAGCACAGAGTGAGCTGTAGTAATCCGAACTGGAGATCTCCTCATAGACACTTACAGGGACTTGCAATAGGTTCATCACTTACAATGTTTACGTTTCATTAGAGCCTGTAGATCTCATGGGATGAAGAGATTCAGTTGAAAGCACACATTTATGCATCATGGTTTTGTATCAGTGAGACATCACAGTGTAATATCCTCCTTAAAGCTGTACTGATGTCCTCTTCCAAAACCTTTCCATGTATATGCATGTTACTCTAAGATATTTTAAGGACATTCTCCAGAAAACAAAACCAATCTGATTTTGTGCTACAGATCATTACAGTTGTCCAGATTTACATCTCCATTAATGGATACCCTCACTGATAACAATCTGTATATTCAGTTTTGCAGGAAAGCGTAACTGTTTTCTGTGTATGTGAGAAAGTGTATGGAAAACAGGCAAGACAACATTCCTAGGTTTCTGTGAGAAGTCATCAGCCATCTTCATTTTTTTTGGTAATAATATTCTTCAAACTACAAATATCAATGTTCAAGATGTACTTTTTCAAAAGGATGAAGCCGATAATGTACTCAACACACTAACAGCTAGCGGAGGGGAACTGCAGGATGCAAAACAATGAAAGGTCTAGTCATAAATGCCTATCACAAGCAAAATGTTGGTGAATTTAGAGGAGAAACCAAAGAGCAGAGTAGAAATGGCATACAGATCCACTGGTACCTCTCAGTGTGGCTGAGAGTGACAGAACACCACTAACAATAGCTGACTTAATTTTTTTTTTCTCCTCATATTTAAAATGCCATGAATAAAACTTATTTCTTTAGTTCAGGTTGAAAGCTCAACAGCCAACAGGTACATAAATTAATCTGTCCAGGTGATGTCCAAATATGATATCCTATATGTAAGTATATTTAGCTCCATGTAAACAACCACACAAAAATCAACACATGTCTTGGCAGTAATAAAAACGGAATATAATCAAGCATCTAATTTGATCAGCTGAACAACACAGGAGGATAGCAAATAACTCTGTTTGTTAGCTTTTATCTTCACACATTTTTATTAGAAAGAGAATTGCATAAGAAGTGTCACAATGCATGAGTACTGTTTACATATTTCCAATACACATGCAGCCAAGAGTGTAACCTTGTTTAAACTGCCTCAATGCTATTTCAGCTCAGGGATCTCAGAAGCAATCAAACCGAGCACAGAAAGGCAGGGACACTTATTTCCACAAAAATGTACTTGTTAGGGGGAGGCAGAACAGAGCAACGCCCGAGTAACGCTGCACATCAGAAGGGGGCCGAGCAGCACCCAACCGGCAGAACCAGTGCTCAGCTCCCAGGTCTCTGCAGCACACACCTGGGTGTTACGTTGCAGGGTCTTCTGCACAAGTAAACTGCCTGCTGTTCTCACCAGAAAATACACCTCTACCATCTACACACAAGCCCAGATTTCAGGGAGAAGTTTTCTTAGTGCGGACTGTCAAACAAGACAAATTCCCTAAATTCTTGCTCTGTTTAGCCCTGTGTATATTTTGACATGGAACATTTCCGTACATCACTGTTCATTGGACCTTTATATTGCTAATTGCATCACAAGGAAAGAAGAGTAAGAGCCTTAGGGGCTTTCTGTTTGGTTTGCTTTGTTGTTGGGTATTTTTGTTTAGATATTTGTTTGATTGGTTTTTTTTAATCCAGTTCAGTTATTTAAATAGCTAGGGAATCAAAACCGCAACAGTACAGATGAGAAAACACACCCAGAGACATTAAGGTGGGAACAGACCAGTGGTATCGATCCTATCTGCTGTGCTGCATGATACAGCATGGCAATTCCTGCACAAAGCTCAGCCTAAGCTGAAACACGTTTTTCAGAAAACGTCTTTGCCTTGATTTAAAAGATTTTCATAGATGGATGTTGTAGATTCTCTGTAAATCACAGATGACAATTATAAACTAGCATAGTAAAAAAAACCCCAGGCACTATGTTTCTCTTTAATGCTGTCGAGCCTCAGAAACGTCTCTACTTCATATGTACTCATAGACTACAAGAAGCTACTTAGACTGAAAGTCTTCAATTTTTTGTTGTAGAACATTTTTCCACTCTGGAGACAATTCTTGTAACTTCTTCAAAGGAAAACTCACACTTTCCCGCTTTCCAGCCCTCAGAACTCCAGACTCACTAATGTTCTACAGGAGAAAAACGCTCCTACCTCACAGCTCCCTGCCCACACTCATCTGCCCAAAAATCTTCTGACTACAACCTCACAATGGGATTCAAATCCAGCCTTCACAACCTCCATGCCCCTTTCAGAATGGCTGCTTTACAGGATGCAGTCTTTCATTTCCAGATGGAGGACCTTATTTTTGATGTCCTGTAATTTCTGTGGGGTTTTTTTTTTTAATGGATTGAAATGACACCACTCAGTGAAAGTGAGATACAGAAGAGAAAGCTGCCAATGCCTTCCAGCTTACTGGACAACCTTGGACACGTTACTCCATCTCCGCTCTCCGTATCTTGAAATAGGGATATCTTAAAGTAGAAATAATGACACTTAACCCAATTTCTACCAGCCTTTACATGTTTTAGGGGATGAAAAGGAACCAACCTCAGCAGGCACCCAGAGTTACTCACCACTGACCTCTCCATTAATCAGCCAAGAAGCTGTTAAACCATACTGTTCAGGTAATCTGTACATTTTACCAGCAACTGTGTTTTGCTCGATGCTTAGGATACTCAAATAGCGGCAGGTAAGAGCTCTTACACAGCCACCCCAAACATATGTCATCACTGCATTCACAGCTAATTTTGTGCTCTCACTTTATTGACATTTATGAATTAAAAGATAAGTACTTTTTAGTAGGTATTACTAATTGTTGGTAGCTCAGTTAGGTCTTACTGGTTCCCACCTCTGGTTTCTCAGACTTTACAATTGAAAATAGATTACTGTACCTTTCACAGTGCCAGAGAGATTCCTTGTACAAAAATGAGAAAGACAAGTTTTCAAGTGAATTTTATTAGGACAATTGGTGTTAAGAGTATAAATTAAAGATGAAATGCAATAGAGGCAACAGCAAAAGGTTTCATACAGTGGAAGCATATTCAGTGCATAAGGATTCTCTGCAATCAGTAACTGCCTTTTTTTTTACTCCTTATGGTCAAGCCAGCCTGCCGTCTCGTACCTCTGTTACATTATGTGTGATTACCTATTTCCTTATAAAATTGCATACCAGCCAGAGCCCAGCCTTTGTCAAATGGCAAGCAGCTGATTTCCTTTCCTTTCTGTTTTGAAATCCCAAGCTGGCAATTTCCAGGCAACCAGTAAAAAGTCTCTAGCATTATAATTTAAAAAAAAATTGCTCACTTTTGTGTCATAATTTATGTCCTACAAGTAAGAGCAGAGTATTCACATGTAGGTGAAATGGAGTCAGAAGTTTCTAAGAAAACAATTTACTCTCTTTAAGGGACATAAGGACTCAATTTATTTTCCAAGGAAAGGGAGGCAATGTCAAAAACTAAGTGTTACCTCTAGAAGATTAAAGCAACAAATCAAGGAATACTTATTAGGCAGAGTTTCATGTTAACTGCAAAGGTAAATGATGGGTGACTCTGTAGAGACTCATACTCCTGTTTTGCCTAGAGCGAAAACAAGCACCCCAAGCCCTGAGCTATGGGAAAATGACATCATCATGACCTTCAACTAGCTGTTTCATATACATATATATCCCTTCTGTCCTTGGCTTAAATTACAAAGGCCTGAAAACCAGACAGACGTGGTCAGTGAACTCCCCAGTTCATTTCAAAATTCTGTTCTGGTAAGGAACCGCAATATTCTGGGTCGATTCAACTTGATCTCTTTCTGTTTTGCTGCCAGTCCTGGTTTCAGATAGGATCAAGTTAATTTTCCTCCCAGTAGCTGCCGTGTTTTTGATTTAGTAAAAGAAGAATGTGATAACACTGATGTTTTTAGTTGTTGCTATGCAATCAAGGACTTTTTTCCAGCTGCCCATGTTCGGCTGATGAGCAGGTGTGCAGGAGCTGGGAGGGAGCACAGCCAAGCAGCTGGCCTAAGCTGGCCATTGGAAATATTCCATACCATAGACGTCACACTCAGTGTATAATTGGGGGTTGGCTGCGGGGCAGGAATCTTTTTTTCTCATTTCCATGAGTTCAAATTGTCTCTTGTCTGGCAGTTCGAACTTTTCTGGGAGTTTGGTCTTTTTCAGGAGTTTCATGAAATCCGCGATTTCTGGGCTCCGTGATCACTGCTTTAGGACTGGCTGTGAATCGGTCATTGGGTGGTGAGAAAACTGCGTATTACATAGTTTATTATCATTATTATTATCATTGTTATTCATAGTAGTAGTATTTCCTTTGCTGTCTTATTAAACTGTCTTTATCTCAACCCACAAGTTTCCCCTTTTGTCCATTTCTCCTCCCCATTCCCGCTCAGAGGAAAGAGGAGAGGTGAGCGAGTGGCTGTCTAGAGCTTAGTTGCCAGCTGCTGGGTTAAACCACGACACTTCCAAACAGTGCTCATTATTTGAAGAACCTTAAAATTTGCATTCCATCCTCACTGTCCTGAAGCCCACAGCAAAGAGAAGATCCTGTGTGCAGTTTCAGGTCCACTAACAGCCAGGCAACAAGGGAAGAGCCATCCACGCAGCTGCATGGGGTTGCCCATCCTTGGCAGTCAGAAAGAGCAGCTGACTGCCAAGCAAGACTTCCTGAATTTCCAGTAGCCTTGTACAGGAGTTTGTTAGATGAGAATAAAATTGAGCAGTATCAAGGGAGGACTCGCAAGCAAGCTAAGAGCTTAGGAGCCTGGGGATTTGTTTTCAACCAGCTGAACACCTATTTTACTAGTGATGGCAAGCAGCTCTCCCACCACTCAGCCTCCCAGGTTTCCAGGGTGGTCTTCCAGTGCCTGCACACGTGCAGAAGATCTTTATTTTCCTCTCGTTTGTGTTATCTCTACAATGTACTTCGTTTTTTCTTTGGTGTTGATAAATTGTACATTACACTGTATTTTTGTTAAACTTCCTGTAACTCCTGGACTTTGTGCCCATTTCTCAAAAACCAGCACAGTATTTATTCATACCAACCAGGAATACAAACACAGACATTAAGACCACTATCACAGAGCTCTCAAAGGGCTTTAGTAGTATAATCTTTTTTTTCTTCAAAGACAGTCTCTTACACTCTTACCAGCATGCTGCACAACTGCATATGGGCAGAGCTCCATCATGTATCCCAGCACTCGCCCAAATCCACCTCACCAAAGTGGTCAAAATAGTAACAAGTGAGTTGACAAAAGAAGAAAATAATCTAAACATATAATTACAAAGATTTCCATTTGCCATCTATTCTGTTTCTCCAGCATACTGCTGCAATGAGCAAAATAGATTGTCCTCCTTGCTGCCTATAAGATTAAAAATAAACAAAAAAACCTCTGGCTAATGAGGTTTTCTTCTAAAATCAACAACACAATTTTATCTCCATGTAAAGAGACACTAGAAGATAGGCTTGAACCCACGGTTTTAAGAGCACAGAATAGGCAGAAACGAGCCTTTGAAGCACGCACACGTTTCTGAAAAGTCTCTCTTCCTCCCTCTCCAGCCACCCCCCACTGGAGCCCACAGAGTGCCAAACCCCCTCCAGTAGTATTTCTTAAGATAAATTTTTTACTTTTCCCACTCATTGCACTGTACCTATGCACCATGATCATAACACAGGTTTCTGAGAAAGCAACACTTCTGTAGGAAAATTGTCTGCCTTCCTTATCCTTCGAGCTCTCGAACCTCCTAGCTATTTTCAACTTAAGAGATGGTAGAGGTCTCAAGATTATGGTGTTCTTGCACGTTGCATGGAAAAATCAGATGCTAGATGGCAGAGAGAGATGCAAATTAACACCCCCAGGGAGTACAAGGCAATGGCTCACCCACTCACAGAGGCAGGCATGCAGACAGCCATTGCATTACCAGCCAGGCACTCACTGACACTTTCCACTCCCTGCCTGACATGGCAAGTCCTGTGGGTGAGGATAAGGATCACCGGGGAAATATTTGTCACACATTTGCAGAAAAACAGGTTCATTGGGTCTATGAGCCATCTAACTATGACAGCTTGTCCTACTCAACCTATAATCACATCACTGCAGGCTACCTGAATGCAAACACCAAGCAAGGCTGTTACGGGATCTTTAACTCTGCACCAGTTTTGCACATACCTCAAATATACACAGTACAGAGACTTCCCACAAAGCAACAACCACATTTCCTGATGCTCCAGAGTAATTCAGCCCAAAACAAAGCAGATCTTTCAGGGAGAGCATGATGACCAACAACCTCTCTCATATTCATTTAAATAAGGAAAACCGCACTTCCTCATATTCCAGAGAGGGAAACCAAAACACTTGCAGGCTGAACAAAACATTTGGCAAAACCTAGTAGACAGAGGAGGGATGGGGGTGCTGTAGCTACAAAATGGCTCAAGCTTTCACAGCATGTTGCAGGCCTAAAGGCACAAAATCGAAGTACATTAGCTGTAAAGTTGTTTTCAGCAATGATGTTTGTATTTTCTGTACTGTTTAATTCTATCAGAGGGGAGCTCAGCAGGACAGACGTGATCAGCATCACAACACCAAGCTATAGCACCACAGATTCGCTGCTTTCCTCTCCACAACTCCTTACATACCTTAATCCTGCATCCCGCGCCAGTGCCGCCTTTCCTATGGCGACACCTCCCTCTGACTCGTCGTTTGCATTTTAATCATCCCTATGATCTCATCTATATTTTGCTATTACCACCTCCATTTTACAGATATTAGGTACAGCCTGTGTTTTCTCTAAGAGTGCTTGAGATATCAACCAAAATAAACTGCAAATTAAGGGCTTAGTCTGTTTCCAGACTTAACATTTTAATACTGAATGCAGTCTGGAGTGGGCAGACCCTCTGTAATAAGGATAAACAACTTTTCTGCTGGAGCTGTGTGTAGGGCAGAAAGGACAGATCTCCGGGGTAGGAAAATAAAGGCTTCAAGGAATCTGTTTGGAGCACTGCTCTCAATCTCCAATACTCCTGCAACTCCCTTGGCTAGCCTGGAGGTGCTCGCAAACATATTTCCTTGGCTGAGAATTCAGGAACGTCAGGACAATTTCATGACCGTCTTAAGGAGATGTGCAGGTCACAGCAAAATGGCTTGCCCCAGCTTCATCACTACAACCAGCTGATCAACCAGAACAGGAATCTGAACCAGCTGAAAACCAGCTGACAGAGAGTAAAAACAATAAGGGGGGGTGGAGGAGAGGCAGAAGAGGTTTCAAGTGGATTCACTCTGAGCAAAAAAGAACACGCAGGGAAAAAAGTAACCAGGGAAGGAGTCTCTTAGCCTGTATTAATCTTGAGGAAGTTGCCTATAGGAAACTATATCTTGAACTGGATCAGAAAACAAACAAACCAAACCAACCAAGTAGGAAGTCAGTTGTGCTCTGAATGGAAAAAAACTAGTCTGTGTCCTAAAAGGAAAGTCACAAGAACAGCTGAATTTTGCTGCAGTGATAACTATGTTGTATTCTAAATACATTACATGGAAACTATTGACCTTTATCTGAAGCAGTGATGTATAGAGCAATTTGGTGGCTGCTAGCAATGTAACAGCAAAGCTGTGGAACAGGAGCTCACCTAACGAGGAACTGAGACGCCCACACAGTTCATGCAGACAGTGCAAGAAGGCCAGGGAATGGCAAGGTGCGGAGTTTGTACTCTGAGCTCTGCTCCATCCTTCCCTTCCTGAAGTCTTCCTCTGCCACTGGAATTGCAGGCACCCTGTAAAAGATGTCCCCAGTGACAATAACGCAGCCTAGTGACCTCAGGTAAGTCACCAGCTGACAAGATACCAGTTCCCTGAACAGACAGACGAAACATCCAAGTGGCCCAAATGAAGCTTTGCAGACATGGATTTACAGGAATCAGAATAGGGGATTTAGAAGGCTGGGACACACACAAATATAGGAACTTGAGCAATATCCCAGAGCAGTGGAGCTGACCACAATCTGCATGCCGCAGGGAACGCTGACTATGTGTTGCTTTCTCACCCGATGCATCTGCTTCCTCGGGAGCTGGGCTTTCTCCCCAGCGCTTCTGCCCCTTGCTCCTCCCACGTTTATGGTAAAGCTACAGAGAAAAAGAACAGCATGGAAAGAGCGGGTAAAGGAAATTAAAACTACTGCAGTGAGACAAGAGAAGCAGTCAGCAGCTATTTTTGAGGTGGACACAGCACAGTGGCGGACAAAGACACAGTCCTCATCCCTCCTGCACAGAAGGGACATGTTCTGTTTGCAGCTTTGGCATATTTCTCTAAGCTGCCCTTTTCTTCAGTCAGTGTTTGCTTTCGCAATATACCCTCATTTGGATCCCAGATGACACCATTTCCAAATCCCATTCCTATTTCCCATAGAGTGTGAAAGGAAGACCTTCCACGCGGAGCCAAGCAGACCAGCACAATAGCATCGCTTCCTTTCATTTCCTCCATCTGAAAAGTGGACCTGGGTTTAAGAAATCAGACAGGAAATAGCTGACCTCAACTGCTGCATTTCTACTTGTGGGTACTTAACCCACACTACTGTTAATACGACAGTCTCTTTTGAAAACTTTAAAACAGTAAGTTTCAACCACTTGCCAGCAGACAAGTTGGTCAGGCAGTTAAAGTGTATAAATTAATCCATCACTGTGTGTTTTTTTTTACAACCCATGTATTAAGTCATTCATCCGTTTCCTCTTTCTTTCTTCCTTTGCAAGGGAAAAATAGTCAAAACCTACTAAAAACAACAGCCAGATGACAAGTTTGGACATTTCAAAATCCTTAAAAAACACAAAGGAGAAACAATGCTTATTTATGTATTTCTCAGAAATGATACAAAAAGCAAACGGTGCTGAAATATCTGAAGTGGAACACTTCAGCCCAGAAGCTGCCTGGCACTTCTTTGATAGCTACTTCTTTATCATTATCAGGCAGGTTGTTTTGACAGCTTCACTTCTAAGCTGACTGTAAATCTGTGAATATTTCACTGATGATTGAGCTGGAACAGCTACTGACAGTATCCATCGGCTTGGAGCATGAAGATTTAGCCAGGCTCCAGTAGCCAGTAACATAGCAGAGCCAAAGAGCTGAAAACCTGTATTTACTTTGCACTGTGTAATTCACTGGGACTAATTTAACAATGTGCTTCGTAAGTTCAACCCTTCAAGGGAGAACTGCATTTAAACAGTAACAAAACAGCTCAAATTTACGAAAGCTCAAGAGCTTTCTGAAAATTAAACTGGCAACAACACCAAAAATTTTTACAGGGCTGCAGGATTCCTAAGTCTCCATGGGGTGCTGCTTCTTTACACCACACTGTTAGCTTTAGTCCCCATTACTGTTTAGCCCTTACTGCGAAAAGAAAGTCACGTTCCTGTCTCACTACCGCTGATGACCAAGAAGCTGCTGTGATACGCTCTGTACTTGCAGCCTGTGACAGTCAGGAGCTGACTGACACCTGCCAAGAAAGCAGGAGGTCTCCTGGGACAGCCCTTTGCAGCTCCTTGCGCCTCTGCTTCAAGAGCTTGACCCTACGTGGTAATCACAGTTGGCATCCTAAACACGAAACAGAATGAGCACTTGGCATCTTCACCCTTCCCAGTGTTTTGTTTTCAGCTGCTGGGTGTTCAGGCACAGACAGTAAAGAGGACCTTGTCCCAGAACGCAACAGCTGTCAGTATTCGGTGCTCAACAACAAAGCAGCAAGCCTGCCAAAAGACTTTTTAGAAAAACATTGCTTTGGAAAAGAGGGAAAGCTTGGAGGCAGGAAACATGTTCTTATCTTCTACAGAGTTTACAGCTGATTTGATTAAAAGTCTCTTCTTCCCACCATAATTGAGCATCCCTGTCTCTGAACCTCAGACTGCTGCTGCAGGCAGGGAAGTACAATAACTTCTTTATCTAGACTAAAAAAACAACACAGTTTAAGTGACTTGCCAAAGGCAACACAAAGTTTATGGTGGAGCAGAGACCTGTGTGTCAAAGTATCATCTCTGTACCACATACGAACGAGTGAAGCGTGCTTCCCTGTTCTATGACTCAGCAGAAAACAGCCCCACCAAGATAAACAGTACATTTTAACCTATCCATCTATGACTTTTAAATTTTAAGTCTATAATGGCTAAATCCTGGGATTTTTTTATGAGTGCATATTTTTATTGATTTAACTGTTTTTTGACCAAAGGACATTGGATATTTGTGTCCTATCCCACCTGCTGCTTGTATTTTGAGGGCACAGCAGATCAGGTGTCATGAAGAAAGAACTGCATTGAAACCAAGAACTGATCTCATGCTTCTCAGACCCTGCGAATGGCCATCATGCTCCAGACAGAAGTCCAGCTAGCTCAGCATCCCCCCACTCAACCGAGGTTGGGCAGATCCCTTAGTGATGCCCAGGGAGGAATGAGAACAGGGCAAGAATGTTTTAATTCCCTTCAACAGCACATTTTACGTCTCCTCTTCGAAGAGCAAAATACAAGTGCATTTAACATGGGTTTCACAAAGTACGGCAGCTTCACGTCCTTGCGACGCTACGATGCTGCTTTGTCTCACAACTGTCACTGCAAAAATCACATGTACTAAAAGACACTGAGCAACTTGCTTTTAGGAGATTCAATTTCACAGCCTTCAGCTATTTTGCTAAATGTAGAAAACATCTGCAACAAGTGCAGCACGCAGCAGCTGTACGGCAGTCAGCTCTGCTCCAGACTCTGGCCCCTTTTCAGGCAGACATCTGCCATGCCCACCTGTGACCGTAAGCAGCAGAAAATGCAGCTGGTACGTTCTCAAAGGAGAACCCCACGGAAGCGCAGCAAAGGTCGAAGAACGAGCCCCTGGCAAAGGCGGGGGAGCTGTTACCAGGCAGCACCGTCTGATGGAGAGGCGGGTCTGAGAAAGCGTCTCCGTGCCTGTTCGCTCAGCTCCCGCTCAGGTTTTGGCTAACCTGCCGCCCATCCCAAGGCCCGAAGTACCGGGAGCAGCACCAGCAGGTCGAAGCGAGAGCACTGTGTCGGCAGGACATGACGGGCAGGAAGGGCTAAGGCCATTACGCAACCTTCATCACCTGCAGCTTGTGGCGTCCGGCAGCCGTCATCCTTGCATTTCGATCAGCTGGCCTTTTTTTTTAGAATCCACTAACCTATGGAGAGGGTGTAGAGCCAACTTCCTCAGCTCACACAGGAAGCTTCTGAAGCAGACCCAGCGGCAGCCAGACTGCCAAGGCTCTCATGCCTCCAACACCGGGGATGCCAGCAGCATGCAGGGGGAGAAGGGTGAGCCCTCTCGCCCCCAGCAAGGCAACTGCTGGGCTCACAGGTGCACAAGTTACGAAATCAGAGAACCTGCGAGTCAGAAACCTCATGAATTAAGTGATCAGCTACTAAATTGACGTTAGACTGGTCTGTGGTTTGATGTGTTCCTTTGTTTTCTTTCCTAATGAGCTCGTTAAATAAAGTTTAATTTACAGAGTACATTGTCCTGTAAATCTGAGAGACCCACAAGGACTGCAACGCTCTTCTCCCCTCAACCTGGTGTTCAAGGATGAGTACCGAGTGAGGAGTTTGCCAGGTTTATAAATCCGCATTTGCCTGTCAGACCCAAATCAGCATGGTTAACTCTTGTTGCGTTGCATGTCCTTCACACTAGATTCAAATAATGCTGACAGCTAATGTGACTAATGTCACAGGATGAAGCCAGACTCAATACATACATCTAATCACCCTGAAAGAACTGGATTTTTCTTACTACATATTTATTAGATTTCTGTCTAGCGTAGCTCTGTGTACATGAAGTAATGAATTCCTGTCCTCTCCCAAAGCAGGGTATTTAATAGCTCAGACTATTTCACTCTCAAGAAGTCACGTGTAGGATACTCAAAATTTCCATTTAGCCTTACCCTCGACTGTACACATAGTTCTTTTCTTTTTTCTCTGCTTGCACCTCTCACGCTTGTTAGATTTATGAACCCCTGCGGCCACTGCTTAGACAAGTTATGCATATTTAATTCTTAAATTTTTCCTCATAAATTAATCTCTACAGCTTCTACCCACTTACACTGCTTTTGAGTTCCCTATATGATCAATATCTTTATGGTAATAGGAACACCGAAGCCTAACATAATATTTCAGGTACTGTCCAAACAGTGCTCTTATTCTCTTGTCCCCTGAAATTATTCCTGCCACATATGCAACACAAAATTACACTGGTCTTTCCTACGACCCTAGCATATTCACCTGGTTTTCTCATAATTAAAACCTTTTTTTCAGGAGTGCCAAAATTCAGTGGGTTTCCTCCAGGGAGATGGGGAGGAGCACAACAAAGGTATCACATTTGCTCTTTTCCTTTTGTCTAGCACTGAGATAGTGCATAGTAAAATGGAATATCAAGAGACTTCAAGTTTACTACAACAAAAATTACAAAATAAGTACTATGTCGATCCTCCGAAAGCCTGTCACGTTGATGTTGCTGGTCAGATGCCCTTCAGATTCTCTCTCAAAATCTATGCCATTGGATTTCACTGGGACACAAGAGCAATTTATAGTTATTTATCTCTTTTATCAAATGGCTCTATTTTTGCAGCATCAGCGAGACAGCAAGGCCTGGAAAGAAATACACCGGCCACTTCAGAACCTCATGTTGTATTCTGCATGCACGGAACATGAGGCAGACGTAAACACAGTCTCTCTCTTCAGTAGCAGCAGCTGCAGGGTGATGTTAGCAGCTGTGTTAAGACTGAGCAGGCATTGCTGTACTGCTGCTGCTCTTCCCTTTCCATGTAACACAGATTCTGGACCTCTGCAGGAGTGTTAATGCTTTCAGTCCAGAGGGAGAAAGCAGGGTGAGCATGAAGGGGTCTGTGAAGGAGGACAACACCAAATCCAGCCAGCAGAATCATGACCATGCCTGCAAAAGTGTTTCATGGTAAGGAAAGAGGCCTTGCGTAATCGCTGCACCCATCACTACCAACACAAATTACCATCAGGACAGCAGGTTTGAAAACTGCTTCCTTTACAAACAGCAGGCGAAAGAGAGTTAAGATTGGCTACTGGACTTGCAGCTGATGAACAGCAAAATCTGACCCCATCAAACCACTAAATTCATGTCCACTTTAACAGCCACCCTATTACAGCCAGCACCCATCCTGATACTCGCAGAAGTGAACTCAGAGGCAGAATATTCCCTTACACTGTGCTACAGCAACTCTACAGCTCAAGCAGAAACTTTACTCTCAACAAATACTCAATATATTCTAGTTTCTTTTTTTTTAAAAGGAACTGGACATTAATTGTCCTCGGTCAAGAATCACAGAATCACAGAATGGTAGGGGTTGGAAGGGACCTCTGTGGGTCATCTAGTCCAACCCCCCTGCCGAAGCAGGGTCACCTACAGCAGGCTGCAGAGGAC
>Ga0065711_1006085_pt1 | contig 18354 bp, 13 predicted proteins | sample Hoacrofraction12_FD_59098 | JGI IMG/M metagenome (GOLD analysis project Ga0065711, IMG submission 59098) | Hoatzin crop microbial communities from Cojedes, Venezuela - Epithelial fraction 12 v2 (version 2) | ecosystem: Host-associated > Birds > Digestive system > Esophagus > Crop | place... | reverse complement strand
TTTTTTTTTTTTTTTTTTTTTTTTTTTTTTGAAAGGGAGGGGGAAGCAAAAACAAAATACACCATACTGACATAATACCCCATAATGAAAGACCCTCCAGCACCTAACAAGTTTCAGTTTATATATCTCATAAAGTCTGGGAGGTAGGTTATTCAGAGATAGGATTTATAGGAAGTGGTATTTGGCAAACACTACCACTCTCTTCAGATTATTTCTACTTACTATAATCTCTCTTCTGTTACATTGCCTGTGGGAAAATGTATGGAACCTGAACCAAGGGTGTTGAAAAACTTGTTTTCAAAACCCTGGAAAAAATTTTTGTTTAATGTCCTTTCAGTGCTTTTGGAAATCTCAAACCTCTGGGTGAGGGACCTCAGGCCAAGTCAGTAGAAACCTTTCCAGTAGCAACAGAGGTTTGGGCTTATGTTTTGGTCAAAGTTGCCTAACCAAAACCCGACACTGACTCATTATTCTTGTAGTTTCTTGCGATGTTAAGATGAGGCCTTCCAATTACAGGTGGATGGAATTGACCTCAGAGATGCCAGCCACGAACAAGCTGTGGAAGCCATACGGAAGGCAGGCAATCCTGTAGTCTTTATGGTACAGAGCATTATAAGCAGACCAAGGGTAAGCATAAAGAATACAAAAAGAGATGTAATGCATAGTAATAGATGAAACAAGTGTTCAAGGTGGTGGTGTTTGGGAATGGGATATTTGATCCTAAACATTCCATCTCAGCTATTTTAGGAACAAAAATTTGATTTAAGTATTATTTCCATTTAGAGTGAAATCGATTTGGATTTGGAATTACCTTCCAGCACGCCGTCCTCAAACTATTTTGAAAAGCCTCAAGAAAGATAATTTGTTGGGGGGCAGAGTAGGATTCTAACTAAAACCAGCTCTTAGAGATTGACAGCATGTCTGAGAAGCGCATGCAGAAATACAGCACCTGTTAAAAAATTCATTGGACATTAATGAAAGGACCTAGAAGTACACGGAAGTTTTCCGTCACTGAGCTGCATGGACATTGCAGACTAATGCTGCTGAGTTTTAATAGAAGTTGCTTGCATCACTAGAAACTAAACTTCCTCATTGTAGAGTCTGTGTAAGCTGCGTGTTTATTTACTAGTTGTCTCATAACTCTTGTTCCCCAGCCAGAGTCTCTTTATAGCCCTTCTTCAGCTTCTGCTCCCTGTGGGCAGAAAACTACTAACCCATTTTATCGTCAGTCATCTAAGGTAAAGTTGCATGAAAAAGCTCTGTTGAATGTTGATTATTGATCCTCAAGCTACTAAAGTAAAACTTTTGCATTTGCTGTGATGTGAACAAAATTGCCACTGCTGAATGTTTAGGCCAGTTCGGGGTGGGAGTGATGCTATTACTTTATCACAGCTTACTTTTAGGGAATGCTTCTTTGCTATTTTTAATTGTAGTTATTTGTTCTCTTTATTGTCCAATTATTAAACTTGTTGGTTACTTCTTGACTGTTTATTAACAAACCCTTGTTTCTCTGTAAGCAGAAACAGTGCAAATGCTCTTACTGTACATGTGTTGCATTGTGATCTTTGTAAATGGCATTATATTTATTGTCCTCATCTTCTGAAACTTGCATCTGTACTTTTATAATAAGATCTTACGAGAGAATTTCCTGCCTTCATTCATGTGCAGTCACACAGTTAGCTAGCTGCCTACACAGAGCAGCTATATTTAACATGGCACCGCTGTGTATTTAGCAAGGCAGTCAGTTTCAAGTGACGTGTTGCTAATGAGTTAGTTTCTTCCCCTGATTTTTTTTCGTTCAGGCTGCTGTGGTAAAGAGATCTGAAGCGTACTCCAGCATAGCCCAAATAATGCAAATGGGCTGTGAAAAACTTGTTGATAGTTTTGCTACCAAGCAGTTACTTGTCAAATCCTTCTTTCATACCGGTACTGCTCTGGGTATTTTGGAGTAGGAGTTAATCTATCACCATGGTTATGGTCCCAGAGAATTTGTAGGATTACAGCATTGTGCTGCACGAAGTGCTAGCTAGTTTCTGATACCTTAGCATCCTGGACTCCTTAGTAAAATACTGAACACAAGTTAGTTGAAAAATAAAAAAAAAAAGAAGGTAAAATAAGTCCTGTTATTTTACGTTTGGTTAAAAAACAAAAGTAAATGGAAAAACACCCTTTATTTTAGCATTTGCTTTTCTTGTCCTAGACTTTGCAAGTAAGCCTGCTAAACCTAACTGTTTAGACAAACTCAGATGCTCTGCATTTTATCATGGTAGTCAGTCCATATGAATATAGTGCTGTTGCATGGATGAGAATTTGAGCTAGCAGTAGTATTTTAGGTGCTGTGCCATCATGACGAAAGGCAAGATTTTGAAGTGCTGTGGCTGATCTTTTGGTTTCTCTTTTACTAGGATTTCACTGTTTATGCATACGATGTTTGTGGTGCTTATTTTAGTTACTTAAAATTTCATCGACAGAGTTTAAAATTTTATGCAGATGACAAATGGAATGGTTAAAGTGTAATAGGATCATTACACTGATAAATTACTTTTCCCAAACTTCTCTTAGTAAAGACGAAATCAAATGTGAATTGCATGTGTAAAGAGAAATTCTTGTTGTACTGTAGGGAAGCTGCCTGTTGACTTCATGTGACTCGCCAGTGAGGAAATCGTGTTCATGCATAGCTCTACTTTCTCATTGCTGAAGTCACTGTAGAACCAAGACTTCTGTTGTTTTTCTGAATTACATTACCTTTTGTTTTGCAAAATGATATTTGAGAATAAATGTTTAGGGATGCATTTTCTATTTTCAGCAGCATTGGAAAAAACAAGATGCTTAAAGGAAATTTTTAAACAGCAACATATATCTGGATTAAATTACCAGGATGTAAATGTATTAGCTGATGCTACAAGCCTTTCACATTCCTTTCCACTTAGTGCTTCATATTTTCCAGCAGTGTTAAACTTACAGTGCTAAGACATTTAGGCAATTGCCAGATGAATGCACCTAGTGTAGAAATTACTTTTAAGTATACATTGAACAGTATTGCCAACATACTATGTAAAATCAGAGCTGTTCCATCTTTATTAATCAGGTTCTGGTCTCAACATAGAGTACAGTACAAAAACGGCATAAGGAATATAAATGTTCAAACTGCATCCTTTAATTTTGTCTAAGTATAAAAGCTCCTTTTGTATTAAATAATAATAATAAGGAAGTACCTTGTGTTGTTTAAGGAGAAGACCAGAGAATTTAGTTTCATTAAACCATAAATTCAGAAAATTATAATGCATGCATATTTGTGTGCACACATACAAAGTGACCTGTAAGAGTTATTATTAGATATGAAGTCTTGTTTATATTACTAAACCTTCCCTTTTGCAAAATGCACAGTGAGTGTGTTACTACAAGAAGTAAATTAAATGATAAGAGTTCATCTGTGTTTTTTAAAATAAAACTAAACGTACTGCATTATTGCAAAGAATTGTGTTTATTCAAATCCACAAATCCACAATTTTACAATTAACTGATGTGTAAGAATATCCCATTTTCTGACATGCTTGGACAGCATTGTACAAATGTAACAACACGTACATTTTCTGTTGTCCATGCTGCTGAATTCTGCACTTTATGCACTTTGTGGGCTACAACAGGTATGAGGATCAGTGCTTTTCCTCTACAGTCTGCTAAACATAGCTGATACAAATACAGGGCAAATGCACTTTTGCTTACCTTCATGTGTCTGTAGTATAGTGCAGGAAGTGAACCTTGTTTGGTTAGTATTAACTGCTAAATAAGTATATTTTGTTTCATGAGTCACAAAGGGTTTGTTTAAAAATGTTTTTGCTTAGTTCCTGTTACGTTTTCCTTTTAGAACCCTTCCCTGCCTTTCCTGCAGAACAGTCTTTTCTGTAGGCCAGCTGTCTTCAGCAGCACTAACCCGTTTGCTGATTCTTCTCCGTTCAACGCTAACAAGGTTGGATGATGACACAGGGTCTGCTTTTGATTCACCAAACATCACATGTGTGCTTCTTTGCCTTTAGTGTCTCTCTGCATTTAATTTCTTTTATACCAATTTGGGTAAAATATTGTGGTGATGAGAGTGGAAATTCTGTGTAGTGAATTAAAAACACACAGACACGCATGCACATACATAAGTTTTGAAGAACTTAAAAAATGCCAGTTCCGTTAATCATAACCACTAAATCTGATCTAATCAGAGCTAGAATAGGTTCTCAATTACAAAATCGGTCTCTGTGGTATATGTTAAAATATCCACCTGAGTGTAACTCTCATCAACGTGAGGTATTTTGCCACTGTGTACTTCATTTTATTTTTCTGTGGTTAGGACTTTCCAGCTTTGATATCTCTTTTTTTCTTTTTTGCATGAAAAAAAAATCATTGGCAGCTTTCATTTTATGATGCTGAAAATATTTTCCCTCTGCTTCTTGAAAAGTCTTTTAAGGCACCATATACAGTATGCTGACATCTTTGGAAATATGAAAAATGTTAGATTCTTTTTTTTTGTGGTTAGTGCTTACTGCATGTTACTGATGTTTGGAACAGAGTTAACCTCTTAACACAATAATAACTAAAGGCTTAATTCTTATGTGCATGCATTTCTAATTTAATAAAACATTTTCTAGTTGCTTATACATCTTGGGAATGATTGTGCCCTTTGTCTGTTTTCCGGTGTTGTCAACTATATTGAATGTACGATGAACATATATGATATGATATGTGGTGTATAATTGCATGTGTGTTTTTGAAATCTGTCTTTGTTGCAGTTCTGAGGAAAGGGAATAGAAATGTAACATAAATGATGACTTGTATTTTCTATATTTTCAAAAAGTATTTCTGAAAAAAAGCACATTTTTAAAGAAAACCTAATGTTTTTGCATTTTCTGAATTATTCCTTTTTTAGCATTGAGATGAGAGTGGCCTCTAGTCACCTCTGTCTACTTCTGCTGAGCTAAGGTTCATGTACAGTAAGAAACTTTGCTGAATCAGGGTCCTTAATAACCCATTAAATACTTTTGTCCCTTTATAAATGGAGTTAATAAAGTTGCTGCAGTTAGTAAAATCAATCTGTAATTGAATATGAGTTATTCGTTAATAATGCTGTGCATTGCCAAAGGTGCTGTAACATGTGGATCGCTGTCTTCTGTTACTGTAGGAGGTATCGAATCCAATTAGGGTTACCTTCCGTTGTTCCCCAACTAACCCTTTTGCTCCCACACCATTCAAGGTTTGTCTTGATTCCAGTGAGCGGGTCCTACTGTATGTGTGCTGTATGTTTGTACATGTCCTGTGATACCTTCTGGCGTGCTGCTTCTTCCTCCATGTGTGCCTCCTTTTTTGAAAGTGATACTGCTCCAAACCTGCTGCCGTTTTTAATATTTGCTTGGCTGTGATCGGAGTGACCCTGGTAGCCAAAGGGGTTCATGCACTGTCCGATGCTTTGCCTTTTAAATGAAATACTGTGCCATGGCACTCTGAAAGTATTTCATGAGTTAAAGCATTCTAGGTTTTTTTGTGTGTGGCCCGATTCAGGGAGCAAAAGTCTTATGTGTGTGTATACTGTGGGGGCCAGCTTCTGCTGCTTGGCGGTGTGTGCATGTCAGGCTGAGTTCTGGAGGCAGGACATGGTCCCCTCTGCCCAAATAGTGTTGTAACACCGTTTTTACCCTTCTGACAAAGGAGACTTGCCTTTACTTTCGTTTCAGCATTTCTTTTAACATCAGATATGTTCAGATTTATGTACATGTGTACAGAGGTACAGAAAAAAGCATGTTTTTGTCAATCAAATTATGGTGGCTGCAGTTCATAAGTGCTAATCTGTCAGGATGTATGTAGCTATGCTGCCACACTTTATAGATCTTCCAGAGATCCTTCACAGCAAATTTTTACTCTTTTTTTTTTTGTCCATGTTTTCTTTGATTTTGTAAAGTTCTTAGACACTGTCATTTACCAAGACTAGCACTAAAGTGGTATGTTAGTTTTGGTTCTAAAACACAAGAGACTACTGTGAGGTCTGCTGATCTGGTCTGCTCTCATGCTGTATTTCCTGATTTTTTCGGTATACTGTGTAGCTTTCTATTTAGAACGCTAGGAACCACTCTGAAAAATCAATGTTTCTAGAACTACTTTCCACCTGTCCTTGAGGTAGAGATCTGTCACCAAATTATCTCCATGGTGGATACATGATTTTTTTGATTATGAAAAATCACTTTGGATGTTATTGAGTAGTGTTTCCACCCTTCTCAGATTCTGATGGGTAGCAATGTCTTTGCTAGAATTTTGCTGCTTCGGTTGAGGTTTATGTCTGCCCTGTAACTATTAGTGTGTTTTAGTGTATAATTGGCATAAATAATTTCTACATGAAGTTTAGTGACACAAGATATCATCCCAGAAGGATGGCATTATCTTAGATTTGAAGGACAGATCAATGTGTCTGATATGATAATATGAAAAATTATATAGCATTCATACACATTTTTTTATAAAAAGGAGTGGCTTAGGTACCATATTAAAACTTGCCACACTTTAGACATTTAATGACTTCTTAGTTAAGCTCCTAGAACAAGCTCCTGAATGAAGGAAAATCTTCTTCAAGGAGAATCAGAATGAGGGAACTGAAATAGGGCATTTGTGTTTTCCTTAGATCTTTGGAGTATACAGAGAATGAAGGTAACTAATTTTCCCTAAGAGATGGGACCTTCCTTAAATCTCAGTATGACAGTATTGGTAACTTCCTGCTTTTTGCAACACCTTCAATTTAAAGTGTATTGAAGTCTTCCAAGTTGTATATTGTTATCTATTTCACTGTTGCCTCTTGATGAAGAAATTGTCTTAGTGTTTTTGACACCCAGAGACACCATCTGAGACAGAGTTCAAAGTTGTGCTAATGGAGGTAATAAAAGCTGAGATGATGAGAACAGGGCTATGAAGATAGAACACCACCTAAAAATCCTAGTGTTGGAAATATACTTGGTTTTCATGTAAAGTTTTTGTTGCTTACATCAACACCTGATCTGCCAAATATCAAAGCCTCTTGGGCATGCACGAGCTTCAGAAATATGATATTCAGACATGAGTTTCTTGCCTGTATGTTTACTCTGAGCAAGCCAAAATGATATAAATTACAAGCACTTAGCCAAATCCCTGATCAGAGTCCATAGTCGTCAGGGAAACTGACTTGAATGGAGGCTTGCCAGATGGTGGATTTGAGCGTTTAACCATTCTATTGCAGTAGTCATGTGTTTGTACTTCTTAACTTTTTTTGAATATGAATAGACCACATAGATCAAGACCAAAAGTATTCTTCTCCTTTGTGATTTTAATCTGTATCCTCCTTTGTTTGATCTCTCCTGTGCAGTTTATAGGAAACTAGTAAATGAGACTAGAAAAGTCCATTTACTGTGGATTTCTTCAGTTACCATCTGTTTCATTTTGTTTTTAAATTGTCCTTCCAGTTAATATGCCAGTTACTTTTTTGTTTTTCTGGGGGCATTTTTGAAAGCACCAGGTTCTTTGTTCCCTTTCCCTTTCCTCCTGTTTGGCTTCCAGAGCAAGTGATAGGAAGAAATTATATGCGCTGACTTTTAAAAATAATTTCAAGTAGAAGTCTTTTACAAATATGGCATTAAAAAAAAAATCACTTGTGTCTTCATAAGAGACTTTTTCTGAAATGTAAAGTGGCACATAAAACTTTACTGAATTGGGCTCTTATTGTGAGTTCTGTTTGCTTCCCAGTACATTTTGGAGTGATGTTATCTCTTACCCTGCCTGGTGTTTGTTTCTATCTTTGATCTCTTGCAGCCTTTCTGTGCCGTGTTACTCATTTAGAATTCCAACTGCTTGGTATTTAAACTTCAAAGCCATAGTCATTGCCATTTTGACTTTTTTCTATACGAGTTTGCCCTACACAGGGTCTGCATGTTCTTAGCCACTGCATTTTTCTTCTTCTCCACAGGCATTTGATCAGTCCAATTTAGAGCCAGAAAAGACTTCGCTTTGTAACTTGCCTCTGCCCCCTCCTTCAGCATTTTCAGGAAAGAGCTGTGATGTTGCACAGTCATCTTCTAGCAGAGTCCCAGAGGATGTGGAGAAGGAGGATGAGTTTGGTTACAGCTGGAGTAAGTTTATCCTTTGTGATAATGTTTGAAATATTTGGTGTTGAGATAGTACTGTAACAGAACATATGGGGGATCCAGTTTGAACTACTTCGATCTCGTGTGCTTCATGGTTTGGGTGTTAAGTGTTAACTGTCAGCTTTCAGTTGTGCTTGGTCAGATGCACATGGTGAAGTATAAAAGTAGTTTGTTCGTCATTGCACTCCAATCTCTATTTTTCTCTGTGGTCCAAATTCACTGTTTCGTATGTAGGACTGCTTGAAGAATATCAGTGTACTCTAGGTAACTGGTGGCAGTGATTGACCTTCTGTTACCTGAAGGTGTTACTGTAGGGAAATTTATTGCTTTTGTGTGTGAAAAGTCTTTTTTTAAGAGAAGTTTTAATGTTTTCCGAAGTTAAAAGGAAGGCAAGGAACTAGAAATACTGTTATAAATCATGTAAGGCTTAGCTTAAAAGAAACTGGTGTACGCTTGATACTGTCTTATCCAGTTTGGGATTCTCCTGTCAGATACTGCCCACTGGATGCTGATCTTGACTCTCTAGATGACTTGTGAAGCTTTCTAATGTAAATCCAACATCTGCTGCCCACACTTTTACATTTAGAAAATATTGTGCAGCGCTATGGAAATCTACCAGGGGAACTACACATGATTGAGCTGGAAAAAGGAAGGACAGGTCTGGGACTTAGTCTTGCTGGTAACAAAGACCGATCCAGGATGAGTGTCTTTATAGTGGGAATTGATCCAAATGGAGCGGCTGGCAAAGATGGCAGGTTACAAATTGCAGATGAGTTACTAGAGGTAAGTTTTTGCAATTTATACTAAAACCTAAACATACTGACTTAAAACACACTAAAATATTAGACTTTTGCTGCAATATAGATGTTCTTTAGTGGACTTTGAAATCCCCAAGTTACCCAAGTTGACATCACTATGCTACAATTTCTGGTGTATGCCAAATTGTTGCAGCTGGGATTTTTTTTCCTAGTTATTGTAGTGCTAAGTAAAGGTGTGTGTATATTTAAAATGGATAAAAATGGGGGATGACAGCAGTTTCTAGGTTATGGAGATATAAGGAGGGACAGTGCATTGCATACTGTGGAAAATCTGGAAGTCCTGTAGTCCATCCATCTGTGGAGTGATCCAGAATTTCTAGTTATTTCTCTGTCTACTGAAAGTGTGATAATACCAGAATATTTTCATGTTGTATGACATATAAAATGGAAACTAAATTGGGGAAACAGGAATAGATCCATCTGTATTATGGACTTTTATCTCATGACTCATTCCAGCTGTTTCGTAGTGACTTTGTGGAGGAAACTAACCTCTGAATGTGCAGCTAACATTCCCAATATGTATATAAGCATAGGGTACATTTTTGTTACCACGGTTCAGTTGATGATACTTGCAGATGTATTCTCTACTAAAGCTTTTGCCATTCTTTCTGATAGCAGTAGGTAACATTACCCTCACAGAAATGCTTTGTGTAACTTCAAAACCCTGTATGGAGGTGTCTGAGATGCACTGTGGAGATGGTGTGGGGACAGAATGGTGAGACTAAACAAAGCTTGAGGGAGACACTGAGAGAGTAGACGATGAAGGTTGGCAGTTGCAGACTTAGAGAGAAACCGAGGGGTTTGTGGCACTGTGGATCTAGTCTCGTGGAGGGACATGTTAGTTGCAGAGCCCAATGTTAACTGCTAGACAGTCTATGGAATCAGTTAAAACGTCTGTTTTTAAAACCTTGATGTTGCAGATACAGAGTGTCCTCGGAACACATTGAAGCGCATCTGTCTGAGTCTGCTGTCATGTCAAACTGATGCCAAGAGATTGTCTCCACCTCTTCCGAGAGGAGACATTTGAGCTTGCTTCTTAGGTTCCCAAGTAGCTGTCCATCACCTGTGGCAGACCATGCCCCATCCCCCACCTGGCGGTCTGGCTGTGGTTCTTCCCAAGCCCACGGCAAACACTGGAAGCAGTGCTGCACCTGGATTGTCACCTCCAGTGTAAATGTCAGGGCTCAGCATCCCTGTGACCGTGCCTGGTGAACACAGCCTATGTGGGAGCTGAGGGCTTGCTGTTATACTCAAGCCTCAGTTCAGTGTCTTGAATCTGTTGCTCACGGTTTGCTTCTCTGCTTCTGTTAGCACTCCCTTGGGGTGTGTTGCATTATTTTCCCTCTGTGTAGGTCCAAGCTGTCCTTTTCCAATCGTTTCCCCTTTCTTAGAGTGGACTTCTGCATTGTAATTTTTGATTTACCAAGAACAAATGCAACTAGTCAAATATGAGCGAATAATGGCCTTATTCTGCAAATTCACACTGATATCATATCTGAATCATGGGAGCTTCAAGGGGTTTCAGTGAGTCTGTGTTGCTAAATGAAGACAGTGATTTCCGTATCGAACCTTCAGATTGTAAATGCACCGGTGTTCAGACTTCCGTGTATAAAATGACTGGCTCAGAGCTGAGATTCTATAAATAACAGCAATCTTGTTGCTGGATATAAGCGATTCAGTTATTTGTTATGGTTAGAATTTCCCATGGCCCTGCTTTATTACCACATCAGTCATGAGGTGATCAATGGCAGGTGGAAACAGATGATGTGCCAAGTCAACCCAGTATACCTCAGATAATGACATTTTTAGTCCTGTGACAGTGTTAGTCTACAGTCACTGAATCATAGAACGATTTGAGTTGGAAGGGGGATTATAGGTCATCTGATTCCAAGCCCCCTGCCATGAGCAGGGACACCTCCCACTAGACCAGGCTGCTCAAAGCCCCATCCAACCTGGGCTTGAACACTTCCAGGGAGGGGGCATCCACAGCTTCTTTGGGCAACCTGTGCAGAGCCTCACCACCCTCACATTAAAGAATTTCTTTCCTATAGCTAGTCTAAATCTACTCTTTTTTAGTTTAAAACCATTACCCCTTGTCCTATCACAACAGGCCTTGCTAAAAAGCCTGTCCCCGTCTTTCTTATAAGCCCCCTTCAGGTACTGGAAGGCTGCAGTAAGGTCTCCCCAGAGTCTTCTCTTCTCCAGCCTGAACAACCCCAACTCTCTCAGCCTTTGCTCATAGGAGAGGTGCTCCACACCTCTGATTATTTTTGTGGTCCTCCTCTGCCCTGCTTCCAAGAGCTCCATGTCTTTCCTGTGCTGAGGGCTCCAGAGCTGGACGCAGAACTCTGGGTGGGGTCTCACCAGAGCAGAGGGGCAGAATCACCTCCCTCGACTTGCTGGCCATGCTGCTTTTGATACAGCCCAGGGTATGATCGGCCTTCTGGGTTGCAAGTGCACACTGCTGGGTCAGGTTGAGCTTCTTGTCAACCAACAGCCCCAAGTGTTTCTTCTTAGGGCTCAAACTACAAGGATTTTTTACTGGAAAAAGGGAGTGAAAGCAGGGCACAACATACTTTGTTATTTAAGTACAATTGCTGCTTTAGCCAGTGCTGTGGGATAATGGATTTTTTTTTAAGGCTTAAATATTTGTTTAACTATAAAGTAATTAAAAAATTTTGAGAGTAATTGCTACCTTCCTTTATACAGATAAATGGGCAAATACTCTATGGACGGACTCATCAGAATGCTTCCTCAATAATCAAATGTGCACCATCTAAAGTAAAAATTATCTTTATCAGGTAAATTCTGGTTAAAGGTTTGGCTTAGAAGGTTTATTTTTAATATGCTTAAGTTTGCACAGAGTGGTTTTGGTTTATTTTTAATTTTGGTAAGGTAGATGTGCTTCTCAACCCAGTTCTTAGTAATGGTTAAATATGTTACGAGTTTTCTGTTTGGATATTGCGTTGTGAGTGCCGGAAGCAAACTAAAAGAAAGCACTAGACTTAAAGTCACTGTAAGAAATACAGTGTTGTATTACTACATACTTACTATATTCTTTAACTGAATCTTCTGTAGAAATAAAGATGCAGTAAATCAGATGGCTGTTTGCCCTGCAAAGTCAGTAGAGGGTTCGCAGTGTACTTCAGGGACACTTCAACATCAAGAGGTAAATTTTTTGTTTTTCTCATTTGAATGAGATACTAACATTGTTCTGAATGAAGAAGTGCCCTGTTAGCTTAGCAAACACTAGAAAAGGAGAAGAAATCCAACGGAAAAACAAATGAGGTTTTAGTACAGCTGCTAAATTTAGTACAGCTGTGCTTAGTTCTGTTTTATGTTCATCTAAACTATGAAGTAAATTGAACATTCCCGTGAATAGGGTTCTAGCAGTTTAAGTGGATCCAGAAAGTAATCAGACCCACTTCAAATGTTTGTGTGCTGCTTTATTGTGATGCAAAATGTTGAGTATAGTTGCTCACAGTTATGTTTTCATTTTCTATTAGATTGATACCAGTGCTGCAAACTCCAGTGCTTGTTCTGACTTCAGTTCATGTAGAAATATTCAATATGTGGAACTCCCTAAGGTATGTGCTGAAAATTAAATTTACATCAGCCACTTTTGTATTCTCTAGCTTGCTTTTTTGTTATGGAGTCCCTCTTAAGGCAAACAAAGTTTGTCTCTTTCTTACTGGAAGTGAGAATAGAGATTTCTGGAGGTATTCTTTCCTATTTGTGAATGGACCTCAAAGTTTGCCTGATGTATTGACTGTCTTTGGCAGCCTCATGAGTCTCTTCACATAAATGTGCCAGTTGCTCTGTGTCTCTGGAAGAAGTTGCCTCTTGTCTTATTTGCAAAACTTTTGGTAACCAGCTGCTAGTGGTGCCTCAGGTAAAATTATTGCCTTAGTTGTTCAAAGTAAATGAATTAGCAGGTTATAAGCACCAAATCCCCCCAAACAACATACATATTTAGTGGAAATTGTGCACCTGGGAGAAAATGGCCAGGTGTTCTGTAACTATGAAGCTGCCAAATAAGGGTAGAAAAATTGCTGCTTCTGCTTATTGATGTGGAGAAAACAGTTATATTCAGTGGTCATAAGGATAGAGACTTGCGGACTGTTGGTAAGCTTTTCTCTTTGGAAGGCATCTAGCTTTCTGTTATTAACCAGGAGAATATCTTACAGATTATGATATCCAGATGATTTAATTCTAGATGAAAGCGTTAGGAAGATTTCCCTCTGCCACAAAGATTTACTAATTTCACAAGAGGAGCATAGGTTTTTCCATCCTCTGTATTTTCCACTCCTGTGTGTATTTTTCCTGTGGTTTCAAATAATGAATTTAAGCTGTATAATGGACTTCTATCTACCTCAGTTTGTAGTTTCCAAACATTTTGTGTTTCTTACTCCTGTTTATGAATTTATCAACTGAATCACAATTGACCTGGCAAGTTTCAAAGGAGTGGATTTGAATTTAGAAGTGTTTCAGATTTATCTTGGTAGCCAATACTGTTTGTAGTCTGGCAGAATCTGTTTCAAAAATAGATTAGTTTAAAACAAAAATATTGATACATTGTGAAAATCCAAAATTCTGTTATGTCTGCAAGCTTCACTAGTCTTTAGAGAATGTATTCTAACATTTTGATGAACACAGTACCTAATGGTTTGCATTTTTCTGTTTGCCCCAGGATCAGGGAGGCTTTGGAATTGCCATTAGTGAAGAAGACACAATTAATGGAGTAGTTATTAAGAGCTTAACAGATCATGGTGCAGCAGCAAAGGTGTGAGAACATTTAAAATCCAAATAGGGAATGAAAATGTTTTTTGGAGTACCATCTAGAGCTCATATTTTTCGTTCTGTGTTGTCTCCAGGATGGACGAATCAAAGTTGGAGATCAAATCCTGGCAGTGGATGACGAAATTGTTGTGGGATATCCAGTAGAAAAGGTGCCTCTGAAGTGTCAGGAATGTTGCAAAAATCACACTTCTTGATGTAGGAGGTGTTTGTGTCTTAAACAAACCAGTGAGGTTTTCCTGACTGTACTGTGATGTCATTTTAAAGGCTGACTAAAGGACCAAAGATCCGCAGGCATTGTCTGGATAAGAAAACTGCTGCAGAATAAGCTAAAGCCTGAATTTAAAGCTTCGCTGCTTTTTTACATTAATGCACTACATGAAACGTCTATCTCTGTGCTACAAATGTGATTCTCCCCCCCCACCCCACCCCGTGGTTCAGATCTGATGACTGAGAGGCACTTTATTATGGGATAAAAGCCATGAACTGTTGTTCAGTAATGAATGTTCATAGCTACTCCAATTCAGAAGTATTAGAACCAGTAAAATTAATATGTGTAAATTTACATGGGTGAGTTGCATCAGTAGTAAATCAGATCATGAACTGTTCATGTATGGAGAGTGTCTGTGATAACGGCCTCATTATATTCCAAGTCTGATATTTCAACCCTTTGGAAAAAAGTAACTTCATTCCTAAATAACAAGATTTATTTCTAACTTCTAGCTCTGCAAATTCAGTTTGTATTCTGTGATGAATCAAGGAGGGCTCTTTTCTGGCACCTGCCTTGCTACCAAGAAAAGTGAATCTTTAGAGATGACAAGATTACTTTCTGATTGTTAAAGGGCAATTAGGAGAGCATCCATCTTACTCTTTGATGCACTTCTATCTTTGAAACAGTAAATGAGTAAGAGAGAGAGTGAAGTAATCTGAGGGAAGTAGGCAGGCTTTTGAAGATAAGACAGAGATTGAAGAAATAATTTCTGAAAATACTTCTACTGAAATGTAAATTCTCACACGGTTTTGGTGTCTTTCCTGTGAGATGGCAATTAATTTTGAAGGTTTTTCAGTATCCATTTAAACTAGATTTTGCATTACACCCTAGGATCCTGCTCTCCCTTTCGTAGTTCAGGTAATACTTGCAGATTTTTCTTCCAGTTGTGCATCCGATTAAGGAGCTGGATGGCAGTAGCACATATATTTAAATCAATAGATGTTTTGACATTGAGTTCTGTGGGATCAGACTTGGGCTCCACCCAAGCATTAAAAGACAGTAATAGTTTTCTGATTTTTCTGATGATTGCTATAAACATAGTATTTTGTTTAGAGAAGCCATTGAAAGACTGACACATTCTTATCTGGTATAGGTTGGCAAAGTTTCATGGAAGCTGCTTGATTAACATCCATCAGGTCTGGCCCACAGTTAACTCTATCGCTGTTTCTCATAAAAAACATCAATATTTGTGCTTGTTCATTACCAAGAAAACCTGCAGGATTGTGACTTGCAGCTCCAGTTTGCAGAACAGTTCTGCTGCTTTATTTTTGTCTTACAAGTGAACAGTCTGGTTGCACTCTTCTCTTTATCATTCAGTTTATTAGTCTCTTGAAGACATCCAAAACTATGGTGAGGCTTACAATCAACTCAGCAGAGATGGATAGCCTGACTGCAGCACCAGGCCCTTCCAGCACCACCCCAGCAGAGAGGAGGAATATGCAGCCACCAGCAAGTCTCCCCTCTTCCAGCTCACCAGAACCTGAAGCAGTCAAAAGTAAGGTTCTCCTTGTGTGTCTGTCTTCACTAGAGTTGTGAGATAAAAATGAAGACCCAGCTTGTAAATGAGTTTTCTCTATTTGTATGCACTCAGATGTCTTCTGAGTTGCATTTTGTAGTGCTTTTGGATTACAGATCTATCTAAATTGAGACTTCACGTCTAAGAACATCAGGTGTTCAAAAAACATGTAGAAGGTGTTAAAAAAAATGTGTAGATACAGCATTTCAGGACATGGTTTAGCAGGCATGGTGGTGATAGGTTGGCAGTTGGACTTGGTGATCTTAGAGGTCTTTTCCAACTTTAATGATTCTGTGATGCTATGATTCTATGACCTACCCCTTGCCTTCCCACTGGCCTGTTGTAGAGGTGGGAAGATAGAGTGATTTCCTCCTTGCTCCCAAATGCTGTGCAGCAAGTGCCTCTGTCATGGTTACCTAAGTGGGAGGCATTCCTTTAAGTGAGAAGTCATGTCACCTTACCTAGAACAGGGGAATGAATGGTAGAGACTGTCATGCCATTTATGACTAGCCACGTTTGACTTCCTCCCTTTAGAGTGGAAAGTTGAGATGTGACTGACTGAGGATGGTTATTGGTTAAGCAACACACTACTGAGAAGCTAATAATAACTAAATTGAGTAATGCACACATCGCAGTTAATTTATATGTACATCACTGCAGTAGTACTGAGTCACGTTTCTATTTCTTATTACTAGAAGTAGTATTGATTCACAATTATACTACTGTAAAGAAATCTTAAGAAACACATGGGAGACCTACTAGGCAATAATTCTGTTGTCTTCCCTTCTGCATTTAGTTTTAGGGTAAAACCTATTGGTTTGTCCAAGTGTGTCCCTTCCATCTCCATCCTACTACAGCAAGTCTTAGGGATAAAGACCTGATGGAGATTTCAGCAGTGCTCTCTCCAGCATCCTGGAGATTTGTGATTGCAACTTGGCTTCGCTACCATTTACAGAGATCCACAACCCAGCTGTTGGAATATCTCCATCTGCTTGGTCCTCCACCTGATTTTATAATCTATTGCCCCACTTTCTTTTACCAAGCCCAATTTTTTTGCTGCTCTTGCACCTTGTTTTCTCTGCATAGACGCCTTCCAAATAAGCAGCTCATCCCTAACTACTTTCTCCCTATTGGTCTGAATTCTACCACATCTCTGCCCAACTTTCGTGATTCCAGCGGTGCTGTATAGGCAGTTTTTTGCCCAGTAGTGATGCAGCTGTCTAGATGAGGTCAACCTTGCATACCAAGACTCCCTTCCAATTTTCAGTTCGTGTATTTCATGTACATGTTATGCCTTCTGGACAGAATTATTGTACTGAAGCCTTGACTCCCCTACTTGGCTTGAACTAAGCATGAACAGTTGCTCGTCATGCACACAAAGAACTGGCATAAGCGAGCAGTAGAGGAGGCTGTTCTGTACTCACACAGAAGCTTTACCCTTTAAAAGTCTTAATTGCCCTTCTGGTTTCCTTCAGAGGCCAAGACTCTTAGTTTTGAGGCCTGCTGTTCCTGCAGGACCTATTGCTCACACTATACCTAAGTATTTGTCTAACATAAATGCCAAGTCATTAGTTTCAGTGGATCTTCTTTTAATCGGTGCCTTTTTTAAAATGCCTCAAAAGGATTTACATGCCTGTTTTCACCTTTTGGAAAAAGTGTAATTTTGGTGTTTCTTGAAAGCACAGGACATCAGTTACAGAGATAATCTGTACGTCCCAGACCTTTTTGATTGGTGGTTCTCTCCTTCAGTTGCTACACAATATTCCATTCCATCCATTCCATTCTTAGCTTTTTTTTTTTCTGTGAAGAATACAGATCTGACTAAAATGCTGAAGCGAAGATACATTTGTGACATACCAGAGATACTGAATTTACAGATAATTTGCAACATAAGGATGCCATATATGTTTGCGCTATGAGGATATATATTGACACCATGAAACTTACTGCATCCAAAAGCTGTGTCAGTGGCCAGTTAGTAGTTGGACTGGTGCAAAAAAGTTCTTTTTGAGGACCATGACATATGGTGATGTGTTTAAAACCTTTGACTTGACCATGGATTGCTGAACTTGTGAAATACCACTATATTTGATTTATACTTAACATTCTTTCTCATGGTACAGATCTGAATCTGAGATGCAATATTTAGTTAGATGGACCTTAACTTGACCCATTAAAAAAGTGCAGGGTGGACATCTTTGAATACATGTATTTAATATATACGATGTACTTCATATATCTCTGATCTACATTGCATGGTTGCTGGTAGAGATGTTTAAAGTAAATTCTACCCTAAATAGAATCTGTTGTGTAAAATATTTTCTTTGACTGTCCAGACTGTGATCCAGGTATTTGATGGTATAGACACCGGATACCTGTGATTAAAACTACAGGACAGTACTTGTCTGAGTACTCTCTGTAGGTCAGCTGTTGCTGTAGAGCTGTCAATGGACTCTCAAAATGCTGTTTTAAAGACACTTTTCTAATATTGAGGCCTCTTACTGTAACGAGGACATTTAATTGTTGTTTCAGACACAAGCAGATCTTCAACTCCAGCCACGTTAGCCTCTGACCCAGCTACTTGTCCCATCATTCCTGGATGTGAAACAACCATTGATATCTCCAAAGGGCGAACTGGTCTTGGTCTGAGCATTGTTGGAGGAGCAGACACTTTGCTGGTTGGTTGGAAAAAGAAGTGTGTCACTCAAGTGAAAGAACAATAATGAAATTAAAATGTATTACAGAAGAGATTTGTTCTTCATCCGTTTCTGTAGCATTTATAGAAAGTTACCAAAGATGGGGGGG
>Ga0065711_1038835_pt1 | contig 18356 bp, 6 predicted proteins | sample Hoacrofraction12_FD_59098 | JGI IMG/M metagenome (GOLD analysis project Ga0065711, IMG submission 59098) | Hoatzin crop microbial communities from Cojedes, Venezuela - Epithelial fraction 12 v2 (version 2) | ecosystem: Host-associated > Birds > Digestive system > Esophagus > Crop | place... | reverse complement strand
GGCGGCTGGCGCAGGGGCCGCTCGCCCGCCTCGGCAGGGAGGGAGCTTCCCCGGGTCGGGGGGGTCCAGCCCGGGCGGTTTGCTGCCTCTCCCGGTTCTCTTAACTAATGCAATCTTAATCTTAACTAATACACAAAGTTTTATGCAGCGTTTTGTACTACACATGTTACATGTACATGTGATTGTTACGTGTATGTTACTACGTGGCTACATGTAACATACAAATGTACTACATGGCTACGTGTAGTGTACAAATGTAACACGTGCACTACACATACGGTATCTTTGATGCTCACTCTCGGGTGCAAAGAGGCGCAAAGGCCTCCCTTTCCCCCCCCTCCCACCATCTGTGTCACAGCCACACGCGGTCGCTCGCAGTGCGGTCTGCAAGCAGAGGTGCCATAGCTGGGGATGGCGGAGGAGGTTGCCGGCCCCGACTCTTCGTTCCCACACCGCCTTGCCGGGTGGCTGAGGCACTCCGTGAACAATCTGAACCCCACGCAGGACACGCTGCGATAAACCGTTGCCGGTTTCAGCAAGGGGCGGTGATTCCACAGCTGTCTCATGAACAGCCTGGTCTTTTGTGTGCTGGGAGCCGGGCAGACAGCTGGGGTCGATAATCTGCCGTCCCAAGCTATGCCATCCCCACCTGTGAGTTATAAGCTGCCGTCTCTGCTGCCCGTAGTAGATACCCCAAGGTAGATCAGGCACAAGCACTCTCCAGTTCAGTTTCCTCCAGAAAGAAAAGCAGTGTGAATATGCTGTCTGCTCTACCACCGGTTACTTTTGAAACCCTTGGCCAGCTTCAGCCAAATCTCTCAAGAGGCACCAACAGTGTAGAAAATAACTACACAGAAGATGGAGATCCTATTGATGTTCCCACAGAAGGGCAAGCTACCGTAGGAATTCCTATCTTGCCAGATTCCAAGAATCCACATGGGCAAAGGATGTTGCAGACATGACTCATAATTTCTGCTGCTCACAGAACGCCTGTGGCATGCTCAGCCCTATTGGAGCAGGTTTAGAGGACGGCATGCTCAGAGTTTTATGGACTTTTTAAAATTTCCACTACTGAGCACTAGCAGAGCTGGTCAGCTGCTAGAATAAACAGCATTTTGAAAATAGTACATTGCTACACAGCACCACAGTACTTTCTGTAATTTCTTTACAGTCGTTCTAAGAGTTGAGCAAGTATTAAATACAGATTGTATTTGACTGTGAGTAACCTTTTATTCAATTTAGGATTAAATGAGAAGTTCTATGGGGGGAAAAAAAGCCCTCAAGACATCCAGACAGTTACTCAGTCTTACAATCAGAAAATAACCTTTAAGAGTATAGAATATTTTGCAGAAAAGAAGTCACAACAACAGTACAGCTTGTGTTCCCTTCTCAGAAAGTGTGGCTGTTCCCAGAGCAATGTGATTTTTCTGTTTTGGCGGGGCTTCAGTTTTTGTTTTGCATCTAGGGCAAATATTTGCAGCTCTCTTGTTATCAAGTCTTGTGAGTCTAAACTAGACACACACCTCAAAGAATAACTGCATCTTCAGTTCAGAAAAGCAGCGTGACATGCTTCTAAGCCAGCTTGTTCCCCTCCATCCTTCCTGGTCCCTCTTAAAAAACGGTTGAATAGAAATTTTTCTACATATGGAAATTTTCTCAATATAGCCAATAGTACAGTTAGGTATTGAAGCTAACATTTCTTCTAATAAATAACTGTCTACTAGCCATTAAGTCTTCTAGAGGCAAGTACCTGGCACTTGTAACCTCCACCTATTTGTTCATTAATACACTCCAGCAGTAGTTTGCATAAAAATTACAATTTCCTACGCAGCATAGAAAACAACAAGCGACAAGAGGAAACAGTGCAAAGAGAAAGTAGGACATCTTGCTGCTGACCATATTTCCACAGACCTCAAGGACTCAGTGGAAAGCAGATAGTTATATACATAAAAATTGATTTCTGTAGGCATATATGGCTGAATGCAGTTATTATTCCTGTAGAAACATATCTAAGGAATCTTATTCACACTTAAATAAGCATGAAATAGGAACTAACCCTGTTCCTTGTCCACGATAGTGGAAAAAAACCTGGTTTAGACAAGCAAATACACTCGCTGTTCTTTGTTATAAGCTGCATACCTCCACTTCAGTTCTGGTTACGCTACCTTGTCTATCAGCAAGTGAAAATAATGAACTTGTTTCTCGACCAGTTTCCTTGAAAATAGCAGGTGGCAAGCGTGCCCTAAGCATACAAAATCAGCTGTAAATTCAGAATATTGCACATTTTGGAAAATGTGTGCTGGAGAATGCAACAGTCATCTGAATTTTGCCCAACGGTGAGCTATGCAGATGGATCATCCTCCCTCTCCCCTCTTGCCCCCCCTCTTTGGTGGCTTTTACAGGAACGATGAAACCAGGTTTCAAGTGAGGTTGCATTTCTAATCAAAGCATCTGACTCTGGACTAATAAAGCCAGCCAGAGGCTGACGTTCTGTTCAGAGCTGGTCAGGCGCTGAGTTCTAAAGGAGAAAGGTTTACAAAACGACGACTCACGCTCATAACGTACAGCTTAATTCTGTAATAGCTAGTGTGGGCTCCTAATATGGTTTGGGTAACTAGATTTTCTGATCAGATACCAAGCTAGAGGTGCACATTGTGGTTGAAAGAGATCAGTGCAGTTTTCATGTTACTGTATATTTCAGCTGTTTAAAATACATGGCGCTGCACACCGCTTCTTCGCAGGTACTGAAAATGGAGACTTCTGAAGTGTTCAGTTGCTCATAGAGAAAGCAAAGCAGAACTATTTTATCCCTCTAAAATAAGATGCGTAAAATACACGTGCCTTACATCTGCAGCTAGAGTAAGCCATCCAGCAGACGAGACTGTTTTATGTTCGCATCTGTAAGCTAAGGGAAATAGGTCCCATATTATCCCTGTCAGTGTGACCACAAATTATACATAAACCTGTTGTAGGCATCTTTTCGGGTGTATTTTGGTATCAGTGTATCTCCAGCTGGTAACTGATATTTCGAGAGATGTAGGATACCTTATTATCCAGGATCTTAGATTTTTATTTACATTGAGTAGTTCTTTGTAGATATTGACTTTAATCCTATGAAGATTTATGCATATGCTTACACAGATGTATGAGAAACAGACCTGCAACATGTTATGATCAGTCTTCATGGAATGAAAAAAATAGGCATCTTGTAAAGCTTCAGGTTTGGGTCCTAAAATTATTCTGGAGATCTGTGGTGATGCTTAGAAGGATAAGAAAGTTTATCCTTGCTTTATAAAAATTCTGTTTACAACTGTCTATCTTTTGTTTGAAGTTTATGCTTTTCCGAAGTTTCTGTCGCAATGTAAACAGTATGCTGTATTTTGTACACTGGAGTTACCTGCAGAGAAAACCGACGTTCATAGAAAAGATTACAGTCTTAAAAATAAATTGACATTTTGACTGGACTTATTGATTGACCATTTTGTACAGGAAGAAATACTGGGAAATAACTTACTTGAAGAAATGGCAATTTGTGCTGTGCACTCCATCACCACATGCTATAAAGTAGTACTGTAAGAAATATACTTCAGTCTAACAACTTTAACAGGAAAGAGTATTCACCATAATAATTTCTAAGCTGTTCTACATTCACAGTTGAATTATCATAGCCGCTGAGTACCTTTGTAGGTAACCAGACGCAATACCAAATGCCAGTCATATGAATTTGCCATTTTCATGCGTAATCAGGCCAGTGTTGTTACTGGTTCTCCAACAAGCTGTGTTAGCTTTACTTGTTGGTGGTTTTTTTGTTATCAGCTTTGCACGAATTGTGCTCTGTTGTAGCTTCTTGACCATTCATGAAGATATAGCCCCCCCAAGGCTATCTTTCCTCAGAAGCTACCACACAGACCATTTTTATTGTATGCTCAAGGAATAACGGGAGACAAATAGTTGCTTAGACCACGCCCATATCAACGCTAAAGGAGTGTGCACCAATTCGTAAATGAAGTGGCATCAATACGTGTTTATCCGGGCAAGGTGTGACACACAGATCTGTGGATATGGGAGTCCAGGGTGGATGAGTTGACATATAAAGGTCCCATCCAGATAATTTTTCTGTTTCTGTGATTTCTAAGAAGAGCGGGCGGAGGACAAACTAACAGATGGGAAGTATGTTTACTCTCTCTTGTTTTCATCTCTCGTGTGTCAGCACCCAGCAATGCCAGCTGAATGTGGACTCTGGAGCTGGGGGTGTCTGTTGATCGCCTCAGATCCCTTTACTTTTGCAGAGGGAAATAATGATAGTATTTCAAGGTAGATTCCTGAATTACATTGTTTTGCCTTGCAGTGTAAGGTGCGAGACCACAAAACCCTTCTGCACCTGGAGAGGCAGCTGGCTTTACAGAGAGCCTTATCTGAACAATTCGTGAGAGTTAATAAAGAAGGCACTTCAAGTCTTGACACAGTGAATATTACACAGGTAAATGAGTTTTCAGCAGCTGGTTGCAGACAAGCTGTTTTACAGCATACATCTTTCATTAGCAGGACTAATTGCTTGAATGCTAGACGTCTATAAAAAGAGGTGAGTAAATGGAAAACAGTATTATAGAAAGAATAACAAAGTGACATATGTATGAATGACAATAGGTGGTAGAGCCATGTGACATTACATTTACCACGTACAATTTGTATTTTCTCAAATTCTGTGTTATCTGCCAAGTATTACCTTAATTTCTCAGAATCCAGGAGAAAAAATACCTTTGTCCTTATTTTTACACAGTATTTGCTAATATTTTCGATTGAGACTTCTAAGCACTATTCTTTTAATATTCTGTAGCCTCCTACTTACAGTCTGCTGCTGCTAAGCCTAATAATGAGAAACAAAAACACACTGGGTGGTTACTCATAGGGCTTTTAAGCACGACTGCTTGGGCAGTCACGTATGCGTTGCAGCGACTTTGTGCAACAGAAGTCAAAGGGACAGTTAGAACCTTAAAGTATAATAAAAGCAAGGTGTACTAGTGTATGTATCGGGGTAATACTTTATGAAGTAGTGCATAGTGAAGAATACAAAAGCACATAACTGGATTTTTCTGAAGGCCTAGATCGCAGCGACTGCTGTACCGAGTCGGGAGGAATGTCAGAGAGCTCCGCTTCGTGTTCTCTGCCAGAAGCATTTTCTGCCTCGGCTTCTGTGCATCACGCCTGGTGTAAACCAAGCACGAAGGTGGTGTAAAAGGCTCCGTCTGTCGTGTTGGCTCAGATCCACTTGACAGAAGCTGGAACCCATGAAAGTAAGAGATGAGAAATCGGAATTGTGAAGCCGCTTCCTCCTCTCCTCGCTCTGCCCTTCCCCATTTCGTACTTCTCCAGGAGCAGGAGGAGCAGAGTCTTGGTCTAGATTGCTGCTTGCAAAATGAGGGGAGTCGGGGTGCTTTGTGGAACTTCCTGAGCCCTCCCATAACAGCACAGGGACCACTCACAGTTTAGACTGGGAGGTTTACAGTTCTTAAAGAAAAAAAATGACTTCCAAAGAGTAACAGAAACGAGTCCCCTCACCACTTCAGAAAGCCAGCATACACTTCCTGGCTGGTTGCTCTGCCCCAGCCTGGTTTCAGTTCAGTATTCAGAAGATGCCAGGAAAATAATAAATCAAGTTCAAGTCAGAACAGTCCTTGTAACAGTCTGCTGTAGCAAAACATTTGTAGATGATGCAATGTCTTTCTAGACAATAGGAATGCAAAGACTCAGTCTCGTCAGTAGGTTCTCGTTCAAATGAGTCCTGTTAGTTGCAGGATTAACCATCCCTGTGGGGCACCTGTGCAACACTACCTAGCAGGGTCACAACTTGACAAGATAATTCAGAACAGTTTCTTTTTCTCTACTATTTTCTAAACAAAGCTTTTCCTCCAATGTCACGGTAGCTCCTCTTTAACTTAGGTTTGATACAATCACAAAATGGACAGGGCCCTTTTACAGCCATATTAATCACAATCAAGGACAGAATGAAGTTCTATGCTTTCCACGTGGAGTTCAAACAGTAAAGAAAAGACCTCTTTTGTAGGAAACACATCAGGAGGCTGGAGAGAATTGGATTCATTCTGGATGGCAATTCTTCCCCTCTTGTTAAAGGGAAAATACAGAGCAACCTGGTATTGCAAGTCCACACTGACATCTAGTGCTGAATAAATTGCACTAGCCAGTGAGGAAACAAAGGCAGAAAAAGGTGTTGGACTGGAATGGAATGGAAAAACCTAAAAATACAGCAAAGCATCCCTACTGCTTTAAGAAAGCAAGTGGCAATTTGTGGATCTCTCCAGTGGGCAGGAGGTGCTCTGGCTCCATGAACTTGGGTGCTGTGGGGCCATCCCTTGGAGAACTGCCTGGGGCTCTAGGTCTGATAGCCAGACACTCAGTGTAGCAACCCCTGGCTGCCCCTGAAAATTGCACTTCAGGACACGAGGAATCTTGAGTTGTGACTTATTTTAAGTTTGGTTTGTAGCCACCGTTACTGTAGGACTTGGTCTGGAGCAGCATAACTAGTAGAGCACTGCTGCCAATGGCCCAGTAATCGTGATTTTACAGACAAAGACCTCACAAGGAGGAAATGTTCTCACCTTCCAATCTGAGAAGAAAATCCCCTGGTACATTGGGAAGATTCCCTCTCTAAGCTTTTGCTAGGGAAAGGAGCCATTTGTTTAGCAGTGGCTTTTAGTTGTTAATGTTCCCTCACCTCCCATTTCGATAAAAAATGTTCTCATCTCTTTTCCCACACACACCAAAATTTGCACTTTCTAATCTTTTACTGTGTCTTTAAGGGCAGGCAAAGACTGTAAAACAAAATATCTGTGATTTTTCATTGTAATTTCTGCCTTCCGTAGGGAAGTAAAAAGTAATAATAATGTACAGAATAATGAGTGTTTTTCGGTGCATTAGCTGCCAGCACACTTCCTTCCATGTCACCAGGGAAATGGCGAGATTAAAAGCATGTGCTCTGTGTGCTTCAGAAGTGAGATATGCATGTCAGTGTGTTGTATAAATCATCAAAGGAGAAGAGGAAAAGAACAGACCCAAAGCCACCAAGATCAATGGACTTCTTTTTTCCCAATGAATCCCAGGAGCTTTGGATCAGGTCCCAGTGGATGTCAGAGCTCTGCCAGCCCCACTGAGAAACTGTAGTCCAAATGCTGGCGCGCCGTTCAGCAAGTCCCAGCCGTAAGGTTAAGCAGAGGCTGGCAGATGTATTGTCCACAGAGGGAATCCTGGTGTTGTCGAGCAGGATTTCAGAGCAGGACCCAGCACAGGGGGCTTCTCGTTTCTCTGCATGGAGGCAAAGCGTGTCCTAACCTACCAGCCATTGCTACATGTGAGGACACCCTCTGCCTCCAGAAACACTACACTGTGCAAGGAGGCACACCAGCAAGCTGTATCTCCTACCATTTGGTGCTACCTGGGAACAGCTCTTACCTCCTCCTCTTACACAGCACAGCAAGCAGCAAATGGCAGGATTTTGCCCTTACCCCCTTGTGAGTGTGAAAGCCTCAGAAGAAAATGCAGTTTTCACCCTCTAGTCAGAAAGCTCAAGCACTCAGATGTAATTTCTTGTTTTAATTTTTGCAATTCTTTGTTTTTCTGAAAAAGAACCCTATAGATGTAAGCATGTTGTCACATCTAAGCTGTATTTTTTCTTCCCCAGCTCTTGTAATCAACAACCGTACGAAGATTTTTAAAATGTTTCAGACCCTTGTCTCTGGGCTGGACAGATTGGGATGTACAGGGAGGATTGGCAGGCCCAATTAGACAATAAGTAGCATAAGTAGCTGTCAAAAAATAAGGCTAGAGAAGGAGAAAGCATGTGGCATCTCTCACTAGATAAGCTAGAATGATTGGCATACTCACTCATTTTCTGATTTAATGGGGGCTTAAGACAAATTGTCTCACAGCTGAGACCATGCAAATCAATCATTAAAAGGTGGGGTTAGAGTCTAGTGTCAGTTTAAATTCCATTAATATCGGTGGAATTACACTAAATTTATCCACCCAGATTTATGGGGTGCAAAATTTGGCCCATAATTATTATTAGGAGCAAAAGCATGCAAAACTGTATCACATCTCTAAAATTTCCTTGAAATAAAAAGTAACAGAATAGTAAAAACCCAAAATGTGGAATAGACTAGCGTAGAATAGAAAAACAAGAAAAAGGAAAAGTAGAAGGAGAAACTAAAAGAAAGAGCGAAGGAGAAGGAAAATAAAATGAAAGACAAGAAAAAGAATGAAGGAATGTAGGAAAATTCCTGAAGAAATTTGAAAACATGGGAAAAAATTTCCACGTGTATGGTAATAATATTGAACTAAATCACTTCAGCATCAGTGTCATCATATCCTGTTGTTGTCCAGCCTTTCCTTTTCAACTTTCAAGAGGACCCAAAGGACCTGCAGTCTGGTGGTAGCAAATCACTGAAGAAGGTGCCACTGACATTGTAATGGTGACTGGTTTGCGGAGCATATTTGGTGCACTGATTGAACACCTAGTACGAATATATTCAGCTGACATTAGTTCCTAAGCCTTTATGAGCATAGCAGTGTGTATTGCAATCTATGTTTTTTTTCAGCATGGTACCAGGCAATAATGGATGTAATCCCAACTAAGAGCACTGACTTGCTTTGTGCAGAACATGATCCATTTTAATGATATTTCAAATATATTTTGTGGAGCAGTAATCTAGGTTGAATGGCAATAATTTAGCGTTCTGCGCTTGGTATTAAATTCCCCACCGGCCCGTTTGCCTTGTGTTTGGAAGTGCGGTTTGGTGAAGGGAAGACTTCTGTTCATGCCAACGGTGTGAGTCAGGGCTACTCATCAGCAAGGGCTGCGGGATCACAGCTCGAGTCGGAGAGCCTCTACGGGGCCTTTTAGTGACTCAGCGACTCAGAGCTTTCACAGATCCTCAAGTCGGGGTGAGGGGATAGCTTTTGTAAAGCAGCCAGTGCTACTGTAGACAGGTTTTACAGACGGTTGCTACCCGTGAGACAGGAATGCCAAGAGTTTTGGCAGTGCACAGACCCACGCAGCAGCGGACTAAGCTGGGGTGGCTGACACGACTACCAACCTTGCCCCATCACGCTGCCCTTATCTTGGAGGCTGGCATCCTTGCCCGGAGCTGGCGGAGGGATATGGACAGCTTGATGTGTTAGAGTAAAGCAAAAATTATGTCGGTCGGGAACAGTGGCCGTTCAGGAGATGCTGCGTGGCCCGCCAGCCACCTCCTTTGCGAGGCCAGGGGAGGAGGTGGAGCAGCCCTGCTTTAATCTGTTGCCACATCCCAGTTAATATCCTGAGACATCAGAATCTGGCTACGAACAGCTTCTGATTCAAGCTGGCTGTTCTCAGCGACAAAGAAAAATGCAAATGCACGATGACAGTTATGGAGTGCAGTGTTTTAGACAATGACAGTGGAGGAAAAAAATGCCTTAGAAAATTTACAAATACATAAAACCCCTTGAACTAAAGAAACTGAAGAGCCTTTTTTTTGCAGCTCCCTCCTTGTATTTTCAGTAATTCTCTTCACCTTTGTCTGAAAACAGTTTTTTCCAGAATCCTTTCAGACTTCATACTTCATTTAAAATTGCATTTGATGATCTGATAGTTTGCTCTGTCTGACAAAATGTCAATGCAGTTTTCATCAGCTGTAACTCACCTGATGTGATCTGCCTCTACCAATAGCACTCAGACCAGGTCTTTGGTTCATGTCCCTGTTGGAGACTGAAAGAGAAATCTTCATGCACTTCCATTTTTATGAAGGGCATTTTGCAAGGGGAAGAGAAAAAGTAAAGCTCAATAAGGATGCTAAAAACTATTAAAAATGTATCGTTAAATCCAAAATTATTTACAAGAAAAATTCTTTCCCAGTGGAAGAAACTGGAAAGAGGGTACAATGCGTAGAGAGGAGCAGCGAAGGTCAGGAGAAAAATTATACTTGTTTTTCAGCTATCTGGCTTCATTAAATGGGCAACTTATAAGTCACTTTGTCTCTTGTTGATTCGGGTCCTCCCTTTCTACTCTCTGCTTCTTTGTCATTTTGTCAGGATAAAACATGTTACAAATTGCAAGAAGCTCAAACAGTAAGTAAAAGGACATTAATAAGCACAGAAAGTCAATAGATTTTATACTAGATCCCCATGATAAGAAGAGCTTTGGAAATACAGAACTTTTACAGAAGTCACGGTATCCGAGTTATGCAAAAGCCAGTCACAAAAAAAAGGTGCCACTAACACTAGCCTGCTAAGCAGAGCCATGAAGAACAGAACATGCAATAAATATTCTGCAAAAATACTCTGTAAATTCACATATAGCAGGATATATCTTACAAAATGAGTCACAGGGATACTTTATCTTGTAGAGGTTGTAGTGGCTAGAGGAGCCACTTTTGAATTCAGCTGGGCATTTATAGATGTGACCTATACTGGAAGAAAACAGATAACTATTTTGTCAATCAGCAGCTGACATCAAAGAAATGTATTTACTGTTAATGCTGCTGTCACAATTAATCACAAAACTCCAGGAATCAGATGCTACAGCACCTACTGGTTTTCGTTAACATCTCTGGGTGGTACAGATTAGGGCTTTCTGAGGTAGGAAATTAATTCTTCTTAAAATGTCTTGTGGGCATCAAAACTGAAGTAATGAGACAAGAATGAGCTGGGACTCCAGAGGCAAATGGGGTGGGGAGGTTTGCATATAACATCTCCTCAGTAATCAGTAGGGGGAAACTCACGAGAAAGGAGGAATATGCCAGATGGAAACAGCTTTGCCTGTTGCCGGAATAGGGCCTTTCACCCCATTTTAGAGAGGTAGGGTGAGACATTGTCAAAGCTGATCAGTCCCACAGACAGTAAAGAATTTGGACTGTCTCTCTATTACTGTTTGCTAACTAAGCTGACTGCCAACTCAGACTATTGGTAGAAGTTTAATTATCAGCCCTGTTGTTTTTATTATAAACTGCTGTTCCTTGGGGTTTTACCATTTCAGTTCTTAAGGCCTTTCTGTGCTTGGTTTGGTCATGCAGGTAGCAGAACTAGATTGATTTAGAAATATTTAGCCAGACTGGTGCTGAAACTGTGGTTAAACTAGCCTGACATATCTTTTCACCTCTTTCTGTAACACACATGCTAAAAATCCTGCCATTGTATTTACTGGACTCCAACATAACTGGAACCACGTCAATAGTCTTTGCAGAAAAATCTCGCTAAGATGCCTTTCTAAGAGGCGAGTGATTAATCTGGAATGTCTTAATGAGGCTACAGCCTGGCACATATCCAATGGGCAGGTCAATTGGTCAAATTTTGCAAAAAATCCTGAATTTTATTCCAAATTTTGGTTCTCACAGAGCTCATGAGATCTCTTCCCCATCCTCCTCTTCCAGACCTGGGATATGCCAGTCTCCCAGTTCTACTGGTTAATAAATGTCTGAAACCATAGTTGTTATTGGGAGGCTTACATGTATTTTATATACCAGCAAATGGATGTGTCTGAAAAGTGAGAACCTGAATGGGCAGAAAGGAGGTTTCTGTAGACTGTAGTGCCTTATGCTGATTTGCAAAGAAACGTGGAGATTTTCCCCCACACACAGATCAAAGAGGATCTAGAAAGGGTGATTAGTTCCTCTTCTTCTCCACAGCAGGCACTGCTTTTGAAGTCCTTCCAGAGTACTTCTCATCAAAGTATTTGTCACCTACCTGTTCAGGTGTTTAGAGGGCTACAACATATTCTTTTGGAAGGTGTAATTATATGGTGGTGAATCCAGCATGCTGTGTGGCTATTATATAGTGCTTCCAGAAAACATTTCCATGGTGGCAAGAAAAGTTGGCATTGGTTAACCGAGTTTTGTTAGGCCCAGTTGCTCAGGTTTAGCCCTTTAGGATCTGTCTCTGCTGTAGGTTTAACTCAAGCGAGCAGCAGACCCAGCGAGAGCACACGCAGCTGTGCTGCAGGGCTGCATTCAAGTGCCATCACCCACCTCCATCCTTGTCCCTCTTCCTCAGGGAGTGGAGAATGAGCGAACGGAGGTGGAAGAACTGTACAACCACTTTGGTCGTCATTTGTGTTTGATTTCAGAGCTGCTGTGGGTATATCCCCTAACCTCCAGCGTTATACTAATCCAAGCTGCTCTGTCATTTGTTTCCCATGGACCACAGGCCATAACTAGACTTAGAGTTATCAAAATGGTTTTCCTGCAAACTGTGTGTCCCCCCCAGCTTGCCGGCGTGACTGTCAACAGCACAAGGATTTAGGGTTATAACCCAGCCTAGCGCAGTGCAAAAGAAACGCTCAGATGAGCCAGTCCATATTCATGGACACATCAGGGATGTGGGCACAGCACCCAGCTAAGACCCCGAGCGAATCCTCAGCGACAGCTGGCCTTCGAGCCACACCGACACAGGCAAATGGGGGATCATCTCGAGTTGCCTGTCCTAATCTGTCTTCTTGTCACGGCTTGCCGACACATTACTGCGCAGATATGTCCACCACGCCGCAGGCAATGCCCCTATCTCAGGAGACATCTATAAACCGTTTGCAGATCCTAAGCGAATCCATTTTAGCATATATGGATACGTGTTATCCAGCCTGTCCAGGATGGATTTTAACTGGTGCATAAGCTCTGTGTAATCATTCTTTTGTGTGGTACTTGCGCATGCTTTATGAAGATAACGCTCTCTGCATAGCTGGGGTGTTCCTCCGTTTGTATGGTAATGAACCAGTATTCAGGGGGCCTCTTCTGCTCTGCTCCTTACCTGGTCCTGCTCCCTCTGATAGCTGAGCAAGGCCCCCAGCAGCAGAGCTGTTAGCTAGCGAAGGTAGGGGAAGCTGAGGACAAAGAGCCCCGCCATACCTACTGAGGGAGAAATCTGCATCTGAAAGTGCCTGCTGCCAGTGGGCAAGGTGCCAAACAGCAGGGAGAAGGGTGACGCTCTGCAATATAAAGGAGGGCATACTATTCTCTTTTTCTGTCTTTAAGTCACTGGTTATGTGTAAGAAAAGGAAACAAACAAGGGGAACCGTTTGATTTGGCAGCAGCACGGTTTATATTCATATCCCAGCAAATGCAACAGCCCTTCCCTCCCACAGACCTGCCTGCTGCTGCGACTCTGCTCCTAATGCTGCAGCCTTTCTTCTGGGCCACCTCTCCGCAACAGAGCCTCTACCAACAGCTGGTGGATGTGCTGGATCTGCAACTGTCCTGGGTTTGGCCAGGACAGGGTTAATTTTCACCGGACTCCAGGAAGGGGCACAGCTGGGGGGTGGGGGCTGACCCCACCTGGCCAAACAGAGCCAGGTATTCCATACCATGGGACATCAAGCTGGGTTCCGGTGGGGGGGGCGGCGCGGCGGGAACTCACTCGTGGCTCGGGAGCATGCGGCGCCGGTGTGGTCCGAGAGAGCGGGTCTGTTTTTGTCGTGTTTTCTCCGTATCTGTATCGTTGTTGTTCCTGTTCCCTCTGTTTGCTGTTCTGTTAAACTGCCCTTATCCCGACCCACCGGTTTCTGCCTCTTTCTTTTCATTCTCCTCCGCACCCCAGCGGGGGGAGGGGCGGCCGCGTGGCGCTTTTGTTGCTGGCGGCAGCCGAAACCAAGACAGCAGCTGCCCCAGGACGCAGCAGTCAAGGCAGTGCTCTCTGAGCGCTGGTTTTCAGGGATTGCTGCCTATTTGGAAGGGTGGGTTATGTGGTTCAACAGACGATGCCTACAGCTCAGGTCACAGCAACGACCGGTGCTCAGCAGCCATCGCTATTCCAGCTGAGCAGCCATCGCTATTCCAGCTGAATGTGTTTGCTTATACTGTTTCTGAGCAGGCATGCTGCCATGCTGCTTTTGCAATTCCTCTGCTTCCACCCATTCTTACTCTTCTCTTGTGGGGAAGGCGCCTAGGTCTTTCCCACTATAGGCCCTCCGCAAGCGCCGCTGCCTCCAAGGAAAGAAACTTTCCTCCAAGAGACCCTGGCAGCCTTCGAGTTCCAATGTTTAGTGGTATCTCCTGCTGAACATCGGTCAGAACTCACAGCTCGCCTCGAAACAGAAAGCGAGAACCATCTCAGCAGCAGGGTACAACAGCAGAAAGCTCTTCAGCACTCACACTCACGGGCGACAAACTGCAGCAGGTGCCTGCAGGACATGTAGAATGTAGAATGCATGACTGCCAGCATCAGTGGGTACTAAAATGCTGGAGAAGAAGCCTGCAGTCTCCTTTCCCTACTCTTTTGCAGTAGCTAAGTTGGTTAACAGACAACAGCCCTTCCTCTGGAAAAAAAGTAAAAAAGGGTAGGGGGGAATATATGTAAGCCCAGAGTGAAAGAGTTCAACTGGGAAAGACAATCTTCCCCCAGTAAGCCATAAATTATGCTTAGCTCTAAACCAGATTTTCAGCATGGTGTGAGGAAAGCTTTGGGCCCCTCAGTGCAAGTTTGTTAGCAGTGTGTGAATCACTTGCCAGTGGACCTGGGCTGAGAATTTGCTGTCTAAATCTCAGTTTCCCCAGTGCCAGCAGCATCCCAGCTGAGGCTCACCCAGGATTAATCTGCAAAGGCTAAGAAAGAGAAGGAGCAATGATTGACATGGTAATACAGCATCTCCCATGCAAAAACGCCTTCACTCTCTCCAGCATTTTCATAACCAAATACACACCTTGTTTTACACTATAAAGAGCATGGGAATGAAATGTGATAATGAGACATAACGAGATGCATGTATAAGACAAGCTGTGGACAGGCAGTGAATATAAAAAGAGATGTGTACATGTGCACACAGGGAAGAAGTGGCAGATAGACACTTTCTTATAATCTAGCAACAATAATCATGACAATAATTAAGTTCTGTTTTCATTTACCATCCTCCTTGCACCTTTGTGTATTTGGAGAAAAGAAACAAATAACCAGGCTTTCTGTTCAGTTTCTCGTAGCTAGACTCCAGTGAACACTGTCAAAAATGTCCACTAATATCTACTTAAATCATTGGGCAGGTTTACTTCATCTGTCCTCCTGCCTCTTGTATTCTGCATTTCTTTTTCTTCATTAACAAAGAGGAAGGTTCATGGAAAGCCTGCAAGAATGCATTTTACAGAGAATATTGGAAAATATCTTTTTGGAGTTCACTTTCCACGATCCATGGCACACCCAGTGCTAAAGGCTGCTTTCACCTTATCAGGAATCAGAAGCGATGCAAGACCTGCCTCTGCTTCTTACACTTGCAAAATTAACACCAGTAAGCTTCAGATCAGAACAGACATTGAGAGATTGTCTGGCAATTATGTTCAAATGATAAAAAATAGGTATGAAATAAAACTGTCTGGACAGTGCACCAGCAGAAAAAGAGGCAATATTTGTTCACTAAACTCTCTTTTAATTATTGACATATTGCAACTAATCAGCATTAGAGGCAACAAGAAGCTGTAATCTATCCATGTCCTCTTTTCGGACTGTTCCCAGTACTGATTGCAGCAGAGGATGGTTCCAGACCGGAATCCTCTAGCTTTTCCACTCCCTGCTTAGAAGAACTTCAAGCCTGCACAAAATGTTACAGGTTTTCTGACTTTTTTGCGGTATCACTTTTGCCCTTTTGCCTTTTTGCAAGGCCGCAGATCCACAGCCCTTTAGCTGAAAGCTTGTTGTAAGCTGAACCAACAGCAGCAGATGTAGAAACAGATTTCCCTTGGGAAAGAATGTCAAGTCAGTCTGACAGCTGTAGTGGCAAGTGCTAGCAATGTTCATTGCCCTTGTAAATCTTGGGGATAAACATCCCTAAAATGTCAATGACTGATCGTGGAGACTGAGTAGAGTGCAAGTGTTGTAGTACACAGTATATTTTCCTGTGCTCTCATTGCATAAAAATGGCATTGAACGATCATTTATATCAGGCAGAGTGTAATCGCCTACGCTGCGACAGGGAGCTCGTGGGCAGGCAGTGCTGGCGTGGGTGAAGTCGCTTCTCCATGAACATGTCATGATGATCAGTGTTCATTGATTCTTCTGCTCCCTTATACTTGTTACTGTCTAGGTGGATGCTTCCTTTTACTGAAGCAGAAATTGTTCACACATAGCGCAGCGGCAAGAGCTGTGCAAACATTAAAATGTGGGTGTGATTCATTCCTGCTGATGGAAGCTGCTGGCATAAGAGAAGCCAATTCTTCCATCTCTCTCCAGCGTGGCATGGAGGTCCCTATACCAGGCTTGGGAGATTTCTAGTCCGGTTTCGCTCCCTATTTGAAAGAAACATTTAGTTTGCTCCCCGTGCTGCAGCCTTGCAGGAGAAGCTGTACTGGCTGCACAGCCTCTTCTGGACTGCCTTCTGGCACTGGCGCCATGCTCTAGGCAAATTTTTCCTTTCCACCATCCTTCCAGATACCATCTTTTTGCCCTTTTTGCCCTAGGGGGCAAGGAAATTACTGGTGGGACATCAACAACGTGGGGAATTTCACTGGTGAAACCAGCAGCCCGCTTATCGTTGTTACTTTATACTCATGCCTGGATCATCTTGCAGTGGTTTCTATGACAACAGAAAAATTATTTCTTAACATAAATCAAGTTTGTCAGACTTCTGCTTGTGCATAGCACTCGCTGAAGGCTAGATAAGCAATTCTGAGACCAAAAGCAGACAAGCCAATCCACTCTATGAAAAAGGAGGTACCAAGGATCTGAAATAGAAAAAAGTCCCTTGATTTCCTATGGAAATTTGCTCCCAGTATTGAATTGTGGTCATTCTTTTATATTTTGAGAAAGAAAAGCATGAGAATAGTGAATATCGTTAATTAATACACTTATATTTCAAATGCAGAGACTTCAGGAGAAATTAACTGTGTTTCTAAGAAAAGAAGTGTGAATACTCAGCACATAAACAACATAGGAAGAAGAAGAAAGGACAAGATTCATAGAAGCTCCTTTTTAGAAAATGTGCAGGGATTTCTGAAAATCACATTCTGTGCTCATTTGATTCAAGGCTAATGATAATAATTCTTGGTAACCTGGTCCCCAGAGTGTAAAATCTTAAGTTTTACCTTTCTGTGCATATTTTTTCTCATCTTGTCCTCTGACATCTTTTTATTAGGCCCTAAAAGTATAGTTATCATCGGCAGATTCGAAGGACTGTTTTGCAGACTGTCCACCCCTATTGCTTGTGTTTCTGCTGCATAGCAATGAGCTTTTTAAAAAAAATCAATTTCCTTACAGCCTGAGTGATGAATTGTAGCATCCCATATCTGTTTAATTTAGAATGATCATAATTTTTAGCTATGACAAAACCCTTTTGGAAGTTTGCTGCAATTTGTAGCATTGATATAGCTATTGGTTTTAGGCAGTGGGTTACTCTTGTTAATCTAAAATAGGTGGTTAACAGGCTGTTTTAGTTAAGCTGTCTCTGACTGAGGGGGTATCCTATTCATCCTGCGGAGCAGACCAAACTCCATGCCTGGGTATGGAGCATGGGCTATGGTATGAATATAGGTGAGCATATTGCCTTCTGTCCACGGCACAACTCCTGCTCATCTCAGAGGGAGCTTCACAGAGTCATCTTTTGCTGCAGAAGGTAGTGCACTGTTTATTGTTCTTTCGCTCTGTTAGTGCTTTATTCAGCAGAACTCAGTAGGAGTGATTTCTCTTCCCTTGCTTCCCATCTTCCTTTCTCTGTTTCTGCTCTACTTCCTTCTTGGCATCTCTCCTTTCTTCGTCCTCCTCCTTCCAGCAATTCCAAACCCAGCCTCAGCTGCATCTTGGCTTCATTTCCATTCCTGTCCATCTGCTAAAATGTATTAATGTATTATGTATCAAATGTTGACATTTATAATTATGTCAATAAGGTTTTGAGTCAAAGCCTGAATGGAAACAAGCAGTTCAGGCAGTGTTTACCTCTCTCATCTGTATTGTTTCGGACTATTTTCAGACTTGGGAAAGGAAACACTGCACAGCTGGGTCCTACTAGGAAGATTTCCTGAACAACCATGATGGATAGGAGCATTTTTTGCTCTTTAAAGGAAGATTAAATGCCAAAGAGTATGGTGGTTCCATGTGGTTAACTCCTGAAGCAAGGAGATCCAGTGTTTCAAGAATCTTATATCGAAGTGCACATATGCAACTGCAGTAAAGTGAATGTGTAGGTCTTTCAAAACATCCACATACGCACACATGCATGATTGGGAGTGGGGTTGTGTGCTTAAAGCTGCAATTCCACAGCAGTTTAGTCGCATCTAAGGTGGAGTTGCCCTCCAGCTTTCATTAGAAGCATTCTCCATTCTTCTCTTCACTAACATTTGTCTGATCATACAGTGAGCCAGCTGAGGGAAAGAAACTAGCAACTCATTTGGGGGGGGGGG
>Ga0065711_1038834_pt1 | contig 18358 bp, 8 predicted proteins | sample Hoacrofraction12_FD_59098 | JGI IMG/M metagenome (GOLD analysis project Ga0065711, IMG submission 59098) | Hoatzin crop microbial communities from Cojedes, Venezuela - Epithelial fraction 12 v2 (version 2) | ecosystem: Host-associated > Birds > Digestive system > Esophagus > Crop | place... | reverse complement strand
CAGGTTGCCCAGAGAAGCTGTGGATGCCCCCTCCCTGGCAGTGTTCAAGGCCAGGTTGGATGGAGCTCTGAGCAACCTGGTCTGGTGGAAGATGTCCCTGCTCATGGCAGCGGGGTTGGAACCAGATGATCTTTAAGGTCCCTTCCAACCCTTACCATTCTATGATTCTATGATTTTAGACTTGTAATATCAGCCACACAGCCAGGATAGAGTGATAACCAGTGGTAATGGATTGCGTTCGGATGCTACTTCTGAGGAAAGTGTTGTGAACGTCTTGTCTTGTCTATGCTTCCAGTTCATCACAGCATGAAATACAAGCCCGTTCCTAGGATCAACCATAATAAACTGCCCACAAAACGGCTACTGACATCACGGCAGAGAAATCTAAATGTTACCTCCTTCTCTAGAAATAAAGAGTAAAAACAATCTTATTTTTTTAATACTTTAGTCAAATGGTGAAAACTTCACATCACCACTCCTAAACCAGTTCTGAACCACAAGCATTTGTACGATTATAATCTTCATTCAAGTTCTTGGATCAAATGTTTTTAGTCTAAACCAGAAAACTCTCCATTAATATCCTGGAAAATGCATGGTAGGAAAGATGTAAGTGCCTAGTCCAGACAATCCAGTTGCATGTTTTCATTTAGATTCATTGCATCATAATGTGTTGCATTACAAATTTTTATACATAAACTCTTACTGCAACCTTATATTTATAAGTAAAGCATTAACCTTTGTCCAATAGTGATTGATCATTTCTGTTTTGTCCACATAAATCAAACAGCAGACTACTCTGGGTGGGCAAATACATCCTCACCATCAGCCAGTTTCATAAATAGATCTAGGATGCACGTAGGCAAAGGTGAAGTACATCTTGGCCAGTGCCCCTGCAAATCTAATGTTCTTCCCACTGGGTATGCATTTTCAGGCTTTGCTGGAGGACTGTGTCAGACCAGGAGGCACTGCTGACTGTTGCTGGGTCACAAAGAAGTTACTTAGCTCCCAAACTATTTAGCACCTAATCCTGTGACTCCCAAGCAAGTGCCGCAACATTCGATAAACTTCTATCTTCCATGGGGTCCAGGTAATACTACTGGTGTCTTGGGTCCTTCATAACAGCATCTCCCTCCAAAATCAGGTTTCTTCTGCTTTCCAGGAATTCATTCTGAAGTTGCTTCTCTGTTCCATGGTTTCACGTAATCTGCTGCCTACAACAATCATACCAGTTTACTCACCTCAAGCCACTTTCTAGTTGAATGGGACTTGCAAACAGTGTAATATTAGCCTTCAAGAGATCTGCTTAGCATGCACTTGAAGTTAAACACTGCCTCAATCTACTGCATAATCTAGAACAGAACAAGCAACCACTGGGGTTTTCTAGAGTAGGAAGGTCTTAAAGATGAGGGTGAACTCAATCCACTCCATTTTTTTGATAACCATGATCACTAATACTTCAGAAAGTTTCTTGGTGCTTTGATGCTTCTATCTAATCTTCATTGATGTCAGTGTTGTTTCTTCTATCTAATCACCATTGATGTCAACAGTATTATACTAGTAACGATACTTCTTTCTGTTAGAATCATGCAATTCCACTCATTTTCATAGGATTTCATAGATACGACATGCTTTATTCTGGTCTACCATAGCTGAAATTCCCTAACTGAACACGCACAAAAGCTTAAATATAGCTAGAGTGAAAATATTTGTAAACAGTAATTCACAAAACTCAGAAGGCCACAAAACAACTTGTTTCATTAGCAGTGAAACTAATGAATTTGACAAATGTGCATCTTTTTAATTTCCTACCATCATAGTAATTATCATTCTTTCTTTCCTCTGATACCCCCAAAAGCTAACATCTGCTGGAGTTAAGATGGAATTGTTAGCACATGGGTGGAACAACCAAAGCTGAATGTATCGAGGACAAAATTCAACCTGTATCCCCTCAGAGGGGACATTGCTTATGGTTCATTCCTCTAGCCTGACATAGATTTTTATGAAAAATGTAGGAACTTATTTATCTGGGGGATTTCTACTTCTCTGTCGAATCTGGATGCAATCTTCTGTGACAAAGGATTTTCTCACAAAAGTTCAAAGGATTGTTTCACTAAGGTTCAACACAAATATCATGAGATCAGTGTTGACAGTGGAAGTTAAGCAAAAAAGTGGTCAAGCCAAGGCATATAGATTGCATAATTCTCAGAGCTGACTAGTAAAGCAAATCTGCATTTCTCACTAACATGCAAGACATATATTTTTCTTTTGTTCTTACAACATTAGCAAAAGGTATTGCTAATGGAAAAATGAGACTTTCAAGCTTTCTGGGAGGTACTGTGTATTTAAAAAAACCTACAGTGGAAGCTGGGACATACAGAAAAAATTGTATTCAGTGATGAAAGTCTGAATGCTTTGCTGAAATTCAAATTATTGCAAAAAATCACTTTCCTGCACATGGTAAGACAAGATTCTTGCAGAGTTGTCTTATCCTGTGAGGTAAAGGGTACCTTGCTACTAACACAGAAATCAACAGAAAATCCTAGTGACGTTTTGAGTACCACTGAAAATAAAGGCCTTATTATTCATGAGGAACTATAACACATCTCATTTGTTAGACTGCTAACTAATCAGTTCCCTACCTACAACTGCAAGGACGAAATGTTAAATAAAATTATGTACCTAGTCAGTTACCATGATATAGTTCATAATTATTACGTTAGAAATGTAACAATGAAAACCAGAAAGACTTAAAAAATATTAAACAAAAATTATTATCCAAGACCAGATCCAAATACCTGACATTTAAGATTAACAGCTCAACCAGGAAGATCTGATCAGTGGTATTTCTATTGCAAAAATGCTATTTATATTAGCCATCTAAATCAAATTCCAACAAGCAAAATACATTAAAGCAGTTACAAATGAGTAACAGCTAACACATCAATTTCACCTCAGGCTGGGAACTCAGTATTAAAATGGAGTTTATAATCCCACGGGCCCATTCAGTTACAAACTGCAGGTGGCAAATCAAGTGACTACGAGCTACAGCCCCCATGCGTGAAAAATCAATACCTGAGGTGGTTTTCTCCATCTCCTTTGGCAGCAATTTAACAGGGCAAACAAAATGCACCTGTTAGTGTTAGAATGGAAGGATGAAGGGCTATAACAGAATGATGATGCTTAGACCAAAACCAGGCTCTTCACCGCAGTTTAATCACAAAAGCTTGACATGCTTTGTGTACAGATGAGGAAAAAGAAGTCCAAGACAGATGAAGGATATACCTGGGAGGAAAATGACTGCAACCTTACGTTAGGGATCTGTTTTCTGAAACCAACTTATCTTACTTTGGATTTTTGTCCCACTAAGGATACCAGAATTCTTCAGGACTAAGACAGCTTCCTCACAAGGAACACTTGCATTGGCCACTGCTGCACAGCACTGTGTGTTCTGCGTACTGGTTCCCATGCACAGTACTAGGTAGGCAATGCAGTGCATGTTAGCTTAAGATGCCGTCATGAAGGGTACAGATAAACTAGTTCAATCCTAGCAGCTTTGCTTTGTTAATACTAAAGACCATTGTGACACTAATTGATCCTGAGCCTGGTCTATTTATCAAGTCTTTTGCATGCAGGAGCTGATAAATTAAAGCCACTTAGTCATTCACAGAGAGTGAGCAACAACTGCTTAATTTTTTGAAGTGATCTTCCTATTGTTTTGCAATATAGCTTAATTGCATAATGTAATCAATCATAACTCATCACTACAGTTCTCCAGTACTACTTTTACAGCAGTTTTATTCTAATGAGGATTTTTAATAAGAAGTCTCCTTTATCCATAAGAAAAATAATAATAAACCGTTAAACACTATACAAAGAACATCTCTTAGTGCTGACAATGACTCTTGCTTAAGATGAAGTATTTTCATCAGTGAGCTAGTTGTTATGCATTACCAGCATGTGTGCAGTAGCCAAGCATGACACCAATTTGCATAATTTCTCTTCTCTAACAGGCTTCAAAAATAATAATAGGCATACAAGATAGAATCCATTAATTTTAAACTTTCTTCAGCAGCTATCTTCATGGAGCAGTTATCAAAAGAACCTTTAAAGAATTCAGTTTAATAAATTATAAATGTATTATTCGGGTTATGCTATCTGGGCCTGTAACCATTTAAGTCGAGTTCAGTAACAAAGACTAAGGCAAATCCACAAGTAACTGGCTTGACATGTTCCCAGCCAAAAAGACTGATAAAAAGTGGCAGGACAATGCCAACGTCCACCACTGCTCACAGTTAATTACTGAACTTAAAAATCGGTTAGGGATTTTGGGGTACAGATAGGTAAAAGAAAAGGACAGATAGTGATACACACAGAAGCTGCTCAGAGCTGTTATATCTGTATATTTTATTTAATAATGCCTTCATCTACAGAGAAGAACAAAAACAACTTTTTTTTTTGCTGATCTGAACCAAAAAAGACCTTATCATTTGTTAATATTTAAGGCAAGCAGAAAGATGTGTTCTCAAACTCTGATGGGAAGCTAGTTTCAGGGAAAAAAAAGTGAAAATAGCTTTCCACAGTATAATATAACAACAGACCTTTTCTTATATTTATGACTTACGCATTTGTATATTCTGACTTGCACAGCAAACAACACTGCTGCAGTACTCTGATTCTCTCAGATATTCATCCAGTAAAAAGTCTGGCTTTGTAACTTTGAAGAGTAATTTAGACCTTAGTACGCTTTACTATGCATTCTGATATCTGGTCATCAGTAAGAAAGATCTGATTGTCTTTATCACGTGAGAGAAAATGCCTGAAAGTCTACACAATTTACTCACAGGCCTAAAATCCATGAATACAAAACCACATTACCAAAGTACTCAGCTATCCCATTGAATGAAAAGGTACAAGCACCCCAGGAGAAATGACAGATGCCAACCTGGACACAAGCAAAAATTCTCAGAGCTTGCTCCTGCCAGGTATTTGACACTGAGAAGCACTAATCAATTTCAATTCCTACTGATTCAGGGGATCTAAGGGAGTTAACAACTCTAAGAGCTGTGATCTTGAAGAGAGAACAATTTAATAAAAACAACAACAAAATTGCCCATGAACTTTCAGAACAGAATCTAAACACAGAATAAAGTAACAAGCTGGTCTCTTTTCCTAGATTAACTCTTGGGCTGCTGCAGATGCTTCTGAAAAAAGTTAAGAGAATGCCTGAACTTAATTTACAAAGAGAAAACATGACAGGTAAGGATGCTGGACCATGCACTGGGTACAGTACCTATGACCTGGAATAACCAGCCTTTAGCAGTTCATTAGCAGCTATTCACTTTTCTTTGATATATTGTTCAGTTTATGGAACAGCTCTTTGTGCAATACTGTGGGCTTTCAGAACTTGAAAAAGGAAAACATTTTGTGATACCATTCAACAAAATGAGAGAGAATAGATAACATACTTGAATGTCACGACAAGTCGCACTGAATATATGCAAAGCAGGATCTACAGCACTATATTTGCATCAAATTTTTAACAATGCTTTAACCTACAGACATTATATTCTACCACATCATCTAGCAACAGGTCATTTTTCCTCAGTGAGAATACCCTCTGCCAATAAACCCAGTTCCTACCTCTCTGTTTAAGCAGAGTACCTACTAAAAGAGCAAAAGCTTGAGACAGAATAAAAGCATGATGAACAAAACAGCAACTGACATCATCCATTCAAGAAAGGTATATTTACATGGTATGAGTGATGTGGTATAAGGATTTTACTGTCTTATTTTAGGATGCTCCTTTTACTAGATAGCATTATAAAGAGTTTACATTTCAAATACAATCCTAGGAGTTAGGAACTCAGGAGATACTCTTGCGTGTATCTCACTTCTTGTGCCGCAGAAATCATATTTTATAAGTGTTTCCAGTTTGCCATTTAGAAACTGGATGAACTAGTACCTTTCAATAGTCATATCTTGTATTGAAAGGTGTCTCCTACACAGGCATCCCCAGCTACATCTCTCTAAACATTACAGAAATATTCTGTTGCAACAGCCCCCACAGAAGTCTCACCAGTTGTTCCCAGGTAACAGTGCAGAGGCAAACCTGCAGATTGCTAGAAGTGTCCGTTAAGGCTCAGAGCACACACATTTTGGCTTCTCTTGTTGGACACAGGGACCAGCTCAGCTAGCCACAGACGTATGCTGGCAGCTCGTTCTCCAGTGCCTTGAAACCCTCTCAGAGCTTGACAACAAGGGTATTTTTAAAGATACGTGTGAGATGAAATAGATATATGCACAGACTTAACAGGGTTTCTGAAAATCCCTTTGATTTAGCTATAACAAGCAACATAAAGAAACACTCAAAACAATAAAAATCTTGTTTTAAGATTTCACTGTCTCATCTTCCTGACATCTCAAACTTTCAGCTTCTAACTCACTGTAACCAGGAGTCCTCAATCTCTTCTTTCAAGCTTGTGCCATTTACTCTGAAACACAGTTGTTCTTTTCTAAGTCATTCCTCCTGATCTCTGCAGAAAGCACTCTTCTTTGTGGAAAGAGAGGCTAATTTCCTTTAAAATGGCTGATAAGAACTCCTGTCCTTTAATCTTCCTGCCTCCCATGTTAGGTGGTTCCTCTTCAAACCCACTATGTGACCAAAATCTCCCACTGAAGTCTAGCCTCCCAGTTTAAAGCTTGATAACTGGCTTGTCACACAGAGTATTCAATCCTTTATTTAATGCCATTCACTCATCAAAGTCTAATTTTTCCTCTTCATTAACTTTTGGCAGGTGCAAAGTTTATTTCAACCAACCTACAGAAGCAGAATTACAACAGACAAGGCAAATACATCCCCATTCAAGATGACGCCTGTAGTCTGATAGACTTACACAAAGAAACATCCCAATTTCAAACAGAAATTAAATATTGTACACAGATTCCCTAAATTGTCCCAGTTGTCAATATACTTACATTATATGTACATTTCTGTAAATGGATTTTCTCACATCACTACTGTTCATACAATGGAAGGTATATTACCCAGCTTAGAACAGCAATAATTGCACCCAAAAAGTTATTCACTTGAGGGTGTTCCAGCAAAAACAATATTTTGTGCTGCTTTTTTTGCAAATTGCCATATCTGCTTTATATCCTTGTGGTATCAATTGTACAAAGGTAATTTTCTATAATGAATTATTTATCTCCTGTTGTAATCAGACATCTGAGACAGTCATAAATATTTATTTGTCCAGTTAATTCACTAATGAAAACTGAACTAATTTTAAAAATGATATGTTATCTCAGAGGCGTGCTGACCTAACGGTCTGCTCAATTTTTACATTAGCGAAGGCAACCACCATATGGTAAGCAACTAACAGAGCTCAAAGAAACCTGATCTATGGTACGAGGACAGAAGAATTATGTGCGTTCCCTAGAAATATTATCTCACTTCATCTCTAATTTCCCAGTTTTTAAAATTTCCAACAACGTCCTCTACCCTGATACTCCTTGCAATCCTTGGGCTTCTCACTAGCCTTCCAGAGACATCCTCTTCAGCAATGGAAATCTCTCTTCTTCTTAAGGCACTGAGTTATTGGCTTGTGCATTGGCCTCTTGAACTCCACTATACGTTACAGCCTCTAAGAAATGTTTTGGGCTGCTGGCTGTCCAAGAGTAGCTCAGTACCATCTACGAATTGCAAGAGCCTACGGGCACAAATTCCTCAAAGTTATCTGGCTGTATTTATATCATCCCTTACTCAAACCAGGTCAAGGGAAAAGGCTAGTAAAAGGATTTATTTACTACATCCACAATAGACAATGCAGTTTACCAAGGTTTATAAAGTCAGAAGAGACCAGAAATTAAAAGAAGCAAGTCTACATCCATCTAGACTTGGATCAGCCTCAAAGTGTCATCTTATCTAATAAACTCACAGCTCTTTTTCAGCTCTTATGTCCCTCACAGAAGGCAATCCTACTTTGGCAACCATTTTTGCTTTATAATCCTTCTCCATCTCTGGGGCCATTTGCCTGTGTCTGCTCCCCTAAAACACAAACTACTAGTCATTTATCTAAGAAGGGATTAGTCTGTTCCTCCATCAAACTATTGCTTGCCACCTTCTGGAGAGGCTGATGGTGTTAGGCCTGATGTGAAGAGTCTCACCTGCCCCGTAACACACTTTAGTGATTATTCACATTTGGCTCAACTTTTCACAATCTGTTAGTCCATTGTGAAATATAACATTCACTGGAAAATGGTCCATCCTCAGAGACAAAGCCCCTCTATATGCTAACACTCAGATTTTTATACATTAGTTATGTTGTAAATTCACAACCACTTTTTAAGTAGATACATAAATGGGATCAAGGCATGTGTCTCTTTTAACTGAGTCTTTTAAAGGAGGCTGCACATGACAATAATCAATGTTGCTGGAGTCAGATACTGGTTTAGCATGCAATCCTATTTTTGAGAGATGCTGTAACAATTCATTTCCAAAGTAAGACTACAGACGCCTTGTCTAGCTCAGTCCAGAACACAGGGGGAAAACACTGCACTCTTGAGTCTGGAAGCAGAGGTACTACTGCAAACACTAGGAAATAACATTACAGACCATGAACACTGCTTTCCTCTCATCACTACTGAGCGAAAGGTCAGTGAGAAGACCACAAAGTACAAAGACTGGTGATTCTGAAACTGCAAATTCTTACATCTCAGCTGCAAGTGCAAAAAAAAAAAACAACCCAAAACATCTGACAGGGACAGGTAAGAGAAAGCCACGTTCTGCTGGACTTGTTCTCTGAACAGTAACTCCCTCTTTCAAGGACCTCAGACCTACAGTGATTTCAGAAATGATTCACTGGCCTCCTGGGCTCCAGGAACAAAAAAGGAAGAGGAAAAATGAGGAGCTGTAAACCACAGTTCATTCTGTACCTTCAACTACTGTATGCCAGTGAAAAAGGAAGAAAAACTTTCATATGACAGTCAGATTCTGAAGCAGTTCATTTGCTAATTCAGACGTAAAAAGGAAGTACAGTACAACGTCATAAAACCAACTGGAATATGGTACTCCATATAAAAAATGAAATCCATTTTGTTTTGGTTTTCACTATGTGTACAAAGAAAACACTTTAAAAATGTGGCTGTCAAAAGATGCAGAGACAATCACGAAGGTTTGAGTTAAACAGGTCCCTGATAAAAGATCTTATCATGATCATTCAAAAGGAAACTACCACAAAATCCAGAACTAATCCTTGGTAAGGCAATAAGATTGTGTCAGCAACTGAAGTCATCCATGCCAGAATGACTCCTGAGTGGGCTGTACTCTGACATAACAAAGGTGTTCAGGAATCCAAAATATTAGGAGAAAACAGACCTGCAGCAGACAGGCATGTGAGCTCTGACTCAAGCAAGATCAGCATGTAAAACTGCTTATCAAATGCAACAACCAGCACAGAATAAGGCCCAGCATACACAAAGAGACATAAACAGCACAATGGATTACATAATTTTGCAGAAGTTTGCAATGCCAGGGTATCTGCTTCTCATGGGAGCTCCATTTAACCTGAGGCCATCACCCTTGGTCCCTAGCTGAGCCATCCTACAGCCATGCCTCTGCCTGAGCATGTACCCACTCACCCAGACCCAAACACGTGGACTTTATCTCCCAGCCAGACCTTGAGCCTGCCTTGCTGCTACCGGCTTACCTGGCAGTCATTGGACTGTCACTGACCCTGGCTGCGGTCCCTGGGCCTGCCCCCTCAGCGGGCTGCGGTCCTGCCAGGATGCCCCCTGCTTGGTGCGGCCATCAGCCCTGCCGCCTTGCAGGCACCTGCAGCTCCTGGCTCACCTGCCCTTGCAGGACAGCCCAGCCCTCGCTGCAGAGGGCCTAATGGCACTTTACCCAAGCCTTTTCTCAGGCTAGCCTCCCTCAGAATACACAAAAACTTGCACGTTTTTCAAATCAAAGAGTAGCAAGACCTACAGATCCTTGCGTGTATGTCAAGAAGCAAAACCAGTGAAATCCAGCAGCCCTATTAACAGATGAGCCAGATACATTTTTCTCATGGTGAGTATTTTCACCAGCTTAAAGGCAGACAGATGAAGATATGCATGCTACAGTAATGCCTGGTGGTAACTGTTAGGGTTCATGGACTCTTAGCCTAAGCTTTAATATCCGTATCTTATGCTAGATACTGTTTACATAGAAAATGTTCACTGAAATCAGGAATAGTGTGGCAGGGAACTTGTAAGGCAAATACTTTAAGGTAAACAAACTCTTTTTCGTCATTTATGTTTTCTTTTCTTCCTTCACACAGAGTAAGCAGGCATTTGAGGCCATAAGGACACACTATTCTTAATTAACTGAGTAATTATTAAGACAACCAATATTTAATTACACAAAACCCCACACTGTAAAGCAGAACCCTATTTCAGGACCCGCTTAAAAAAATCCTCTCTCCCAAAACCTATTTTCAAATTTAATTACTTTCTTCCTCCTATTAAACAAACAGCTCTTGCAATATCTGGCAATTTAGTATATATTATTTAAGAAAATTAGTCTTTGCCACAGATTATAAAATTATTCTGAATCGTAAGTCTCTGCAGTTCACGAAAGCATAAGACTAAGTTTGAATGGTAAACAAAGTATTCTTCTGGCTGATGAAATATTCATACCCATTTGTCATCAAGACTTTAACAAGGATGAATATAGCCTTTTCACTTGTTCAGTAAAGAACTGGCAAATATCTTTCTTTCATTTAATTTTGAATATTAGAGTATGATGCCTCCTAAAACACTCCTAATAATTTCCCTTTTCTGTACAACACAGTACAGGAGATATTCAAAATTTACTTAGAAAGATGACTCCATATTTCAGGTAGACAAATAAGGCTTATATATTTGCACCATCCAAAGTTTACAGAAATTTTCATCATTAAAACTTCACACTACTACTATGTTTTCTGCATCTCTCCAGATGTACCATTGTTAAGACTCAGAAAGTCAGATTAAAGACAGAAAGCTACACCACAGGTCACCTTACAGCTATTAGAAACGGACAATAATAAATTTCTCATAGTGGTAGTACAACATTCACGATATTCCTTACAAGAAATAGTCCCAGCAGCAGCAATTCTTGCAGCTTCTTTTTACAAAGATATTGGTGTAACTTTGTGGCAGCACTCCATGCACTTTTTACTGATGTACAGACAGAAGCATAACCGTATGTAGCTTTTCCATTAATTTTCTGTCTCTTATTTATCTGGTTTAGGACAAAGAGAGTATGTATGTATTTGTAACTGACTGCATTCAGAACAGACAGGAAAGCATGACAAAAAAGCTGAGTTCTTAAATGAAAAGACAAATCTTGCTTTCCAACACTTCAAAAGAACAATGAGCATGTGTGTAATGGGGACACACACAGGACAACACACCAAAGAATGTGGTTCCCTCTCATAAAAGACCGTGAGCATGGAGACAGTAACCAAGTGGATGATGGAAAGAAAGAGAAAGGTGAAAGCCCCGGGAATGGCATATTACTGTAAGAGCTTGCTACTGTGGGGGTAGAGGGGGTAAAGACAGCAATAAATCTGTTTCAGAAGAAAAGTATAGCGTGACTTTTTACAGATCTAGAAATACACTTGTGTGCAGTAAATTCTTTCCCTCTGAAGGACTACAGTAATTAAATCAAGTATCTCCTTCAGAGCTCCATCAAGGAAAAAAATCATTTATAGAGCCCTCATACCACTGCAGTGCTGATCGCTGGGTCCCTCCCCAGCTGTTTCAGCAGGTCCCACTCTACTGCCAGCTTCCTGACCTTCAAACACCTCATTTGCGGCCCTCATGTTGCTTTACTCGGCAGTGCCGACTGCTGGCTCTCAGATCCCAGGGGGTTTCCAGTTTCACTTTGGTTTAAGATTATACTACCAGTTTTCTGCCTCATGTGCTTGTTACCAGAGCTTCTGTCATTGCTCCCTGAGGAGCTGTTTGTAGCCCTTCCTTCCCAAGTGGTTAATATTCCCTTTATTCTCTTTCAGTCAACTCACGGTAGAATGCAAATAAGAGTTGAACAGAAACTCTGCTGCAATACCTGAGTTTGTGCGCGCACGTGTTGTTATTAGCCGTAAGTACAGGTTAATCAGATGTCAGAGCGAGCTGGTACTGCCAATCAAGAGAGAAACTCAGATTAACAGAGAACGCTCTGAAAACTGGAACCTACTAGCATTTGGCAACTACAGCCACCCCATGACTTCCCACTTCAGTAAAACCCTGCCAGGAATCAGGAGGAATGACTGCAGCATGTGGAGGCAAATATGAGGAAACCTTAAGACAGCTATACTAAGAACCATGCCTTGAGGAAGTGGCAGCATTGTATCCTCCTTGTCCACAGTGTAGCCCTGAAGGCTAAACCAGATGTGCCCCTGGACCCACAAACTTTTACACGTGGAAAGATCACCCTAACCTATGAAGTGGGGAGCAGGGTGTGGACTTTTCACTAGAACTGTTTACAGCTGAAAGGACATAATCTGATTTAACAAGTACTCTAAATCGCACTCTTCACTGTACCTTGTACATACTGCACCCTCAGTCTTTCAGCCTGTTACAAAGAGCATTCATCTCTCAGCTCAGAGCGTGGATGAATTTTCTGTTCCACATGCCTTTTCACAGACTGGTCAAAAGAAGGTGTTCATTTCACAGCAGCCAGTTTACTGCTATGAGGGAGTGTGAAACCAAGCACATTTTCTCAGAAGTGCTGCTTAACTCTGTGAAGCTCTCAGCAGAGCAACTGTATGCCATCACAAATCACCACCTTTTTGTCCAGCTATCAAACCAGCTAGTTTCTCTGTATTACAACATATACATTACTCCAGTCAGTCGTGATAGTCCTTCACTCTTGAAACTAGAAAGAGGCCAAACTACCACTAGTGAGAAGCAAGCTACCCTATTTACATAAGTCACTGATGTACTCCTCTGGTGTATTGTTAGCCGACTTCTGCAGACCCTCCAAACCTTCTGCCAGCCTATAAATTACTTCCGTTCCCTGGACCTATGAAAGGAACACCAGCAAGGGAGCTGCACTAACTTCACCTTCCTATTTATTACCAGTTGCTAAACTCACATCACTTTCCGTGACTAACACTGGTCCTTCCTCTACCTTTGATGACAATATATATGATTTTCAATACAGCAATGAGTTTAGTTTTATAATCATTTTTTACTGAGAGCGATCTTGCCACAAAACACGAGGCATTGTATCAGATGCATTTTATAAACAAATTCCCTACCTTTCAGTGTATTCAAAATATGTTACAAAAGAGTGGAAGACCCACAGCTGAAAAATATCCTTTTAATTAATGGGAATTTTCCCTACAAACATAATTGCAGGCTTTTTTTTAACACTTTCCCAAAAGTACAAAAGCTAGGTGATTTTCAAACACTCTGTAACTTTTTGAAGACATACTCTTCTTTCTCAAACTCGTTTTTAATCACAAAAATTTTTTTTGAATCATGTACCATATCTACCATATTTATCTCATTTCATAATCTTTCCTTGCTTGCCTCTCAGAACTATTCATTCAATGCTCTATCTGCTACAGTTGCTCATGCTGCAGGTGACATTTATGTTAGGTTTGTTTCCTCAGAAGAAAATGTATTAGAAAAGGTAGTCTGTCAGGTCCTTATATGCACTTCACAGGCTACACATAAAGTATAAAGATCATCCATGTAACTATTGACAGAAACGATGAGAGAAGACAACACGATGTGCACCAAATATACCCTCTTCTTACAAGTGAGATGGAATTAATCTCATCTATCATTCAGCCCTCCAGTAAGTTTAAAATACAGTGTAAAAAACATATAAGGAGAAACAAAAACTGCCATCCCACTCTACACTTTTTACTACTCCTCCTGCTTAATGCACTCTGAGTTTATTCCCCACACATCCATGAAAAAATCCACGAACAGCAATATTACATACTTTCGATATCAGAAATGGGGCTTTTAATTTTTTTTCCCCCCTTTCCTTTCAGGACAGGTGTTCTACCAATTCTGTATAGCAAATGCAACCACGTAACAAAGAGCTCAGTGTGGGGTCGTTTGCTACAAACACAACAGGATTGTCCCAAGGCAGAGGTGAAGTAACTGGATACTGGTTACGTAGGTGGTATTCAGACTGCCCAGCTGACATTAGAGATCAGGAACCTGAAGCAGAACAGCTTCTGTTCTCCCTATACCTCCAGGCTTTGCTGGCAAATCTCAAAGTTAATGTATTAAAAAAGTATGCAATAACTGGCACAGGGAACGATAATTTTTCCTTTTTCTAAATCAAAGGCAACTATACTAGAGAACAATTGTTTAAAAACGGTTTTTAAAACAAATGCCTCGATGAGACGACAGATCCTGCAAAATCTGAGGTGAGCTGCTGAGCATTTGAAAGCAAACCACCTTCTACCAGCCAGAGTCTTGGTGCATTCGGTGGGCTGACCGTCAAGCCTTCTCAACCCTACGGGGCAACCCTCTCTCTGGAAATCATTGCACCACACCAAGCTATTTCTCTATTTCCATTTCTTCTCTATTTGTGGTAATTCTTACTCTGTGTTAAAGTTTACTGCCAGTTAGACAATTTTGAACACATTTACTCAGGGGGAAGAAAAAAAAAAAAAGGAGAGATCCTGAAGAAATAAGTGTTTCTAAAACCTCTAGCCCTGCCTGTCTTTCAAGACCAAGTTAACTACAATTCCCTTCTACCTTTCAGTTCATGCTAGGCTAGATAATAGAGAAGAGTAGAAGTAGGGACACCATGGAGGAGATGAGAACTGGCAAGGGTATGGTCACCAAAGAACAGCAGAACAAATTATTCTTATAGATGAACTATCATAAACCATTCCTCTCTTTCCCTGACATGTGCTCAGTGCTTAAGCTGAGGACAGAAGTAGCAGAGAGCACCAAATCGGGAAACTCTCCACCTGGCAGAGTTAAGTTCTGCTTGCGCAGGGAAATATTTATGAAACAACGGATGGGATTTTTCTTTTTCCAGGTAGTAGTCAAACATAAAGACAAGATCCCCCTTGGGATCAACATCACTATTCTAGTTCTACGCCTGCCCAGGAAATTAGAAAGAGCAGAGACAGCACTGTTTTAAACAGTTTTAAGCAGCACTTTCTGTTTCAGATTTCAATGCCAGGAAGAAAATATTCCCTAAATACTCCTATCTTTATTATCCACCAAAAAAAAAAAAAGCCAGAGATGCCTCTACCTTCTTACATCTTAGTAAGAGCCCAGTCTATTTTTGCACACAACACACCACTTCCATGTGAATCTCAAATCTTTATTTAGTGTCAGCCTTCCAGCTGGACTCAAGCAGCCCATGGTAAAACAGGTGCCCTCCCCCTTTGCAGGATACCTCCCCCACTGCAGGATATTATAAAGCCTTTACAGTATGCTGCTTATCAGTGACACAGAGTCCTCCTAAAGGATTTCTGCAAAAAACTTCTATCTCCTGAAAGCCGTAAGTAGAAAACAGCACACCTGGAACAAGGAGATGCAGGACTGCAGTTAGCAAGGTCTATCTGAGACTTGCACAACTGGGTCCAAATGCAAGAAAGAGGAAAGGCTGGGAAGGCAGCAAAGATGAGGCACAACTGCACACCTACAAGTTCAGTACAGCCTCCATGGTAGAGCTGGAACTGTGTCAAGGACAGAGTGGAGGGTTTACTTGGTACTGCAGCAATGTGATACACTTGGGCCTTAGGGCAGCCTTACCATTGCAACAGTCCAAGATCCTCCACCTAGTCTCCAAAGCATTTACGTATTTGCAAGTCACAAAGCATTTTGGAGAGGAAAACGTGGCATATAGTACAGACGACTGTGCATTCTGTAGATACATCTATCTTGCAAAGACAGCTTTGTGAAGGACATAGGCATCTGCTGGCTAATAGGAGTCAAACCTCTTATACACATGGAAAACTGCGTATCTCTGCAAAAATGTGCTAATCTAACTATATTTTGTCTTGCAAGAGCGAAGATCACCTTAGCGCGACAGTGCCAACTGTCTTGTCATTAGCTTTATTATCACAATGACTGAGAAAGAGCTACCTTTGTTACTATACACATACATAAGAACCCCATGCAAGAACTTTTTTTAAGAGCTAGCACTTCGATATGTAAATCCTTCATTGGAAACTGTGTTACCTACAGCATTAATACTCTCAGTGAACTGATATTTCTTTTTAAAATTTTTGATAATGAAATCCCTGGGTTTCATTTCACAATAGGTTGACACTGATGGAGCCATGAATCCTGATGAGAGAGAGTGTTACCATTTTACTTTTTTGGCAAAGAACCCAAGCAGGAAACAGTATACCATGAGTTAGTTCTTCAGACAGGAGTTATAATGCAAGCAGTACAGGCTGCACTCATCACAAACCATCCTTTCTTGTAGTATCCAGGTTGTAGAAGCTTATTCTAGTTCCTCTTCCAATACTGTAGGCACTGGCCATCAACACTATAAACTCCTAACTCAAGACTAGCAGCTTTTAAGGTACAATTTATAACAATCACTGCTTTGAAGGAAGCTAACAGGTAGGGCTTGTAGAAACTAAGCTCTGCGTTCTCTTTCAGAGATGAGGCTGATCAGTTCCCTAATAAATGTAACTAAGAATTTTACCAGTCACAGAAATCTGTATTTCATCATACCATGCACCACTCAGTTCAGAAGTCTCTGTCTATCAAGTAGTTTCTGAACAGCAGTACAAAGAGATGTCGCTGAACAAGCCCACAATGACAAGGGCAATTATACCCTTAGGGAATGCTTGTGAATGGAATTAACACTTCTAGTGCAACCTGAGTGCAATACAGCTGTGTCACTACAAATGCATGAAGGCAATGTTGGGAAGTAACAACAGTCAGTAACTGTTGTTTTTAATTACATGTTCTCAGCAACTAACTTTCTTTCACAACGTTCCTGGTGTTATGACGAAATCCAGAGTCAGCTATTTTGCCTAGCTTGATGGCTTTTATTTCATTATTTGAGAAAGCAAAACATAAAAAGGTGAAGAAATAGAGCTGCAAGCAGAGCAACACAGCTACCAGCTGCCCATCTATAATATAATTAAGACGTGTTAGCAGAACGAGACAAGAACTTATCTATTTTGTGCGAAGGGAGTTAGAAAAACACAATACATTTGTTTTTTCTCCAGGGTGCCATAGAAGATGATGTTTAAATATTCCTTCTTACCTAACCCAGTTTGCTTCAGGACTTGCTGTGTTCTCAGCTGCTGCAAGAACAAACATAAAAAGTAAAAGCTTGAAAGCCTCCAAGACACTTGAGATCTTTGGCATTTCTCCATCTGTTTCAAAGTAACAGGCTAACCAAGCCAACAGTTGTTGACGTACAGGAACCTGACTGCATGCATTACAGTTTTATTCCAAAAATGATAAACAACAAAAGAGCATAAGGTGAAAAATTAAAGGTTGCATTCCTTACCTGACATAGCCCCTGTTGGCCATATGCTGGACTCAGCCAAAGGCACTGTCTCTCTGAGCAATAAACCTAGAATAGGTAAAGGCTGAATTATTAACAAGAACCTGAGGAGGTCTCAAAAGCACATGATGAATGAAACAGAAATTCAAAACTTACAGTCTGATTTAGTTTGTGAAGGGAACTTGGAGAGTTTCCTGAACTCTTGCTCAATTATCTAATTCAAACACTAAACGGCATATGGAAAGAAGCAGGACAACGCTTTTTTGCAGTGCAGCGGAATAATGAAGAGTCCCTTAAGCTGCCTTCATACCAGTCTGTTGCAAAGTACAATTTGACAAAAATTAAAACATCTGGCTTTTATCATATGGCAGTTGTATACATTCCTATTCCACTGGTCACCTCTCTTTTCAGTCATTAACTGCTAATGTGCTTCCAACACTGTGTTCTGGCCTTCATTTTTTTGTACCTAAGACTGTAGATGTGCTCTTCAAGCAACTTATAATTACACTGATACAGTCTCTAAATTCATTCAGTATTTCATGTTTATAATTGGGTCATCCAATTAACTTTGAATATGGCACTGCACAGCAGGAATGAAATCTATGGATTTCTGGGCAAAGGCTGGAACTTCTTTTACACAACCTTATGTCTTTTGATACTGCTGATAGCAATTAGAAACTATCGGCCAACATAAGAAACCTTGCCAGGATGAAAGGAAAAATTGACATCAATTCCTCCTCTCAGGAGGAAAAGAAGGTTATCAGGAGTAGTCAGCATGGATTCACCAAGGGGAAATCATGCCTGACCAATCTGATAGCTTTCTACGATGACATGACTGGCTGGGTAGACGAAGGGAGAGCCGTGGATGTTGTC
>Ga0065711_1038833_pt1 | contig 18358 bp, 9 predicted proteins | sample Hoacrofraction12_FD_59098 | JGI IMG/M metagenome (GOLD analysis project Ga0065711, IMG submission 59098) | Hoatzin crop microbial communities from Cojedes, Venezuela - Epithelial fraction 12 v2 (version 2) | ecosystem: Host-associated > Birds > Digestive system > Esophagus > Crop | place... | reverse complement strand
GTGATGACTTGATTAAAATGTTTGCCACTTGAGGCATGCCATGGAGAGACTGGTATAATCTGTGTTGAGAAAAACAGGAAAAGGTCCGCTAGAAATAGTGTTACGCTCTCTGGATCAGTCTGGATGACTTCTGTGATACACAGAGAGACTGCAAGCAGGATATGCTGCTCTTAAAAGGAGAAAGTAATTTCTTGGCTGAGACACAAAGGAAGACGCAAGAACTGGTGACCTACTAGGCTAATGAGTAATACCCTGCAGCAGCCTTAATGAGGTGCTTGGTGAGTCCTTGTGGGCCAAGCGGGGAAGGATCAGCTGTTGCTGCTGTTTGAATCAGGATGATCTGTTATGGTCCTGAATCGTCATCCATTCCAGCTCTGGTTTTCCCCTTAGATTTTTATACTTTTTTTTCACATCCTTAGTTTTACTCTTGAATTCTTGAGCTGCTGACAGTGTTTTTCTCCTCTATTTTACCTCTGTCTGCAGTTTTACCTTTCATGTCTTGCATGGCTTTAGGCTGTGCACTTTGTCACAGTTCTTTCCTGTAACATAGTGGGTTTCTAAAAAGTCCTAGCCAATGTTATGCACCTGTGCTCTGTCAAAACTAGTGTGGGGTCACAGAAAGCTGAACCCCTCCAGTGAGACACAGAGGAGCATTTTTTTGCCAAAGCGTTTAGAGGCTGATCCACGGCTCAAACCTGAAGTGGACTTGGATCCATTAAGACAATATTAATGTTACTGTTGAACTGAGGAGGCCTAAAATTTCCTCTTGAGGCTCTAGATCTCATTCCTGAGACCTTTCAGCAATTACTCTCCTTAACTGCATTTTAAATTAATAATAGTAACTTTATTTTGATATGTACTTAATATGTAATGCTGCTTGTTCAAGGAAGATGTAATGCACAACTTTTTAAAAACATGTACATTTTGTTACTCATTTGACCAAGAAAAAAGGAGACCATTTTGTCCCAAGTACTAACCTAATTGTTAGATGCAGGATTCTGTAAACATTTCAGATTCTTGAAGAGTCAGAGGAAAGTAACATAGACATAAACTTAGGTTATAGTGAAAATGGATTGATGCATTTGTAGACAGAGGTTTGCAGTAGCTTTTGACTAGGATGAAACATAAGGATTCTGGTTTGCATCTTTCCCTTCTAATTTCCAGAGCACTGTAACAGGTGCAGTGGTAGTGTTGCCAAATGGATTAGTCTTTTCTTTGCCTTTCATTTTCAACTCTACGCATCTCATCCATTGAGTGTTTCTTCAAAGTTTCTTATGATACCTTTCCTATCTTTCTCAACTTTGAAATGGAACTGAAAGAAGAGGTTGAAGAAGACAGAGAATTGGGATGTTAATGACAGAGTTTGTAGCAGGATGCAAAATTTTTTCAGTCTCTCATCCAGCCATCACCTGCTGGTCACAGTGTAATGCCCTTTTTTTTTGCTGGATGGATTCCAAAAGCAGAAATTAAAGGTTTTTTTTTCCTTCTTTTTTCATACAGTGGAGTCAGCACTGATGCTGAGAATTGAAAATGCTAAACGCAAATGAGTGTACTTGGTAGTATGTGGAAAAGCTTGTTATTTATTGGTTGGGGGGGGGGTTCCCCTAATTAGAACGTGTTAAAAATCAGTCAGGGAGAATAACATACATTTAATGTGCCTCTCTTTCTGTTTAGCACCTTGTGTGTATGTCTTGATGTCAGAAAATTGTACCTCTCAAACCTTTTTCACATGCAAATCTTGGAATCACATACGAGTCTTCCACTTCCTTTGTAATAGTTTCAAGGTGTTTCTCCATTGCATATCAGCATGTATGAGTATATGATACCTACACGTGAGTTAAAATTTGAGCATATACAAACAGTAATCAGAGGTATTTAGATTTCAAATTTGGATTCATCTACAAATTTAAGAGGTTAAGCTGGATTTAGAAACATGACTACATGCCAGCGTCACTCTATTGAGCTTAATAATTGTTCCTACAAAATGCAAGGAGAAGCAAAATCAAACATTTTTAGAATAAGAATTTTAACATCCATTTATCATGCTCATCAGGTTAGTATTCTCCTCCTTTACTATACTAAAATAAAATCCAAAGTTCTTCCTAGTGACATTTTTCTTCATTGCTCCGTATCTTTGTCAGAATTTTTCATAAAGGGCCTAGGACAACTAGTTATTAATTGAAAGTTGAAACCATACTTGCCCTGTGCCACTGTATGTGACAGGCATCAATACGACAAAACTAATATTCCAAACTGATACTATCATATCTCTGAGCTGACTCGGTAGGCAGAGTAAGTTTTGAATATGGAATTGGTTTGACTTCCACTTCACACTATAGAGGTCTTGTTAAAGGCAGGTGCATGGTCATTTCATATGTTTTTCTGAGAGCAAGAGGAGAAGACTTACTTCTGATTTAAGGGTAACACAGTAAAAGCACATCAAAAGAATGAGAACATTACTGCTAGTGAAGAGGACTAAGAGTTACCGATCAAGGAAAAGTATCTGATTTTAATAGTGTCATTAATATGTACTTTAGAAAGTAAGTAATAGCATGTAATATGAATGAATGTTTCAAACTGTACTAGGGAAATGGAACAAATTAATGGTTAAGCTATTCCACAGGTGTTTAGAACATCCTCTTTCTTTAAGATGGTCTCTGTACTTGAGTTTCTCCTATTTCCCATAACAAAGTTTCTGCCAATTGGGTAAAAAGAACACACTTGATAACTGACATCCTTCCTTTTTCCCAGTTTTTGCTAAATTTTTCTTTAGGAGGAAAAACAATCATGCAAGTATATTTTGTCATTTGAATGTCAAGAATTCTTGTCTAGAAGTCATGTTAGTTTTACCCAGACAAGGTTATATATAAACAAAACATCTGGTCCTGGTTATTTTTACATTTAATCTCTGTAGTCTCAATGAGAGATTTTTGTTATTGCTGTTTTTTTTTTTTTTTTCTTTTTGTTGTAAAATTACTGGAAATGATGGTCTTCTAGTACAACAGTTGCCAGAGACTGTTGTCCCAGTGTATGTTTGGGCAGTGGCAAAACTGTAACTCAGCTAGCCTTGACACAGCAGGGCTTTTTGACATCTCAGCCAGTCTTATTCCTTGGAAGAGTACAGACTATGCCGTCTTATCATTCTAGTTCACATTCTTATTTTCCTTCAGAAAGATTCAGCAGCTCCTTCAGAAAGATTCAGCAACTGATTATACTGTATTTTTGGGAAATCTGCTTCAGACAACTCTTTCCGTTTTGGTATTTAACCAAAATGCAGGTGCCGTATAGGTGAGGAGATCGAGGTCTGAGGAGTGGAGGGGTTTGTCAGTGTTGCTATGTTTTTGTGTTAAATCTCATTAATGCTTAAAAGTGAGTAATTTTTCATTTAATTGAATGGGTGTGTTTTCGTTTGACCTGGGGAATCTGTTCACCAAACAAGGTTATTACATTCCCTTCCCAGCACCAGCCCCATCTGTTAAGGAAAAAAAGTACTAGAATACAACAGTCTAAGATCCTTACCATGATATAGTGAAGCTCTCCAAAGCTATGTTCCGACTTTTCCTCCACATCTCAAGGATTATAAACCAGAGCAGCAGAGTGGAGTATCTTCTCAATGCCATAAACTGCAAGATTTTCACAGTACTTCAAAAGCTAGTTATTTTTATAGCAGTATATAGTTACAGGTGGACATATCCTCTTCTCTTCGTCATCCCCTTGGTTAACTGCTCATCAAGAGTCCAGAGACATTTCAAAAAAACTTTGATAACTTTTTGAAACTATAATAAAACTGTCACTATTTTATATATATATATATCAACAAAAACTAATAGAAAAAAACATGACAAGTTACATTTTATATTTCTTGTCTCTGTCACATACATCATTATCTAATGCAAGTGATTTGGAAAGTCTTCTGCAGATGAATGAATCTGGTGTTTATTTGTATATGTTAATGGTGGCATAACTGGTGGAAGGCCAGTACATACTCCTCAGACCTACTGTTTCTGTTTCTTTGGAGAACTGACCAATCTTCACTGCCTTGCTTATTTGTTTATCCTACCATGTATCCTATAAAGTAACAGAATTGATAAGAAAATATAAGCTGAAAATAATTTAGTAAACAATTTATTAATACACTTGGTAAGGTGTTGGCTAAATTCTTCAGATTATCAGTCTAGAGAATTTAACTGTGTCTATAAATTCTCCAGACTCTTTTTGATGGATGGTGAACTTCCATCCATCCATCTCTTTTAAACTTGATTTTTGGCTAACTAGGTGATGGTCTGAATGAAAGGCCAATGAAGTTTTATATATATATATATATGTATATATACACACATATAAAAATTATTACATATCAGTAAAATGTTAACTTCTATTAATTAAAATTGCCACTGATATCATTGATCATGAAAAGGAGCAGAATATGCTGATACACATTGTCAGATTTCAGGTTAACTGGAACCAGATGAGAGAAAGACACCTAAGTATTGCCGTAGACAGAGAGTGAAAATATGGAAAAGCTTGATCTGCAGCACAGAAATGAAAGCAAATCACAGAACCACAGAATCACTGAATGGTAAGGGTTGGAAGGGACCTCTGTGGATCATCTAGTCCAACCCTCCTGCCAAAGCAGGGCAGCGACGATGTGGAGGGAGAAAGAGATGGAGGCAGGGACGGGGACAGGGATCACCAAGTTTAGTGATTAACGACAGTTGAAAGCTCAAGTCATTTGTGTGCTGTGTGCCTCATGAGGAGGAAGAGAAAGAGAACAGAGGAAACAGATTGGAGGAAGACAGAGGGTAGTCTAGAATCAAAATTTTTCATACTGTGCTGTTGATTTCAGGTGTTTCTGATTTTAGCTGCCCAAATGATGTCTCTCTCAAGAGTGGCTGCCTTTTTTAGAATTGTTGTGGACACTTGCTCTGGAAATGAAGCATCTTGAAGTTAGCATACAGTAATTGAAGCTGAGGAAGTTCTAGCACACATAAGAATAAAGAAATATATTGAAAATGCTATGCAATTATATAAATCAACAGTGCAGTTGCCTTTGGCTACTGGATTCAGACAGGGGTAGGTATTTACTTTTGCAAAGTCAATAAAGTGAAGCTCTGAGATGGAACATAAAATACTTCTGTTGCGAGGAAAGGAAATGACACCCTTGTTTCTATCCGCATGTTGTCTCTGGGAAATTACTAACATGGCCTTCATAATATTATCTGTGCAGAAATATTTAGCTGGATAGATTATGAAGTGCTGTCTTTGAAGGTTGATATGGTGACACGTCTGTATTTAATGTTCACCAAATTATGAGTGCAGCTCTGAATACTTTTCCAAACGCCATTCTGTTTCCTTCCTCAGCCAATTTGTTGTTAAGCAGAGCAGTACTATTCATGTCCTTTTTACTATGTGTTAGAATTGCTAATATAGTTCAGCTGCACTATTATTTTGAAACATTTAGAAGAAAATAAAGAGAAAACAAAGCCACAGTGAACAAAATCTAGTAAGAATATGTTTCTACATTCAACTTTCAATGTTTGTCAGGTAATCAGTAAAAGAAAATGCCTAGAGTATTGCAACACCCACTCAGTGTTCATGCATATTATTGTACCCATCCATAACAACTCCATCAGTAAAGCAGGGGGTGATGAGAAACGACTAGCGGTAGGAGCTACTGAAGTAAATGATCATATAAGTAGGAATAATTGTAGAATCTCATTTCTGCGTGTATTCCAGACTGGTTTGAGACCATTTATATTTTAATGTGCCTGATATACCACTATCTCTAAACATTGTTTTGTTTCTGAAGGCCAAATGAGTATCAGAAAGGTTCTTGATTTCAGAAGTGAAGACTGTACTTTAAGGATAATCCTGTGAGCATCATAATGGAACATGAACAGAATTTTGTGAAGTGGTTTATGTCACTGACCAATTCTCAAACTGAAGAAATGCGTATTTCTGAAAATTACTCATGGGGAATAAGTATCTGAACATGGTCTGTCAAGTCCTACCTTGTGTAGGTATATCATACAACTGACCAGAGAATAAAACAAAGTAAAACTATGATTTGGTTGTTGTTGTTGTAATACTCATTGTTGACACCAGTTCCCCCTTGTACAACACCGCCACATCATGTAGTCCCTTTCTTAAAATTAATATAGTCTGTCTTAAGAAATGAAACTCTCTGAATTTAGTTGACTGTAGATTGGAACAAATGGTTGTCGTCACTTCTCTGAGTGTAGGGCTATTACAGAAAATTCACCATTTTAACGTTCAGAAACCTTCTCCTGTTTTTATAATTAAATGGGTTAGGGTGTGCACATCTGATTTTATGACACTGTCCTTTACATTAAACATTCCCTGTGTCTGTCTACTTTTAACTAGTCCAATATATTTGTAGACACTAATTATATCTTCTCTTAACCTTCATTTTGCTATGGTAGATGAGTTAAGCACTCCCAGATCCTCTTATAAGATCGGATTATGTTCTTTTGATTATGATCTTATTATCTTCTACAGCTTTAATTAATATTCCTTTCACATGGATGATCATCTGCTGAAATCCACACGAGGTTTTGTGCAGTTGCATTAGAAGTGGAATAATACGACCAGATACATTATGGCTATGTTGTCTTCGTTATCTAGTAACTGTCTAGAAGCATTAAACTTTTCACCTTAATCCTTCCATATGCAATTAATAAGATCGAACTGTAGAACTGAAATTCTTTTTAGTCAGTGAGTGAAAGATCTTAAATGTACCATTAAATGTCATCCTATTTCATTACTCCTTTTTCACGTGCTTGAGTGAAGACAAAAAAAATAAACAGACTTTATATGCATAGAAAAAAAACAGGTGTTTTCTTATGAAAAATATCTGTCAGGTTAGGGATGGATAATGTACTTTTAATCAAACTGCGTTGCATTATATTACATTTTTCGGGTATCCTCCTCTTGGATTAATTTTTTCTTCTGAATTTGCTCTGAAAATTCCCAGATCTGAAGCTCTTGGGAGCATTACTCCCACTTCTTTTGAGTAACTTTGATATTCATTCATCTGTAGTCAAATAGATATGCCTGCACTAGTAGATTATATAAAGATCTTTGATCTTCCTTCCTTTTTTTCCTTTTTTTTTTTCAAAGAGCTTGGCATTTGCTATCTCAAAGTCAGAAATCATAATAATTATCACAAAAGAAAGTTCTGGTTTTCCAGCTGGATCTACTTAAATTCCTATAAAGACTGAAATAAGAGGCTAGAATGATCTCCTTTCTTCATCAAAGGGATATCCCGACTACACAGCCCATCCACTTCACCATCAAATATCCCTGACATCTATGCTCCTGATTAATGGACTCAGTGCAAAGAAACAATGTATAGTTAAAATTTTTATCCCTCTGCAGGGCTGTCTTGCTTTCCACTGCTGTAAACACCTCTCCACAGCTTGTTGTCTCACTGGTGCAGTGATATAAAGACAATGTCACTGCAGTATTGATTATTATGATTAGAAAAAAGAAAAAGCTGCTTTTATTTTCTTTCAGAGTTACTATATTTTAATACAATTGAAATGATTTCTAATGCCCTACCAAGGTTAAGTTTAAGGCTACTTTAAGTTTACTTACACAGAAAAAAAGTGATCATTGTCTTTTATTCCATCTAATCTCTGGATATGTTTGTAACAGTTTCTCTCTTTGTTGCTTTGCATCTATCTCAGACAGTGATTTATTATTCTTTTTTTTTTTTCTTATGCAAAGTATGTATTTAGAAAAGTTGCATGCAACTGGCATATTGGTGGTTATATAATACTCATGGGACCTTAAAAGATTTAAGTATAAATTGGGACCAGAAGTCCACTGTGGATTTGCTGACTTCATCTGGATTTAATTAAGAAGTGAAGAGGGGTGTAGTAATATTAATTATTACAATAAGCTGTAATACCATGTGACAAGGTAGAATCATTTTCTGTTGAATGAAGTGTCTTCATATCATCATTGGCCAGAGGGGCAAAGAAACTACTGTGATCATAAGTGACGTACCATCCTTGATCTGTGGCCATCTGGCCAGGTATGCGGCTGAAGGGGTATGATTGTGTAAAGCAGACAGCAGAGGTGATAGGGAGATGATTTTCATCATATCTCCATCTTTTTATCTCTCTGTCCACTTAGTTGCAGAGGTTGAACCTCACTGAGATTGTCAGCAAAGCCATTATTTCACTCATTGGTCAATGTGTGTTCATTTTCTGCTGACTGCTTCAGGGATCGATGTGCTATACGCTGATCTTTTTCTCAGGTTCATTTTCCAGGGGCACTTTGTGTAATCCTCAGTTCATCTGCATCATGAAAATGTCATGATTAAGAGGTGAAAAATGTTGAAACAATAATTCACCTGTGGGGAAACTCAAGGACAAAGGAGTGATAAAATCTTGCACCTCTCCTGTATGAAACTACTGTCGTATTTGTTATCGTTGTTATGGTCTGTGTGCTCATTTTTGCTTTATTTTTATTTGTCTGGCAACTTCTTTTTTTGGTTATTTCAAAATTTATTAAAGAGGCTCATATTTGTATTTTGACCCTCTTGAAAGTGTTTCTGTTCGTAGGTGGATCTGGGAAGAGAATATGGAAGGAAAGTAAACCAGTAGGGTCTCAGGAAAAAAAACAAGGGTTTTTTTTTCTGTTTAACCTCATCTGTAGCCTAAAGGGATGCTTTATGGCTGAAAAAAAGAAATGCTGTTAGGAAAATATCTTGTGTCTTTCACCAGAACTGTTTGATGGTATTTTATGATATGAGAAAAGTCTTTTAATTTAAATGGATCTCTGGAGGGTGGGAAATGACCTAGGGCAGTATATGAAAGAAGTGCCTTCATACGGCACTGAACTGCATATTATGAAATAAATGAAACTGTACTGAGCATAAGCAGAACCACATGGCGACTTTCTGTATAATGCTGCATGTGAAAGGCTCATACAGAAGATAAGATATATTGACTCTATCCAGTTAGAGATCACATTTTTGGATCAAAAGCTTTTGAGAAAACTGAGTTTTAAACTGATGTTTGCTTGATGTATGCTATTTCTAGTACACACGGATTTGTTTTACTAGGAAGTGTAAAGAACTAAATCTGTAAACCTACAAATGAATATAAGGAAAATATATTTCTCTGAAGTTTAGGTTACAGGTTTTCAGAGTGGTTTGCTTGTTTGTTTGCTTCCTTGCTTGTTTTGTTTTTAATTTCAGTCATATCTAAGTAATAATGATAGCACGTTTTCTTTTGACTTTCTCAGGGATAGTAACCTGTCTCATATTCAGAAACTGCAGAATGTGTTTCAGCGTGTCTTTAATTCTGAGCGTGCACTGCTGTAAGGGAGGGATAATACAATACTTTTTACAGTATCATCCTACTACAAGACTCAAATTCTGTTTCCAAAACATTTGTAAAATACAATAGCAATTCCTATAAACTCAGGATAATCTGATTGTACGATGTTGCTTATTTAAATAGCATTTATGCATATCCATATATTTATGGTAATAGGATAATTCTTTTTTACATGAATTAGCTATGGACTAAGATTTTAGATGTTTGTGATATGAGTGTATACAAATAAATTCCGTGACATAGATTGTTCCATTGTTGATGAACAAATACAAACCTTATTTTTTAAGCAACATAAATACAAAATCTTTCTGGTATAGCCACCTTTACTTTGATAAACCCTGATTAAAGTTAAATATTGTCCTCTCTTGACACATTAAATCATTTGAATTTGTTGATGACGGTGTGAGAAATAGTTTCTGTTTCTGCATATATAAATAGTAATTATGATATGTCTTTTCACTGGGTCCAGAAGTTGCTTTCCCTCTTTGTGATAAGGGAATTGATCTATATTGCCTTTCCTAAGTGAACAGCACCTGTCCCAGAGTATAAGAAAACAACTTAGGTCCAGATACAAATCTGTACTGAAACCCAGTAATGACATACAGCTTCAGTTCTTTCAGTATAAGCCCCAGTGTAGACATTCATATTTCAGAATGTGTCATGTTTTGATTTAGTTTAAGTCAGCTGAAAAGAACTTAAATCAATGACTTAAAAAGGACTTAAATAAGTAGAATGCGGTGTTAAAGTTAGGAATGTTCACACTGAGACATAAAATAGCATTAGTCTGCACATTGCGATTTCATGCAAACTGTATATGTGAAACATGATTTAAAAGCTTTACAACCAGTAGAAAAACTCTTCTGCGCTGTCCTGTTTCCCAGTCTACCTCAAAACCATAGCATCTCAAGCTCTTTCTGTTACATTTAGGCACTGAAGGGACAGAATTGAACATGGTATGGGAAAGATTTCCTCTGAGGAGACCTTTTGTGCTTGGGAGAGGGCACTGTGAATCAGCTGGTGCTGCTTCTGCCCATTTGTTTGGACCATGTGGCTTCCCCTGCAAGGGTGAGGGGGAGGCTTTCCTGCTACAGTTGTCCTTTGGAAGCACACACATCCCGGGCTGTAACTGGATATACCCATAATGAAATATAGCAGTTTCCACTCTGCCTTGCAACATATGTGGACTTCTACATCTGTGTAAGACAGGTATAAAATGTTCCTATTCTGATTTGCTTGCAGTGTACACTTGTACAATATTCATTCTGCACAGGTGTTAATGACTCCGCCAAATGCCAGACACTAGAGAATTAATTAAAAAGGAGTGGTTCATAGCAGTGAAAGTTACCTACCCTTGTGTTGACATTACTGTTTATTTTGTTAGGAATGGAGTGGTAGCCAAAATTTTATAGAAGGGGGAAATGAAATTATCATTGAGAATGAAGAACCCCCACCCCCTCAAAAGAAATTGGGTAGTTTAAAGCAATGACAAAAGGGAAAACATATTTGAAAAAAAGTGCCTAAAGTTTTACCTATACCCTATGCCATAGTGAAGAAATGGTTTATCAGCCTGTCTTTAATTAATTGTTTTTACATGGCTGGAAACTATATCTCTAAAAGCTATATGGTGGTTCATGCATGCAAGGCATTTTTTTTGTGTGTGAATACATAAAGGTTGTTTAAAAAATAAAAAAATAATCTTAATCTAAAACATTTTAAAAAATTCTTATAGTTGAGTGGTGAGTGATCTTACTTCAATGAGTGTACTAGAAGTCCATGCCAGAATTACAGTATAGGAAACATTTTAATCTTCTTCCCCCCCCAGGGAATAAGTAAGAAAAATACATGGGCATATTTTGTGCCACGTTCTGCAACTGTGACTATGCCAACAGGCTGCATGACTTATTGGCTTCATAGGGACAATGGAGTGATTTCCATAAAAATCCCTAGTAGAAGTCCAACCAAGATTCCTACAATGTGATACTTTGACCTAATCTATTTAGGAGTGTAGTTATTTTCAGCATAGAACCATCATAAAACAAGGAAATTGCCCTGCAGAAGGTGCTGAAAAATTCATGCCATTTAGGAAATACTGGATAACTACATGAGCTTGCAGAATACATTTTGTTTCACAAGTACACAGACATGCATAGCATTATGCAACGGGACAGAAAATCCAAATAGTTCAGTCTGTCACCACTCATCACGCAACAATAATATAATGGATTTTTTCTGGTTTGTCCATAAAAATTATAATGTGAAATAATTTGACCTTGTTATTTCTAGGAGGGATGATCAGGACTGTGAAAATAAGGTTTTATTTCAATACAACATGGTGATAGATGAGAGCATTTGTCATAATCAATCAGTAGTCTTTGCTGTATAAACAGTGGCAAGATGAGCTCATCAGATTGAGACATAACATTTATAACACAAAATAGGATGTAGTGATACATCCTGTCAAACTACCAGAAAGCAGAGCGCAATAAGAATTTCTGAAGTTCTGAGATGCCAATAAGTTGTTGAAATACAGTAGAATGGGACAGATGTTATAACAAGAAAATATTGTGCAGCTGGTGGATGAAAGACCAAGCCTTTTTTCAGTGACTGTCGTATTATAGGAACATGGCCAGGAAATAAGATTCCATGACATTAGAGGAAGTCTGACAAATGAACAAACTAAATGCTCACTTTAATAGCACCTTCTTAAAATATTATAGATGTCTTTGAAACCTGGCTTCAGGGAAGACAGGAGGCAAAAGGCACAAATTGAAATACAAAAAATTCCATTTAAACATAAAAATCTTTTACTGTTTGGGTGGTCAAACAAGGAAGGTTGGATTAGATAGTCTTCACACATCCCTTCGAACTTCAAAGATTCTGTCAGTGATTCCCAAATATAGAATGAAAATTGTTTAGTAATTAATCATGTATGTAATTCTATTTATACTCCAGGCAGTTCCTCAAATGCAATTATAGTGTAATACTTGTTTAACTATGAAAAGATTACTGCTCTAATTACTTTTATTGTGAAAACATCAATGTCAGGTTGTTATCACTGTTATATTCATGGTACAAATAATTCTATTATTTACAAATAATAAGATAAAGTAACTAGTATGATGATTTACGGTTGCCTTTTTACAGATGGGAAACATAGGCTGAAAGATAAAGTCTTCAAAGCTTTCCTATGCGTAATGCCCATTACGACCCTTGGTGACCCAGTTTAAACGTATGAGTGAATTAGAAACTGAAGCTCAGTAGTCAGCATCCCAGTCTCATCAGTAATCATTGCACCCTCCTTTCCCTGAATTGTATTTGAAAGCAGAACAGGAATTGAGAGATGATAGTACTTGCCAGTATATACAGTGCACATGTGAGTGTGAAATTTGTGTTGTTTTTGAAATACCTCAACTCACTTTCGGGAATCATTGTACTGGTAAAGCTGGATTATTATGTGCTAATTATTTCTGTGATATAGTAAAAAAGACAGGACAGATTAAGAAAGTTTTCCATTGAAGCAATACCTTAACACGTTTAATAACAAGTGGCAGTTATTTCTGTAGTGATAGAATAATATTCACTATCTTTGTGCAAAGAGGGAAAGTATGTGATCTGGCTTGGGGACTGGAATGCCATCTGATCTGTTCCTGTACTGCTGCCAGAGGTAGTTCATAACATCCTTGTAAAGGGTAAAATACTGATGGCAGGTAAAATATTTGACATTCATTTAAAATTTAGTAAAGCAATACTGTAGGATGAAATGTACCCCCTGTTCTCCTTTTGCAGAGTGGCTTTCATAATTTTAATGGTAACATTAGGCTAAATTCTGATCTTCGTGCAGCACAGGAATAAAATCAATTCCTACAGGGAAATTCTTGGAATGGACCCAGTGATTGAGTTTTAGAATGGCAGTAGTCTCTGTAGATTTCCCTTATATAATAGTGAGATAAACTGTGGTATAATCTGTGGCTGTGAATGTATCAGATGCATTTTTGTTTCTTGTATCTATTTTTTCCCCCAATTATTCTAATTTGTTATGGAAGATGAATAAAATATTAGTGGTGTAGGTGTATGTATGGAGGGTTTTTTCACACTTTAAAGAATACTTTTTTACTTTTATATTGTATTCCCTATATATTGTGCTAAGATATTTTTTCTATGAATCAAATGTTTCTATTTCCATTTTTATATTCTGTAAATTTGATGAAGAATATATTTATTTTTAATATCTGTGCCCAGAAGGAAATTCTTTCTGATGGTAATAAACTACTAGATCCCTCCAGTTAAGTTTGAAATAACATTTTATTGCTTTTCTAAATCCTGCAGCTATTTTTTCTTCTTTACATAGGAAGCAGTCAGTAAAGACAAGAAGCTGACAATAGAATAATGTAATTACAGTTTATTAATAATTCCACTGGATCACAATAAGTTATTAAAAGCAGGTGATAATATATCTTTAGAATAGAAAATCACTGTTTGGAGAAAACATATCTGATATGATCAAAACATTCCTTCTATTGCCATACTGCATATTAACTAGATACGTAATTTTCAGTTATTCAGGAGTATTATATATAACTGGCGAGATATGATACACAATGGCTAGTGATGTGCACTGTTGTAATTTCTGAAATTCAAAGAGAAACTGGAAATGCTACAATATCTCAAATTAAGCTCAGTATTAGTTATAAATGAATGTTACCCCGCTTTTCTCCCTGGATTTTCCTTCACACATTGCCTTCAAGCATAGAAAAAATGAGTGTTCGGGAATTCAAATGACTTATACTAAGCATGGTTTCTGTGGAAGTATTTGGGTTTTGGCATGAACTTTTCAGATACCATAAGTCTGTGATCTGTTGATTAATTAGGGATCACCATTATATTTACTACCAGATGTTTTTTATTTCAAAAGAGAAATTATATTTCCAGGTATTTGAACAGCTGCATCATGTGCACAATTAACGTAGGTTAATATAGTACACACCTGTCTTAGAATTTTGGTGTTCTTCAGTGAAATAGCATGAAGTAGTTTCAGATGAATAAAATAAATAAGTAGCCATTAACAACTGTCACATATATATAAAACTACAGGCTGATGAAAAGATTGTCCTAGGGGATAAAAAAAAAAAGTCTTTTTTCAGATCTTCAGTTAGTAGGGAAGATTTATGCATGTCATGGGGATGCCTGGCTTTTAATTCATGTCAGGAAGTAGCTAAACTGTGTCAGAGACAGTTTCAGCACAAAGAGTACCCGAGTTCACAGGTGGTCCCTACCATTGCACATTTGGCATTGTTGAATGTACAGCTCCTGCAAATGCTGTAAAACACTGTCAATGCTGCAAAAACCCCCACCCCACAAGAAAGTAACTAACTGCATGTCTATGTATGCAATTCAGAAAAGGATGATGATTTTGCTGTGTCATTGAGTCGTGGTGTGAGTTGGCACTACAGTATGCAGGTGTTTTGTCTGGTAAATGGGAGGATGGCTGTAGTATAGACTACCTTCTCTGTGGTGTCTCAAGAACAAGTTCCATATTATTGTGAATATTATTGTTGGTGAAGATAAGCAGAACAGAATATAACCTCTTGTCAAAACCAGATGAATTCTCTTTTATTTTCTACGTTTATGAATTGTATATTTTAGGTGGCCTGCCTAAGAAATTTTAAGTACTTCTACTTCAGAGGTGTTTCTATTTCATAATTAATTATGAGATTTCTAAATGTGTTCATTATAAAGTACATTATAATTTGGTACTCCATCAGCATGATACACACCACACCATAAAATGTTATTTTTTCCCCCCCCAACACACACAGGTTGCCAGAAAAAAGGATTGGGCAAAGGAGATTGTTAATATGGAAGTATCCTAAGAAATGGCATACCATTTGAGAAAATAAATACACTACACTTTGGCATGGGGATAGTTAATTGTACCATGAATTACTGAAGACAGGTAAACTGAAAATCACTTTCCTTCCATTCTTTCATTCATGAATATTGTGTGTCTACTAAGGTCTGCTGTTAACTGCTTTCCGAACATTATCCTTGGCTTTTCATCTGTATCTCTTTGTATAATCATTTATGGCTCTATAAGAAAAGAGCGTTCAAAGGAGTGATCGGTGTTCAATTTTTAGGACAGATCTCAAACTGACTCTTAGATTGGTGACTGTACACCCTCCATTGGCAACGGAAGTAAATTATAGGGAATGGATTTCAAAGTCTGGATGCAGTACAAGGGGTGTGGGGGGCAGCAAGCATGGTTCCTTTTACTAGAACATCGAAGTATGTTGATGTAAGCATAGTTTTTTGTTTTGTATTTGTACAGAGGAATACTGAATCATGAGAGAAATTTAGGGTACAGATCCTTCTGTACTGTGGGTCTGTTTTTTTACTTCTTCGCATCTTTGTACAGTCATGGTTGTGAAAAGCGAATTCTTATGGCTACCAGCACTGGAATTGGCATTTTACATTTTCATGTTTCAGAAAATTAAATGGATTTTGAAACATTTTGGTGGTGAACAATCAGTTCTGATTTTGTTTTTCCTTCTATTAGAGCTTTCTGAGATATTTTTTCCTCCATGTGAGTATGCTATTAAGTGACAATTATTTTGAACTGTGAGTTCCACAACCATCCAGGTCTTAACAAAAGCTTTCCAGATAAAAACTGATAGAAGTAGAAATAATGATATTATAAGAACATCGGGGCTTTTTCAATTGTCTCCCCCCCAAAAAAAAAGAAATCTGTATAAATCAAGGAAGAGCATTATTTTCTTCTGACGAATAATTTTTTTATTTTTGGTACTTTTCAAATGTATGGAAAATCATTTTACTGAAGAACATTATTTAGTATGCCTTGTAGTAGAATGTTACTATATTCTGTGCTGACACTATTAGAAATAGATGGGCAATGATGAATGTCACATGTTTTCGAGACTGCTGAGAGGTGTTTTATGGAAGTTTTTGGTGTGTTCATGCAATACTATTGGAGAACTTTCAAAGATGTGATGAGCTAAATTTGAATAAATTTGCATTTGTTAGTATTAATTTAGAGGCAAACTGAAGAAAGATAGAAATTCTAAATGAATTTCTAAATCTAATAAACATGAAAGCATGATGGATGTAGACTTGTCTGATTTGATATTTTCTGTTTCTTTCTGTTCTCCTTAGGAAAACAGAGTTAAAACTAACTTTGTACTATAGGTATTTATTCTGTTATTGCCACTTGTCTTTGAGAATTCTTATCTCCAATCTGTGTACCACCTTCTGGGTGTAATACTGCTTATTTATTTGTATGTGTCTTACAGCTTCAGTGGGGTTTTTTTGCGTACTATTTACTGATAGGTCGTATCGGGAGTTTTTTTGTCTAATATAGAAAATTCCTCAACTTGTCTGAGTACAGATAGTACCATTGTTGGTCTCAGACTTACAGAAATATTTAAAAAATACATTCTAGGATTGCTTTCTTATAGTGCAGGAGAGAATTGTTGTCTACCTATTAACATTCATAAAAGTCTGCTTGAAATATGTTTTTTTTACATTGCTTGAGGAAACACAAATGGCATATATGGTCTTTATCTTCTAACTACCGTTACTATTGCCTTCTGAATAAAATGGGAAAGTTTCAGGCTTGTCATGAAGATGTAGGGATGTGTTTCAGCAGTTAAACTTTTTTTTCCCCCTTCAGCTCAAATGATAGATTTGAAGGTTTTTCGGAATCAACAAAACCTTGTTATCTAATATTGGACATAGATTGGACAAAACTATAGCATTTAAAGTAGTGTGCAATAAATACACTTGTTATGGTGTTGCCTTTTTTTTTCCATGGTTCGCTTAACTTTAAATAATATCATAGTGTTTAAAGAAGTTTTGTTGTAATGGAAACATGGAAAATGGAAAAGTTTATGACAGTTTTTAAAGCAAAAAATGTTCAGGTGCATTACCTGTACGTTAGCAGTTAAGGATTTTAACCACATCCCTTCGTGAAAGCCTTAACAACAAAAAGTAAGTTGATCTTCTTCAGTGGGTGTAACTTGAGAAAATGGAAGGTTTAAAACTTGAAAATTATCATATCTTTTGAACAGGAAGGGGCTTATGTAAAATGCAGTTCCCTTCTGAATGAGTTGGCCCATCTAAAGTTTATTTTGAATGCAGAAAATCTTTTCAAACATGTCTCAGAAAGCTGTTAGGCTGAGCTATATCTCTGTCTTCCATCACCAAAGAAGATAAATCGATGTGCCTTAGGCATTTTGCTCTTGTGGGTCAAATTCCACATTGCATCTTGGAGTCTGGACAACCACCCTTTTCTCAGAGAAGGCAAACATTCCAAATAATTTTTGTTATGAACTACCAACAGGTGATATGTCAATAGCATTTATTTTCAAACCTTCATACTCAGCTTGGGTAATGAATTGGGCCTTCTGAACCTGTGTCCTCTCAGACTTTGACATTTGCATCAGCAAAATTTCCTTGGAGCTTTTCCCAAGGAGCGGGATGAGAACAAACGCACTGTGAGAAAAGCAGATATGCTTGCAGCTTCTGCAGGCTTGAAGTACAAAACATAAATTGAAGGTAATGGCTCAATACTTAATTACTTTGTAATCCAGGTAGTATAGTCCTCAAAATCCACTGCAATAAAATGATGAAAATAGAATGTAGATAAGCTTTGCTATGCCCCAGAAGGATCAGATTGATGATGAATGTACTATGCTTAAAAGACTGGTGTTTGAAATGGTGGCCTTGCAATCATAAATCTATATATCCTGACCTTGTTGGAAAACTGTCCTTCCTGCAAAAAAATTTCTAATTGACGAATGAAATTTAAAAGGCTGTTTTAGAAACAGCTTCTTTTCTTATGTTAAACTTCAGTATTAGAATATTGGTACTCTCTAACTTCTCAGACTTAGAAGGTGGAAGAGACTAATTACTGTGAGACTAATGAGGGAGGGCAAAAAAGCAAAGGACTAAGTCCAAATGTCAAAAGTTGTCAC